>AP72_2010_repI_A001DRAFT_1000272_pt1 | contig 11640 bp, 15 predicted proteins | sample AmaPasrepliIA001_FD_9535 | JGI IMG/M metagenome (IMG submission 9535)
ATAAGCATTATGCGCCCGATCGCTCGCGTCACGCCCTCGGCGTCGTCCTTGGCTCCCAGATAGGTGGTCAGCCATTCGTCCAGACGCTCGACGCCATCCCACTCGATCGAGGCCAGGTAGTCGCGAACCGGATGAAAGCGATGGCGCCGCCCCTCGGAGAGCGCGATGCGATCGAAGTCCGCTTTCGTCGGCTTAAGGTCATAGCCGCGCGCCACGGTGAGGTATAACTCGTCGAGCGCGTCGTCGCTCAGGACGGGGCCATACCCAGGCAATCCTTCGATGCGGTACTCATAGGCGAAATCATCGTGGCTGAGCCTGACGCCGAGCTTCGAGAACGCCAGCAGCATGTTGTACTCGTTCTTGAGCGGCCTGCCCTTCTCGTCAGTCTGCCAATCCGATTCCATGCTTGGCCGCAGGATGATAGCTGTGGCGTCGTGGCCGTTCGAAACGCCGTTTTGTGCCAAATGGCTCTTAAGGTCATCATGGGGCTGTGTTCCAAAACTCGAAACTGACCCATTTGGAGCGGTCTCGGCTATTTCCGCTATATACCCATTGGACCCCGCCCCATTGGTGCGCCCTTGCTCGGTTGTGTCGCGCCCGAATCGAGACTCGCCAGTTATTAAGTCGCGCTTAATAGCTCGCGCCTCGTCCAGCATTTCGCGCAGATCGACCGAGTCACTCGGCGGCTCGTCGCCCAAGTCCCAGGCATGCGGCCACTCCTCGGGCACGTCCACAATCCGCGCCTCCGCGGCCCCAGCGGCCAGCGACAGGCGGCAAACCGTCTCCGCGTATTTGCGCCCGGCCGCGTCATTGTCCGGCCACACGACCACGCTGCGGCCTCTGAGCGGCGTGAAATCCATGCCGGCCGCCGCCTGGGCCCCGCCGCTGCAACTCGTGACGCAAAAGTCGTCTCCGAACAGCTCAACCGCGCGCCGGAGCTTGGCCCCCTCGCCTTCGACAACAAGCACCGGCTTGTCCGGCTCGTCCAGGATCCCGGGCAGTCGATAGAGAGGACGGGCCCCCTTTAACTGGCGAGAAACCCACCCGGCCCCGTCCCACGTCCACGGGATAACCTCTTTGCGCCCCGTCCCATCCTCATACCGCGCCCGCACCTCCGCGATTTCCCCGTTGGCCCAATGGTAGATGTAGATCTCGGATGGAGCCCGCCATTGCTTATAGGCGAGCTGTGACGGCTTCGGCTTCCGGCCTGCTTTTGGAATTGTGGAGCATTTCTCCCCATTTTGTGGAGTCGAATTCCCTTGATTTTTCTCCGTAGTTATGTTCCGGCGCGCCGGACGCGCCCGCGTCGGCTGCCCGATCACTTCCCGGCACCAGGCCATCGCCCCCTTGAAATCGTCTGCTTTGCCCATGCGAATCACGGCGTCGACGATGCTGCCGCCCTTCTCCTCGCAGGAGCAGAACCAGTGCTGCTGGTCGGTGGACAATCGCCAGCTCGGGTTTTTGTCGGGATGATCTGGGAACGGGCAGTGGATTTTGCCTGAGACTTTGCGCGAGTGAGACCAGTTAACGCCGAGCGCAGCCCAAAGGGCAGCCTCGTGACCGCGCAATTCATCCATGACAAGCACGCCGCAAAAGCTGAGGAAAGCCTCAGACTATGCCCTGCCGCTCACAAATGCGTTGACATCCTGCAGTTGTGATTTGCGGGAAGTTAAGAGGCTACGTTTTGAGAAACAAAAATTGTTAGATGATCTGCATTTTTCCTCTTGACTTTGTATGTCTAGGGACATACATATAGGACATCGGGAACACAGACAACGGGGAATGAAGATGAACGCAACTCAAATCCGCATCAACGAAATCAAGCGCCACCTCAACATGGTTGCGAAGCGCGGTGTTAAGAAAGTTGCTTACAGCATCGGCTGCAAAGCTGATGACCTCGCAAGGGTGATTGGTGAAATGAGGGTCGAACTTAAGGGTCTGGAGGCGCGCTAAGCGCCTCTTTTCTTTTTCACTTCTCCAGCCACGGACAAACCAATGGCCAAAGCCAAACCAACCACCATCCGCCTCGACGCCAGCCTTCTTGACGCTCTCGACAAGTGGATTTCAGAGCAGAAAGTCCCGCCGTCACGCACTGCGGCATTCGAGGCGGCGATCAAACTTCTGATCCACAACAAAGTAGAAAAAAATCAATACGCGCCTTGACACTGTTCCGAAAATGCACTACATGTATTGCATCAGACGGGGAGAACGGCAGATGGTCACCAACCCACTTCATATCAGCGAAGGAAAAGTTGCCCGCATAACCTTCCGGGACAACTCATCGCTTGTGTGCATCGTTCGCGAGAACGATCCGCTTTCGAAGGTTCTGCATGTGGAATTCGACGAAGGCGTATTTTCATCAATCGACTACGGGAGAATCAAATCCGCATCGATTTGGATCAGCAAGGCGCGCTAAGCGCCTCCATCCAACTCAACCCAGGGAACACGGAAATGACAACCTCACCAATTGACGCATTTTGGGCAGCCTATTGCAGCCACTATCAAGAGCAGCGCGCGATCGCCAAGCTAGAGGCCATGTTTTTGGGATATCGGAAACGGGCGCGCTAAGCGCCTCCATCTAACGCAAAGAGCCGGGAAACGGAAATGAAGCTATTCACAGTGGTCTATACAATCAACGGCCGAACTACCGTCAGCAAGAGCCACACCCCGGAAGGCGTTATTCAAATCATGAACACGGTTATAAGGTGTGGCGGGAGCGGTTACGCTCTTGAACAGAGCATAACTGAGATTGCTCCGGCGCGCTAAGCAAAGAGCCGGAGTCCCCGAAGCATTGGAGCGCACCGAATGAGCGAGGAACTGAATCCATGCCCCATCTGCAGGCGCACACCCTTCATCGCTCCGTCCCAAGGCGGAGTCATCGCCAGCATCCATTGCGGAGCCTGCAACTATGCATTCGGAGGGGTTCCGTTGTCGCACCTCATTGCGATGTGGAACAAGCTCCCGCGCCCGTGCAAACATGAGTGGCAGCATATCGATGGAGAGGGCTATAGCTCCACTTCCTCTGTTCGGTGCATCAAATGCGGCTCATCGGGAGATGCGGAAACAAGCGACTAAAAAGGCAGGGCGTCGTCAAACGGCCGCTCATGCCTTTTCCCCACGCGTTTTTCCGCTGGGAACGCCATCTCCGCAAGTTTTTCTCTTGACCATTTTTGATCGTTCTTCGGGCCGAAAACATTGATCGCAGACCCATCTTGCATATCGCTCCGGGTGGCGAAAATGGAGCCTTGGCCGTCCGCCATGTCGCTCGCAGGATGGGCAAATTGCTTTGCTTCGCACGTCACCTCCTCAGAACGGGACGCAGTGATCGCAGACCCGATGATAGGGTCCGACGCCGACGAGGCGCTTTCCATCTTCGCTAATGGTTTCGTCGCGCGATATGAACGGCTGTCCGCCTTCTTGCCCGCAGCCTGGGCATCGGCTAAAGGGCCATTACCAGCCTCCACAGCAAGGGTAATTCCATCGGCCGTAAGCCACAGCGTTATCCTCTGCTCTCCGTCCTTCTCGTATCGCTGGACATCGAGCGGCCCTTCGACGCGGATCTGCATACCCGGCTTGATGCCGGCCGTCATGTGTGACTTGTGAAAGCTCGTGACCCAGATCGCGCCGACCTTAGCCGCGGTCTTTTCCTCGACCGGCTCGGCCTTCAGGCTTAGATAGTCGCGGCCCTTGGCGGACTGCCGGATATCGGCTTCGATGACGCGAGCGTGGAGCACGGCGGTTAGGGATTTCACTTGGGGTCGCCTTGGCGTCGAGGATGTCTCTCACCACGGGCATGAAGCGTAACGCCAAGCCCCCACCATGCTCTGACCCAGATAAGCCATGCCATTAAAAGACTATTCACTTACTCGCCCTTTCCACCCCTAGCGCCACTAGATCGAGCCCGAGGCACGGTGCCGCCATCTCAAGCCATGACAAAAACAGTTCCGCCGCCTCTGCTGTCACCCCCTTGCCTGCGCGTTTGGCGAGGAGCCCGCGCAACTGGTCCCGCGTCAGGTGCTCGGAAAGCAGATCGCAGGCCACGCGCGCCGCATATTGAACGTGCTCAAGCGGGACCGGAGGCGCAGGTTTATCCTCGACCGTGGGAAGGCTGCTGCTCATGCGGCCATCTTGCGCCCCTTGCCCACCGCATTGGCGAAACCATTAGCCTTCATGTGCCTCTGCACGGTTCGGACATGCAGTCCGACCTCCTTCGCGATCTCCTCCACCGACGCGCCCATGCGGTTCAGCTTGAAGATGAGGCCGAGCTTTTCGTCTGGGAATAGTTTCACGCCGCTGTCCTCCTATTAGGATATCTGTTTCCTGGCTCGCCACGCTTCCTAAGCCATCGATGCAACGACTCAGCGGAAAGCCCGAGGTCATAGCAAAACACTTTTATAGGCTCATTGCGTTTGTATGCCGCAATGGCCTGCTCGATGACCTCTTTCGAGTGCCGGTTTCCGTTTGCTCTCTTCCCGCTCACGCCGCCGCCGCAAGTTTTCGCATTTCTAGCTTTGTTTTGCGTACCATCCATTCGACGGCGACTAAGCTCCTTGCGGGCAGCTTCTTTGCGATGGCCTTTACTTCCATCCGATCTCTTATCCCTTCCTCCAGGATGCGCCGCTCTGTGTCGGTCCAATGCATCGCTATTCCTGCCTCACGCATGCACTCCTTCTTGCCGCAGGTTTTCTTGCGCTTATCCGCGAGCCTATCACCGCACCACCAACAGAGAACGGCAGTTGAAGATCTATGTAGCTTGATTCCGAGTTTCTTGAGCCTGTAGTAAAGTGTTTGATTTAGCACGCCGATGCTCGCTTCGATGGATCGCGCACCCTCGCCTGCGATATATGCTGCCACGGCCGCGTCTATTTGGGATTGGGTTGCGCGCGTCATGCGGACATCCTACGCTTATGTTGCGCCATGATGCGCTCGCCGATCCAGCGGATGACGGGAACCGGAAAGCTGTTTCCGATGGCTTTGTAGCGTGGTCCATCGGGGCATTCCTCGGCGGGTTTCTTTCCGCGCGGGATCTTCGTCCAGTCGTCAGGAAATCCCTGAAGCCGCTCGCACTCTCGGGGAGTCAATCGCCTCACCCCATAATGCGCCACATAATCCCTACTCGATCCACCAGAAGCTGCTCTCAGCGCGCCAACCTGCTCACCCGACATCTCAGGCATGGCGCCACCTTCCCGGCCGCGCAGGGCGAAGGCTACGGCAAGCTGGCCGCCTGCGTTCGCATGACTCTCGGCGTGACCCATGGCGCGCATTGTGGGCGCCATGTCGGTTTGCGCATCGGCACCGTGGTCTTTGGAGGAGAACGCAATCAGCGTCTCGCTCTCGAAATCCATTCTCCCTGAGCCGCCCTTGGCGTTCAAAGCGGCAGCATCGACGTTGCTGCCGCTTTGACGGTTGCCTCCGAAGGCGACTGCCTGGACCTTGTTGCGGGCTTCCAGCGTGTAGGCGATGTCCGCTTGGATGCCTAAGCCCTGCGGCCCGTTCTCAAGGTTCTCGGAGACGGCGCGCTCTTGGATGGCGTAAGAGACTGGCACAATCGGCGTCCCGCGTCCCGTGCCGTCCTCGCTCGCATCGAAGCCTTCAGCGCGTAACGCATGCGCAACATAGCTCTCTGCATCAAGCCTGTGCGAGCTGTTGGCCTTGGCCAACAGCGTTTGTGCAACTTCATGAGACGTGACCTCGATCAATCCTCCGTCTAGGTCGAAGTCTGTTCCGAGTCCGCCACCTGCTGAAGAGCGCGCGCTAATTGTGGGGGCAATGTCTTCCCCCGCTTTTCGGCGCGCCGGAGTATCCCTCTGCAGGCTTTTGCACTCAAAAAGTATTTCTGCGGGATCGGTCCCGTCTCCAAAACCTGCGACAGCGAACACACGCTCGCGTCGTTGGGCGAGTCCGAAATATTGAGCATCGAGAACCCGCCAAGCGACCCGTGCCCATGGCCCGGCAACCATACCTGAACTTGGCCACCGGGGGACCAGTCGCTCCGAATCCTCATCCCATCGCCAGAAGTCGTTTCCTCTTCGGCCTTTCGGCATGACGCACGGAAGGAGGGGATCGTCTGCGCCGACAAGCCCAGCCAAGAAACAGCCGAACGCATTGTCCGGCATATTGAGCCAGCCAGGGACGTTTTCTGTAATCAGGTCGAATTGCATGAACGGCCTTCACGAACTGGAGCGAGAGGTTGCCGCGGTCGTCCGATAAGCCGCCGCGCATCCCAGCGATGCTGAACGCCTGGCACGGAGGGCCGCCGACAACGATATCCGCAAGCCTGCGGTACTGCCGCCAATCGACCGCCGTCATGTCGCCGACGTTCGGAACGCGCGGGAAGCGACGCGCCAAGACCTCGCTCGCAAATCCCGGCAACTCGGAGAAGCATACTGGCTCACAGCCGAGCGGCTCCAACGCTACGGATGCGGCCTCGATGCCAGAGAACATTGAGATGTAGCGCATAGCGGATCTCACTCGCACTTCGAATCCCCGCAGTTTTTGCAGACGCTGCATCCGCCCTCGCGCTTGAGAGCGGGCTGATTGCATTTCCCGCATAGATCCTGGATGGAGACGAGCATTTGCGGCTGTACAGGCTCAACGGGCTTAGCCTCGATCACCTGCTGCTCTCCGCAATGCTGCTCGATGACTCCGCCGATCGCAGCCAGCAGAGACGGGCAATAGACGCCGTTCATCCAGGAGCCGCCGCGCGGATCGAAGACCGCCTTAAGCTCATCCTGCACGAAAGCAGTGTTTCCGCCCCGGCGCCAAATCGCGCTGATCATGCGCGTCAGAGCGAGCGTCCAGGCATAGGCTTCCAGGTTTTTGGAGTTGATGAAGATCTCGAAGGGGCGTCCGTCCGCGTCATCGTTGATGGTGATGTAGAACGCGGGAGAGTTGGGCCACGCGAGCTTATAGGTTTTTCCGCCCATGACGGACGACCGAGGCGCAAGCGGACGCGCCACGATCTCGGAAAGGCGCTTGATTTCCTCCACCAAGCTCGTGTCCGACGCCGGCGGCATGTCGCGCAACTGATCCGGCTTCTGCTCGTCTCCTGTACTGAGCACGCTGCCGGTGACATCGTTCGGGCGATAGGTGGTGCAGCCCTTTAGGCCGAGATCATAGGCGCGAGTGTAGATATCCCGGAACTCCTCAAACGGCATCTCTCTCGGGCAGTTGAGTGTTTTGGAGATCGCAGAGTCGACGAAGGGCTGCAGCGCCGCCTGCATCAGAAGATGGTCTTCCGGCGCCAGGTCTTGCGCTGTGACGAAATAGTCTGGAAACTCCTCCTTGCCCTTGCTCAGAATGCGCCATTGCCGATAGGCGTAATCCTCCACTTTCTCGATACGCTTAGACCCATCCAGCTCAAGAATTTTTCGATTGTACTGAAAGTCAAAAATCGGCTCGATTCCGCTCGAGACATTGCCGGCGAGTAGCGAAATTGTTCCGGTCGGCGCGATCGATGTCAGGTGACTGTTGCGCAGCCCCTTTTCGCCGCAAGCGATGGCCAGGTTAGGATCGATATCGAGATGGACACAATATTCGTCCCTCCTCCACGCCGGGAACACGCCCTTCTCCGCCCCCAGGGCTAAGGAGGCAGCATAGGCCGCCTCTGAAATCATTTTCATCCAGCGCGCAGCCTGTTTCCGCGCCGCCTCTGAGCCGTAGTGCAAGCGGCACATGGCAAGCGCGTCCGCAAGGCCAGTAACGCCGAGCCCGATGCGGCGCTTGGCTTTGGCCTCTGCCTCTTGTTGCGGCAGCGGATAATTTGAGACATCGACGACATTATCCAAAGCGCGCACTGCAACGGAGACGAGATCACGCAACCTCTCCGCGCTGATGCCTGCGTTTTTCTCAAAGGGCCGGTGCACCAGAGCGGCGAGGTTGATAGAGCCGAGGAGGCATGCACCGTAAGGTGGCAATGGCTGTTCACCGCACGGATTGGTTGCATTGATTTTCTCACAGTATTTCAGATTGTTAAGCTCGTTTACGCGGTCGATAAAGATCACGCCAGGCTCAGCGTATTCATAGGCTCTGCGAATGATCTTGTCCCACAAGGGGCGAGCTTCAATTCGTTTGTGGACCGTGCCTTCGAATTGCAGATCAATGTATCCGTCATCCTTCACCGCCTCCATAAAGGCGTCGGTGACTAGGACTGAGACGTTGAACATGCGAAGCTTGCCAGGATCGCGCTTGGCATCGATGAAAGCCTCGATATCAGGGTGGTCGCAGCGCATCGTGCCCATCATGGCGCCGCGCCTTGCGCCCGCTGACATGACGGTTCGGCAAGCCGTGTCCCACACATCCATGAAGCTTAGAGGGCCTGATGCGTCTGCATCGACTCCTTTTACATGCGCGCCCTTTGGTCGTATGGTGGAGAAGTCATGGCCTATGCCTCCTCCCATCTTTAAGCACCGCGCGCTTTCTCCAATCTTCTGAAAGATGCCGTCTAGGTCATCCTCAATTTCGCCCGACACGAAACAATTAAAAAGTGTTACCTCTCGCCCGGTTCCAGCTCCGCCGATGATGCGTCCGGCCGGGAGGAACCCAAACCCGGCGAGCGCATCGTAGAAGCGCTGCGCCCAATATATGCGCCGCTCCGGCTCCTCCGCCGCAGCCAAGGCATCCGCCACGCGCCACCATGTGCGGGTTATATCTGCGTCCGTATCATAGCGGTATTTGGCTTTCCAAATGCTATTGGAGACGGGAATTTCTAATCCTGACCCGTCAATTCCTCCGTCGCCTAGCTTCTTCTGCAATTCGCTCATCCCCAAAATTGGTCATTTCAAAAAAATGCGAACTGTGCGATTGAATAACGTTGCTTAAAGCGTTGTCTCATAGACACAACTCAGTTTCATCGTTGTGTGTATCGCACAAATCTCGCTTTTGCTTGCTATCGCTTAGTGATTCGCGTGTGAGAATACACTGCATCTGTGAGATTCTTTGGTCAAGGCAAAAAGATAATGCTGAAACGACTAAAAACCAAGAAGCTTAACGCAATGCCAAGCCGCAGGAAATCTCCACAGAACCAAGACAAGCGCAAGGATGCGGCAGAGAAAATTGTCGCGGAGAAAAAGGCTCAAGCGCAGAGATTGCAGCGGTTGTCCTTGCTTGCCGGGTACACGAAGCAAAGCCAGCTCGCGCGCGATTCTGGCGTCCATTGGCAAACGCTGGGGAGCTACTGGAACGGAGAGCGGCGATTATCCAGGAATCCTGAAAACGCCGCTAAGCTGGCCGCTGCGCTCAATAACAGGTTGCCCACCAGCGAGAAAACAACCGCAGATTATCTCATGTTTGGGAAGGAACCTGTTAACAATGTTACAAAAGTGTCGCAGAAGCCCGCAAGCGCAGCGGTTCCGCTCGTTATAAACTTGTTCTTAACGGTAGAGATAGCCTATCTTCTCGACTTCATAAAAGGTGATGCCTTCGAGTGGGCGAGAATGATAACGCTTGATAACCCTGATTTATTCTTCGGTGGCATACCAATTCCAAAACGGCTGTTCGGAGTCGTACACGGCGACGCAATCTCACTCGTTGATCCAGACGGCGCCTGCCAGCACGGAGATACCGTTTTCGCTATCATTCCCGCGCTCAATGACTCCGTTGTCGCCGAGCTACGCCAGGACCGGAAAGAGGACGGAAGTTTTCGTTCTGTCCTCCATCGACCTAACGGAGCCATCCCCGTATGCCCAGACGCCGGGGATATGATCGTCGGCCCGGTGTGGGGTGATTTCATCAGGCGCAAGCGCTGATCTTCTCAATCTCCGCACCCTTCGGCTCCGCTTCCTGTGCCTCCGCGCAATGCAGTATCGCCAGCGCATCGGCCGCGTTGTCGTCCTTCGGGGTGAACCCGAGATTCTTCACCGCGTCGATGACCTCCTGTTTGCTTGCGTTTCCGCGGCCGGTGATGTGCCGCTTAATGGTGCCTACCGGAATCCCCCTATACGGTATCAGCGTCCCCTCGCAATATTCGCTGAGATGCCCATAGAAACCGCCCCAAACGGTTGCGTTCAATGTGGCGTGGAACTTGCCGAATCCGGCAACCTCCTCGAAGTAGATGCGTCGGCAGCCGCTAAAGAAGAAAATATCGCCGAGCCACTTGCGAAAGCGGACATAGACCATCCCGCCTCCCTCCATGCGCCCGGCCCGGAACTCCTCGACGCCGTGGCACACGCCGCCGTCTGGCATGCGGGCCGCCCAGCCGGTCTTGGTTCCGAGATCGATGGCGAGGATGCCTCCTGTTTTGTTTGGAACTTGTGGAAGGGCGCAATCAGCGCCCTTGCGTTCTTTGTTCGATGGGTTATGCATGCGCCGGTTCCTCTCGTTCTTATGCCTGCGATAATTGAATGTGGCGGACCTTGCCGGCGACCATCGCCCGCACAATCGCGCGCGCGGCCTGCACCGGGATTGCGACTCCCGCATTTGCAGCCGCGCGTTCGACATCCTCCCGGATCTCGGTTAAGAGCGCGACAAAGGCAGCATCAGCCGGCGAAGCAATCGATGGCTTCGGTTCTGCGACCTTCTCCTCATGTGTAGTCTGTCGCGCCACTGTGGAGGGCGCGGCGGCTGGACGCATCTCCCGCCTGGCGTCGAGTTCCGCCGCAAGCTCCACCGCCTCGCGGTTCTCCTCGTCCTTTCTGCGCCGTTCTTCGTCGATCCGAGCCCGTTCTGCTTCCCGCAAGCGCTCCAACTCCTCCTTTTCCTCCTCGGCCTCTTTGATGCGGATATAAGCGGAGGACAAAGCCGAGATCGCCTTTCCCTTATCTGCGAAGAGGGTTGGGTGCGCCGCCATCTCCTTCGCCGCTTCCATGCGGCCGAGAACCAAGTCAGAGGTCCAGCCTTCGCGGATCGTCGCAAAATCGGTCCAGATCGATTTCTCCTCTTCCCATTCAGTGAGGGGCTTTCTCGCTTCTATCTCGAGCGTTTCAAGCTCGGCGACGATCGCCTTGCGGGCTGTGTCCACGCCATTTTTGAGAGCGACCGCCGCCTTATTGATCGGGGACTTGGACCGATTGATTTTTGCAGCGCGCGACCGGATCTCGTCTCGTCCCTTTGCGGTCGACAGATCTGGAACGGCTGACGCAACCTCGCTCCTAAGTTCTGTCAGAAAGCGCGCCCTCAGCTTTTCGTCGATCAGCAAATGTTCCGGGTGCTTCTCGACCTCGACAATGGCCGGGACAAGTGACTCGGCCTGTGAAATTTCAAATAACATATTCATCGATCTCCTCCATCAGATTTGAGGCCACCTAGATCCAGGCTTCCGCCTCCGCTTTCGTAATAAAAAAGTGGATACCGCTAGAGCACTCTTCCCATCGGTTCTGGTCGAACGGTTCTGAACAGCGCACGATTTCTCCGGCTCTGTAGATGAAATCCCCGTCTTGTTGCGAGATGGCGACATCGGCTCCTATGATCTCAAGTACACGCACAAATTCAGCGCGGCATTTGCGTCCGGCCGCATTTGAACGCTTGGCGTCCGCTGGGATTTCGAGTTTCACTAACACGTTTTCTCTGCATTTTTTCCAACCAACGAGTGAGCCTGCTGGCAAGATTGACGTTTGCGCGATTGCGAGTTCAGCATTCTCGGCCCTGCTCAGATCGGCCCCGCGCAGATCGGCCCCGCTCAGATCGGCCCCGCTCAGATTGGCC
>AP72_2010_repI_A001DRAFT_1000273_pt1 | contig 11628 bp, 6 predicted proteins | sample AmaPasrepliIA001_FD_9535 | JGI IMG/M metagenome (IMG submission 9535)
CGCGGCGGGTAATTCCGAGACTCTCTCGTTTTGTTTCATCTGGAGCGAACGGCTGGATGACGGGGACAGGAACCTCTTTCACGACTACCCTCTCGTTGGTCCGTCTCAGCTTGAGGCCGAGCCAGATGCCGACAATAGCAAACGTCGCGGCGACCAGCCCTCCATAGATCTCAAGAGAATGTTCAAGGACCAGGAATCGATACTCGCTCCATTTCAGCAGCGCAATGAGGACTCCACCGATTAGCCCGTAGATCAGGAAATGCCGCTTCATAGGTCCGAGGGAAAAGTGCCGCCAATGGTATCGCACCTTAGAAGGTGTGGAATCATGACGTCTTCCGGCGGAGCGTACCGAGAGCAGGCGTAGCCTAAAAGTCTGAGATAAACTGAAGAAATTGCGGGTTATGGCCCTGTAGCTCAGATGGATAGAGCAGCGGTTTCCTAAACCGTTGGTCGGGTGTTCGAGTCACCCCAGGGCTACCATTTGTGAGAAAAACTGGCGATTAGTGCCAGCTTTTGTAGAGAGCAAATCCCAGGCAGGCGAGCGTGACGAACAGCGTTAGAAGGTCGAGCGCGATCTTCGTTTTGTTCGTCGCCCTGCGGCTCGATGTTGGCATGTTGTGGATATCGATCACAGGCTAGTGGCCCTTATCTTGAATGTTGTCCCGACCGCGAGTTCCGTTTTGGTGAGAAATCCGGGTCGTTGCTACGGGGGACAGTATTAATCCAAGGACGTACATCCGCAATGTACCGTGGTAACGTTTCGTTGGTAATACGGGACTCGTCCCAAGTGCGGCGGATTGGCAGCGATTACGCTGAAGGCCAGTGGTTACTATTAGTGCAATCTACAAAGTCCTGCGATTACGCGGGTTATCTGGCCTCGCTGAAGCAGGCAGCGTAAAGTACTGGCATGATCATCTGGGAAGACGATTTCACGGCTGCTCAAAGGCCAGGTTTCTTCTGGGTCATGTTCCCGCTTCAGTAAGCCCTGTAAGCCCTAGCAAGCCCCTGAAATCTACTCATATCGCAAGGCTTTTGTTGGGTTCACGCCGGCGGCGCGGCGCGCAGGCAGCATGGCTGCCAGCATCGCTACTGCGGCGATAACCACGACCACTCCTAGCAGAGTAAGTGGATCCGTGTTTGACACTCCGTACAACTGGCTACGCAGGTATCGAGCCAGCAGAACGGCTGAGGGAACGGCGATGGCGACGCTGATCCCTGCTAACCACAGCACCTCGCGCAATACCATCTGCACGACAGAGGTTCGGCTCGCGCCGAGGGCCATGCGGATCCCGATCTCGCGCGTGCGTTGGGCTGTAGAGAATGCGAGCACTCCGTAGAGCCCGATTGCGGCCAGGAACGTCGCGAGAATCCCGAAGCTTACAGCCAGGAAAGCAATGATGCTCTCGTTGGTGACGTTGTTATTGATTTGCCGGTCGACGGTAGTCAGGGAATCGACAACCAATTTTGAGTCGAGACTTTGCATGGCGGCTCGAATCGTATTTGTCGCCTGTTCCGGAGCCTGCCAGGTCCGAACATAGAATTGCATGTAGGTTATCCCCCGCTTCGGGTCAACTTGCGTGTAGGGGACATAGACGGTCGGCTCGATTTCGTCGCGCAGGTTGCGGTGCTTGGAGTCGCGGACAACTCCAACGATTTGGAATTCGGGCTTGTCTTCGGGAGCTCCACCGCGAGCGAAGTTGTGTCCTACGGCCTTTTCCGGGCTGCCGAAATACCGGCGAGCAAACTTCTCATTCACGACGGCGACTTTGGCGGCACCGGGCTGATCCTGATCGTTGAGATCTCTACCTGTGACGAACGGCAGTTGGAGAGTGTCGAAGTAGCCGGGAGTAATTTCTTCCCATTCGACGTTCATCCGTTCATTTTCGCCGGGAGTGTAGCCGGGAATGCCGATGCTGCTCCTGCTGTCGTTGCCTGAGAGTTCAGGATCGCTGGTTGCAGCAGCCGTGCGAACTCCAGGAAGACCTTTGAGATTCTCGACGATCCGTTTGTACAGATCCGGATTCTGTTCGAGCTTGTAGCCTGCGTAGCCCGGCGAGATGCCAAACGTGAGGAGATGATCGGAAGTGAAGCCGACGTCAACATTCCTCAGATTGTGCAAGGTTCGTACGAATAGTCCGGCGCCGAAGAGAAGCAGCAGGCTGAGACCCATCTGCAGCGCCACCGAGCTGCGGCGTAGCTTGAGTTGACCTCCGCTAGCGGTAGTCAGCTGCTGCTTGAGGGTCTGTACCAGATCGGGACGCCAGAACTGAAGCGCGGGTGCGAGACTAAATAGCAATCCCACAGCGACAGATACCGCAAAATTGAAAATCAGCACGCGCACATCGGGTGAGGATGAGAAGGGAATTTGCCCCGACGAGTCGCTCCATATTTTGCGAAGCAGCAGTTGCGTTACTGACGGAGCGATCGCCAAGCCCAGGATCCCGCCGCCAACGCCCAGCACTACGCCTTCGATCACAAGCTGCTGGACCACGCGCATGCGCGACGCTCCAAGAGCGTAGCGCACAGACATTTCGCGAACGCGTCCGGCAGCACGCACCAGGAGCAGACTGGCAACGTTGGCGCAGGCGATCAGAACAACGAGTCCAACCATGGCCATCACAATAATGAGCGGCGTGCCAATCTGATCGCGTACGGGTGAAAATCCTGTGGGCGCTTTGCGCAGAGTAAGTTTTGATTTGGCAACAAAGCCCTCGCGGAATTTGGGTGTGGCATTAGGGATGGACTTTAGCTCTTCCTCGCGCAGAGAACGCCACAAGGGAGCCAAGCCAGCCTCTGCTTGAGCGATCGTCATTCCAGGCTTCAGTCTCCCAATGGCATTCAGCCAGCGGGAACGCCGTTCATCGAGATCGTTCCATCCGGGAGTGATCTGCGGCTTCATCATCATGGGAGCGAAGACATCCGGAGCGGCTCCTACGACGAAGCTCTTGAACCCTGGTGAGGCTACTCCGACTACCGTAAAAGGATGGCTGTTCACTAGGATCGTGTCGTTCACGATGCGCGGATCAGAGCCAAATCGTCTCTGCCAATATCCGTAGCTCAACACCACCACGGGATTTCGCTCTTGTACTTCATCGTCCGACTGCACGAGCAGCCGGCCGATCGCGGGTCGCACTCCCAACACATCGAAGTAATTTCCGGATACAAGTTCAGCTTGCACGAGCTCTGGCTGGTTATGCCATTGCACCCCGATTTGGACCTGATCCGTAGCGGCCATGCCGCTAAAGACGGAGTTCTTGTCACGGAGGTCGCGGTACATGGGATAGGAGAGGTAATCCTCACCGCTGCCGCCATACGCATTGATTCTTCCGCGATCGCTTCCTGTGGCCCTGAACATCACTAGCTGTTCAGGATCCTTAACCGGCAGGCTTCGTAGCATGACCTGGTCGAGCAGGCTGTAGATAGCAGTGTTGGCGCCGATGCCCAATGCGAGCGTCACCAGGGCGGTAACGGTGAAGGCTGGTGCTTTTGTTAGCTGGCGCAGTGCATAGCGAAGATCCTGCAGGAAGCGGTCCATGGAACTCCTTCAGTTATGGAAACACTGATTCGGGATTCCAAATGCACTTGCGCGTCCATGAGCGGCTCGGCTAAGTGACTGAATTTAGGTGAGGCTGAGACGAGGTTTTGGCCGGATTTAGCCTTAGGGCGTTCGATTTCGGACAGCTTCTCAGCTGTGAAAAATCTCGCGAATCAATGGCCGATGAAAGCAGCAGTTTCCGTGCCCGGTTTTCGCGTGTGCTCAGGTTCTTCAACGAAGGAGCGCAACTGCTTCCGCAGGATCATCAGGCAGGCAATCCCAACGACCAGCAATACAGTTCCGCGTGATGGATGACCAAGGATGGCGTACCCCGCGCCGAACAGAAACGAATAAACCATGGCGCAGCCGAGCACCCATAGCGCGAGATTGTGCCCGAGATCGCGCGTGGGCTTCACCTCTTTAGCTATGGCGCCTACGTGCTTCCACCCGCGCACGTCAGGACGTACATGACGATAGAAGCTCACCAGGACTTCCTGGCTTACCGGCCGCGTCATGAATGTTGCGATCAGCCACGCCACCGTAGTGACAGCTGTGGTGATAGCCGCGCTCTTTGCGAACTTGACGGCGTCGGTTCCCGAAAAGGGATTCGTGAGGCGTAAGGCGAGCGAGGTAATCAATGCGACGACCATTGCGGTGATCTCGCTCCAGGCGTTGATCCGCCACCAATACCAGCGCAGAAGATAAACCGCCCCGGTTCCTGCGCTAAGCTCAAGCACCCACTGCCATCCCGCTTGTATGGAAGCAAGCTGCGCTGCGACAAAAGCCGCGCAGATCACGAGGAAGACGGTCACCAGCCGTGAAACAAATACGTAGTGCTTTTGCGATCCTTCGGGCTTGATAAAGCGTTTGTAGAAATCCGCAACAAGATATGAGGCGCCCCAGTTAAGCTGCGTAGCGATCGTTGACATGAAGGCGGCCAGGAAACCGGCAATAGCTAATCCTCGCAGCGACGCGGGCAAGTGTTGCGTCAGCACTAGCATGTATCCGTCTTCGGGATGACGTCCTGGAGCAGAACCATCCAGATTTGGATAGAGAACGATCGCGACGAGACCGACGAGAATCCATGGCCAGGGACGCAGCGCGTAATGCGCGATGTTGAACCAAAGCACGGATAGCAATCCCTGTTTCTCGTCCTTTGCGCTGAAGATACGCTGAGCGATGTATCCGCCGCCGCCGGGCTCGGCTCCGGGATACCAGAAGGCCCACCACTGCAGGCCGAGAAAGACGAGCAAGGTGATTACGGGAAGAGTCCACCACGCCTCAGCAGTGAGTCCGGCGGAGAAATCAGGGAAGAGCTTGAGAGGATTTCCGTGGGGAGTGGTTGGGATTGGCGGTTGCGCCACCTGGAGCTTTTGCAATAGCCCACGCATTCCTCCCGCAGCGCTGATTCCGTAATAGGCTACTGCGATTACAACTCCCATTTTGAGAACAAACTGAAAAAGGTCGGTCCACAGCACGCCCCAGAGGCCGCCAATGGCAACATACAGTCCCGTGAAGGGAACTATGACGAAAATGCAGATCGCAAGCGCTGCGTGTTCGCTGACTCCCATTACGACGCTGACGATGCTGATCATCGCCTTGGTAACCCAGCCGAGGATCAGGCAATTCATCAGTAGTCCGATATAGATCGCGCGGAAGCCTCGGAGGAACGCGGCAGGCTTACCTGAGTAGCGCATTTCGGCGAATTGCACGTCAGTGAGCAGTCCGGATCTTCGCCACAAGCGAGCGAAGAGAAATACGGTCATCATTCCTGAAAGTAGGAACGACCACCACAACCAGTTGCCCGCGATGCCCTGTGTGTACACGAGGCCGGTGACCAGCAGAGGCGTGTCGGCTGAAAACGTCGTCGCAACCATTGACGTTCCTGCCAGCCACCAGGAGACCGAGCGGCCGGAGACGAAATACTCTTCCATGCTGCTGCCGGAGCGTCCACGAAAGTAGAGTCCCATCAGAACGGTGATACCGAGATAGCCAATGATTGCGGACCAGTCGAGCCAGGTAAGCTGCATGCGCAAGAGATTAGCTGTGAATGAGGCGGGAGGCAATCAAAAGCTTTGAGAAAAACGATTTATGAACCCTGTTCTGCTGAGAACTGTCAGACAGAACGAGGTGTTATCATGCGCACGCCGTAGCGACCTCTGATGATGAAGACATCAATCTTTCCGCTCGTGCTTGCTCTTACTTCATTTTCCCTAAGCGCCTTCGCCGCTTCCGGCCAAAAACAAGTTGTTGACCTGAATCGCGGTTGGCAATTCCGACTTGCGCCGGACAGTGCGCTCAATCATGTTGCCGGAGTTGAGCCCGAGGTCGATTCGGCGACGTTGCAGCATGTTGCCGATTGGAGTCCGGCCGAAGTGCCGGGCTGTATCCAGACCGATTTACTGCGCAACAAAATCATTCCCGAGCCCTTCTATCGTGACAACGAGAAGAAGTTGCAATGGATTGGCTTGGAGGACTGGCAGTATCAGACTAGCTTCGACGTCTCTGCGGCAATGCTGGAACGCAAGCACATCGAGCTTCTGTTCCGGGGACTTGATACCTACGCGACTGTTTATCTAAACGGACAAGGCGTGTTGCGCGCGGAAAACATGTTCCGAATTTGGCGTATCGATGCAAAGCAATACTTGAAGCAGGGAAGCAATATTCTCCAGGTAGTCTTCCGTTCTCCGATCAATGAAGTGCTCAAGCAAATTCAGGGCATGCCGTATCACTTGCCGTCGATCTCAGTGCACGATGCTGATGTCGAGAAGGGAATCGGGACTGATCCATATACGCGAAAGGCGCCGTATCAGTACGGCTGGGACTGGGGACCGCGCTTCGTCACCATGGGTGTTTGGCGACCTGTCAGTTTGGAGAGTTGGGACGATGCTGTCATTCGTGATCTGCACATTGCGCAGAATGACGTGACCGTCGATGTGGCGGATATTGCGGCGAATCTTGAAATCGAAGCAGACGCTAACACGTCGGCGAAAATCACGATCAATTACACCGCGCCAGAAACGAAGTCAGCGAAGAAGATTGACAGGAGTGTGACCCTCGTTCGAGGTCTGAACCAAGTGACGGTGCCGATCGAGATCGAGAAGCCTGCGCGCTGGTTTCCTGCCGGTTACGGGCCGCAGTCGCTGTACGAGTTCTCAGCCACGTTGGAAATGAAAAAAGGAGCTGTCGATCAGGCGAAGGCTCGCACTGGCCTGAGGTCCCTCCAACTCCGTCGCGATGCCGATCACTGGGGACGCAGCATGGAGTTTGTAATCAACGGCATTCCCATATTTGGAAAGGGTGCCGATGTCATTCCCTTCGACAGTTTTCCATCGCGGGTAACGGCAGCAACTTATCGCGACATTCTGCAATCAGCCCGCGATGCGAACATGAACATGATTCGCGAGTGGGGTGGAGGTATCTACGAGGGCGATGAGTTCTACAACATCTGCGATGAGCTTGGGCTGATCATCTGGCAGGATTTCATGTTCGGCGGAGACATGCACCCAGGCAATGCCGAGTTTCTGGATAATGTGCGTCATGAAGCCATCGACCAGGTGAAGCGGCTGCGAAATCATCCCAGCATTGTGATCTGGTGTGGCAACAACGAAGTCGAGACGGGATGGTGGCATTGGGGTGATCGTCAGCAATTCAAGGCCGAGATTGGGCAAAAGGCGGCGGAAAAGGTTTGGCAGGACTACATGGTCTTGTTTAACCGCGTGCTGCCAGACGTCGTAGTGCAGTACGGGCAGCCGGTGCCTTATTGGCCGAGTTCGCCCAGCGCCAACTTTGAGGATGAACCGGATACGCAACGCATCGGCGACATGCATTACTGGCAAGTCTGGCACGCGCTTGCGCCGATCGAGAACTACAAGCAACAGACTCCGCGCTTCATGACTGAGTTTGGCTTCCAGTCTTTTCCCGAAATGAACACGATTAAGTCGTTCAGCACGCCAGAGGATTGGGACATCAGTTCGGCCGTCATGCTGTCGCATCAAAAGAACAAGGGCGGTAACGGCAGGATCTACGATTATCTGCTGCGATATTTCGGTCAGCCGAAGGATTTCGCTTCGTTTCTCTACGCTAGCCAGGTGATGCAGGCCGAGGCCATCAAGATGGGAGCGGAGCACTTCCGGCGTAGCCGCCCGCGCACCATGGGATCGCTCTACTGGCAGCTGAACGACTGCTGGCCGGTGGCGTCGTGGTCAAGTATCGACTACTCCGGCCGATGGAAAGCCTTGCAGTATTACGCAAGACGTTTCTACAACGATCTGCTGGTGAGTCCGAATGAAGAAAACAGCGCGCTGCAGATCTATGTTGTGTCGGACAAACAACAACCTCAACCTGCACAGCTGCGCGTTCGATTGATGGACTTGACCGGCAAGGTGCTGGAGGAGAAATCAGCTGACATTCAGGTGAAGCCCCTCGCCAGTGACATCTACCTCAGCTTGCCGGTGACGCAGCTTCTGGCACAGCGACAGCGTGAGCAGGTCTTTATCGACTCTCAACTTTTAGTAGCGGGTAAGATCGTCTCTCGCAACCTTTACTTCTTCGCGAAGATGAAAGAGGTCCGGCTGCCGCAGCCGGAGATCAAGGCGGATATCCAACCTGCCGGAAACAGCTACAAGGTGACGCTGCAATCATCCCAAGTGGGGCGGGATGTGTATCTGTCGTTTGGCAATTTGGATGCCAAATTCTCTGACAACTATGTCGATCTGCTTCCCGGCGAAACGATGCAAATCGAAGTGACCAGCAAGGCCTCCCTCGATCAGTTGCGGCGAGAGTTGAAGATTGTTTCCTTGTACGACGCTTTTCTTCCACCTTTACATCCGGAGCAGTTGAAGGCTGGAGGCTAGGTGGGTCGACGATTCGGTTAAGCTAATAGCTGGTAGCTGATTCGTGTATCCTCGTCTTTTTCAAATCGGACAGTTCTTTGTTCCCACGTATGGAGTTCTGGTTGCCTCAGGCTTGATCATTGGGCTCCTCGTTACCGTTCATCTCGCGCGCCGGCAAGGCATCAACGTCGACAGCATGTGGAACATGGGCCTCGTCGCAATCCTCGCCGGCATCGTCGGATCAAAGCTGTTGTATCTGTTCACGACATGGCAAGAGCATCCCGATCTTCCTTTGAACCTCTTTAGCTTCGATACGCTTCAGTCCGGAGGTGTATTTTCCGGCGGCCTGCTGCTCTCGATAGGCGTTTGCTATTGGTATGCCGTACGACATCATTTGCCGAAACTCAAGACCGCCGACTCGTTTGCTCCTGGAATTGCTATTGGACATGCTATTGGCCGCCTCGGCTGCTTCGCGGCTGGGTGCTGTTTCGGGAAGCCCACAAATCTGCCATGGGGAGTGACATTCACGAACCCATTGGCCAAGTGGGCGGGTACGCCGCTTGGTGTCCGCCTACATCCAACGCAAATTTACGAATTCCTGGTTGAGCTACTCATCTTTCTGTTTCTCCTGTGGCTCTTCGGAAATCGCAGATTTGAAGGGCAGATTTCGGCTGCGTATCTTTTTCTCTACGGTGTCGCTCGTTACTTCCTGGAGTTTCTGCGGGCCGATCCCGACCGTGGATCTATGTTCGGCGGAATCATGAGCGCTACACAATTCATCGCCTTGATCTTGACGATCGGGGGCGGCGTGATGTGGGTACTCTGCTCCCGACCACAGGCTACTCGTAAATCTCAGCTCGCGGCCGTCTCCTGATGGATACCGAGTCGGGCACGACCGATTCGCTTCAGACCTTTCGTGCTACTTCAGAAGATGCAGGGCGCCGGCTCGATCAATTTTTGACTGCTGCACTCGCAAATGTCAGTCGCGCGCGTGTGCAGGAGCTGATCGAGCAACACAAGGTGCAGGTGAACGGCACAATTGCGCGTCCCTCTTTGAAACTGCGGGGCGATGAACTAGTTGAGATTCGCGGAGANGCAGAGCGTCCGCCGCTGAAAGCCACCCCAGAAGAAATTCCGCTCGACGTTGTATTTGANGATGAGTATCTGGCGGTAATAAATAAACCGGCGGGCATGATCGTGCATGCAGGAGCTGGGGACAAAGACCGAAATCGTGGAACCTTGGTGAATGCGTTGTTATTTCGTTTTCAAAACCTGAGTGGGCTTGGCGGCGAGGCACGTCCGGGGATTGTTCATCGTTTAGACAAAGAGACCAGCGGGCTGCTGGTTGTCGCAAAGACCGACGAAGCGCATCGCAAGTTGGCGGCGCAGTTTGCGTCACGCCAAGTGAAGAAACGATATGTTGCTCTCGTGAGCGGTTGGCCGGCAGAGAAAGGAACAATTAGTGCAGAGATTAGCCGCGACCGTTTGCGTCCCACGCGCATGACCACGCGTCGCGAAGGGGGGAGGGCGGCCGTTTCCCATTTCCGAGTTCGGAAAAAATCGGAGACACCATATGGCAAGTTTGCTCTCCTCGATGTCGACATTGAAACCGGGCGCACTCATCAGATACGCGTTCATCTCGCATCGATCGGCCATCCCGTCGTAGGCGACACTATGTACGGCGCACCGCGAGCGCTGCAGCTGCAGCGTTCAACAAATCGGAGCAAGCGCGAGAATGTGATCAAAGAAGAGCAACTTTTTCTAGGTCGGAATTTTCTTCATGCAGCCATGCTGGAGTTCATACATCCGGTCACTCACGAGCGCCTGCATTTTGAACGGCCGCTTCCCGAAGAGCTTCAGAACTTCTTCAAAAAGTTGGAGTTGTCGACTTCCTGATGCGCCGTAAAAACCGAGTACTATTGGCACATGACTTGCTCGATACGAGGATGAAGTAGTGTGTTAAGGCAGATATAATAGGGTTTCCCATGCGAGTTTCTCGTTTACTTTGGATCGCAGCTCTGAGTGCTGCGCTTGCAATTTCAGTTTCGGCCCAGGATGGCGCCAGTTTACCTTCAGCGCCTTCAGCAACTCTGGAGCAACAGCGGCCTCCGGCTCCGCCTGCAGAACGTCCACAGGCGCAAACGCCGGCACCTGGTACCAAAGCTCCAGAGGCAAAACTCGAAGAAGCGAAGCCCCAGCAGCCGGTGCTTGAGACACTCGATCCAAAGATGAGGCCGAAAGCCGTTCAGCAGGGGAGTCCCGCTCCGCAGCCGGAACAATCCGCTCAGGCGCAAACGACTCCGCCTCAAGACAAGAACGATGCAAAGGGCAGTTCTGACAATCCGTTCAGCATCGTGGTGCCCGTCAACGAAGTGAACGTGGTGTTTGTGGTTACTGACAAGCACAACCACTATGTGAAGGATCTTAAAGAGACCGATTTCCGCATTCTGGATAACAACAAGCCGCCGGCGAATGTTCGCAATTTTGCGTCCGAGACAAACCTTCCGTTACGCGTGGGATTGCTTGTGGACGCCAGCAATTCCATCCGTGATCGATTCCGTTTTGAGCAACAGGCGGCAATTGAGTTTCTGAACCAAATCGTCCGCCCCGATCGCGATCAGGCATTCGTAATTGGATTCGATACGACCCCCGAAATCACGCAAGACTTCACCAATAATCCCGAGAAGCTCGCTTCGGGTGTTCGCATGCTGCGACCCGGCGGAGGCACCGCTCTATACGATGCCGTATACGGGGCATGTCACGACAAACTGATTAAGACGCAGAGCACTGGTGGAGGATTGCGTCGCGCAATCATTCTCCTATCTGACGGCGAAGATAATCAAAGTAGGGTGACGCGGGACGATGCGATTGAAGAAGCGCAGCGTGCTGAGGTAGTTGTCTACACGATTAGCACGAATGTCAGCGGTACGAAGAGTCGTGGCGACAAGATTCTTGAGGCCATTTCTAACGCTACTGGTGGCCGCGCGTTCTTCCCGTTCAAGATCGAAGAAGTCTCTGACGCCTTTTCGCAGATTCAGGAAGAGCTGCGAAGCCAGTATGCAATCTCCTACAAGCCTGCTGACTTCGCGGCAGATGGAAAATTTCGTAGTATCGATATTGAAGCTTTGAACAAGAAGTACAAAGTTCGTGGTCGTAAGGGCTACTTTGCTCCACGGGCTGAGCGTGCCTCGGCTGCAGTAGGGGCTCAGTAGAGACACAGGTTGCTGCAGGGCTGTCCAAATTAGCTGCGAAACGTCC
>AP72_2010_repI_A001DRAFT_1000274_pt1 | contig 11617 bp, 15 predicted proteins | sample AmaPasrepliIA001_FD_9535 | JGI IMG/M metagenome (IMG submission 9535)
TTTTAGCGGCCTGACAACTCATACCCTGAAAATCCGGGGAACTACCATGAAGTTCAGAAATAAGTGAGCGTCCATTATCAGTTGTACAGAACGTCTGTAGAACATTTTTACGGAACTGACAAAGAGCATCTAACGTCTGGGAAGCTACAGCATCACGAACAAACTTCGGTGGCTGAATACCAGGAACAAGAATTTCAGAGTAAGAAATAGTTTCCTGCCAAGTATCCTCTAAATGTGCGGAATCCTTAGCCCTATGCTTTTTACGACTATCTCTTTCTTCTTCTTCTTCCTCTTCCTCTTCATTATCCCGGCGCTTTTTATGCTTATCTGTCATATGGGAATCATCATCATCATCTTCATGACGACGTTTGCGGGAATCCCGACGCTTTTTTTCATCGTCATCGTCGCATGATTTACGATCATCATCGTCATCATCACGCTTCTTTTTCTTTTTGTCGCCAGCGTGAGCGCCACGATAATGCATAGTATACTCATACTTATCATCACGTTCTTTATCATCGTCATCATCGTCATCATCGTCTTCATGATGCTTTTTGCGGTCACGATGTTTCTTGTCGTCGTCATCATCGTCTTCGTGATGACGTTTACGGGCATCACGCCGCTTTTTATCTTCTTCCTCTTCATCATCTTCATGATGACGTTTCTTATCAGCAACTTTAACAATTTCCAACTTAGTTAATCTATCTTCGATACCACCAAGCTTAGCTAAAATGGCTTCTAAAGCCGGATTTTCTTTTACTTCCATAGCCGCATCCAAAGTTTTAAAAGAAGCTCTAACACTATTAATTGCTTCGGTTAGCTTGTTCATTTTACTGTTTCCATTAATTTCGTTCCCCGAAGGGTTAATAGCCTTTAATTTAAGCGTGTCTTCGTCCATAATAGAACATCGTGGCCCGCATCTGCCATTGTCAACCAAAGCAACATGATTTATAATAATGTTGTATTGTTTGGCAAAACCGGGTTTTATTTCTTCGTATTCGGCATCATAACCGCAGCTTAATTGAACTTTGCCATCCTCAACAAGCTGTATTGCAGTAGCATCTTTGATTAATAAATCAGCAACTAAGCAATCTTTTTTGTCGCCTTCACCACGTCTTGGATGAAGTATTGTCCCTACTTCATAATTTTTCCAGTTTTCCGGTAATACATCAACCGGCTTTCCTTCTGAGTCTGTAGGGTGATTATTTACAACTGATTTGCCATTAGCACTATTTATAGCAGATTCTTTGAATACGTCTTCTTCATAACGTATTACAGTGACAAAACCATCGGAGCTTGCCGTAACAGGAACTTCATCTGCTTTGTAAAGCATAGAACCCGTGCGGGACAATTTTGCGCCTTCACACAATAAATACCCTTCAGGTGTCTTTTTCCTGTTTTCCGAAATCGTTTCGACTGTATAAAATCGCAACGGCGCTTTCTTATCCGCAATTTTATGCCGATTTGGGGAAAGCTGTAATTTCGTTAAGTCCAAATTGGCACAATACATCACTGCCCAACATACATATTTCCAGAACCGGTTTCCACATACATTGTTGAGCTAGAACACGTTCCAGTGCAAATAGCTGCTAAATAAGTATAGGTTACACCAGGATAAGGTTGTAAAGCAAAATTTCCACACTTAGTAGCTGGAAGCCAACTACCAGTTGTATTTGAAGCTGTAATAGTATTAACAGTGCCAAATACCAAATAGTAATCCCCTGCTGCCGCAGCATTAAGATTACACAAACGCGCAACACCCCCTTTTGTTGGGAGTGTTATTACTGATGATGATGTTGTAATTGTTGGATTTGAAATTCTCGCAAGTGAAATCCAACCTTCATAAACTGGAATAGCTGCGACATGGCTATTACCAGGATGGATAGTTTGACTTTTAACCTGGTTTAAAGGAAAAAAGAATAAATATAAAAAGAATATTAATATGGATGAAAATAAGAGTAGGTATTTACGCATTTTTAATATTCATTCCAACGTAACCAACAGGTTAAAGCACCACCAGTTACGGTGGTCGCATTCAAATTAATAGCCAAATTTTCTGTTGCAGTAACAAGATCAAGTGTTTGATCATCTTCTGGACCAAACACCCAATCATAAGTGGTAGAAGTAAGGGCAGCAGCAGTGCCAAAAGTACCAATAATAGTTCTAATTGTACCTACAGAAGTTCCCAAAGCACCAGGATTAGCAGTATATGCTTTAACCGTAACAAGCGAAGTACCTAATCCGCTATTGTGTGGAACAATTGTTGGGCTTGTAGCTGTACCCGTGGTATCCAATGTGCTACGCTTAATTAAAGATAACGTAACAGGTCCAGCGGTTGTCTGTGTACCCTGACAACTAATTTCTTTAATATGAACTTTTCCAGTACTGGAAGTAATACCAGAACCAAAAATAGTAACAACGTCTGTAGCTGATGCAGCCAAGGCAAGCGCAGAAACTACAGTTTCATAAGTTGGACGCTTTACCCTAACATCATAAACCGTTGCCGAGGGGGCAACCTGAGAATAGGCAGAGATAGAGCTAAATAAAAGCAAACCAGCAAGAATAATAGATGCAAATAAGCGTTTCATATTATTTTAATACCCTTTAACGTTTACCAATTTCAAATCTTGCAGGAAGAACAGGTTCCGCATAACAACGACAATTAAAAATACAACCCGGATTTGCCCTTATATTTCTTTTCTTATCAGAGACCGGCGGATTATTCCACTCAAAATATTGACCTTCTAATTCATGATGGTCAATTCTAACTTTCCGATCCTTCATAGTTTTCCAAATGTAACCTTCAGAACCTATATGCCTAGCTCTTGCTTCTTGAATTATTGCTTGTGCCCTAGTGCACTCAGTTCTTGCGATTAATTTAGCTCTACTTTCAGTTACTTTTTCACTTTCTTCTATTTTCTTAGCAATTGCATCCCAACGTTCACCAGTCGCCGTTACAGACTCAAATGCCAATTCCTGAACTCTTTTAGCCGCCTCTAAAGGAATAGATTTAATTAATTTTACTTGTTCGGCTCGTAAATTTCTAACTATTTCGCCAATTGGTGTAGACTTTAGTTCAGCTTGCATAGAAGCAGCCATTTTGCCACTATGCTTTAACCACGCCTTGTAATCATTGTTGCTAACTTCGGTTATCATTTTTTGGGCAACCGAATTAGCCCAAGGTTCTATAATTTCTGAGTAATTTTCTAAAGTTGGCTGGATTTGTTCAACCTTTCCGGTATCCCACAAATCCTTGATGAATTGTCCAACGGTTTTAGCTAATTTTCTTAAAGCTTTGGTATAAAATAATTCTGCCCCTCTAATAGCAGCCCAACGCCGTCTATTAAGCCATTGCTTAATAGACGCATCGCGTGGAGCTAGAGAAGTTATTTTATTTGGGGGTATATAAGGGGAATAAACATCAGTGTATAACATATTCCCACTTAATCAAAAAGAGATGTAATATACCTTGATAAATAAAAGAAGACAACGCTTCGCACTTTGCTTTAAATTAAGCTATCAGCTTGGACCACAAGCCTGTGCTAGGGTACATCCCCGCGTTGTATTCGCCTCTTTAGCGAGCGGAACTAGGCAAGGTACGCAAAACTGAAAACGCACCTAGCACCGCATCCCTATCAAACCACATGTTCGCTCAACTGTCAAAAGATTTTTGTTCACGTTTTTGTGAAAACTGACTTCGGCACCACATATTTGCGCTCCTTAGCTCAGTCAACCGCGTTCCAGGCATCTTGTATAGCGACTGGACCCCTGCGCTCAACTGATACCAGTTGACCGATATGCAGTCAACTGGTATCAGTTAACTACCCTCTGCTCAACTGGTAAAGTTGGATCGGCATGTGCCAGCCAAGAATTTACTTCTTTTAAATTAATTTCCATAGCAGGTTCACCAGCTAATCTATCATAAGCTATTTCATAATCCATTAAAGCGTCTTGTATATCACTATACCCCAACATTACTTTTAACTCTTCAAATTCCCCTTCTTCATCATTATGGTTTAAAATAAACACTTTTTGTGAAGTTAAATCATCCCCAATGAAACAATCTAATTCATCCCCATCAGTTCCAATTGCAGAAGCAATATAACCGTACCCCGCAGGCCAATCTGGCCCATTAGGCCACCTTTTTTCACCTTTATTGCATTCAATTACAATTGGTAAACCAAACATTTGTATAATGGGGGTTTCGTCCCTTGCAACCTTAGCAATTCGTTTAACAGATTTTAAGGCGCGAAATACCTTAATAGCTTCATCCTTACTTTTAGCCGTAATGCGTGGAATTGCCTTACCAGAACCTTTTTCATTAAAAGTTCTACTGGACAATAATTTATCTTTATCAACTTTCTGTTCAGTCTTCGGCATTTCACCAGGAAGTTGATTTATTACTTCATCTTCTGCGTCTTCTATGTCTTTGTCACCAATATTATTCCATCTGTTTGTGTATCTGCCAAGTTGTCTAAGTTCTTGTAGTGCAACTTTCTGAGATATAATTCCAGTCTCAAAAGCCTCAACAATTGCTCGCGTGTCACGATCAAATACCCCTGATTTCTGTTCGTCAGTTAATGCCCATAATGATCTAAAATTAAAACCAAACTCTTCTGGTATTTTAACACCAATAGATTGTCCTATTAGATGACAAAGTTTAGTAATCGGTATTCTTAAACTTTGTTCCTGTTTTTGTAAAATACTTTCATAATATGTTCTTAAATCACTTTCACCAGTTGCATTTAATCCGGCTGGTGATTGTCCAAATAATCGTACCAAGGGCATTTGTAAAGCACCAGCCAATTGTTGGCCGAGTTGTAATAATGCTTCACTGATACCCCCAGATATATTAGAGTTATGTGCGATGAACTCGTCTTTACTGTCAATAAAGGTAACACCCTCATTTGATTGATTTCTCCTCATTGCCTCAGCAAATTTTTGAAAACCTAATAAAAGTTTTCCACCAGCCGCCATTATTTGACGATAACCATCAATTTTGAATACCCGAAGGTGCATACGGTGAATATATTGGGCGATACCAGATGTTGCACTATCGAATGCAATTAGTCTATCATACAGTCTTTCTAAAACTGACAAACCCCAAAGCTGCTCTAATATCGCTTGATAATGAGGAAGTTCAACACCAATAAATCTAATTACCCTAGTATAGTGAATTTTCTTTCCCCGGAGGGCAGGGGACTCATTATTTACAATGTAAAACTTTGGCTTTCCTAATTCTGGACCAAACTCTTCAATTAACCCGTCTTGATTTAATGTTGGCGTACACTGCCAACGATCTAATACCATTAAACCTTTAAACTGATTTTTTCCAACTTTTGATATATCTAAAGGTGTTGAAAAATCATGTCCATCAATTAAAAATACACCAATAGCGCCACCGTATAATCGCCCCATTTTAGTGCCATAGGTTAATCTATCCCATATTCCTAACTCAACGAACCCTTTTTGCATTTTTCCAATATCTTTAGCGGACATTGTTGAATGAATCTCGATACCCCCTCTAATCATATCTTCAGCAGCAGTATCTATCGCAATACCACCTAACCAGCTCCCTCTATGCACCCATTCTAACAACACTCTATAACGAGTAATTGGATTAAAACCATAAGTACCAGAAGAAATCTGATTATCAGCGCCAATGCCTAATTGGAGTTGAAAATTCGCAAAACTGTCTACAGTTTTTCTTCCGGTTGCTTTGTCTTTTAAAGTCTTTTTTTCTTCTTTGGTTTTTAACGCAACAGACTTATTTGAAACTCTTGTAACCATAACACAATACCTTTAAGCTAATAGCAATAAATATAAAGTTTCTTTCTTCTTTGTTTTAGAGTGTAATAATACTATTTTATCGTCGTCAACACGGATATAAACGTGATTATCACTAAAAAAAGAAGCAGTTTTATCATCACCAAAATTAATAGATGGCTTTTTGCCGTGCCATTCTTTTTCTAATGGTATTTCTGTTCGCGTAGAATTTCGTTTTACTACAACATGAACATTACCTGAATATATCATTTAGTGTATCGCATTTGAACTTCTAGTATTTCCTTTAAAAGACTTAGAATACTCAATCATGGATTGTCTCATGGCTTCTGTAAAAATTACAGCAGCCACACATTGCCATTTTTTATTTCTAGTTGGTTTAAATCTGTTGATATTTTTCATCATATCTACGATATATTCATCTAAATTAATTGTTAGGGTAATGGTTTCCGTGACCTGTTCAGGAGGGCACAAATCTAATTCTACTTTTCTATTGGCAATTTTATTTTTGGTGGCCATTGGGAAGCATCCCTTTTTTCAATTAAATCATTTATCTTTTTATACTGTTCCTGATCAAACTCTGAATAATCTAATAATAATTCTTCCTCAGCTTGTATGTCTTTTATTGCAACTATACAACGTTTCTTATGTTGGGTATAAAACTGCAAATTATTTTGTTTTGAGTGGTTTATATAGCGTTCATCCCCCATATACAAAACATAATACCGACCATAACCCCCTTCATCTTCTACGCAAAAACCTTTACACTTAATGTAAGTTTTGGTTAGTTCTGATAATTGATCAAAAAATGGTCCACCGAAAGATTGATCCAAAGTATTTTCATAAATACTAATTATAGTCCCTGCTTCTACATTTTCTTTTGGAAATAACCCGACTCCGTGGAGTCGGGAAGCTGCAATAAAGGTTTCTATTAGTAACACTTCAATTCACCATTATGTTGTTAGTTTCCAGAAACTCTTTCCGCCACTTTTCAATCTGACTTACATGCCACTTTCTAGCGCGGGTATTTAATGGGTTTACTGGTGCAGGAAACTTTTTCTCTTTAATTGCTTGCTGTAATTTTGTCCGCCTAAATGGTAACAACTTTGACGCTAACAATTGTTTTTCAGATACCCATTCTGTGTCAAACAGCGCTTTCGTCATTTTTTATTTTCCATATTATGCTGAATTAACCGTACACAACTACGGCCAAGTATACATATAGCATAGTTTACGCTACATGTCAAGTACTCATTTTAAATTTATTTTTATATCCCTCAACCAAATTCCCCCACCAATTCATTAATTCACGCCTCTTATTTATATAAAGAGCAGAATTATACGCGGCCTTTACACTACTATCATTGTAATGGCTTAATTGTATTTCTATTGCATCCGAGGGCCATTCATTTTCATGTGCGGTTGTACTAAACAATGACCGGAAACCATGAATAGTTGCTTTGCCTTTCCAACCTAATGCGTATATTGCACGCAGAAATGTGTGATTATCCATCACACCACTTTTTGATTCTTGGGAGGCAAATATATAATCTGAACCTAACTTGAAACTATCAACTTCATGTAACAATCTTTGTGCTTGCAAAGACAACGGAACTAAATGTTCTCTATGCTTCTTCATCCTACTGGCTGGTATTCTTATTAAACCCTTTTTTCCAAGTTCTAAATCTTCCCATCTTAAATATCTTACTTCTTTGGTTCTTAAAGCAGTAAGTATAATAAACTCAATAGCCAATTTGGTTATTAAATATGAGTCACAAGCTTCTAATTGCTCAAAAAGTAAAGTTAAATCACTTAATTTCATTGACTTTCTATGTTGTGTTCTTGGCGCTTTAGAAGTAATTTTAATGGTTGAACTTATATCTGTTTCACACAATCCACCTTCTATAGCATATATTGCTATGTTTGAAAAATAACCCTTAATTCGTTTCTTTGTATGAACAGACTGTACTGAATTAATTACTTCCCGGAGGGAAGTAGAAGTTATTTGTGATATATCTTGTGAGCCAAGCTGAGGTAAAAGAAACCTATTAAGGGTGCTTTCAACATTTATTGTATGATTTATTCCCCATTCTTTTCTTTTTATTTCAAGCCAAGTATTGGCAATAGTTTCCAGATTATTGTTAGTTTTTTTAGTTTGCTTTCCCGAGGGGTGAATACCTTTTGAAATTAACTCTTTAGCAGATAAAGCTTTATTACGTGCAACAGCTAACGTTGTGTGATTAGATTGACCCGGATTATATTGACCTAAACTAATCATTGAAGGTTTTCCGTTAATTCTAAATCTCAATCTGAAATACTTGTTTCCATTCTTTTCAACGTAAAGATGTAACCCCGCACCATCTGCTAATTTTGCGCCAATCTTGGCTTGCTTGATCTTAATGTCACTTAATCTGTGTACTGACATCCGATAACACCCTTAGTGTGAGTAAGTGCGTTATTTATACTCACACTAAGGGTGCGTTGCAACACGAACTGAAGCGTATAGTTACGGACAAATTTAACCAAACTTGGCTGATAACCCTAACAAAATCAAAGGCTTAAATGATGCAATACGACTAATGACGAATGTGGATAACTCAACACAATTACAATGAATTTGTTTGAGGGTAACGGGTTATTGACCATTAAAGCCTTGATTTTGTTGGGGTTTTATTCTACTCACTCCACAAATAACGCAATCTTACTCACACAGTTTAAGGTTGCATTATTTTACAAATCTCAACCCACTATTGCAACTTAGTTCACGCAACTTGGGTTTTACTTTTACTTTCTTAGGCTTATTATTAATATAAACGTTCTTAATCCCTTTTTGCAATTTAGTGTTTCTGCATTCCAATCTGTACATAGCCAAATACTCCGTTTGGGCAACTTTAACCAAATTAGAGTATTCGTCTAAAAGGACATAATCCCTCTTAAGACTCATGCTAGTACCTCTAATCACAGTTTCAAACCCAACACTTCAGGATATTTAGCAGCTAATTGTCTTAATACCATTTTTTCTCTTTCTTGAGCTGCAATTATAGACGCTTGTTTCCTTCTTTCTATATCAGCAATTCTTTTACTAAACTCCTCATCAGTTTCTTCTCTATAATAATAGATAGAAAAATTAATCAAATGGTCTTCATATTCTGTATCAAATTTTAAAATGGTTGAACTCCTATATTCTTCTGGAATATTATTTATAATTTCGCCTAATTTCTCGTATGCGCACGTCAACTTATCACCTAAAAATTTATTAGCAAATCCACTTGCAACTTCCACCAATATTTGTCGCTTATCCACGCTGCTCTCCCAATTTTGCCCAAGTTTCCAAACAACTGTTTCCAGCTAACGTCAACACTAAACTATCCGCATAATCCGTACTAGGTATTCCACGTTTCGCCATAGCGGATTTTCTTTCCAACATAATCTTACCATTTTCATTTCTCATCCATTTTGGTAGTGATAGTTCAGCAGCCAGTTGCATAGCTTCAGGTCCATCTTCATCATTTGGAAGTGAAATAATCTCAGTAATATCATGTTGTATTCCGCCTAACTCATTCGTCAGGTATAAGTAGTGTTCGTAAGTATTTTTAAATAGTTGTCTACACAAAAACCAAAGTTCTGCTTTCAAATTAACAAACTTTTGTTTAGAAGTTTTACCGTCTTCCCATGTCGTTTCCGAAGGGGGATCACCTGTATTTACGGGAACGGTGAGGATATTGTTGCGTTCATTCCTAGACAAAACATCCATAACACCGTGACCAATAGCAACACAATCAAAGTATAGAATATCAGACCTATAATCCGTTTCACCATTGGGAGCCTTTATAGTCATTTGTGATACTGCGTCTAACATTCTGAACGCGGTTTCAATGGTATCTGGATCACTCCATGCTGTTGGCAACAATACAACTGGACCAAATCTTGTAATGACAGTTGACTTTGCTTTCCCCCCTCCAACGTCACCACCAGATATTCCTTCTGGGGAAGGTGGAATATACATCTTGTTTTTAATGTCTTTTGCTGAATTAACCCATTTGGAAGGAATACAAATACCTTCAACAGAAGCTGTGTAATCCAATTCATATTCGGAAGCCCATACATGAGGCTCTAATCTTCTTTTTTCTCTTTCTTCCCATTGTTTATCTTTTCTTGGATCAGAACTGTAATGGAATCGGAATATTTGATTTGGTTTAAGCTGTCCACTAAAACGTTTTCTGGCGAATAAATTTCCCATGCCATTGACAGTTGAACCCCATATTCGACATCTTGCGTTAGCTGCTGTTGCTGCATCTATTCTGTCCGCATTATCTATGAAAGCCGCTTCATCTATAAAGAACATGGTGGAACGTCCACCACGCCCCGCTTGTTCACCACTTGCACCCGATAATACATTGTTATTTTCAGGATTTATTATCTTCATGTAGTTAGCATGAATAGTTTGCTCAAACCCCGAGGGTAACATCCATAGCGGAAGCTTACCTAAAAGCTGTCTTACTTTTTCAAATAATGATTTTGGATCACCTATTCTATCAACGTTTGCTTCTAAGTTAGCTGTAAATGAACCAATAAATCCGTCTGTCCATAACCATTTGTGAGTTGCGTAAGTAACAGTTATCCACGAATAGCCAATTTCCCGTGACTTCTCAATTAATCCATCTTCTTGATTTCTTAACTTTTCATCAAAAAACTTTATTAGTTCTTTTTGTCTTTCAAAGAAAGAAAACGGAAGCCATGGCGAAAAATCAGTTCCGACATTTTGCGGGTTATATGTCCAAACCCAATGTTGCACCCAATGAAAAAAATCCCGTTTGCAGAGTTCTATTTCATACTTCTGCAACGCGGGGTGATCAAATAAATCTTTGTAACGCTTAATCCGACTAGCTGTGATTAAGTCCAAATGTTCAATGGACCATGACATTGTGTAATACACTTATCAAGGATAAATAAACTATAAGTACAATTAAAGCTAAAACAAAGCTTAATTCTCCTTTATCTATTTTCATTGAAAATGAAACTTGACGGTACACTAACCTGGTTAACAAATAAATGTTGTTCATTATAAGCTCATTATCTGTTTTTTGGTTTCAATTACGCCATATTTAATCAACCCCTTCCCCGAAGGGTTGATTAATGAAATAGTGCTGTAACAGTGTGTTCCAAGTGGCCTATGAACTTCCTCAATATATTTAACGTTCTCTAAGATAATTTCAATAGGCTGTTGACTGCTATACAGGATTAATGTTTTCTTTGTTTGCCTATTTATAGTTAATAGCTTATCGTGGTGTCTGCTCCATTTTTGTTGATTTTTATTGTCTTCTGACTTTCTAGCTGCAACTAAATGCACAGCCTGTTTCTTACCGTTAATTCTATTTTGCTCGATTTTTAAACAACCACAAGACTGCGCAGCACCAACTTGTCTCCTAAGATGGTCATGTCTTATTATTTTTATTCGCCCACAATCACATTTACAAAGCCAAGCTCTTCTACCATCTATATGTTCAGAAAACTCAATAACAGTTAATTTTCCGTATCTTTGTCCAACTAAGTTTAAAGCTTGTCTTGAATGTCTAAAATCATAGCGTCTCATTTGTATTTTCTTCTTCATCTAATATGATTAGTGATTGATTTACTTTGTCTAACACAAGGTTTATTTCTTTGTAAAGAATATCCGCAACTATCCAAATAAAAAATAAAGTCGTTAAATTTAGAAATACAATTAATGCCAATATAGTACCCATTATTTAGATTTGTCCTCTAAGAGTTTCCGTTCATTGTCTAACATATTCATATATTCACAAGCTAACGGTACATGCCCCAATTTAGCTAA
>AP72_2010_repI_A001DRAFT_1000275_pt1 | contig 11614 bp, 9 predicted proteins | sample AmaPasrepliIA001_FD_9535 | JGI IMG/M metagenome (IMG submission 9535)
CGAAATCGAAGGCAAGTATCGATCGATCCGAACGGATTCAACGGGTTCAATCTTTAACGCAGATAGCTCACGCACAATTACGAACTACGCTGTGACATCCGAGATTCCACCTCCGATGCCGGAATACGTCCAGGCCCTCGGAGATCCTGGTGTTAGCGAAATCGTGTATCTTCAGAAATCACAGAACCTCGATCCTCGCATCAGCGAGCTCGCGAAGCGCATTGCTGGTGATCAGGAAAGTGCGTTTCTGAAGGCTTCGGCGATCGAGCGCTACCTCTCGAGCAACTACCAATACACCCTCCAGTTGCCAGCCGTACCTCCGAGAGATCCGGTCGCACACTTTCTTTTCGGACGCAAGGTGGGACACTGCGAATACTTCGCTTCTTCAATGGTCATGATGCTGCGCACGTTAGGGATTCCTTCACGCATCGTCAACGGGTTTCGCGGTGCCGAGTACAACGACCTGACTGGAAGCTACATCGTGCGCGCAAAGAATGCGCATTCATGGGTGGAAGCGTACTTTCCTGGGTACGGGTGGTACACGTTTGACCCAACTCCAGCCTCAGCAGTTCCGGTTGGCGGACCATGGAACCGGGTGTTTCTTTACGCAGACGCAATGCGGGAGTTTTGGCGCGATTGGGTGGTTAACTACGACACCGCGCACCAGACAATGCTCGGCGCCACATTGGTTCGTCAGAGTCGTCTGCGGTTCGATTCCGTGCGCGAAAGAATTCAGTCGCTCTACGAGAGGTCTCTTCGGGGCGCAATGGCTCTGCGTGCTCACGTTCAGGAACACCAACAGGCCTGGATCCTTTGGATCGTAGGCGGCTTTTCGGCTTCGATGTTCTTCCTGTTCGGACCAAGAACTCTTCGCGCGCTGCGCCGGTTGCGAATCGCGCAAAGACCGACGCTCGAGCCCCACACGGCCGCGAGCATCTGGTACTCGCGTCTGCTCAAGCTACTGTCACGGCAAGGTATACGGAAAATTCCTGCTCAGACTCCGCAAGAATTCCTGAAAGCGATCCCTCGAGAGCAAGTGCGGCAGACTGCCGCCAGGTTCACTGTCCATTACGAACGAGCGCGATTCGGAGATTCCGCTGAAGATGCAGAGAAGCTGCCTGAGCTGTACCGCGAGTTGGCAGCGCTGACGAGGGAGTGAAGGATTGGCATCTTACCCGGAATGGTAAAATAACCAGATCACATGCCCGTAGAAGTTTCTTCTGAGATCTCTCCCGCTATTTCAGATAGCTCAGATTCGAGTCCCTCAAAAGCCGCTAAGAAGATTGGGTTTGTCAGCTTGGGCTGCCCGAAAAACCTGGTCGACAGCGAGGTAATGATGGGGCTGCTGAATCAAGCGGGAGCGGAGATCACCACACGAGCCGACGATGCCGACATCATCGTGGTAAACACGTGTTCGTTTATCGATTCGGCGAAGCAGGAATCGGTCGACACCATCCTCGAGATGGCGCAGCACAAGGCTTCTGGCAGAGCAAAGAAGCTGATTGTTGCCGGCTGTCTAGTGGAGCGATACCGCTCGGAAATTCAGAAAAGCATTCCCGAAGTGGATGGAGTGGTTGGTACAGGTGAGCTTGAGCGGATCATCGAAGCGGCCGGTATTGCTTCGGCTCCAGCCGTCAATACACAAGAAGACTCTCCATTCAAGATTTTGATCGATCGCGCTCCAAGCGCAGTCAAAACTCATTCGCGACCGGAAGGCGCAGCTCGCAAAGACAACGGACGCTTCTCACGCGGGGATTGGGATGGCGCAATCGCCGATCTGCCCAACTACCTCTACAACGAGAACACTCCTCGGCTTCTTGCGACTGGAAAAACATCCGCGTACTTGAAAATCGCGGAAGGTTGCGATCATCCGTGCAGCTTCTGCATTATCCCGCAGCTTCGCGGAATGTTTCGCTCACGGCATTTCGAATCAGTGATCGCGGAGGCTCGCCGACTCGCAGCTCGCGGCGTGAGAGAGCTGACGCTCATCGGGCAGGACACGACCTGCTACGGTGAGGATCTGGGAATCACGGACGGTCTCGCACTTCTGCTTGCTCGGCTGGCCGAGATTGAAGAGCTTCGTTGGATCCGCTTCCTGTATGCCTATCCGAATAAGATCACTGGCCGGCTGCTCGAAACCATAGCAGCACAGGAAAAGATTTGTTCCTACTTGGATGTTCCTCTACAGCATGCCGCTGCCTCGACATTGAAGCGGATGAAACGAGGAGCTGGCGCCGATCTCTTCTTACAGAGCATCGAAAAGATGCGAAGGATCATTCCCAATCTGACTCTGCGAACATCGTTTATCGTCGGATTCCCCGGCGAGACAGAGTCTGAGTTTGCCGAGTTGTGCGACTTTGTTCGAGCTGCAGAGTTCGACTGGATGGGAGTGTTCGGGTACTCCGACGAAGACGGCGCCACAGCCTTCAAGTTAAGTGAAAAGGTTCCTATCGGTGAAATCGAGCGCCGCCGAAAGAAGCTGATGCGCATTCAGCAAGGCATCAGCAAGCGCAAAAAGAAGGGACTTGTTGGACGCGAGTTTGATCTCTTGGTGGAAGGCCCTTCTGAGGAAACCGACTTGCTTTGGGAAGGACGAACTCCGATGCATGCTCCGGAGATCGACGGGAAAGTCTTTATCAATGACTTCGGGTCGCGCAAATCACTTATCCGTGGAGAGTTTTATCGCTGCGAGATCACCGAAGCTCACGACTACGATCTGGTTGCGCGCATACTATAGATATGGCTCGCAAAAAAGCCCTTAGCCTGCGCTGCCCAACTTGTAAGAAGATCGTTCTGCGTTCTGACGAGTTCTTTCCTTTCTGCAGCGATCGTTGCCGCCTAATCGATCTTGGCAAGTGGGCGAGCGGCGGCTATCGCATCAGCTCACCTGTGCTCGATCCTGAGGTTTTGGAGGAAGTCGAGCAGAGATCGCGATTCGAACCAGATCAAGATGAGCACAAGCGCCACTGAGCCGGGATCACTTGGTCAGCGAACTCGGTGGGCCTCGCTTGCAGGCACTTTCTTTGGAATCGGGCACCTTCCCGCCGGTCCAGGGACGTGGGCATCGGTGATCACCGTATTGCTCTGGTGGTTTTTCTCTACTTTCGTTTCCGGCGATCATCTGGTTATCTTTGCAGTCGTGATCACTTGCGCGGTCGTCGCAATCGGAATACCTGCAAGCACTGTCGTCGCACGCGAGAGCGGGCTGAAAGATCCAGGGTTTGTAGTGATCGACGAAGTTGCAGGGCAAATGATTCCACTCATCATCGCGCCGCTGCGTTGGAAATATCTCGTAGTGAGCCTTATACTTTTTCGTTGCTTCGACATTGTGAAGCCACCACCGCTGCGTATGCTCGAACGCTTGCCAGAAGGGGTTGGCATCGTACTGGATGATGTTGGAGCTGGCGTTTACGCCCTGCTGATTTTGGCTGTTTTGATGAAATTGTGGCCTCCACTCTAAGGAGCGGCCCGTTAAGCAGGCGATGAGCCGAACTGTGCGAATATGGGAATTTCAGAGCGGTTACGGGGAAAGCACAGCTTGAACGGGAAGCCGCATATCACATCTGTCACTCCACAATTCGCGCTTCCCGGAGGCGAAGTGCGCATCTCCGGCACCGGATTACGCTCACAGGAGATGCGACGCCCGCGAGTACGATTCGGCGATGAGCCAGGCGGAATCGTAATTGCGTCGGATGATTTTGTCGTCGCCCGAGTTCCCGAAGGCGCAAACTCCGGTCCTGTTGTAGTGATTCCGGATGAGACCACCAGCAATGGCGTTGATGTAAGGGTTGCGGTTCCGATCGCCGAGAATCTTCATCCTGTCACGAACCCCGCGCTTGACCATGAAGGCAACCTCTTCGTGACCTTCTCTGGATCGAGGGGACAAAAAGTGCCAGTATCGATCTACAAGATCGATACCAGTTACCACGTGAAACCGTTCCTTTCGGAATTGATGAACGCACATGGTGTTGCCTTCGATCGAGAAGGACAGATGTATGTCTCGTCGCGGCAGAATGGCACGGTTTATCGTGTGGCGCCGAATGGGACGATGTCGGCGTACGCGGAAGGTATGGGTGTCGCGACGGGGATTGCTTTCGATCGAGAACAGAATCTTTACGTAGGCGACCGAAGCGGAACGATTTTTAAGATAGCGCGTGACCGCCAGACCTTTGTCTTCGCAACACTGGAACCGAGCGTCTCTGCTTACCATCTCGCTTTTGGTCCCGATCAAAGCCTTTACGTGAGTGGTCCCACAACTTCGAGCTACGACGCCATCTATCGCATAGATCCGCATGGAGATAGTACCGTCTTCTTCCGCGGACTTGGGCGTCCCCAGGGAATAGCATTCGACGCTACCGGAAATCTGTATGTTGCCGCATCTTTCGCAGGCAAACGTGGCATTGTGCGGATTACGCCAGACAAGCAGGCCACACTTTGCGTCTCCGGACAGAATCTAGTTGGCTTGTCGTTCGCACCGGGACGTGCCGCAGTTCTTGCAACTACCTCGGCCGTCTTCCATCTCTCCTGGAACATCCAGGGACTTCCGCTCTTGCCCTGATCAGCGGCTGCAACCTTCGACGCTATACTTCAAACGTGAACGCCGAGATCGTTGCTATTGGTTCGGAACTGCTCACCCCATTCCGCCAAGATACGAATTCGTTATTCCTCACCGAACGATTCAATGAACTTGGTGTAGAAGTTCGCTTTAAAACGGTGGTCGGGGATTCGCGCAGCGATCTGGTCGCAGTGGCACGCATCGCAATTGCGCGAGCCGAAATCGTTATCTTCATGGGCGGACTTGGTCCCACGGAAGACGATCTCACGCGCGAGAGCGTTGCCGAAGCGCTGGGCATCGAACTCCATCGCGATCCGGAAATCATCACTGAGCTGTACAAGCGATTCGCTGAACGTCGAATGACCATGCCGGAGAATAACAGTCGTCAGGCGGACGTTTTGGATGGAGCAGTTCTACTGCGCAATCCGAATGGCACCGCGCCCGCGCAATGGCTGCAAACGAATTGGGATGGTGAACGTCGGTACGTCATGCTTCTCCCCGGCCCTCCTCACGAACTCAAGCCGCTCTTTGATGCCCAGTGTTTCCCCCGACTCAAAGAAGTTCTTCCACCACAATTCATCGCGAAACGGACCTTGAAAGTAGCCATGGGAGAATCGGCATGTGACGCCCGCATCGCCCCGATCTACACGAAAGTTCCGGATGTGCAGACCACGATCCTGGCGCACGGCGGTGAAGTTCAAGTGCATCTTCAGAGCCGCGCAGAGACGCAAGAGAAGGCCGAACATCGCGTTGAGGAACTGGCCGACAAACTTGAAGATGAGCTGGACGATTGTGTGATCTCCAGCAGCGGGGAATCGATCGAGCAGATTGTCGGATACTTTCTCCAGATGCGCGGCGCGACACTCGCTGTGGCCGAATCCTGCACGGGCGGCATGATGGCGGAACGGATCACTTCGGTTCCCGGCAGCTCACGGTACTTTCTAGGCGGAGCTGTCGTTTATTCGAATGAGCTGAAAACCAAGTTGGCTGGAGTTCCTGCAAAATTAATCGCTGAACATGGCGCGGTTAGCCGTGAGGTTGCCCTCGCCTTGGCTGAGGGAATGCGGGAACGAACAAAGGCCACATTTGGAGTCGGCATCACCGGTATTGCAGGCCCAAGTGGTGGTACTCCAGAAAAACCTGTGGGTCTCGTGTACATCGCAATTTCCGACGGCAGCGAGCATGAGGTTGTGGAGCGAAGGCTGCCAGGAGATCGTGAACGCATCCGGCTTTGGGCGAGCTTTACCGGACTCGATCTTGTGCGCCGGAAGCTTATTTAAATGCGGCTATTTGTTGCAGTCGAAGTCTCCGCGGAAATTCGCCAACGGATCACTAAGTTCGTTGATCAGATGCGACCGCGTTTGGCTCACGCACGATGGTCTCACCCGCAAGGACTCCACATAACCCTGAAGTTTCTCGGCAATGTTGCCGACCAACGCCGCTCTCCGATCGAAGACGCATTGGCCAGAATCAAGGCGTCGCCCTTCCAGCTATCTTTACGCAATGTTGGTGTCTTTCCCAATCCGAAATCACCGCGAGTTCTGTGGGTCGGCATTGATTGCGGACCGGAACTGTCCGTGCTTGCCAAGACGACAGATGATGCATTAGCTTCGCTTGGCTTTGGGCGCGAGAAGCGTGCCTTCACTCCGCATGTGACACTTGCACGCTTCAAAGAAGGAAGCAGGACATCAAATCTAGCCACGTTGCTGCCAGAAGGGAATCTAAGCTTCGGTACAATGACCGCAACAGAATTCCACTTGTACGAAAGCAAACTATCGCCGAAAGGTTCGTCGTACAGCAAACTAAGTAGCTTCGCACTCAAGTAGAGTGCGGCTGAATATAAGCATGAACATAGCTATCTATGTTGCTCTGGCCGTCGTTGCCTACCTGCTGGGTTCAATCCCATTTGGCCTGATTCTTGTTCGTATCGTTCGTGGAGAAGACGTTCGTCTCACCGGCAGCGGCAACATCGGCGCGACCAATGTAGCGCGCTCTGGAGGAGCGAAACTCGGCGTCGCGACGCTCCTGCTTGATGTCCTTAAGGGCTACATCGCCGTTCTGATCGCGTTAATGGTGAGTCACCGGAATTCTGCAGTCGATTTGGGACTGGCGGCTTCGCTTGCGGCCCTATGGGCAATCCTGGGACATGTGTTTCCTGTGTGGTTGAAATTTCGCGGCGGCAAAGGTGTTGCGACTGCAGTTGGAGCATTCGTCGGACTGGCGCCACGAGCGGTTCTCCTGGTCCTCGCCATTTTTCTTGTAATTGTGCTGATCTCCAGGTATGTCTCGCTGGGATCGGTTGTCGCCAGCGCCTTATTCCCGCTGCTTGCGTTCTTTCTTTACCGTAGCGAGTCTTCGCCCGCTGCCCTTACAGTGATGTTGGGTGCGTCGTTGCTCATCATTCTTAAACACAAAGCCAACATCCGACGCTTACTCGATGGAACCGAAAATCGTTTGCAGTTTCACAAAAGCTGATGCGCAGCTGCATAAGTTCACAAGCAAGGTGTGACACGTGAGCCGCATCGCTGTGATCGGCGCCGGGGCATGGGGTACTGCTCTCTCGATTGTGCTCGCCCGTGGTGGTCGGCACAAAGTTCAGCTCTGGGCTTTTGAACGTGAGGTGTGTGAATCGATCGAGAGCACGCGGACCAATAGCTTGTTCCTGCCAGGAATAGAGATTCCCGAAACAGTACAGGTGAGCAACGTACTTTCCGATGCTCTCGAAGGAGTGGGAACAGTTCTTACCGTGATGCCTTCGCACCACGCTCGGCGCTTGTACCAGCAGATGAAAGCAGCGATCCCGGTACAGGCCATTGTCGTCAGCGCGACAAAGGGCATCGAGAATGGAAGCTACAAGCGGATGACCGAAGTTGCATTGGATTCCATCGGGGTGAACCAGATCGCCGCGCTGAGCGGTCCGACCTTTGCAAAAGAGGTAGCGCGTGGAGATCCAACTGCTATCACTGTTGCTGCGAAAGACGCGAATGTCGCGGCAACAATTCAGCGCGACTTTAGCGATCCTATGTTCCGCGTCTACACAAATGACGACGTCGTTGGTGTAGAACTCGGCGGTGCGCTCAAAAATGTAGTTGCAATCGCCGCGGGCGTTGTGGAGGGCCTCGGTTTTGGTCACAACACGGCAGCGGCGCTCATCACGCGCGGTCTTGCCGAGATTACGCGTCTTGCTGTCGCCTGCGGCGCTCGGCCGCAAACACTTTCCGGCCTTGCCGGCATGGGTGATCTAGTCCTGACCTGCACAGGTGGCCTCTCAAGAAATCGCACCGTCGGAGTCGAACTAGGCCGTGGGCGCAAGCTGCGCGACATTATGGGGGGCATGCATGGCATGGTTGCCGAGGGAGTCCTTACCACTGATGCCGCGCTCGGACTGGCAAAACAGCAGGGTATCGAGATGCCGATCACTCAACAGATACATGCGGTGCTCCATGAGGAAAAGTCTCCTCAAGACGCAATCCGGGAACTCATGAGCCGTCCGGGGAGAGAAGAGTGATGCATTCGAGCTCGTAGGACTGAAGTAATCAGTTAAATGCCTGAGAACGTAGTTAGGCATCCGGAGTTTCGGGATAATCGGGATAGAATTCCGTTCAAATCTTGAAAGTCTCCATGCGCCTGCCCAACCGTATACCGCTGCTGTATCTGATTTCTGGTGTCTTGATCCTTGTAGGAGTAGTGCCACTCTACTTTTACGGCACACAAGTTGTTGCCGTTAATCGCGAACGCCTCAAGATCAACGAGCAGCTTCTGCAGAATACGGTCACGAAATCGCTCAGCGACGACGTTGAGCATCGCCAAGTCACGCTGCAAACCTCTCTTGGAAATCTCTCGGCTGCGGTGCTTGTCACCAGCGGCGGAAACCTTACGGGCGATCATGTAAACGCTCCTGAATTGCGAGCGCTGGTTGAAAGATTCACGTCGTCGTCCGACATCCTCGCTTACGCCACGCTTCTGAATGATGAGGGGAAAGGCGTCTCCGCTGGACGCATCGCTCCCGATGCATTCGTGCAGCGCGAACTCGAGCACGCTTTCATCGCAGCTCGCGAAGCGCGTATCTACAACGGTCAGGCACTCACCGTTGGTTCCGGCAAGGAGCAGCGCACCACCATGCTGGTTTCCACACCGGTAGTCAGCAATGATCATTTCTTGGGAATGATTGGAGTGATCGTCGATTTGCAGTACCTCATCAACAGTCTCAAAACTGCCAGTCAGGGAGGTTTGGAGACGTTTGTTGTTGATCATCAAGGCAGATTGGTCGCAGGCGCCAATAATGACTATGCAACCGGGCAGGACATGACCTCGAACCAGTTGGTCAAGTCTTTCGTTGATCGGGGGCGCGTACCATTTAGCGCAACCAACTCCTTTGGTATGAAGCGCGGAAAACGCATAGTCGATATGCTCGGGACGTTTAGCCCAGTGCCCTCTTTGCAATGGGCTGTTATTGCAGAGAAGACTCAGGAAGAGGCCTATCAAAGCGTCTTCGAGATGCAAAGCACTGCAAGAAAGTTCGCTTTGCTGGCAATTCTGTTAAGTTTGGTTTTTGGTATTTCAGCCGCGCGTCAGCTTGCCACACCACTTCAGACATTGACTGAATCAAGCCGCGCTATCGCGCGGGGCGACTTTTCACAGCGCGTTCAAGTTAAGAGCCGAACAGAAATTGGCGAACTCGCCGACACTTTCAACAGCATGACTTCAGACCTGGAGCGATTTGTTCTGGATTTGAGGCGCGCTGCCGAAGAAAATCGTACCCTCTTCCTCAGTTCCATCCAGATGCTCGCCGGCGCAGTCGACGAAAAGGATCCGTATACGCGCGGCCATTCCGACCGCGTGACGCGTTATTCAGTGCTGATTGCGAAGGAGTTGGAATTGCCGGAGGACGAAATTGAGAAAATCCGCATTTCGGCTCAGCTGCATGATGTGGGCAAAATTGGGATTGAAGATCGTATCCTGAAGAAGCCGGGCGCTCTCACTCCTGAAGAATATGAAATCATGAAGACGCACACCACCAAGGGTGCGGCGATCCTACGTCCGGTAGAAATGCTGAAAGAGATGATTCCCGGAATTGAACTGCATCATGAATCACTCGACGGTCGGGGTTATCCTCACGGTCTCAAAGGCGACGAAATTCCATTGACCCCGCGCATCATTATGGTCGCCGATTGCTTCGATGCCATGACCACAAACCGTCCGTATCAGGCGGCCATGGATCCGGAGTACGTAGTGCGGATCATCAACTCACTGGTGAACACGAAATTCGATCCACGAGTGGTCAACGCGTTAACCACGGTGTTTGAACGAGGAGACTTCAGGCTTCGCCGTGCTGCAGCAGTTACTCCACAGGCGCAAACGGTGGGTGCAACCGAGAGCGTCTAACTCCAAGAATGCTGCTTTATAGTGAGTCAGCGCCTTTGAATCTCTCCGATCCGCTAGCTAAAGAGGCTCTCTATTCTCAGGACTTGCTACACTGTCTCGCCACCTCACCTCCTAGGAGTGGGTCTTGAATCCGAAGCCAACACTGGTTGCGCAATTAATCGCGGAGTTTCTTGGAACCTTTGTGCTGATTCTCTTTGGTGTTGGTGTAGTTGCAATGGTTGTATTGTTCCCAACCAAGAATGCTGGAGAACTAGTTCACGGTGGTTATACGAACATTACTATCGGTTGGGGCTTGGCCGTCACTATGGGAATCTACGTTTCAGGAAAGATTTCTGGTGCGCACTTGAATCCAGCTGTTACCTTGTCGCTTGCAGTTTTCCGAGGTTTCCCCTGGCGGCATGTGATCCCGTACTTTGTTGTGCAGATTGCCGGAGCCTTCTGTGCCGCGGCAGTGGTCTATCGCAATTACTTGCCGGCATTTCATCAAGTTGATCCTTCCCTCGACCATACTGCTGGAGTCTTCACGACGTTCCCAGCGTTTCCATCGGTTTGGAGTGCCGGATTTCTGGATCAGGTAATCGGCACCGGACTTCTTCTGCTACTCATCCTGGCTATCACGGACGAATTCAATATGCCGCCGGGAGCGAATATGGCCCCTTTGATGATTGGGCTCGTTGTAGTCGCCATCGGCATGAGCTTTGGCGGGATGCATGGATACGCCATCAATCCCGCTCGCGATTTTGGGCCGCGGTTGTTCACAGCGGTCGCAGGTTTCCGCAACAATGGCCTTACCGACGGAACTGGTGCATGGCTCGTTCCCATTGCGGGACCATTACTCGGCGGTCTGCTCGGATCAGCGCTCTACGACCTGGGCATCCGCCGCTTCCTTCGTCCACAGCAGCACATGTCGCAAACAGCCAGGTGAATTAGGCCGAACTGCTCGCGCGGACCGGAAGGGCAGTTTCACCGTTCCAAGTAACCGGTTCCAAGCGTCCGACCCCCAGGGTCCAGGCTAAAGCGCCCGTGAATGACACGGCTGCCGTGATCGCGAATGCTGCCTGAAAATTGCCAGTCCACTCCACGATATACCCGGTTAATGCTGGTCCAATGATTCCCGCGAAATTACCGAATCCGTTCTGCATCCCGCTCCATCTTCCGGCTGCACCCGAACCCGCGAGCGTCTGTGAGAACGCGAAGGTTCCGGAGCCTCCCATTCCCGATCCGAAACCTGCAGCCAAAAGCCATGGGAAATAGGAGCCGGCGCTGGAAATGCCGCACAACGCCAGTGCGACCGCTGCGGTTGAGTATCCAACGGCCATCGCACCCTTTCTTACTACGGTTGCAGTCAAACCACTTCGAATGAGGCGATCGGAGAGCCAGCCTGTGAACATTGCCGATGCTGCGTCGACCAGGAAGTACGCAGCCGCCATTCGGGACATGCCTTCCATCGATAGATGGCGCTCACGAACGAGATAGAAAGGAAGCCATGTGACCAGGAAATAGAGAAGATAATTGCCGCAGAAGTGCCCAGCAGATGCTCCCCAAAACGAACGTTGCTGAAGAATGTTGAATGCAGTAGCAGTGTCCGGCGTGTCACGTATAGCGGGTTGTGATCGGCACGGCATCCACCACATCCAGGCCGGGAGCCATAAAAGGCTCGCGACTCCGATTCCG
>AP72_2010_repI_A001DRAFT_1000277_pt1 | contig 11570 bp, 6 predicted proteins | sample AmaPasrepliIA001_FD_9535 | JGI IMG/M metagenome (IMG submission 9535)
GCTTGCCCCCGGACAGACTTCGATCCTGGACTTGGCGAAGTACTTGAGCGACCCCGCCACTACCAACGGCACGATGGTCAGCTTCAATACGTCGCAGGGGATTTTCAACGTATCGCTCTTNGATAAGGANGCGCCACAAACCGTAACGAACTTTCTGGATTACATCCAGGCCGGAAGATACAACAACGATGCCTTCCACAGACTCTCAAATGTTAACCAGACGGGACCTGCGCAGCCGCCCCCGACTCCTTACCAGGTGCTTCAAGGTGGGGGCTTCAGCGTTAGCGCTGATATTTCGAACAACGTCACAGGTTTCTCAACGGTTTCCACGTTCCAGCCGATTGAAAACGAATCCAACGATTCACTGCATCCGAATGCGCTTGGCACCCTGTCCATGGTGCGTAACGCCATTCCGAACAGTGCTACCAGTCAATTCTTTTTTAACTTGACCGACAACTCTCAATTGCTCGCGGGCAGCAACGGCAACGGCTATACAGTCTTTGGCGCAGTAACCGATAACACAGGTTTTAATGTTCTTCACAACTTTGCAAGCAATTACGCGCCCCACGACGTAACCACGGCCACGGGAATAAGCAACTTCTTCGCCTTTCCCTTGCTCAATGGGTTCACCCCAGCCTCTAACTTCCCGATTGGCTCGACCACCGCTGATCTGGCGGTGACAAACAGCATCATTGTGACGTCCGGTCCGGCCGGAGCATTGACCTACGCCCTCTTAAACAACAGCAATCCATCGGTCGTGACCGCGACACTGGGGAGCAACACTGCGGGCAGTCAACTCTCAGCGAACCAGCTTCAGCTCGTCGCCGGCGGTAGTCCAGGCACCTCCGTTATCACGCTTTTCGTCAACGACAAGGCGAACCAGCCTTTGGTGAAGCAGTTTACCGTTGTTGTGGATACGCCACCCACCGTCTCCGGGGCGACGATCGCGCGGTCGAAGGGCGGAATGACTTTAAATTCGCAGATCGGCACGGTCAGTGATAACGCGGTTTCGCCGTCAGCATTAACACTATCAATCAACGGCGGCAGTTCAGCGAGCGTAAACGGTGTCACGGTTTCTAACCTGACAGCTGATAATACGGGCAAGATTACCGCCGACGTCCTTGCCGGCTGCACTGCAACAGACGCGAGCTTCACGCTGCAGGCTGCCAACCCGGTCGCGAACGCTACGGCTGTTCTAAACGTCACAGTCACGGCGAACACTGCGCCCACGGTGGTGTATCCGAGTCCCGTGTCGGTGACGGGCACGGGATCAGCCAGCATCACGCCAGGAACTGCTACCGACAATGGATCCATTACCGGGTTCGTGGTTCAGAGCGTGTCGCCGTCGCTAACGACGACGCCTGCGGTGAGTAGTTCGGGAGTAGTGTCGATTAGTAATGCGTTCCCCGCAGGCACACACACAATTACCATTCGCGCTACCGATAACTGCGGCGCATTCACAGATGCAAGTTTCAGCCTCGCCGTCGGTAAGATTGATCAAACAATCACCTTTAATGCCCCGGCAAACAAGACATTCGGAGACACCGATTTTCCGGTAAGTGCGACCGCGTCTTCCGGATTGGCAGTGAGCTTTGGCGCCGCCGGCAACTGTACGGTCAGCACTCCTTCACCGGGAACAGTTCATATTACCGGCGCCGGCTCGTGTACGATCACGGCTGCGCAAGCGGGTGATTCAAACTTCAACCCGGCGCCAAGTGTCCCACAGTCCTTCAATATTGCGGTCGCGCCGACGGTGATGGTCTTGAGTTCTTCAGTCAACCCTTCAGATTTGAATCAAGTGGTGACCTTCAATGCGACAGTCAGTTCCTCAGTCGCGATCCCGACCGGGACAGTGCAGTTCAAAGACAATGGTGCAAATCTCGGCTCGCCCGTCGCGCTGAACGCCGGTGGCGTTGCGCAGCTGTCAACCTCCACCCTCACCGCGGGAACGCATACCATCACCGCCGATTATCCTGGGGCGACCAATTACGGCGTCAGCAGCGGCACACTTGCAGGCGGTCAGGTGGTGAAGGCTCAACCGTCGCTTTCGATTAACGATGTGTTGCTCGCGGAAGGCGATAGTGGCACCCAGACGATGAACTTCACCGTCACATTGTCGGCCGGAAGTAGTCTGCCGGTTACGGTCAACTTTGCGACCGCTGACGTCAGCGCTACGGCTCCTTCGGATTATGCGCCGGCCAACGGGACGTTGACTTTCAATCCCGGCGAGACGACCAAAACGATTGGCGTAACGATCAATGGCGATGTGAACTTTGAACCGGACGAGACCTTCACGGTCAACTTGTCCGGCCCGGTTAATGCCGGAATTAGTAAGGGGACCGGAACGGGAACAATTAAGAACGACGATCCGCTCGGCGGGGTGATTAGCCTTAGTCAAACAAACTACAACGTGGCTGAGGCCAACGGTGTGGTAACCATCACTATCAACCGCATGAAGGACACGCGCAATCCGGTAACCGTTGACTTTGCGACGGATGATACCGGCGCCTCGGCGGATTGTGGCACGCTGAACAGCGGGCTGGCATCTTCGCGCTGCGACTTCAACTCGACGTTCGGCACCTTGAACTTTGCCGCCAACGAAACCCAGAAAACGATCGACATTTCCATCAATCGTGATGGCTATCAGGAAGGCCCTGAAGTCTTCAGCTTTAATCTTTCAAACCCGACGGGTGGAGCAGTTCTCGGAACACCAACATCGTCGACGATTACCATTACGGATTCGCAAGTGCCGTCGGCCAATGCTATTGACGATACTGAACTATTCGTTCGCCAGCAGTATCACGACTTTTTGAATCGCGAACCAGATGCGGGCGGTCTGGCTTTCTGGGTCGATAACATCGATAAATGCACCGATCCGCTGCGAATTCCGCCGGGACAGACGGTGGCCCGGTGCATCGAGACGCAACGCACCGTTACCTCGGCTTCGTTCTTTCTTTCCATCGAATTCCGCCAGACAGGCGGACTGGTGCGCGACTTCTATGTAGCGGCGCTCAATCGTCCGGCGACCAACAACATGCCTAACTTTGTCGAGTTCATGCGCGACACGCAGGCCACGCAACGCGGAATTGTCGTAGGTCAGGGTAACTGGCAGACCCAGTTGGCTACGAACCGCGCCGCCTTCATGAATGACTTTGTGATGCGACCTGAGTTTGTCGGACTCTATCCGACGACCGACACGCCAACCCAGTATGTGGATAAGTTGTACGTGCATGCGAATGTGACTCCAGGCTCAGCCCAGGAACGGACCGACGCAATCTCGGAGTTTGGTGGGGCGGCGGCGGCGGCGGACCTGGGCGCGCGCGGACGCGCGTTGTTGCGCATCACGCAGAACGCGGCCTTCCAGGCGCGGGAGTTGAATCGCGGCTTTGTGCAGCTGGAATACTTCGGGTATCTGCGGCGAAATCCGAATGATCCACCGGATAACAACTTCAACGGTTATAACTTCTGGCTGAACAAACTGAACCAGTTCAATGGTGACTTTTTGCAGGCCGAGATGGTCAAGGCGTTCCTTGCTGCGACCGAGTACCGTCACAGGTTTGGACCGTGAGGATGAACTAGTCGCTGAGCTGAGATCTGAAGGACAGTCGTTGAATAGTCACAACCGTCAGATACGTTCTGCGCCTTCTTCCCGGGGCCCTGCTCCCAGTTCGGGCACGGCAGTATCAAGCTTCCGGTCTTGTTTAATAATCCGGGTGATCCTGAATGATTTGATTCAAAGATTCGGTATGGACGCCGACGTCATCGCGCCTTCAACACTCTGACTGGCTCGCAAAGATTTACGCAGCGCAATCTGGCGATGAATGAGCAATGCCACGCCCACGAGTGCCCAGCAAAGATCGCGCGCCTTCCGAATTATCGCCAGGGTCACTCCGGCAGGTTCGCTGAATTGCAGGATTTGCGAGACCTTGCCGGTGCCGGCTTCGTCAACTCCCAATCGCAAGGGAACGAACTTGAAGACCATCGTGATCAGCCGGTTTACCGATTCCAGGATAAACGCATTGAAGATTGTCGGCGGCCGTCCCGGGCTGATGAAAAGAAGTGTCACATAAATCTCGACGACGCCCGCCAAATGAAAACACCCTTCCAACAACAGAATCGGAAAAAACCGCGCGCTATTGCGTCGATAGAATCCGTAAACGCGATCCTCGAGCGCATAAGCGCTGGCCAGCCATTTTGGTTTGAAGTGTTTTTGCGGTAACAATGCCAGCGCTCGGCTGAATCTGATCTGCTTTCGCACCAGAATAAAACCGCACGCGACGACCAGCACGATTACCGCCAGGGTAATCAGGCTTACAACGCGGAAAGCCTTCGCTTCGCTGAAGGTCAACAGCACCGCCACCATTCCGCAGGCGACGAAAACGGCCACCGAGATGCTGTAAAAGACGTTCTCGATGACGATCGAAGAAAACCCGGCGATCAATGGCACACGGTCCCGAATCAGCGCAGGCTTTGCCGGTTCCGAAACAATGAAATTTGCGAACGGCAGCACGTTGCCAATCGCATCCCCCATCAAACGCGCCCGTAACGCGTCCCGGAATCGCAGGCGATCCGGTGGTTCAAGGCAGAGGACCCAGGCGATCGATCGGACGACATGACGTACCGAAGAAATCGCCAGTACGAGCACGAAGCCGCTCCCCAGGCTCCGTATTCCGGCAGTAACCTGACGCACGCCGGCCCTCTGAACCAGGTAAATAAAGAGCACAGCTGCGGCAGCCGCCACCACGGCGCCCAAAGGTGTGAACCGCGACCGTCGCCGATCGAATGTGCTCGAGGTGTTGTCAGATAGACCCATAGATTTGTAAAGACTGGAGCGCAAGCGTCTCGCTTGCTCTTTTTCGATTCGCGCTCCGCGCTCAGTGCAAGCGGGGACGCTTGCGCTCCGGGGACGCTTGCGCTCCAGTCCGAGGACGCTTGCGCTCCAGTCCGAGGACGCTCGCTCTCTAGTCGCTTCAAGCCAGACGCGCGCCTGCCTGATAGCTAACCGCAACCCAGAACGAAGCCCATAAAAACCCGCTCGTCAAGCTGAGAATGCTGTATTTTCTGGCCGGCATGCCGGCGGTCGCGCACACGAGCGGAATCGAAATGCGAAATCCAGCCGCAAACCTCGAAATAAGTACGCCGATGGTGCTGTGACGTAACACGAACGCACTTATCTTTGGATACCACTTATTGAGCCGCTTGGATTTTTTGATCAACCTCGCTGCTCGTTCATGCGCGGCATAAAAGTACATCTGGTCACCGGCTGAGCCGCCAATGGCGGCAAACAGGATAGTCCATTTCCAATTCAGATAGCCCTTGCCACACAACGCGCCGGCGGCAATCAGGACGACCTCTCCCTCCCAAAATGCAGCCAGTAGGATCGCAAAGTAGCCATACCTTGGCAGCATACGGATACCCCAGCTCTGGTTGTCCGGTGAAACAAGAGCGAAAGTTCCGATTAGCAAATTAAAAATAGTAGACACCCGTTCTTAGCTTACCCGCGTGCGGCTGTGTGGTACAGGCTGCGTAAGCGCGAATGCAATTGTCTGTCGGCCTCGGCTATTGGCGGCAGATCGCGCGTAACGTCGCACACGACGTGCAAGACCCTTTCCACGTCCGAATCGCGCAGACGCGAGTAGACGGGCAATTGTAAGGCTATGGCCGTCAACTCAGCTCCGGGACAGACGGCGGCAGACTCTTTAAAGAGCGGCAAAGAAGAACAGACATCAACATGGGTGGTCTCGAAATCGACGCCCCTGCGAATCGCGCGCCGGCTGGCACGCGCCGGGTCGGAAATGTAGAGGCAGTACTGGTAGTAAACATTTTCGCGGTCATCGTCGGCCGCGGCCAGCTGCACCGAAGGCGTAGCCGCCAGCCCTCTTGTATACACAGCGGCGTGCGCGCGGGATCGCGAGTTGAACTCATCAAGTTTCGCCAGCGCCCGAATTGCCAGGACGGCCTGCGCGTTCGAATATCTCTGTCGATAGGCGCGCGGGAACGGATCGAGCGGCCGGATGTTTTCCCAAAGGTATTTTGATAAATCGTGGTGGCCGAAAAGCGATGCGCCGATCTGCAGCGGAAAGCCCCAAAATGTAAATCCTTTGGGACTGATTCCGATTCTCGAGATGAGCCCGCCGGCAAAGCGTCGCGCTAAGGCGGCAGCGGTTTGCAAGGGCTCTGAGTCTGCCTGCTCACGCACTTTGACGCCTATATTGTCATCGTTCGTCATTACCATCCCGCCGCCATAAGTGTTAATGCCTTTGAGCATCTGGAAACTAAAGAACGATGCATTTCCAAAAGTTCCCACCAGGCGCCCGCGATAACGAGCGCCAACTGCCTGGGCGCAATCTTCAATGACTACGAGCTGGTAAGTTTCTGCGACCGACAGGATTTCGCTCATATCGCAAGGCCGGCCATACAAATGTGTAGGCACAATTGCGCGCGTCCGATCGGTAACCGCCGCTTCGATTCTTTTTGGATCAACATTGAACGTCAGGGGATCGACATCAACGAAAACCGGTTTGTAACCCGCCTGCCGCGCCATCTCGGGTACGGCCCAGAAGGTGACCGCGGGAAAGATGATTTCACTGTCTTGCGGAAAATCGAATGCACGCAGCAGGTAGTAAAAAGCCATCCTGCCGTAGGAAGTGGCAATTGCCCGGTCCATGTAGTGGTAGTTCGCAAACTGCTCCTCGAATTCAGCAATCGCCGGCCCCTCGACGGCTTCGCCGCGACGAAAAGCGGCGATGATCTCTTTCTCATCGCCGGGAATCGAGCGAACGCCGTAGCGCGGAATGGTGCGCAAGCTCATACGGTCGCCTTTCGTTGCGACAGCCACGGACGATCAAAGTACTCCTGCCGGCGCCACGACCATGCATCCGCCCTTTTCAGCCATGGGTGATGAGAATATCTGTGGAGTCCCAGCCAGTTCATAATTTGGCTCGGCCGGGCGAGAAATCGAGAATACGCCATCCCCAGCATCAATCGCGCGCGCCGGGGAGTCAAATATGGATGATTGAACGTCAGCGTATATCCATCGAATTTCTCCCAGTCGTGCTCAAAGATCAGCGGCTTCAGCTGCTTAAACTGGGGCGTGCCCGGATAAGGCGTGAGAATTTTGAAGTTGGCGTAGGTGGTGTCGAGATCGCATGCGAACTGAATCGTGTCCTCGATCATTTCCTCGGACTCTTGCAGAAACCCAATCACATAAAAAGCCGTCGTTACGATCCCGAGGTCCCAGCACAGCTTCACCATTTCAGACATGTGTTCGTGCGGAATATAACGGCGAGCGACGCGTTTCAGGAGCATCGGGTTGGGCGATTCTACGCCGAACGAAATCTCTCTTAAACCGGCGACGTGCATCGCGCGAATCAGCTTATCGTCGAGATCGTCCATGCGGGTCTCGCATTCAAAAGTCAGCTGCAATCGCCGGGCGACAATCTCCTGGCTGATGCGGAAGCAGCGATCACGATTGAGCGTGAATAGCGGATCGCGGATCTTTATATGCGGATGCGGCGTGACTTTGCAAAGCTCTTCCATTTCATCGACGACCGAAGCCACCGATCGTTCGCGGTAAGGCGCAGTGATCCGGTGTGGACAATACGTACAGTGCTCCGGACAACTGCGGCTGGTCAGCATGGGAAAGGCGCGTGTTAGTCCGATGCCATTGTGACTTGCATACGCAAACCGCTTGGTCTTTACCAGATTCCAGCGAGGAAAAGGCAATGAGTCGAGATCTTCTATTTCCGGACTATTGACCAAACCCAACCAGCGATTACCATTTGCGATCCCGATTGCGGCGGCTTCGGGTTCACCCTTGATCACAAAGTCAGCTGCATCCGCGAACAATTCAGGGAGGTGGGTGGCGGCAGTGCCGAAGAATCCGACCTGCATCCCGCGTTTGCGCGCGGCAATTGCCCATTCGCGTTCGTGGCGGTAATCAACCAGAGAAGTAAGCACCAGCGCCAGATCGCCGCGCACCGGTTTGTCGTCGCGAGTGACGATAACCTTGTGGCCGGCAGCCGCAAAGATAGATGCCAGGTAACCGACGTGAATGCTCGGAATGTTGAGAAAGACGCTGCGGACGTTCTTCGCCACCCGCGTCGTTACGGAATCGCCACGAAAACGCGACCCATAACCACCGACGACGGTGTCCTTGGCGACAGAACCACCTTTGCCGCGCAGATCGGCAAGTACGATGACAGACATTTTTTGAGGCATCCCCTTTCGTACGGCGCGAAATAAGGCGCCGAATATAGAAAATGGCTGATTGGGGATAACCGAAGTTATCTGATTGAAGATGAACGGAAGATAAATGTGGCACGCGCATCTTGCGCGTGGACACGAGCGGGACGCCCGTGCCACTAATTCACCGGCAGATTCGCGACAAACACGCTGCCTTGTTCGTCTGATTTGATGAGGCTGACCCTGCCGCCGTGTTGTGAGGCGATCCATTGCGCAATCGAAAGGCCCAGTCCGGCGCCACTGCCGAATTCCGACGAATGGCTGCGCGAGCGCGCCTTGTCGGCCCGATAAAATCTTTCAAAGATGTGCGGCTGCGCCTCAGGCGGAATGCCCGAGCCGGTGTCGCTCACCACAATCTGATGTTCCGAGTCATGAGTTCGGAGCGCGACATTTACCTCACCCGTCGCAGGTGTGTGCTTGATCGCGTTATCCAGCAGATTCAACACCAACTGCCGCAACAATCCTTCATCGCCGCGGTAAGGTGTCTGCTTGAGTTCAGTCGTGATGCGCACACCTTTGCGCGACCCAAGTACCTCCGCCGCCCGCGCGCATTCTTCCACCAACAGGTCCAGTCGGAACTCACCACGAATCAGAGGCCGTTTCTCGGCATCTGCGCGCGCGAGTGTAAACATGTCGGTGACCACACGCGTCAAACGGCGCACCTGGTCGTCCATGATCATCAGCGCGTCGCGATACTCTTCCACTTCTCTTTCGTGATCGAGCGTGACGCCGATTGCCGTCCGCATCACCGATACGGGAGTGCGTAACTCGTGTGAGGCATCGGCCATGAACCGGCGCTGCTGCGACAAACTGTCGTCGATTCGTCCCAGCAACTCGTTGAAGGTAGCCACCAGATTGCCCAGCTCGTCGCGCGCGTTGGTGACGGGCAGCCGCTGCTCGAGATTTTCGGCGCTCATGCGGCGAGCCTGCTCGGTCATCCGCGCCACTGGCCGCATGCTGCGGCGCGCCAGAAACGAGCCTCCAAGGCCCGCCAGAACCAAACCGGCGCCGGTCCCCAACAACAGGATTAGACGAATGTTACGCAGTGTGTCCAGGACCTCATCGAGGGGCTGACTGACGACGATGAAGAAGACTGCGGTATTCGAAGTGAAACGCCTGAAGACCACCCGGCGGCCGCTGCCGTCGTTGAGGTTGTAAAGATAAATCGAATCCTGGCGCGCCCCGAGGTCCGGAAGTTTAGCGCGTCCTCCCGCCAGATCAGGATTCTCGGCAATCGGACGCCCATCGCTGTCGAAGATCGCCGCTGATTGATCTGGCCCAATATGATCGTTGAGTTCTTCGGTGGCGGCCTGGCCAGGATCTTTCCCGCTGGCCAGTGTCCGAACAAAAGACGCGCTGGTGCTCTCTACCGTGTTCTTAAGGTCATAATCAAGTTGAGCATACAAACTTCGCTTCAGCATGACATATACGCCGACACTGAAAGCGACGAGCACCAGCGCGAGCACGCAGATATACCAGACAGTTAAGCGGGTCCTTACCGAGCTGTACATTTAAGATTCATGGCTGGTAGTCAGCACATAGCCTTCGCCGCGCCGGGTTTGAATGAGCTTTAGCACGTGGCCGTCATCGATTTTTCGCCGCAGCCGTTGAATATAGACTTCGATCAGATTTGAAAACAGATCGAAGCTCTGGTCCCAGACGTGTTCGGCAATCTCGGCGCGGCCGAGCACGCGATCAACGTTGCGGGCAAAATACTCGAGCAGCGCATATTCTTTCAAGGTCAATTGAATTTCCTGATTTGCGCGTTTGACCCGATGCGCGTGGATGTTGATTTCCAGATCCGCAATAGTAATTGCGGCCGGCAGCAGGACATCTGGGCGGCGCAGGAGCGCCCGGACCCTGGCCAGTAATTCGCCAAAATCGAAAGGTTTGGTGAGGTAATCGTCGGCGCCACAATCGAGCCCGCTGATCCGATCGTCAACCGCGTCGCGCGCAGTTAACATCAGGATCGGAACCGTCGAGCCTTCGCTACGGATTGATCGGCATACATCGAAGCCGTCGCGCCTCGGCAGCATGATATCGAGAATTACCAAATCGTATTCATTGATGCTTTGCTGATAGAGCGCTTCTTCGCCATCAGCGGCAAGGTCCACAGCATATCCTTGTTCGCGCAGGCCTTTGGCGAGCATGCGCGCCGCACTTGGTTCGTCTTCAACGAGCAGAATGCGCATCGATCGATCGAGTTGTCCGGGGTGATCGAGATGAATTTACCGGAGTTCGGGGATGGGAGCAAAGATAGGCGGGCTTATTCGTGTCAAACAACACGAAATTATTTGAAGTCGCTTCACTCGCTACTCGCCGCGGATGCCTGCGTGCTCATCGCGAGGCGCGCCTCCTCATCCAGGACCTGGACCGCCTTCCCAAAGAGCGCATCCGCTTCGTTACTCGTATTACCAACCGCCGTCAATCCCACCCGGCCATGCTCACCAAGCGCGCTCATCATATGAAAGACGACCCCGGTCTGTCGCGTCTGATCGAAATGGATGTTGTGACGTGCAACGATGTCAAACAGATCGTCGGGCGTGAAGACGCGATACGCCGGCGAGTCCTGATGATCGCTGGCCACGAAAGATTTCTGCTCGCCGAATTGGGTAGTGAAAACACCGCGGTCGGCATCGTACGCGCCATCGGTGAGAAATTGCAGAGTCAAAAACGGATGCGTCGTTCCGCCTTTGCGCAGATTAATCTCAATCGCATATGCCTTCCACTGGCTCTGCTCGCGCACCGTCACAAAATCGATCGCGAACCTGCCAATGACACCTTCGCGCGCCAGACGTGTGCCGACTTTGGCAGCTTCACGCATGATCACGGCGGCGTACGCAGGGTCGGCAGGAAAACGGCAACCAAGAAAAGTCTGACCTGAAGCGCCACCCAAAACCTGATCGTGGGTTGAGAGACGCTCGACGTCGCCCAAAGGCGTAACCCGCAATTGCGCGCTGGGGCTACGGAATTCGTCACCGCTGATTCGCTCTTCCACAATCCCGCCGCGTTCTTTCAGTTTCGCGACGTACCAGTCGTAGGTTACGCCCGGCAATTCAAACTTCATCGCTTCCAGGCGCTGCAGAATTACGTCGTGCTCGGAGGTGCCCGGAAAGGCGAGGCCTTCCAGACTAACCAGTGCGTTCCCTTCACCGGAAACACCCTCATTGAGTTTCACCAGTACCTGCCGGAGCTCCGGCTTCTGGGCGCGCATCTCGGCAATCGCACGCGCGACATCGTCGATGCTCACGAGATTCTCAATCCCGAGGGGATGCGGCACGCCTTCATCAGCAAAAATACGGCGGCTGCCACTCTTAGTCCCCAGC
>AP72_2010_repI_A001DRAFT_1000278_pt1 | contig 11569 bp, 12 predicted proteins | sample AmaPasrepliIA001_FD_9535 | JGI IMG/M metagenome (IMG submission 9535)
AATGGTTGAGTCTTTGGCGTGGGCCCTGTGAAAAACTCAAAAGAGTGACTACTTTCGGTTTGATACCTGGTTGCGGAAAACTCCCTCGATTACCTCCGGATAGGCTTTGTCCCAGCCGCCAAAATAGTCAACGGTGAACGGGTATTTGATCGTAGCGAGGTCCTGGTTCTCTTTATCGAAGGTTTCGTTGGTGCTCGATCGGAAATGAAACTTCACGAAGGCTCGCTGAGCTTCTTCGGTAAAGAGATACTGAATGAACGCGTCAACGACGGGTCGATCGGAAGCAGATACATTGCGATCGATTGAAACCACCGGGTGTTCGCTAAAAATGGTTGCTTCCGGAATGACAATTTCGGCATCGGCTTTTGCGTTCTGTTCTTTCATCAGCAGGGCATCTAGTTCATAAGTAATGAGCGCGTCACCGTTGCCTAGTTCAAATGTGGTGCGAGCTTCACGGGCGGATGCGGGACTCGAGAAGACGTTGCGCCAGACCGCCTGCAGAGTTTGTAATGCGCGCGCTGTATCCTTTTCCCCGGTTTGCTTTTCAGACTTGACCAGTTCAGAGCCGTAGATCGCGAGGATTGACCACTGAGCGCCACCCGAACTAACAGGATCGGGGTGGACTAGTTTGACGCCCGGCTTACCCAAATCGGCAAAGTCCTGTATGCCCTTCGGATTTCCTTTGCGTACTAAGATAACGAAGGGAGTTCGGTTGATGATTCCTTTCTGCGGCAGAGCGTGCCAATCGGAAGTCAAGAGACCAGCGTCTTTGATCCGTTGAGCATCACGATCAATCGAAAAAATTCCGATCTGGGTTTTGACGCCTTGCAGAATTTGATTGGTGACAGTTTCAGAACCGGCGAAGGACGATGTGAAGTGGACATCCTGCCCGTGCTCACGCTTCCACTTGGCGGCGAATGCTGGATAGATCGCCTTCTCCAGCGATTCCTTCATAATCGAAAAACCATACAGGGTTATGTTAATGCCACCGCTGCCAGAGTCCGTCGACGGTTTGGGCATGCAGGCTTCAGCCAAAATCAGACCCATGAGGCTGATGACCAGTGGAATTGCCATAATGGGTTGGGTTCTTGTTCTCATCTTCGCTACGCTCCTTGAACGCGGAATCGGTGGATTCAGCACTGGGGATTCAGCTCAGCCGCCGCCGCTTCTATTGCCCGGGATCTTCCAAACAGAGTTACGGAATCGCCTATTTCTAATATCGTGGAATTGTCGATCGCGATCGGACGACCGTGCCGCGTCAGCTCAACCAAATCGACATCGCTCAATGAGAGAGATGACAGATGGCGACCGATGGCTACCGGCGAGCTTACAGTTACCTCCCTCAGCCCTTCGTCATTGTCAGTTGCCCGCCGCAGCTCGTCACCGCCACCGGTAAGCGCGGAATTTCCTAATAGCTTTAACGCGACGCGGGCGAGGCTCATGACCTCATAACCCATGACGTCAAAGTCGATTGCGTTGTCTTTATCATGGACCACAGCGATCAGGTGATCCGGGTTGACAACCATTTCGACTTTCTTGCAGACGTCCAAGGTTCAATTCGTCGTCAACCATTGCAACGACAACATTCGCGACACTGTTGGGGAGGCAGTGCTGTATGACATTGACGTCGGTCGGATCGCCACAGATGACTTCGACGGAAGATAATTCAGACGCGAGCCGACATAACTGCGCTTCGCTTTCGACGATCGTTACAGGGAAGCGGTTTTTGGCGAGCTCGCGAGCGAGCAAGCGTGGGCCATCGCTGGCCCCGATAATAAGTGTCCGGTCTCGCTGTGCCATTTGACTACTGTGCCCGCCAAAGGTCTCAGCCATTCGCGTCATCAGTTTTTCAATCGTGGTAGCCATAACACTCGTTCCTCGATCAATTCAGTCTTCCTGAACTTATTCCCATAAAGCGCAATACCTAGTCGAGCACTAGGTGTTCCGGGTACAGCTCTCCATTTTAGAAACGCATCTTCTATTCTTGAGCGAGGGGATTATCGTCGCGAGACAGACTTAATATTCACGACCGTTTGTTTCGGGGGCGTACACAAGTCTGCGATCGTCGTCTCATCGATTACGCCCATGATGGCAGCTCGGGTTCGGATCCAGAGGGTTTTCAGACCGCATGAGGGCTCAAACTCACAAGGTTCGTAGTCATAAGTGCTGACGCATCCCATTGGGGCAACTCGGCCGTCCAGCACTCTAATGACTTCGCCGGCGGTGATCAGGGACGGAGCGCGAGTCAATCGGTAACCGCCGGAGACACCAACCTGAGCCGTAACCAAACCAGCCTCTTTCAGCGTCTTCAGGATTTGTTCTAAATATTTCACCGGCACGTTCCACTTTTGAGCGATCTCTCTTGCGGGTACGCTTTCTTGCTGGCTCTTGCCAGCCAAATAAATAAGCGCTCGCAGACCATACTCACTCTTGGTCGAGACGTTCATCAGCCGATTACCTAGTGATTTGCTGGGAGTTATAGGGCGGGCGTGCCTTTGATGTCAAATGGCTTTTTTGTCACGGAGCTTAAACTGCGGCGTTCCTTAGAGTTGTCGGCAAATAAAGGCTAGACGCCGATCGGATAATAAGGGAGTAGTCGATAGTCCTTTAGCCCTACAACAACCGGATCTCCGATCGATAGCTCCATTTCTGAGGTCTTCCACTTGGAGCGTGTCACGCTGATTGGAAATCCGGTCGCATATGTCTCATCAACCAGGTCAAGCGTTTTCTTCTGTTCACTAATGTCTGGTGGCCGCCATAGCGTTAATCGAATTCGCAGCCGCTCGATTGGTCCAACATAGTAGATGTCTTCGACTATGCCTCGTCCGAGGAAGTAAGGTGTTCCGAGAAGCTGAGGTTGAAAGTTGAGCACCGCATCTTCGGGCCGGAAAACAATTCTAACTGGCTGGTGTTCCGCGAAGGCAGGTGCGTGAGGCGGAACTTTCATTTCGGAGGTGCCCAAGGTAACTCGACCGCTGCGCCAGCTGCCTATGAGAACATTGGCCGCGCCCAGAAACGTCGCCACAAACTCGGTCTGCGGATGGTTATATATTTCAAACGATGTACCTTGTTGTTCAATCTTGCCTTGGTTCAGAACTGCCACGCGATCCGCTAATTCAAGCGCTTCTTCCTGATCATGGGTGATGAAGAGGGAGGTTACTTTCAGTTCCCGCAGCAGTGCCCGAACGTCGCGCCTTAACCTGTGCGAGCTACTGCATCGAGCGCGCTGAAAGGTTCGTCGAATAACATTGCGGTCGGTTGGTGAGCCAGGGCCCGCGCGACTGCGACTTTTTGCCGCTGACCACCAGATAGTTGCCACGGATAGTCGCGTCGGTGAGCCTGCAAGTCTGTAAGCTCGAGGAGTTCGTCGACTCGACGGCGAGAATATGACCCATCCATCTTTCGCAGTCTCAAGCCATAACTGATGTTTCCTTCCACAGTCATTCGCGGGAACAAAGCCTGTTCCTGAAAAACTACTCCGAGCTGGCGCTCCCTCGCGGTCAAGTCATTCGCATCTATACCGTTCAGATACAGCTTACCACTATCGAGTTCCTCAAGGCCGGCTATTAGGCGTAGAAGTGTGGTCTTTCCTCCGCCGGACGGTCCCAGGACCACGAGCATTTCGCCACGCACAATATCGAAGCTTATATCGGTCAGAACCTTTCGTTGGCCTATGTATTTAGAGAGACTCCGAACGCTAATGACCGGATCGCCCGGGTTGGCGGAGCAAGTGTCGTTGTCGTCAGGGCGCATTCCTTTTGTTGGGTGATTACAAATTGGGATTAGACCTTAGCGGAAACGTCCGATGCAAACCATTTAGCGATGTGTCAGAGATGTACAGCGGTCGAGTCCGTGTGCCACACATAGCACAATGTCCGACTGGCGAAACTTTCCGAGACAGTCTCTGAAAGCAAAGCAGGGCTCAAGTGCTGATATCGCGCCGCCGTGTGTAGATCTTTATGGCCCAGCAGTTGGGCGACGGTATGAATGTCTGCGCCACGCATTCGCAGCCATGATGCCCCTGTGTGTCTTAGGTCATGGAATCTGAAATCGCCGTTGCGGTTTGGGCTAACTCGGCCGCCATTGGTATTCCATATAGCGAGCGGTCTCCATTGCCTGCTCGTTTCCCAGCAAGCGAGCCACGACGTATAAGGACATATCGATCCCGGCTGAGATCCCCGCTGAGGTGATCACATGGCCGTTGTCGATAAATCTTTGCGATGAATCAATAGAGATTGACGGACTTAAGCTGCGCAGCTCATCGAGCGCCGCGTAATGAGTTGTTGCGGTCAAGCCATCCAATAGTCCGGCTCTGCCGAGAAGCAATGCACCGCTACATACCGACAGGATCAATTCGGTATTTGATGACTGTTCTTTTAGCCATTCAAGCATCCTCGCATTCTTCATTTCTCTGCGCGTTCCGAAACCGCCCGGGACCAGCAAAATGTCAGGGGGCGGACAGCTTTCAAAACTGTACGATGGATAGACGCTTAAACCACCGCGCGCAGTGATCGGCCTTGGCTCTTCCGCGACGGTGAAAGCCTCAAATGGCTGTAGTCCTTCGCGCCCGCCAGTCACTGAAAAGACTTCAAACGGCCCACAGAAGTCGAGCACTTCTGCTTCGTCGAAAATAACGATGCCAATCTTGCGTCTCTTAAGCATGAGTTTGTTAGCCTTTAATGAGCTGCTTTACTCAACAAAATATTCGGTCAGGTTGAGACAGGGCAGGTGCGAACTTTACACAGCCATTCGCCAGCCATCCATGACTAACGAACGACACAATCGGACACATCGCATTTAGTCGTTGTTCGTGACGGAAGGGAAAACGTTTGCGGTAGCTGGTGTGGCTTGGGTGATCGAATTGCAGCCATGGCTGAAAGTGTCGCCATTAAGTCATTGCGGCTCGGTGTTCACTGCATGATCATCATTCTGCAAAAACTCGCACCAATTTTCCGAACAATTGGAATTGAGAACTCAAATGAGAAAGTTGATCCTAGTAATCGGTTGCATTCTACTTGTGGCCACGTGCGCCCACGCACAGGAGACCGGCAACGACGAGGCAGCGATTAAGCACACCGCGCTCGATTACATCGAAGGCTGGTATGAAGGCGACGCCGCCCGCATGGAAAGCGCATTACACCCCGAACTTTCCAAGCGAATGATCTTTACTGATCCGAAAACCGGCCGGAGCCAATTCAATCATATGGGCGCGATGCAATTGGTTCAGAACACTCGTCACGGCGGCGGCAGTAAGACGCCCAAGGAGCTGCAAACCAAAGACATCACAATCTTGGATCGATACAACAATGCTGCAGTCGTGAAGATTGTCGCGTCAGGTTGGATCGACTATCTGGAAGAAGCAAAGTTCAACGGTGAATGGAAAATCATCAATGTCCTTTGGGAATTGAAACCGAGACCAGCTGACGCTACCTCTGCACCGCAAAAGCCCTGAAGGATTTGTTGGGAAGCGAAAACTCTGGTTTCCAAACCCTCAATCGCTTGTTGAAATTGACGAACAGACAACGCAACAAATTGTATCCACGACGATGCACACACCAATTCGCCGGTTGTAATGAAGTCACTGAAAAGAACTAATGATTTTCAATGGAATTACGGACCATCAAGATCGCAAATGGATGGGTTTGGGGAAGCGTTGAGCCATCCACCGACGAAAAGCAAAAGTTCGTGTTGACTTTGCAGTTGGCTCGCAAGCTATAGGAGCTTGTCCGCGCACGACAAGAACTGTCGACACTACAAACCTGGAGTCAAAGCATGAAATACAAGCCAATCTCCCTGACTCTGACTCTTTTCTGCTGGATAGCGGCAGCTGAGTTTGTAACCATCCCCGGGCAATCGCAGACGAAACGGAATATCAATGAGACGGACCTGTTTGAGTTTGTGTGGATTGGCGATCCGCAGATATCCCCGGATGGATCGCGCGTCGTATTCTATCGCGTCGTTCCCAATCAAGAACGAAGTGGCTACAACGGCTCAATCTGGTTGGTCGAGACGAGTGGAGGTGGCGCGCCGGTTGAGCTGATAACCGGCAAGAGCGTGAGTGGCGCTCGCTGGTCACCTGATGGCCAGTCATTATTGTATCGGCGCGACGGACAACTTGCGCTGTTCTCTTTACGCACGAAGGAGAGCCGGACGCTTACTAGCGTGCCTGGCGGCGCCGCAGGAGCGGTGTGGTCACCTGACGGTAATCGCGTCGCATTTGTTAGTTCAACTCCCGACCAGCCAGCTGCCTCAGTCAAGTCACCGGCTGCAAATGATCACAAATCCGATGTTCATGTCATTACCGAGTCGAATTATCACACCAGTGGCAGGGGCTACCTTAATAACACGTCGCACCAACACGTTTGGGTTCTCGATATACCTAACGACCCAAATGAAAGTGTCAAGCCACACCAACTCACCAATGGGAACCTGGATGATAACGAGCCTGCATGGGCGCCCGATGGCTCGCACCTCTATTTCATGAACGCGCCGGAAGATGAGCAGTTTACCAAAAGGTTCCTCTATTCCCTCTCCTTGGAAGGCCAAGTCAAGAAGATCGCAACCATCCCAATGGGCATCTTTCATTTAGCCATCAGCCCGGACGGTAAGCAAGCTGCCTTCCATGGCGCGGTCGTCACACAGCCGCCACGCTCTTACTCGCAGTTTGACCTTTGGGTAATGGAGTTGAAGGAGAATGCCACGCCGCGCAACCTCACCGCCGACTACGACTTTGACATGAACAATACGATCACTGGCGACAATAACAATCTGGCTACCAATGGTCAGGGTTTGCGTTGGTCACCGGATGGGCGGTTCGTCTTTGACGTCTCATCAAAGCGGGGACGGACGATTCTGGTCCGCGTTGACACGCAAACAAGCGCAGTGGAGGAAATCACTAACGGCGATCAAGCTGTGCTCAACTTCTCACTTACCCCCGACGCCCGCACTTTTGTGACGGTCATCTCTAATCCAGTAATGAACGCGGATTTGTTTCTGATAGCTTCTGATGGATCTCAACGGCGTCTTACTAGCGTTAATGAGAAGCTCTGGTCGCAATTGAATTTAACTTTACCCGAAGAGCTTACCTATCGCAGCTTTGATGGAAGAGAGATTCAGGGGTGGATTCAGAAACCGCCAAACTTTGATCCGCAACAAAAGTATCCATTGATCCTCCAGGTACACGGTGGACCGCATGGAGCCTGGGGTTGGACTTTCAATCACGAATTTCAATTAATGGCCGCGCGCGGTTATGTAGTCTTATACGTGAACCCGCGAGGATCATTCGGTTACGGACAGGAGTTCGGAAACATTATTCAGTATAACCACCCTATAGATGATTCTCGTGATCTGATGGTCGGCATCGATGAAGTAGCGAAGCGCGGATACATAGATCCGAAGAGAGTAGGAGTCGCCGGGGGAAGCGCCGGAGGGATGGTCGTAGATTGGATAGTTGGGCACACGGACCGGTTTGCCGCGGCGGTGTCGTCACGGGATATTTCCAACTGGGAGACATGGTGGTACACAACGAATGCCGCTTGGTTTCAGCCTGTATGGTTCAAGTCGCCGCCATTTCAAGAGCCGGAAGCTTATGCTGCTCGTTCGCCCATTACCTTCGTCGAGAAGATTCACACACCCATCATGTTCATTGAAGGAGAGGACGACCATCTTGCGCCATCTTACGCGGGAGGTGAGCAGTTATTTCGGGCCCTTAAATATCTCAAGCGACCCACCGTGATGATTATATTCCCGCGCGAGAACCATGGGCTGCACACGTTCGGTGAGCCTTGGCATCGGGTCGAGAGGCTGCAACACCTGATGGGCTGGTTTGACCAATGGATCATGGGAGTAAGTCATCCCGAATATGGCGCCTGATAAAGGATACGGTTACCGAAAAATGATGATGTCTGATTCACAAGAGTCGCCAAAGTTAGCGTGGTTCCGTAAAAAATGGCACGAGAAGTAAGCCGGCCATTCCAGTGTTGCCGGCCGATGTCCGAAATTATCGCGAACGACACGGCTGGGATTATCAGCTATTCTTATTAATCATAAGAGCGCGAGCCCGCGCTCAGAGCAAAAAATGGGACACCTCCGGATTCAGATTTATGAGTGATCGCACAAAACGCGCCAACGCAGCGGACGATCGGAGCTTTCGCCACGTGCCGCGGGCGCTGCTTCTGATTCTGCGTTTTCACTTGGGCGTGATTCTGATCATTACGGTGCTGGGCAAGATTTTGCGATCCGAACCCTTCTCAGTTGAGATGCTGGGATTTCTGAACGGCTACGCGATGCGCAATTCATCACCCTGGTACCAGCATTTCCTGCAACATGTGGTGATTCCGCACGCCACGATTTTCAGTTACCTGATCATCGCCGGCGAACTGGTTGCCGGGTTGTCTTTACTGTTTGGCTTGGGAACGCGGCTAGGCTCGGCGATCGCGATGTTGTTATTCCTCAACTACCTGTTTGCCAAAGGCCGTTTGTTCTGGTCGCCGGATAGCGAAGATGCGGCGGTATTTTTCAGTGCCCTGGTTTGTGGTTTGGGTGCTGCGGGTCGTGTTTGGGGAATCGATGCGTATCTCGCGAGGCGTTGGCCCAGGGGCTTTTTGTGGTGACGAAAGTGCTCTGATGAGTTTGATGTTGTCAGGCGCTTCGGAAAGTTTAAGGCGAGAAGCGTTTCCCAAGGGTGGCGATCGGCGGCACCAGATCGTCATCTGATGAGAGTTCCAACAAAGTCGCGAATCGACAATTTGTCGAGTGGGTTGTCAGTGTTGATGGCACAGCGGCCCAGTAAAGCTGAGGCTGTTTCTTCGTCTTGGGACCGCCTGACGGCACGCTGCGCAACCTCAAGTTTTCTTGGATGGCTGGCTTAATCCAAAAACCAGCCGTGGCAGGCTGTTGAAAATGTTAAAGCCGTTCCCGAGTTCCAGAATGAAGACCTACCCTGTTAGCAGCGGCACCCGTCACATCTCCGGCCTAAGCGCGGAGCTTGTGGAGGGCGTCGCCCCCGTCATTGGATTAAGCCCCAATCCAACATGTCATCAATCGGTCGGTTGCTGAAGGATTCGGCCAATTGACCACAAAGCTCGATTTGTTCGCCTCCGTACTGAAAATCGCGGCGGCAAGGGATTAGATAATCCTGAATACTTTCCCCGACAGAATCGAGGTTTACCCCCGATGTATACGCTATACCCCGGCGGGTGGTATCTATTCTTCAGTTGTGAAAACTGTAAGACGCGCCAGTTGCTCTTTCCCGACCTCTCAGAAGGCAAAGCAAAGCTCTCAACATGTAGCTACGGCATAGCTTGCCGATACTGCGGCCATTCAGCTTATTACGAAGGTAAGAAGATTGAACGCTACCAGCATCCTCCAGAGGCAAAAGTTGCCGTTGCGCGCTAAGCAAAGACCGTGATATGAGGCCCGACACGGTACGACCTTATCGCAGATAGTTTTCCACAGTTGCCGACTGACATTTTGCCCGATGACTTCTTAACCATTAAATTCTCGAGGGGCGGTTTTAACGGTTGGCGCGGCGGTTCCGGCTTACGAGGTGGGTACAGCTTCTTCAGTATTTCATCCGGAATCTTGTGTATTAATTCGAAGTGGGTTGAATCGTCCGCTTTCGCTTTGCCGTCGGCATTTTGGTCGGCGTAAATAAAATCGAAAATTGTCGGCAGCCCGCCGCGTTTGTTATTCTCAAACTTCACGGTCGTATCCTGTCCGATCCGGTCCTTCTTATGTGCGATTGCGAAAGGTGCTCCAACCCCGAATGGGACCGAAAAATTCATAGGCGGGTTGCGGTTAGTAACAAGAATCTGGATCGGAAAAATTCCTGCCCGAAATTCAAGCACAAATTTATCATCGCCTACGATCCGTTCCGCGGATACGCCTTCTGGCGTGACGTAAAATTCGCGGTGTTTTAGCTCGATGTTAAGAATCTTGGCGCCGTAACTGCTCGGTGTCGCTCCTGGAGAGCAAGTTAACGAGCCTCCCCGGCCCTGGTACTGACATTTGATCGAAACCAGGAACGGATTGGTCGCTCCTTCGGTTTCACCTTTTAGCGTCATGCCAAGCATCGGTCCGCCGTCCTCGACAAATTGAAGTTTGATCCTGCCGTCGATTACCGAGTCGACTGTGTATAAAGCGTCCAGGTGAGTGGTTGAGACGAAATGAAGCTCATAGATCGCACATTGCTTGAGCGCATCCTTCGCCCAGGTTTGCCAATCGGTCTCGCCGGTGCCCATCAGAATCGACTGGCGTTCCTGCCCGATGCCGAATGTAATGATCTGGTTTATGCGGCCAGTCGCGACACATTCATCGAGAGCCTCTTCGCGGCATCGTTGGCCGCCCTTGTCAGCAATGTCCGTGGACATCTTATCCAATTCGGCCTGCCTCGCATCCCCTGTCATTCCGAGTAACTGACGCTGACGCATCATACCGATGAGCGCTATCATTGCTGCATTTGCCTCAGCACAGGAGGCTGCCGGGTTCCGTACGATCGCTTGGGCCGGACCCATGACGTCCTTTAGCCACCACTTATAGACGCGATCAAGGAGATCGGAAACAGTTACTGTGCTGTCGCCGGACATTCCCATGAGTTCGAGCTGACGTTCGCGGCCAATTTGAGGGATTAGTGCCTGCGCAATTCTGTTTTGAGCCACCTTCATTGCCGCTTGATCTATACCCAACTCCGCCCTATCGCCATCGTTCGCGCGACCGACCTCGATTCCCCAATTTGCGAAAATTTGAGACGGGGCAGAGAGGAAAAATGAAACAACAATTCCAAATGCAAAAATGCGGACTCGTAAAGTGCTTTTCCTCATCGGTTTTCGTTACCTCCTCACTGAGCCAGCGCGGTTTGAGTCCCCATTCGCAGCACGCCAAATACAACCACGCCAAGACCAACAGCAATGGATATAATTGACACGATGGTCTTTTATGACCAGACGCGACACATAACCTTTCGTCTCACTTTCATAATTCTGATCGTCCTATCGATTTACGCGCAATCGGTGCGAGAATTGGCTCAGGGTTCTGGCAACCGGCGGTGTTGCGAAAGACTCCGTATGCTCCTCAGACGCTCGCCAACGCAAGAAAATGTTAAGGCGGTATGGGATGAAGTAGATTTCCGTTGAGAACGTTCAAAGCTACACTCAGACTATGATGGTCCCAATGCAGCCTTCGAACTATCCGCAGGCGTTTTCTGATTCCGGCTGGTTGTTTGAACCGAAATGGGATGGATACCGCGCTATTTGTAACTACGATAATGGAGGTGTGCGATTCATCTCGCGCAGGAATAATAATCTTACGAAACGCCCGTTCCCGCTACTCAAACGTAAAGTCGGTACTGAAGAGAGTTGTGCGAAAGACCAAGAATAATAGAATCAGATTCACTGAATATATATCGGTAAAGGTTTGGCCTTGTTTGCAGAACTCGAGCATCGCCAGCTTGAAGGAGCTGGATCGCGAAAAATCTGTCTTTAGCAAATTAAAATGTCCGGTTTTATTAGCAAGTGAAATGTCCGGTTTTAGGTTTTTAGTTTTCAATCACTTAAGTCTTAGTAGTGGTGGT
>AP72_2010_repI_A001DRAFT_1000279_pt1 | contig 11555 bp, 6 predicted proteins | sample AmaPasrepliIA001_FD_9535 | JGI IMG/M metagenome (IMG submission 9535)
TCACAAGCCGGCTTATATTTCGTCCGCCATGTTCGCTCAGGTTGTACAAGACCTGCGGGCGAACGAGGGAGCAAATCTGCCGGCCCCCGCAAAGAAAGCGCTGGATGCGTTGTTGTTGGGAGTTGATGACATAGAAGAACAGAAGAAGAGGATCGAGCACTGGTTCGACGATGCGATGGACGCCGTTTCAGGGTGGTACAAGCGAAAAGCAAATGCATGGTTATGGGTGATTGCTGGAGCGGTATGCGTAGTTTTGAATGCCGATACGATTTCGATTGGCAGGGTGCTGTGGGACGATCCGACAGCGCGGGCCGCGATCGTGCAATCGGCAAATGACTATGTCAAGAAAAAGGTTGAAGCTGAGGAGGCGAAGAAAAACCAAGAAGGTAGCTCAAACTCAGCCGACCCTGATAAGACAGTGCGGAACAGCCTTCAAGCAGTGAAGGACGCCCGCGCCAATCTGAACGGGCTGTCGATCCCTTTGGGCTGGTGTAGTGCCAAAGACGAGAGCGGCAATGCAGACAACAGTTGTACGCCGGAACGGCAGTTGCCAGGAGGCGAGATATGGCCGTGGCTGCTGAAGATTTTCGGCATTTTGATCAGCGTACTCGCGGTATCGCAGGGTGCGCCGTTCTGGTTTGATCTATTGCAGAAGGTGGTGAATTTGCGGCTTGCTGGTGATCCGCCGCCGGATAGTCGGCAGCCGAAAATGGCACAGAGGTAGGCGGAGGCGTTTGCTGCTCTGTATTCTCCGAAGAAGATCAAAATCCCCACTTCTGGCAAAACCGGCCAGAAGTGGGGCACCCGCTTACGCGGTTTATCACTGCAGCTCGAAGCTTACGTTTACCGAGGCACGGATTGTGACTTCTCCGGGTGCAACCGTGGACTCTTCGCTCGCCCGCGCACTGTTATAGCCAAACGAGGTGTTGGCATTGGCCAGGTAATAATTCGCGTTCGCCGCCTTCTCGAGGATGGTCCATGGTTTACCGATACTCTGTCCCAGCTCCGCCGCCATTGCCGTAGCCTTCTCACGGGCGGCGCGGATTGCCTTGAACCGAGCCTCATCTTTGTACTTTCTCGTCTCTGCTACTTCAAATTCGACTGAGTCGATGCGATTCACGCCGTCTTCCAGCAACTTCGACGTCAGGTTCTCGTACTTGCTGATGTCTTTGAGTGTCAGCTCGACGGATTGAGTTACTTCGTAGCCGAGAAAGCGCGGCACCTTTTCTTCCGAATAGTCCGCGGTCATGCGCAGAGCGTTCGTCTGGATGTCCTTGGCCTCAACCCCGGCGTTGCGCGCATCGGCGATGATCTTTTTCACTCGAGTGTCGTGCGGGGCTTTGGCCGTGGCGAGATCCTTGTCACGCGAAACCATACCGAGATTGAGGATTACGTCATCGGGCGCGATGTTGATCTCTGATGTGCCTGTCACCGTGATGGGCCGGGGCTGAGGACAGCAGTTTTGGGAGAACGCCGGAACTGCGAAGAACAGCAGGGAGACACAGCAAACCGGAAGTAAGTTCCACTTCATGAAAACCTCCTTTGGGACGCCATTCTTGGCAAGAGTGTGCATCTCAATCGGGGCCGATATGGTCAAAGCGAAAGTCAAAATCCCCACTTCTCCCAAAATCAGGGAGAAGTGGGGCACCCTTAAATCGTTCGATGCTTACTTGATGGTGAACGCCAGGGTCAGCAGCGTTTTTTGTTCTACTTCGTGAGCTTTGGCGCTGCCCGTGGCTGGGCTGGGGCTGGAGCTTCGCTTCACGCTCAGGACCGGACGGTCTCCCGCCAGCCGCTTCAGGCGCGGAAGCATGTTGAACATCGCTCCCTGGTTTGCGGGCTCTTCCTGCACCCAGACGATGTCGGCATGCTGGCCGTGGCGCTCAAATTCGGCGATGACTTCTTTCTCGGGGAACGGATACAGCTGTTCGAGGAATACGATCGCGGTGCTGGTGTCTTTCCTCTTCTTTCTCTCGGCCTGGAGTTCGTGGCCAATTTTTCCGGTGCAGATCAGGATTCGCTCCGCTTCTCCGACCGTCGTGTCTGGTAGGACGTTGAGGAACTGCTTGTGGGTGAAGTCCTCGATCGGCGAACTGGCGTCCGGATGACGCAACATGCTCTTCGGAGTGAAGACGATCAGCGGCTTGCGCCAGTGGCGCAGGGCTTGACGGCGAAGAAGATGGAAATACTGCGCGGCATTGGAGGGCTGCGCGATCTGGATGTTGTGCTTGGCGGCAAGTTGGATGAAGCGCTCGATTCTGGCGCTCGAGTGCTCGGGGCCCTGGCCTTCGTAGCCGTGCGGAAGCAGCATTACGAGACCGGAGAGAAGATTCCACTTGGCTTCTCCAGCGCTGATGAACTGGTCGATGATGGCTTGCGCCACGTTGACGAAATCGCCAAACTGCGCTTCCCAGAGAACCAACGATTCCGGATAGTCGCGAGAGTATCCGTACTCGAAGCCGAGGACTCCCGCTTCAGAGAGCGTCGAGTTGTATATCTCGCAGCGGGCCTGATCGGCGGCGATATTTTCCAGAGGAACGTATTCGTTCTCATTCTCGATATCGATCAGAACGGAATGACGCTGGTTGAATGTGCCACGGCGAGAATCCTGCCCAGACATGCGGACATGCGTGCCAGTTTTCACCAGGCTGGCAAACGCCAAAGATTCGGCCATCCCGTAGTCGACGGGGCGTTTCCCCTGACCCATCTCGGCTCGCTGCTCCAGCAGCTTCTTCACTTTCGGATGGATGTGGAAGGCCTCGGGGTACGTCGTCAGCCGGGTTGTAAGGTCCGAAATTTCCTCTGGCGAAAGACCGGTTTCGACTTCGTACTCGTCGCGGTGCAGACCGCCGAAATATTTGTCCCAATACTTGGGGAGCTCTCGCAAAAGCGGCTTGTGTTTTATGCTGCCAGCTTTTTTCTGAGCAGCTTCGAACTCGGCCTTGATCGCGCCGGCTTTGGCTTGAGCATCAGTTGCGCCAATGTCGTCGGCGTAGATTTCCCACAGCGGTGGATGATCTTTGATCTTTCTATAGAGCAGCGGCTGCGTAATCGTGGGATCGTCGACCTCGCTATGTCCGTGACGCCGGTAGCCGATGAGATCGATCACGACATCAGTGCCGAATTCATAGCGATATTCAGTAGCCATGCGGGCGACGCGCACGACAGCGTCGACATCTTCGGCGTTGACGTGGAAGATCGGAATCGACTGGCGGCGGGCTATACACGCGGCGAAGCGCGTTGAGTGTTCTTCTGTATAGCTAGTCGTGAAGCCGAGCAGATTATTGACGACCACATGGATCGTTCCGCCGACAGTGTATCCGGGAAGGTCGGCGTAGTTCATGGTTTCGGCGAGAACTCCCTGCCCTGCGAATGCAGCGTCGCCATGGACGAGGAGCGGAATATATTTTTCACGTCCACCTTCGCCCGTTCGGTCTTGCTTCGCGCGGGTGCGGCCCATAGTCACGGGATCGACAGCCTCCAGGTGGCTGGGATTCGAGACCAGGTGAATATGGACCTTCCCACCACTCCTGGTGACGTATTCGCCGGTGGCGCCCATGTGGTACTTCACGTCTCCGGAGCCGAGGACGCTGCGCGGGTCGACATCTTCGAACCCGGCGAAGATTTCCTGCGGGGGACGCTTGGCGACGTGGGCGATGACATTGAGACGTCCGCGATGGCTCATGCCCATCACTAGCTCGATCGCTCCGAGGCGCGACGCGGTGTCGAGAACTTCGTCGACCAACGGGATTAGAGCTGTGGTGCCTTCGAGCGAAAAACGTTTCGAGCCAAGATAACGCTGCTGCATGACCTGCTCGAAGACGTCGGCGCGGGTCAGCAGATCGAGGATGCGGTCGTGGTCTTCCTCCTGCTGAACGTCGGACTCCATGCGTTCATAGATCCAGTTGCGGCGCTCGGGAGAGTAAATATGATTGATTTCAATGCCAATCGTACTCGAGTAGATCGCGCGAGCTCCGCGGGCATATTCGCCTTCGTGCTCGAGTTCCGGCGTCGGACGCGGCCGGAGGAATCCGAGAGGATCGAGGTCGCCTTCCAGGTATCCAAATTGGCGGTAGGCGGAGAAGACACGTTCACGTTCGGTATTGGATGGGCCGGATCCGTTGGTCGGAACTGAGGATTCGATCGCGGGAGCGGCAGCGGATTTCGTCTTAGGCATAGTGAATCTCTAGGATAAAGGATGCGGGGCGGGAGCGGGGGATTCGGGGCGAAAAGACGATTCAGCGTCGGCGGTGGACACGCGGGCTTCGCCCTCGGGGCGGACCCTTCGACTTCGCTCAGGGCAAGCTGCGTCCCCCCCTACATTTATGCTCGGGAGCGCCTTCGCTGGACAGCCGAGGCGGCTGTCCCTACATTCAAAGGATGAACACGAAAACTCTTGGGACGCCTACGCTGGTGGGTATCCCGTTTGATGGGCAGTCGTCGTATCTGCGCGGGGCGGGGGATGCGCCATCTAAGATTCGCGAGGCGATGGCTTGCAATGCATCGAACTTGTGGACCGAGTCGGGCGTCGATCTTGGTGTGGCGGGAGTGTTTGAAGATCGTGGAGATCTCGCGTTGGCTGAGAATTTCGGCGCTCGCGAGCTCCGCAGTGAAAATCCCCACCTCTGGCAAAATCGGCCAGAAGTGGGGCACCCCTTTTTGGAACCGTTCTCTGAAATTGAGCGGGCTATCGGGGAATTGATTGATTCCGGGAAGCGTCCGGTTTCTCTTGGCGGGGATCATTCGATCACCTACCCGATCGTGAACTCGTTCGCGAAGCGATATCCGGACCTGACTATCTTTCATCTTGACGCGCACCCCGACTTGTATGACGAGTTTGAGGCGAACCGTTTGTCCCATGCCTGCCCATTTGCGCGGATCATGGAAGCCGGACTCGCCAAGCGGCTGTTGCAAGTCGGCATCCGGACGGCAAACAGCCATCAACGTGAGCAGGCTCATCGGTTCGGCGTCGAGATGGTAGAGATGAAGAATCTCCCGGCTTACGCGAGGCTCAAGGCCGACGGTCCGGTTTATGTGACGTTTGATATGGATGTGCTGGATCCGGCATTTGCGCCGGGGGTCTCGCATCGCGAGCCAGGAGGCATCAGCGTAAGAGAGGCGATTGCCCATCTGCACGCTATCGACGGACCGATCGTGGGCGCAGATCTGGTGGAGTACAACCCGGTCCGTGATGTGGACGGAGTGACCGCCACGGTGGCCGCAAAGATCCTGAAAGAAATACTGGGGAAGATGATTTCGGCATAAAAACTCCACACAGAGGTCATTCTTCGACTGCGGTCAGGGCAGGCAGAGGAATACCGAGAGCGACCTAGCTCACAGAGAAAATCGATTTTCAGGAGTACAATGCCCGGTCATGCGATTCCTGAAACTGGCCGTCATTTGTGGGTTTGCCGCCTTCGCGAGTGCGTGCGGCACGTCCGGAATGGAGCCCGGCGGTGGAGGAGGATCAAACCCGACTCCGGCTTCCATTACGATCTCCAATTCCACGAACGGAAGCTTCAGCGTCGCAATGTCGACCTCTTTTCAGCCAGCCGACTGGGATTATCAATTCTTCCAACTGAATCCAAGCGCAACGACCACTCTGGGAAACCTCGGCTCGCATCATGTGCGCTTGCAAGGCATCGTTCACGGCGTGCCGCAGGGATCGGAAGGGACGTCATCGACGGCCTGGAACTTCTCGATGCTCGACGCGATCACGCAACCGGTGCTGGGTACGGGCGATCACAGCCCGGAGTTTCAGATCGCCAAGGCTCCAGCGTTCATGTACAGCGGAAACAATAGCGGGAGCTCTTTTTTGGACACAAGTTTTACTGAATTTGCCGCGTACGCGCAGAATCTGGTCCGGTACTACAACACAGGCGGATTTACAGCTAACGGTCAACTCTACGAGTCCCCAGCCTTTGCCAACGACGGGGACAAGGTGACGTGGTGGGGCATCTATAACGAGCCCAGCATCAATAACAATCTCGACGCGGATTTGTATACGACAATGTACAACGCGTTGGTACCGGCGATGCAGGCGGCCGATCCAACAATCAAGTTCGCGGCGTTGGAACTCTGTTGTGGATCGGAGAACTGGGCGGCGACGTTCGCCGCCGGAGTCACTGCACCGGTCGACGTTCTGGCGACGCACTATTACTCTTCCTGTAATCAGAAAGACACTGACGCGATGGTCATGGCCACAGTGCCCGGGTTCGCGAGTAGTGTGCAGACGATCTACACGAACATTCTCACTAATCCGGTGCTGGCGAACGTTCCCGTGTGGGTCACGGAAAATAACGTCAATGCCGACTACTCCAACAATGGGATGAGTAACTGCAATCCCGGACAGGTTTTCGTCGAGGATGCGCGGGGATCAAGTCCGTTCTTCGCCGCCTGGCGGCCATACGTTTTTTCTCAGCTCGGACAAGCAGGAGCGCAAGCGTTGTATCACTGGGATTTCGGCGCCGACAAGCAATACGGCGAGGTAGATTACAGTACCGGCGCACTGCAGTTAAGCTATTGGGTCGATTATTGGCTGGGGCAAAAACTCCCGCCGGAAGCGGGATTGCAGCTGTTACAGTTCACGTCGTCGGATGACGCGGATCTCGAGACGCTGCCTGTTCTGAATAACGATGGCAGCGTGGTGGTGATGATAGCGAACCATGCGGTGAAAAACGCGGCGGACAATAACGGGCTGGGATTGCCGTTCAGTGTGACGGTCGATGTTTCCGCGCTGGGCAGTTTTTCGACCGCGAGCCAATTGATCATCGATAAAGACACCAGCGTGGTCAACGGACCGTCGGAAACGACCGTAACACCTGCGGCCAAGATTACTATGGATTTGAACGGATACTCGATGGGGATTCTCACGCTGAAGCCTTGAAGCAAATCTCAAGGTTCTCACCGCGCAGGAAACAGGGGAAACATATAAGTTTTACAGGCGGATCAGCAATGAATAGGAATGTGCGCAGAAAACTGAGGAGCAGCCTAGTTTGCATTGTCTTGGCAGGGGCCGCAGGTTGCTCCAAGAACGCCGCTCCGAACGCTCAAGCGGGCGGAATGCAAGCTATGCCCGTGAAGGTGATGGAAGCAGCGGCGATGCCAGTCAGCGATTCATCGGAGTACGTGGCCACGCTCAAGTCTCGCGATTCAGCGGTCATCATGCCGCAGGTCGATGGGCAGGTCACGCAGATCTTCGTGCATTCAGGCGATAAGGTCTCTGCGGGCTCCGCCTTGATGGAAATCGATCCGCTCAAGCAACAGGCGACAGTGAAGAGCCAGGAGAGTGCGCGGGCTGCGCAGCTGGCGCAATTGAGTTGGGCGAAGCAGCAGTATCAAAGAGCGGAAGGATTGTCTGCCGCAGGCGTGGTGAGCAAGCAGGACCTGGATCAGGCTAAGGCAACCATGGATGCCGCGCAGGCTCAGATGGATGCGCTCGATGCGCAGGTTCGCGAACAGGAAGTACAACTTAAGTACTACAAAGTCGTAGCGCCACGCGGTGGAATTGTGGGAGATATCCCGGTGCGCGAGGGAGATCGCGTGACCAGCGCAACGCAACTGACCACAGTCGATCAGCCTGGCAGCCTAGAGGCGTACGTCTACGTACCGATCGAGAGGTCTTCACAGTTGAAGTTGAACTTACCGGTGCAGGTGCTGGACAGCAACGGCAAAGTGCTGACCGATACACGGATCAGCTTTATCTCTCCGCAAGTCGACAACACGACTCAAACGGTACTGATCAAAGCGAGGATTGCGAACGGGAACGATGCGTTGCGGCAATCGCAGTTTATCCACGCGCGCGTGATTTGGGGGACACACAAGAACCCTGAAGTCCCGATCCTGGCCGTCACGCGGCTGGCCGGTCAATACTTCGCGTTCGTAGCGGAGCCGCAGGGTGGTGGATCATTTGTGGCCAAACAGCGGCCACTGATCATTGGCGAGACTGTCGGAAACAACTATGAAGTGAAAGATGGCATTAAGCCGGGAGACAAGGTCATCGTTTCAGGGACACAGTTCTTAATGGATGGGGCGCCGGTTGCGCCTATGAGTTGAGTGGAAAAGCACTTGGCACTTCGTATTTAGCCGGAGAAGCAGATGAATCAACGGGCCTTGGCTACATGCTGATTGCTAAATGCTAATTGCTACCTTCAAGGTCTGATTCCTCATGTTTGCTGATTTCTTCATACGACGTCCGGTCTTCGCGTCTGTCTGCGCCCTTCTAATCGTTCTGGCTGGATCGGCGGTGATTCCATCGCTGCCGGTGGCGCAGTTCCCGAATCTTTCTCCTCCGCAAGTTGGTGTTTCCAGCTTCTACATCGGGGCTAGTGCCCAGACGGTGGAAAGCGCGGTCACCATCCCGCTCGAGCAGCAGATCAATGGCGCCGAGGGGATGAAATACATCACTTCGACGAGCGGCAATGATGGTTCGAGCCAAATAACGGTGACCTTTGACTTAACGCGCGATCCCGACCTGGCCACCGTCGACATCCAGAATCGCGTAAACACGGCGCAAGGCCGTCTACCCGGAACCGTAAAGTCCGTCGGCATCACCACGCAAAAAACCTCGCAGAACTTTGTCTTCGGTGCAGCGGTCATCTCCGACAAGAACAAGTATTCCACGCTGTTCATGAGTAATTACCTCGACGTGTACGTGAGGGACTCGCTCAAGCGAATTCCCGGCGTGGCAGATGTGATCATTTTCGGCGAACGAAAATTTTCCATGCGTCTGTGGCTGGATCCAGTTCGCATGGCCGGACGCGGGTTAACCGCACCCGATGTAGTCAGCGCGTTGTCGGAACAGAACGTGGAAGTCGCAGCCGGTCAGGTTGGCCAGCAACCGGCCATGCCGGGTCAGCAGTATCAGGTGAGCGTGCGTGCCGTCGGGCGCCTGAGCGAAAAGGAACAGTTTGAAAATGTCATCCTCAAGGCGAATGCAGACGGCACACTCGTAAGGCTAAAAGACATTGGTCGCGCTGAGCTCGGGGCAGAGACGTATGCGTCGGACTTGCAATTCAACGGGCAGGATGCGGTCGGCATCGCAGTGGTGCAGTTGTCCACGGCCAACGCACTCGATGTGGATCGGAGGGCGATCGCAGAACTTGACCGGCTGTCAAAGAGTTTTCCTGAAGGCATGCACTACAAACTCGCGTTCGATACCACGGACGCAGTTGGCGAGTCGATCCGCGATGTGCTGTATACAGTTGGCTCGGCGATCCTGCTTGTCATTCTCGTGATCTTCATCTTCCTTGGGGACTGGAGAACCACGATGATTCACTTCATCGCCACTCCAGTTTCTCTGATCGGTACCTTCGCCTTCGTGAAGTTGCTTGGATTCTCCGTCAACACGCTGACGCTGTTCGGTATTACGCTCGCTACAGGACTGGTCGTTGACGACGCGATCGTAGTGATTGAAAACATCGAGCGGCACATTGCCGGCGGCGAGCATGATTCACGCAAAGCAGCTACCGCTGCTACAACCGAAATCACCAGCGCGGTCATCGCAACGTCATTGGTGCTGGTTGCTGTATTTGTGCCAGTGGCGTTCTTTCCAGGGACGACTGGCATTTTGTTCCGTCAGTTCGCGTTGACAATCGCATTTTCCATTGCGATCTCCGCATTCAACGCGCTCACTTTGGCGCCGGCCCTCGCGGCGATCTTTCTCGCTGGCCCGCATCGACAGAAGTGGTGGTGGCTGCGCAAGTTTGACGCAGGGGTTACGGCCGTTACGCGTGGATACCAAGGGCTGCTCCATACCCTGCTCGAATACAAACTGGTGATGGTGGTGCTCTTCTTCGCGGGACTAGGTCTGACGTACCTGGTTTTCACACGGGTACCAACCGGATTCGTGCCTGACGAAGATCAAGGCTATTTCATCATCGTGATTCAGGCTCCGTCGGGAGCGTCGCTCGAATACACCAAATCGATTGGCAAGCAGATCTCGAACATGCTGGCGAACGTGTCCGAGGCAGAAGGAACGTTTTCCGTGGCAGGATTCAGCTTTGCGGGAGCCGCAGCCAACCAGGGGTTGATTTTCGTCCCGCTCAAACCGTATTCACAACGCAAAGGCAAAGAACATTCCGCAAACGCAATTGTGAACCGGGTGCGGCCCATGTTGTTCGGCGTTCAGGGAGCAATCGTATTCGCCACCTTGCCGCCTGCGGTACAGGGGCTGGGGCGATTCGGTGGATTCCAATTTGTTGTACAAGATCAGGCTGCACATCGGCTCGACGAGCTCGCAGGCGCGACGCAGGGATTTATTCGCAGCACTGCGCAGCGAAAAGATCTGGTCAGCTTGTATACCCCGTTTACCGCGAACGACCCCCAGTTCCTTGTGACCATTGATCGCGAAAAGGCGAAGAGCCTGCACGTACCGTTATCGCAGATTACCGACAGCCTGGGCGTTTATATGGGATCGGCATATGTAAACGATTTCGATTTCAATAACCGTTCGTATCGTGTTTACGTGCAAGCGGACAAACAATTTCGAGCGACAGCGAAAGATATGAAGCAGTTTTATGTGCGCTCCGATACGGGCGCGATGGTGCCCCTGGACAATCTGATCAGCGTCACGCAAACGACAACACCGCAGGTTATCAGTCACTACAACCTGTTCCGCTCGGCGGAAATTGATGGGTCGCCCGCTCCTGGATACAGCTCAGGGCAAGCGATCGCCGCCATGGAAGACCTCGCGCGGAAATTGCCGCAAGGATTTTCGTACAGCTGGACGGGACTTTCGCTTGAGGAATTGCAGGCCGGAGGAACGTCGCTGATTCTTTTCGGATTGGGAACGTTGGTGGTGTACCTGACGCTTTCAGCCCAGTACGAAAGCTATGTGCTGCCCTTCATCGTGCTGCTGGCAGTACCGATGGCGTTGCTGGGCGCGCTTGGCGCACAGTGGCTTCGCGGACTGCAAAACGATGTGTTCTGCCAGGTCGGTCTGGTCATGCTGGTAGGACTGTCGAGCAAGAACGCAATTCTGATTGTCGAGTTCGCCGAGCAACTGCGGGAACAGGGGGTGCCGCTGATCGAATCGGCTGTGCAGGCGGCAACAATCCGTTTACGACCAATTCTGATGACCTCGTTGGCGTTCATCCTGGGCGTTGTGCCGCTGGTCGTGGCTTCGGGTGCGGGCGAGAACGGCAGGCATTCCGTTGGCACAACTGTGTTCGGCGGGATGATCATGTCGACGGTGCTGAACCTGTTCTTCATTCCAGTCCTGTATCTGATTATCGAAGGATGGCGCGAACATGGGCAAGCGCCGGAACACAGATAGAGGTTATGGTCAGGGGCTAGGGATTAGAGACTAGGGACCAACAGAATATCGCGCCAGTTATGCGCAACCTTCTGCTTCTTGCTGAGCTGATGTGGTGTCCGTCGCGGGCTTCATCCTGGTCGGCACCGCACCGTCTCCTCTCGCTATTAGTTCAAGCTTCTTTTTCTGACGGGCTTCTTTGCGGCGCATTTTTGCCATCCAGTCGCGGGAGTACATCGTGCCGCGGCATTTCGGGGAACCGCAGTGGCAGGGAGCCGGCTCTTCGTCGTCGTAGAGGTTG
>AP72_2010_repI_A001DRAFT_1000280_pt1 | contig 11554 bp, 18 predicted proteins | sample AmaPasrepliIA001_FD_9535 | JGI IMG/M metagenome (IMG submission 9535)
CACGCTAATGGATATCCGTAGTATCCATCATTACTACACCTTTACCCTAGTTGGTGATGGTAAGGGTAACTTCGATGGTAATCTAGGGAATGAAACAGTCAAGTACTACAGGGATGATAAGTTCTATCATCTGGATGTAGACCTACAGACCCATAAGTCCAATTTCAAAATGGGAACCAATGCCGGCACCGATATATTAGAGCGGCTGTTGGAAGGGCTAATGACGCTGGATGTACCTAACTTCGACCCCAGAAAACTAACCAGCATCGACCAAATGATCGATAAGTTCAGCCTCTATAACCTGTTCTCATAAGAAGGCGATTAGATCATTTAATCGCTGGCAATGCTTAATGATATCAACTAAGTTGTTGATGTTGACGTAATCCAGTTTGGCCCAGTATTGACCACGGAAACGACCATCGGCACAAGTAGCTACCACGGCACTACCATCGTTGATGCTATACATAATCTCGCCAAAGTCCTTGAGTTTACCGTTGGCTTGGACAGGGAGCCACAGCCATACTTTGTACATTCCAACTTTGATATAGTATTGAACGAAATCGGTGCAACCATCTCGTTGGACTACGCTCACCACTTCGGCAGCACGCAGTGCTTTGCGAATTTTGTTCTTAGAATGGTGACCACTAAAGTCGAACAACATTCTATCTTCCTTCTTACCCTTAATAACTGTCATCGTACTAGATATACCATATTAAGAGCATAGATTGCATGGAAAAATACTTATGAAGATGCCTGACAGGTGCCCTTACTGTGGCGATGTGTTGTTGACTGATTTCATGGGGAGGAATGACGTGTATACCATCAAAACTTGCGGCAAGCGAGTCTCACACTGGATAAAGTTTGTTGGTTTGACTTCCGCCAATGACGTAGAGAGTCTAATGGTTAGATTGGATAATAAGCGTTACGCTGAATGGAATTTGCTCTACAAACTATTTGGTATCAGTGGGTCAGGGACCGCTATTCAGTTGCCTTTTTTCTATCCGAATCTATCGCACATACCATCTCTGTTAGAGAAGATTAGCACTTATGTGGTGTTCTCATGAGCGATGAAGAAGACATGGATTTCTTCCACAGTTTTGACTTTACACCTAGGCGCCCTTGCCCATTCTGCCAGGTACCCATGAAGGTCATGAGATTGGGTGACTCCAAGATGTATGAAGAACATCATTCTTCCCATTTCTGTGATAACAACAATTGCAAAATGCCGCCGAGTAGCCGTTACTCTCTGACGTGGAACGAATCCAAGAATGAATTCATGGGCGCTATCATTGTGGTTCAACATGAGGGCACCTACTACCAACTGTTCTGTAACAAAGAACAGAATGAAACCTGGATGGAAAAACTCTTACCCAATGGTCCAGGAACTTATTGGGTCCCTAAACCAATTGTGGAACTGACTCAGTACATAAATTTCAACCCCGACTCGCCTATCGAATCAGGGTTGGAAATTGTGAGAAGACTACTAGATTTAACTCCGTTTTATTGACCCAGCTTCTTCAAGAGCACAGCTCTTTTCTTCATGGAATTACGACGAGCTTTAGCGGTAGTAGCAAATTCATTAATTAGATCATTACCTTCACTGGCTTCTGGCAGAGCAGAATCATCGTTGAGGTTAACTGCTAATTCTTCATATAAGGCTACTTTTTCGAACAAGTTCATGGCGTTTTCCTATTGGGTAAAAAACGGGCTAACAACTATGCATTATTATTACTTGTTTTTACATGCACACTAATTGCCCCTTTTGCGACACCGAACTGGCTACCAGCGAGGATACCGTCCTGTCAGATGCTTGGTGTAACAACGAAGATTGCTGGTTCCACGGTATGCCAAGATACCGTACCAAATATCATACTGAGTCTAACCAGCTATTTTCAGAATGTTTTATGATTGCTGAATTCTACGTGGAAGTTAGTTACTTCTTCAAAGCTACTATCATCAATAAGTTGGAAGTTTGTACTAAGGAACCTATCTTCCAGTTGAATAAGGCAATTCAATTCAATTTGAAAAATTCGCAGGATACGCTTGACAAACTGCGTGTATGGGTTACGTTTTCCTGAGCCCACTCCCTCTTTCAATGGTGTAAAATGATTCACAGTTTTGAAACACGTCAATGTCCGCTTTGTGATAAAGTGCTGCAACTGAAAGTGGCAGGTAAAGTTCAAGTCTACAAGTGTCCAGAAGAAATTGCTTTTACTCAAGAGGGCAATGATACCGAAGCCCGTAGTCACTACGAAGTAGAGCTTGATGGTCAGATGGACGTTCAGCACATGTATGCTGGCAATTATGCCATCGATAACTTTGCTAATGGCAATAAGTCTAGAATCTATTTCTGGTCCCAGAACGACCAAGGTTACTATCGCTGGAAGTTTGTAACAGAAGTTCCCCGGATCAATCCAGGCCCCGCTGAAAAGCTAGAGGGCCGAATCAAAACTCTGATGGCCTTTCTATGAGATTATGTCAATTCTGCCTACAAGAAGCTTCGTATAAACCATTACCAGAAATGGATGAGCACGGAATTGACGTGCATTTTTGCTTCAAATGCAACGCAGAATATCTCTATTGGAAAGATGATGGGGAACAAGCTAGTTGGTCCCTTTATGTCACCATCAACGAGCGTATGTATCGCTGGACTCATTCGGCCGCCAATACTGCCCAGTTGTGGTACATCAAAGAACCGGGTGAACCAGGCACCCGCAAAAACAATGGCCTGGAATTTATCTATGGATGTGGCCAATACAGCGGCACTCAAGCTACTCCCATCCCTGACATCAATCCACAGAATGCTATCGATAAGATAACCTTGCTCTTAGTGTGGCGATGAACTGTCAGTATTGCAGTAACGCATGCCAATTCGTTGAGTTGGATGACGTTAATTCAAAAACAATCGAAGTGTGGAAGTGTACCAACTGCCCAGCCGTCGTTAGGTACAGCAAATTTGTAGATTCAGACTATATCTCTATGGTCTGTATTCAATTAAAGATGAATGGTAAGCGATATGCTGTTCATTTACTATCCGAGAGGCTGCACACCAATGAAATGGACCACGCCTCCGAGATAGTAGAAGTCATCCCCACACTATACAGTGGAGAGCAGATTGGCTTCAATGTCAAGAGGATTGCTTTCTTCACTGGCCATATTAACATTACCCCAACTAACATCGCAGAGAAGCTGCCGATATATATTACGTTCTCATGAGACCTCATTGCCAATTTTGTAATAAACCTCTAGTTCTTATTCGTAAAAACGATGTTCGATATCAAAAGAATGAACAACTGTGGGAGTGTACCAACCATCCTGCCGTAACCAGCGTTATCTCTTACATCTATTTTAGGCCCAGGTCTGCCCGCTCAGGCGGAGAAGACGGGGAACGAATCTACGGAACCGTCAGGCAATGGAGAGATACCGTGGTCACCTGGACTCTGGAAAATGGAAGAACCTTCGAGGCCCATTATTTTCGCCAGGAACATGACCTCCATCCTTCCGTGACTGTCCCCAGCCGGTTCTATGTCAACAAGCTTCCGCTCAATAGGCATGAGAAGCTGACCTGGGAACAAAAACAAGTTTTGGTCCTGGAAAGTCATCCCACCAATATCAATCCAGAAAACATTATCAACAAGGTTCAAACCTATGTGGTCTTCTCATGAAGTGTCATCACTGCAAGAAAGAAATGGTCCCCAATAATGGTTGGACCTTCTCCTGCCCCGCTACCCATGCCCATGTCAAAATGGTCGATGGCAAGGTCACCCGGTATAGATTCTATCTGTATCATCAACCAGATGTCAAGTTTACCATTGAACAAGCTTTCTATACGCCCTTCCAAGGTGGCTCCCCTGTCACCAGGGTGTACCTCTCCAAACATACCAAGATTCCTAATATGGTAAGGAATAAGAAGAATCAAATGGTGAGAAAGGGATATCTCAAGAAAAGAACATCTTTATTGAGAATTGAAAAAGCCATCCCGTTCACAATGGACCAGGATGGCGTCATCGAAGCCAAAAAGTTGTTTGATAAGCTTAGCTTATATGTGGTCTTCTCTTAACCATAAATGCAATACTTAACTGCATTCAATGGAATTCCCCAATACTTAGCTACTAACATCACCGCGTTGTAATCTACGCAGCGAGCATCTTGCCAATGAAACTGGGGCGTCATGAGATAAACATCATCATGCTGCGCCCCCAATAAATGACCCATCTCGTGCAAGGCCACGCCGGTCATCTGTTCGTTGATAATCCTATCTCGAACAAAGTAAATACGATTGCCTCCCACCTCATTGGCCCAAGCTAAAGTCTGACTCTCAGGCTTCTTCGGGTCGTCAGGGATAAAGGTTGATGTCGAATCAATCCTCATCAACATCCAGCAATCCCCATTCAAACATTGCCTAATCACCTCTGGCTCCATGTCAAAAGAAGTGCTTACCACCTTCAAGACAACATAACCATTCAAGGCAAAGTTCCATTGCATAATGGCATCGTCAATGGCAAGCTGGTCCTGCACCCCAAAACTCTTATCAATGTAAACCGGAATGACTTTCAAAGGTTGATAAGCATTCGGGGCATTTCCAATATATTTAAAGGGTAAGGGACCATGAGCTAAACAAGAAGCTCCAAAGAAGATACACAACCAGCAAGCTAACAAGAGCTTAAGATACAACCTCATATGTCCCCCGGCGCTAATTACTTAGCGAGCTGCTGCAATTCAGCATGCTTGGCTTTTCTTTCCTCAAGCGTCCTCAAGAAACTCTTAATGCTATCCTCATGAATGAAGAAGCTAACATTAGGAGCACGAGCCAAACGAGAAGAAATACCAACCAAATTGCCGCTGCTGTCAAAGACACCGCCACCTGAATTGCCAAACCAAACGGGCGCTGACACTTGGACTACCATTCCAACTTCAGGGTTGGTGCGATAAGCAGAAACTACACCTTCAATGTAGGTCCAGTACAATCCACGCGGATGTCCAACCACATACACCCTCTCTCCCAAACCAGGGATCTCTGAAGCCAAAGATGCCTTGTCATGACCTGGAATGTTTCCACTGCTAGCCTTAATCAAAGCTAAGTCATGGTCCTCGTCCCAAGCTTCCACATGGCCAAAGTGAACAGCCGATGGCTCTTCTTCTCCAGCTCCAGGAACCTCTACCTGTGCAATGTAATGAACTGGATTGCCAACAGGATCCACTGGATCATCTTCCTCTAGCTTCTTGTCCATACGAGCTACGGCTTCTACACAATGACCAGCCGTGAGAATCTGATCATCAGATACCCACACGCCCGTGCAATATGGACGAACAAATTTCTCTCCTTCATCATTGGTCCCTTGATAGACCAAAGCCACCGTCACATTCCCCAAATGGGCGTGAAGCGGGTCAGGACTTCTGACTGGCGTTTTTAATGATGAACCACAACCTACAATTGATAATACCAAAAAACAAATGGCCAAATATCTGAACATGCAACCTGCTCTGTGACAAACCCAACCGCATGCCCAACCAGTCTTGCAACATGTCTTGTGGTCCGCACTTACAGATATCTATGCCGATTTATATACCCTTTTTGAATATTCATAATTCCAAAATAGCCAAAAATATTCAAAACATTTGACGCAACACACCAATCCGATCGATCCCGCCCCATCCGCGCATGAGCTTGGACAAGCCAAGCCACCAAACCCCTAGAGTGCTGCTGGTTGCCCCTAAAAGAACTTATAAGATTGAAACGGGTCGAACGGCCCCGGCAGGTCCCTGGCCCCTAATGATAATCCCTGCGCACCAATCCATCTCGCCAGAATCATCATAATCATGCCAACAGGCCATCAATTCCTTGACGCTCATTCGTCTGTAACTACCTGCCACCGATGGGTCCATCAAAATAACTTCATCCCCCTCAACCCCCACCAACACCACATAATGCCCATCATCCCAAACCTGTCTCATATCCGTATCTTCCGTATAGTTTCCCCAAGCCTGTATACTTAAGATAACTGTATAACCTTCCACAATTAATCCGGCTAAATCTTCCATATCTAAAGAGGATCTACTGCTAACATCCAAATCAAATGATTTGCAAACCTCAATAATCCCCTTGCCAGGAGTCCCATTCCAAGTGGTCCCACACAGAGGATACAATTCAGGCTCTCTGCCATCCCAAACGCCCCAATAATACAAAACCGAGGCTAAACAGGCCGCCCCGCAACTATATTCATATGATTGCCTGACTAAAGGAACATAAACATTATAAATTCGGTCGTTTCTGAGCATGTGAGCCTCCATCTCCACATGCCAAAAACTCCCTATCGGTTAAAAGACGAACGGCCCGACTCCAAAAAGGAGCCGAGCCGTTCATGTGTCCCAAATTACGACGATAGAGAATCTAATGACCGATGCCAAATTGCTCCGCCAGGTTCTCGGCATACTTCCTCATGACCTCTTCCTCATCCAAATTGCGATTCTCCCTGAATCGCCTGTCCGGTTTGCCCTCCACGGTGACGTGAACTCCTCCATGCACCCCTCCCTGACGAGGTTGTCGGTAATTGTACTGCTTCTGCACAGGTGGTAAGTCCCGCTGACCCTTGAACCGACGATCAGGTGCGCCCGTGCGGGTGACATGCTCACCTCCGCTTACAACTTCTCCCCCATCCACCGTCTCCTCCTCTCCTTCCATGGTCAACCCTTCATCCTCCTCTTCCTCACCTTGTCCGATGAGTCGAGCAACCTCTTCCTCTTCAGGTACCGTGCGCTCAATCTCCTCCCTTTCCTTACGCTGTGGCCTGGTGCGTGCCATGGGAGTGAAACGACCTCGACTGCCCCGAGATGCGACCTGTTGACCTGTGGGCATGTTGGCCTCCTTTCAGAAAGACAATAAGCATTCCTTGTACCTACACCCTGGGGAAATCCTGTGGCTAACTCAACCGTTGACGACCTAGCTCTGCTTTCGTATAACGCAGGGGTTGAACACCGCAGCCCTCATGTCGGAAGACATTCAACCCCTAGGTGAGATGTTCTGCCCCACGACCCAAACCTGGAGAAAAGCCCAAATCATCCGCTCCTTTACCTGCACCAAAGACAAATTGGTCACACTGCTGGTCCCATGCTGCCAACACCACTGCCGAGGAGACAAGTTCCTACTCTCCCCCGACATGTGGAGAGAGGGGGATACCGTCCCATGATAGAGGTCGGTTACGTCTACTGTAAGAATCGGTGGGTCATGTGCGAAACGAACGCACACCTGCAATACGGCTACCGCAAGGTCCAAGTGATGGAGTCCTGCTGCTTCGAACACGGCCTGAGAGCCATTCTCCTGGTCCAACCTACACTGTGGAGAAAGGATAAGCCTGACTCACATTCCCACCCTTTAGGCCCTCCCCACTTCCATCCAACCATGAGATGGGTCTTTGGAGGATCGCCGAGAAATGCGCCTGAACTCCTGATTCAAGAGCAAATAACAACACACCATTCCGATCGCGCGGCTGAGTAACGCTTCGGAGCCGCGCTCCTTCAAAGCTGCTTCTGGTAAGGCAGGTTGAGGACAAAGACCGTCCCCTTGCGACCTGGAGGCGTCTCCGCCCAAAGATTGCCTCCCATGCTCCGAGCCGCCTCACGCGCTAGCCACAACCCCAATCCCAACCCTCCATAATGAGAGCTGTTGACCGCTCTTTCAAAACGTTGGAAAATCCTCTTTAGATCCTCTTCCTTAATTCCTATTCCATAGTCTCTAACTCTCAGCTCTATATATTCCTCCCTAGCTACCACCGTCACCTCCACCGGTTTGCCATCCCCATACTTCAAAGCATTCCCTAGTAGATTACCCAGAATCTCATCCAATCGCTCCCGATCCCAACGACCTTGTATAGCCTCATCAGGGATAACGGTAGAGAGCTTGGTGTGATGAGATTTATACACGTCTGATAGGGACTCAACTGTCTCCCGAACCACCTGGCAGAAGTCCAAATCCGTCAGGACTAATTGCCGTGGACTGCTCATTCGGCTGACTTGGAGAAGGTTCTCCACCAATCGCTGAAGCCTCCGCAATCCCCTCTCTACTAAAGCCATCTTGTCATGGTACTCCTTGGGGATCTGTTTGGAAACATGCTGAGTTTGCAAGAGGGCACTGGTCAGTGGTGTCCTCAATTCGTGTGAGGCCACCGTGATGAAGTCGTCCCTCATCATGATCATCTCATTGAGCTGTTCCCTTTGACGGACTAGATTGGTCACATCCGTGGCCCAGACCACCCCCATCTCGGGATAGCCGTGCTTGGCCGGCAAAATTGCCCCTTTGATGTAGAAGTGGTGAATAATGTCATTGGGAGCCCTCCAGTGAATCTCCACCGGCCCAAAATTCCCCTCGTGGCAAGCTCGATAGCTGGGCCGCTCGGTCAGAGGTAATGGATGACCAGATGAGTCCATCAACCCACTCTGCCAGGTCTTTAGGTCTTCAGAACTCATAGCTAACTCAACATTCTTGACCACATCTGTATACTGATTATGGTTGTGGTTGGAACGGAAAAAACTCATGGCTGCTTGATTGGCATAAAGCCCTTTGCCTGTCTTGCGGTCGAAACATACCACCGGATTGGGAATGAAGTTGAGCCAGGTCCCCAGCCATTCCATGCTTCACCTCGCTCCTCTAGGTAGATGACCTCACCGTATAGCGTAATGTGGGGCGCGACTGGTCGCAAGTTCAGGCTTGCGGTTTCATGTGTGATTATATGTGTAATGTCAGTGCACTACGTTACGCTACAATACGCTACAATACGTTACCATACATGTAGTGTAACGTATTGTAGCGTAGTGTCACATATGGTCATAAAAATGGGCCGTTGGAAATGATATTAGATGCTTTATCGATTTAAAACTTTTGAATATGGGGTTTTCGGCCTCCCATTTCGTCCTATTAGCGTCTATTAGGGCTAATAGGAGGCGTCATATCCGCTATTGGGGCTAATAGGACAGGGTGTAGGTGGGGTCTGAGGGTGTGGTATAGCTGTTTGACCCCCGTTTGGGAGGCCCACATCGCCCCCGCTCACCTGACCTGTAGGTTTTTCGGGCACCCTACCCCACCACTTGGCATGGCTTGCATTACTGCGCCAAGCATACCACCTACATGTAGTATGTAAGTATTTTCTTTACCTGTAACAGATGAACAGTATTTATTTATACTACATGTCGTGTGATGTCGTTTTTATATTTTGGATCGCCTCTTGCTATATAGCAAGCGTACCAACCACAATGTAGGGAAAACTGGCCAATTTCGGGAGGTTGGCACACCTTTCGCAGGGTAGCAAGCCACGTACCGCGCCCAGGTTTCGCGCACTTAGCCCCCATGACCGCTACGCCATACTGAACAAGCACTGAACCTGCAAGAGCCGGGCCAGATCAAACCAACAATGATCTCGAGCACTTAGCGTGAGACGCGATAGAGACGATGCAACTTTTTGCGTAACCTACATTGGATCGCGACTCGAATGTCAGGCGCGACAATACCCTACACGTTGATATCATTAGGGTTTTTTCCTTGGCACGGTCGCTGCACTAAGTTTCTGCGTCGCAGCGATGCGATGGGGGCTTCGGCCCTCGGGCGCCGTAGGGACACCACCTACATTGCCCCCTGCTCTTTTACAATCCAACGTCTCTCCCACGGCACACCGCGCCAGCAATGGCGGAACGGGTAAAGCGCGCTACGTAGCGCGGGCCGCTTGGGGGAGCGGGGCGGCTTGTTACCGCCCTGGACTCTGGCGACACTCGGCCGCTAAACAGTGGTCGAGGGAAACCCCGCGGAAACCGTGGCGACTATACCACGGGTTACCGAAACGCCCGACACTGTAGCCTGACAACCTACATGTCGAGCGCTGAGCCTGCGCTAGCCTGGCAAGCTAGCTAACGGCGAAACAGCACCGCGAGACTGCTAGAGGCCGAACAGTCCCGACATGTAACCTTTGAGCGCACCTAAAAGCTGCGCTTGGGTTGCGTGTCGGGCATAGCCTGCTAGGACTATCTTAGCCGTCTATGCCCGATGCGCATACTACGCTGTAACCCTTGCCTTACATTATCAACCATCAACCGAGGACAACCCACATGAGCAACGATCAGACCACCTCCACCGCCGCTGTCGTCAACGTTCTTCTCTCGAACAATCGGGCGGAGGAAACCCGCGCGTGCTTCAAGCGCCTACACCACGTCATCATGCAGCACGTGTCGGATACCAAGGATGCGCGTGTGCTGGCGAAGCACGAGATCCCCGCCAAGTTCGAGGAATGTGGGCGAACCGCCTACAAGTCGATCGCTGTCGTTGCCCAGGGGCTCCTGTCGGCAAAGGAGGACGCGGAGGAAAAGGCGCGGCTTACCGCCCAGCTTGACGGCATCGCGGCCCTCCGCACCACCTACAACAACGCACAACGTGCGGAGAAGAAGGAGTACGACGCCATGGTGGCGAGCGTGCCCGAGAAGTTCCGCAAGAGCATCGCACCTTTCCCCAGCACCTTCACGGTGCCTGGCACGGAAGTTGCCAAGCTCTGGCCGGAAGGCACGCCAGCGTCCACGATCGCCCTGGATCTGGTCGGTTCGGAGGACAAGCCCAGCGCTCTCAAAAAGGCCCTGTCCTACGATGTGGGCAAGGGTGGGAGCCTGATCTTCTCGTTCGTGCCCGAGCCCAAGCCCGTGCCCAAGCCCGAGCAGGCCGAGCCGATCGCCCAGGCTTCCTGACACGCACCTACATCGCGGGGGACGAGTGCTCGTCCCCCGCGGTCTGCTCTCATCCCCCACCATAGGGTGATGTGGGCAGACCGCGGCATCGCGAACCCCAACGGAGGAACACCTACATGAACGCACCTTTCGGCTGGACGGTGATCTGGAAACCTGGCACGCCTGTTGACGCCTTCCACGTCTACAAGCGCGACTGTCCAGCGGATGCAGCACACTTCTCCGCAGACCTCGCACCTTTCACGCATGCTTCCAAGCGGCTCGCGATCGAAGCGGGCAAGCGTGGGGAGAAAGCCTACAAGCACCTACAGCCTGTCCACTGCTCGCAGTGTGGCGGGACATGTGGGCCGCAGGGATTCTGCTGGTCCTGTAATCGGCCGGACTGAACGTGCGGGGCGTGAGATTCACGCCCCCTGCGATCTGCCTACATCCACCCCGAAGTGGGCAGATCGCAGGAAACTGCACACAAGGAGGACTAACGTGGTCAAGCTCTTTCTGCTCGCGGTGTTGGCGTTCGGCTGTTTCATGGCCCTTGCGCTCTTCTTCCCTTCATCCACCCACACAGCCTTCACGGCGTGGGGGCATGCCGTCCCCTGGATCGCCCTCGGCGTGGTCGGTGTGTGCTGGGTAGGATACAAGGCCATCAAGTAAGGAGGTGTCCCACATGCGAATCCGAGGTAGTGCCTGGCATCATGCTCTGCACGGTGTACCCAAGGGTGACTACAGCATCCGATACTGGCGCAAGCGCCAAGCCAGCCGCGTGGCTCGCCGTGTGGGCAAAGCGCTCATTCGTGAGCAGATGTGAGAGAGAACGGTCGGGGGCGCATCTCGCGCCCCC
>AP72_2010_repI_A001DRAFT_1000281_pt1 | contig 11546 bp, 7 predicted proteins | sample AmaPasrepliIA001_FD_9535 | JGI IMG/M metagenome (IMG submission 9535)
TTTACATCATCGTCGAGTTATGATCCCCTCACTGGCGCTCGGGGTACTAACAGGTTGAGCTATGATCGCACCCGAGGCCGGCCTCTTCCATATTGTAGTAAGTTCGATCGGTGAGCCAGTCTAAAGCCCGACGACGTTAAAGAGGCGCACAGATATCTGGGGGCAATTTATAACGATCGTGGCGACGACGCGCACGCCTTGCGTGAACTTCAGACCTACCTGCAACTAGTCCCAAACGCGAAAGACGCCGAACAGATTCGCGGCATTATTCAGCAATTGAAACAATCGATCACCGGGAGTGGAACGCAGTGATTGATTTCTGTGCGACATTGACGGAGTGCTGTTGAATAAACGCCGAAGGCGTTCCTGAATTCCAGTCCAGGGTTGCGCGCATGGGCGCGCTACCCTGGGAAATTGAGCGCTAATTTGATCTAACCCTGAAAGGGTTGGCAAAAATCCTTTTNAGTAATNGCGATTGGTTTGCGAACTCTTTCAGAGTTCGCTCTTCGCATTCATCTCTATCCCGGGGCGTTGCCTCGGGCTGCAATTCGCGAACGCCTTCGGCGTTAACTGCTGGTTAGAACCAATCACTGCAACAGAAGAAGCGATTTCGGCAAGTCGTAGATGTGCCGCGCATCAGCACGGCATAGCCACTGGTCAGGTCGTGGTTGTTAATTTCCCGGTTCTCCGTGCGCTGGACAGAAAGTGAGGTTTGGTTATGATGTCACGGCCCGGAGCAATTCTAATCACCCGCTGATGAACTCGAAAAAGCCCTCTGAACCCGCAGGCCACTTGCTCCGCCGTTTTGGACTCGTTCACGCCACGGCGCTGAACATGTCGAACATGATTGGGGTGGGTCCTTTCATCACGATTCCACTCCTGATGTCAGCCTTGGGTGGACCACAGGCGATGCTCGGTTGGATCGTCGCCGTCCTGATCGTGATTCCGGATGGAATGGTCTGGAGTGAACTGGGCGCGGCCATGCCCGGATCAGGAGGCTCGTACCTCTACCTGCGAGAAGGATTCGGGCGGGAATCTTTCGGCAGACTCATAGCGTTTCTTTTTATCTGGCAGTTCATTTTCAGCGGGCCGCTGGAGATTGCTTCAGGATACATAGGCTTCGCGCGATATTCAGCTTACATCTGGCCCGGTCTGACCCCGCGACTCATGTTGTTTGTAGCGGCGGGAGTAGGCGTCGTTAATATCGTATTGCTGTACCGCCGCATCACCTCAATCGGCGCCATTACGATTAGCTTGTGGATTGGCACACTGTTGACCACGCTGGTGGTGATCGTTACCGGCGTCATTCATTTTAGTGCGGCCCGGGCCTTCGATTTCCCTGCGCAGCCGTTTAAATTTTCACTCGGATTTCTATTTGGGCTTGGCGCCGCATCGCGCATCGGCGTTTACGACTATCTCGGCTATTACGACATTTGCTACATCGGCGATGAAGTGAAGAACCCGGGCCGGACTATTCCCCGCTCGATTATCATCAGCGTGATTGCCGTGGCCATAATTTACCTGGCCATCAACCTTTCGCTCGTTGGCGTTGTTTCCTGGCGAGAGTTCGTTCCCTGGGAAACCCACCCTGAGTCCGCTTTTATAGTTTCGGCAATGATGGAGAAGATCTATGGCTCAAAGTTAGCAACAGTTTTTACGGTGATGGTACTCTGGACCGCCTTCGGTTCAGTCTTCGCCCTATTGCTCGGCTATTCGCGAATTCCATATGCCGCGGCGCTCGATGGTTACTTCTTCAAAATCTTTGGCCGGCTTCATGCAAAGAAACAGTTTCCGCATGTCGCGCTGATCGTTCTGGGAATCGTTTCTATTGTATGCAGTTTCTTTTCGCTTGATCTGGTAATTGATGCGCTCATCTCAACCCGAATCCTGATCCAGTTCATCGGTCAAATTTTGGCGCTCGTATTGCTCAGAAAGCGGTCGCCGGAAATGGTGCGGCCGTACAAAATGTGGCTGTATCCGCTGCCCGCTTTGCTGGCGTTGATTGGTTGGATATTCATTTTTGCCACCACGGCCTGGCCGGTTATGCTGCTGGGTCTGGGAACACTGGCTTTAGGCGCAATATTCTTTTTTGCGTGGTCCTGGCACAGCAGGCGGTGGCCATTCGCGCTGGCCGCGGTTGATGATCAATAGTAATCAAACGGGCAATACCTTTTTAACTTATCCAGTGGCGATTAGTCAGCGCCGCAGGGCGCGATATGTAATAGCCCGGCCCAACGGGCCGGGTGGCTCACGAGGAGCATCACCGAGCGCTGAAAGCGCGGAATATGGGATCATCAGTAATCGATCGCCCGATTCTTCCGGAGTCGGGGACTAAAAATCCCGCGCCTTCAGCGCTCACGCATCCGTTTCGGATCGTCACCCGGCCCGTTGGGCCGGGCTATTACATTTCGCGCCTGCGGCGCTCTTCGATCAATCCCGCGTAACCAGATAAGTCAAGTAAATAGTCATAAAAAATGCGAAACACTTCAGTGCTCAAATATTTAGCGTTCAGCTTTGTCGTAATGCTTATCGGGGGTGTAGTGGCGATGGCCCAAGGTAAACGTGCCGCATCAGCACCCGCAAAAGTTTTTTTGCGTGAACGGTGGAAGATTCAGTCCTCAGCCAAGATTCCCGAGAAAGGCGACGCGATCTCGCAGGCGAGCTTCGATGCGCGAGACTGGTACCCAGCCCGCGTGCCTTCCACCGTCGCCGGCACTCTGGTTGATGACAAGGTCTATCCCGATCCTTTCCACGGGATGAACCTGCGATTGATGCCCGGGTGTAACTATCCAATCGGCGCTAACTTTTCGTTGCGGCCGATGCCGGAAGACAGCCCGTTTCGAGTATCCTGGTGGTATCGAACTCAGTTTGAAGTTCCTGCCGGCTATCGCGATCAGAACATCTGGATTCATTTCGATGGTCTGAATTTTCGCGCTAACGTCTGGCTTAACGGTAAACAGATCGGCAGTTCAGACAAAATGGCGGGTACCTTCCGCCTGTTCGAGCTGAACATCAGGCGTGAGGCGCACGCCGGCGCAGTCAACACGCTGGCAGTCGAAATATTTCCACAGTTGCCCGACGATCTCGGATGGACCTGGGTAGATTGGAATCCGATGCCGCCGGACAAGAACCTGGGTATCTTTCGTGATGTTTACCTCACCAGCAGCGGTCCGGTCACGCTGCGCTATCCGCAAGTCGTTACCCACTTTGATTTGCCGTCACTCGAGACCGCGCACCTGACGGTAAATGCCGAAGTGCACAACGCCACTGATCACGAAATCGAAGGCACGCTGCAGGGCCGTATCGAGAAGATTAGTTTTTCGCAGCGGTTAACGCTCCATCCCCAGGAAACCAGATCGGTTTCGTTTGCGCCCGAACAGTTTCCGCAACTGAACGTGCGGCAACCACGCATTTGGTGGCCGGTTCATCTGGGAGCTCAGAATCTGTATGAGCTGCAAATGGAATTCATCGCCGACGGTAAAGTCTCGGAACAACAGCAGCTCCGCTTCGGTATTCGAGAAGTAACCTCGCAGCTGGATGCTGAGAATCACGTAATCTTCAAAATCAACGGGCGGAACATTCTGGTTCGCGGTGGCGGCTGGGCGTCAGACATGTTTCTGCGTTTCATGCCCGAGAGGCTGAGAACAGAGTTCCAGTATGTCAAAGATATGAATTTGAATGCGATTCGGCTCGAGGGCCAGCTGCAACCGGATTACTTCTTTGATCTCGCCGATGAGTACGGAATTCTGATTGTGGCAGGGTGGTGCTGTTGCTCGCATTGGGAACATTGGCAGCACCGTGACGATTACCGAGAAGGACCCGTTTGGGACAAAGAGGATTATGAAATAGCGGCCGCGTCGCAGGCGGATCAGATTCGACGTTTGCGAAACCATCCCAGCATGCTGGTGTGGTTGAACGGCAGCGATAATCCGCCGCCTGCCGATGTTGAGCAGATGTATATCAGCATCCTCAAGAAATACCAGTGGCCAAATCCATTCCTGTCATCGGCGACTGCTAAAAAGGCGGAGTTCAGCGGCGCCAGCGGAGTCAAAATGGAAGGGCCCTACGATTGGGTGCCCGCATCCTATTGGCTCCTGGATAAAGAGGCCGGGGGCGCCCATGGATTTGCGACCGAGATCAGCCCCGGACCAGCAGTGCCTCCGCTCGAGAGCCTGGAGCGGATGATCCCGAAAGATCACTTGTGGCCAATCGATGAGTACTGGAACTATCACGCCGGCGGAGGCCAATTCAAGAACTTAAATATCTTTACCAACGCGCTCAACACCCGCTATGGCACAGCGAAAGACGTGCGCGAGTACGCTGCCAAATCACAATTGATGACCTACGAAGGCGAACGCGCCATGTTCGAGGCGTACGCGCGCAACCGGTACGCCTCGAGCGGCGTGATTCAATGGATGCTGAACAACGCGTGGCCTTCTTTGATTTGGCACCTCTACGATTATTACCTGATGCCCGCGGGCGGCTACTTTGGCACAAAGAAAGCCTGCGAACCGATTCATATTCAATATTCTTACGATGACCGGGGTGTGGTCGTGGTCAACACTACCGGTCAGCCGTTGAGAAATTTGAAAGTGACGGCCCAGCTGTACGATCTCAACATGGCAGAAAGATTCTCACGCACAACTGAAGTGAACCTTTCGGCGGACAGCAATGTTACCGCCTTCGCGATTCCAGAGGTAAGGAATCTCTCAACAACGTATTTTCTCAGGCTCACGCTCGACCAGGGGGACCGAATTCTCAGCTCGAACTTTTACTGGCTCTCGACGACTGCTGACGTGCTTGATACGCGTGGAACCAAATGGTACTACACGCCGGTTAGTTCATACGCGGACATGACTGAGCTCGCTAAACTGCCTGCCGTAAACCTGAAAGTGTCCGGCAACGCGGTGCGACGCGGCGGCGAAGAGACCGCACAGGTGAGCTTAATGAATCCAGGTCCCAGCCTCGCCTTCTTTATTCAGCTTCAGATCAAGCACGGAGAAAACGGCGACGACATCCTGCCGGTGTTCTGGCAAGACAACTACGTCTCGTTATTGCCCGGTGAGCGGAGACAGATTACGGTCACTTATCCCGCAAAAAACCTGGGCAGCGCACGTGCATTTCTGGTAGTTGAGGCGTGGAATAGTTCACCAATCAAGACTCCGTTGGCGCGTAAAGCGGGGCAATGAGTGAAGTTCTGGGGCAATGAGTGAAGTTCTCTGGAGTAGCTCCCGCTGAGATATCAGATCTGAGATCTCAGTCCGAGATCTCGATTTATTAGCTGGCCACTGTCTGATGTTTGTCGGCGACGCGCGAATACTCCGGATGTATATAGACAATGCGCCCCTGGACGATCGTCGCGATCGCGGCGCCCGTAAACCGCGCCCCGTCAAACGGTGTGTTGCGACTCTTTGATTTCGACTGGGACACATCATAAGTCCAGGCGAATTCCGGGTCGAGGACCGTCACATCAGCACGGGCTCCGGCGCGCAACGTGCCACGATCATGAAGCGAAAGAATGCGCGCGGGATTCGACGAGCAAAGCTCAACCAGGCGTTCAAGCGAGATAAAACCGGGACGCACCAGTTGTTCAAATGCCAGCCCCACGCTGGTCTCCAGACCCGTGATCCCAAACGGCGCGTCGTCAAATTCGAGCGCTTTCTCGTCCGCATGATGGGGGGCGTGATCGCTGGCAATCGCATCAATCGTCCCATCACCTAAGCCTTCAAGAATTGCCTCGACATGATCCTGACTGCGAAGCGGCGGGCTCATTTTCATGTTCGTGTCGTAAGCAATCCACTCCGTTCCACCTGGAATTCTGCTTCCGACACCCGCGACAGCTGCATCCGTGAGCGCCCAATGATGAGGCGCTACTTCGCAGCTCACCAGCAGGCCTTTCTGTTTCGCGCGCCGTACGGCTTCTATCGCACCGCGTGTAGAAACATGGGCCAAATGAATCCTTGCACCTGTCAGTTCCGCCAAAGCGCAATCGCGCCCGGCATCGACCTCTTCAGCAGCCGCAGGCGATCCGCGCAATCCCAGCAGCAGTGACCAGTGGCCTTCATGCATGACGCCGCCGCGCACAAGCGACTTGTCCTCGCAATGATCGATGACCGGCAGATCAAAGCCTCGCGCATATTCCATCGCTCGCCGCATCATTCCGGCGCTGGGCACCGGCCGGCCGTCATCAGAAACAGCAACAATGCCGGCTTCTTTCATTTCTCCCATTTCAGCCAGCTCAGTGCCACTCGAATGCTTTGTGATCGCGCCAATCGGCAGCACCCCGGCCAGGTCCGCGCGGGCTGCCTGTTCGATGATGAAGCGGGTGACCGCGGCGCTATCGTTAATCGGATCGGTGTTAGGCATCGCGCAGATAGTCGTAAACCCGCCGGCCACCGCGGCGGCTGCGCCACTGGCGATGGTCTCTTTATATTCGTGGCCCGGTTCGCGCAGATGCACGTGCATGTCTATGAAACCTGGCGCGACGATCAAACCGGTGGCATCGAAAATCTCCACGTCGTCAGGGACCGAATCGCGATAACCGAACAATCCGGCGACGCGTCCATCTTCGATCAGAAGATTCTTGCCCCCGTTGATACCTTGTGCGGGATCGATGATGTAACCGTTTTTAATTAGTAAGCGCATCTATTCGTCGTACCAGTTGTTTGCGCGCCGGAGGCACGGACAAACGATCCACGAAATCACACGAACAAACACGAAAAAACCGGCTCTCTTGTTCTGTTCGCGATTGTTTTTGTTCGTGTGGTTTCGTGGATCATACTGCATTTGCGTTTCCCGGTTCGTAACCTAAGAAGACGATACTCTTAAACACCCCACTCCTCGTCTTCACAGGTCCTCTCTCAGAGATCGCCGGCGTCGTTGCTTTTTGACAGTGCCGGTTCGGGTTGTGCCATTTCCGGGCTCCCGGTCCATCGTAGTCTGCTCACCGGCACTCGCACCTCCGGCGAGCAAATAAAGTACCGCCATGCGCACCGCCACCCCATTGGTTACCTGATCGAGAATCAGTGAACGGCCGCTGTCGGCGATTTCCGAACTAATCTCGATGCCACGATTCATGGGACCGGGATGCATGACGATGGCATCGGGCGCTGCCAGATCAAGATGATTCAAATGCAATCCATAGTGAACCGCATATTCGCGCATCGACGGTAAAAAAGCGTCTGTTTGTCGCTCGCGCTGCACGCGCAAAATCATCACCACATCAGCGTCGACGACCGCATCCTCAACTCTGCGCGCCAGCCGCACTCCCTGTTCAATCAGTCCGGCAAACTCAGCCGGCACGAGAGTTCCGGGGCCGGCAACCGTGACTGTGGCTCCCAATTTCGCCAACAAATAGATGTTCGAGCGGGCCACGCGAGAATGCAGGACATCGCCGATGATGGTTACCTTCAACCCGTCGATGCGTCCTTTGCGTTCGCGAATCGTCAGCGCATCGAGCAACGCCTGCGTAGGATGTTCGTGTGCGCCATCTCCGGCGTTGACGATCGCCGCGTCGCAGGCGCGCGCGAGGTGATACGGCGCGCCGGCTGATGAATGACGAATCACGATGCAATCGGGCGCCATGGCCTGCAGATTTCGGGCTGTGTCGAGCAACGTCTCGCCCTTCGAGACGCTGGAAGTTGAGACGCTGATGTTGACGGCATCGGCCGAAAGACGCTTGGCGGCGATTTCAAATGAGGTACGCGTGCGCGTGGACGCCTCGAAGAAAAGATTGATCACGGTCCGGCCGCGCAGCGCCGGCACTTTCTTGATCTCGCGCTTTGAAATATCGCGAAATGTTTCAGCCGTATCGAGCAGATGAACAATCTGATCGGCAGAAAGTTCGCGGATGCCGAGAAGATGTTTTAGATTCAGATTGCTGCTCATCCTGTCAGTTGTCGGTTGTCAGTTATCAGTTGTCCTTCACGCCAAGATTCAACTGACAACTGACTATTGACCAACACACAATAAAAAAGCGGCCTCGGGGGCCGCCTTACGCTGCAGCTTCTGCTGCCGGTCGCTCGACGATTACAACTCCTTCGTCTTCGTCAAAATCAGTGAGCATCACCTTTATGATCTCGCTCTTTTTCGTGGGCACCAGCTTGCCGATGTAGTCTGCCTGGATCGGTAGTTCGCGATGCTCGTTCCCGCGATCAATCAGCACCGCCAGCTGCACCCGCCGCGGTCTGCCAAAATCAATCAACTGGTCCATTGCCGCTCGCACCGTCCGCCCGGTGTAGAGCACGTCGTCAATCAGAACGATCGTGCGCGCCTCGATGTCGCCCGGCAGTTCCGTGCCGCTCACAATCGGTTTTGCGCCGACAGTCGAAAGATCATCGCGATAGAGAGTAATGTCGAGTATGCCCACCGGGGGACGCACGCCCTCAAGCTCCCCAATCTTATCGGCGATGCGATTTGCCAGCGGCACGCCACGGCGGCGAATGCCGACCAGAATTAAATCCTTGATGCCGTGATTTTCCTCGACGATTTCCGAAGCGAGGCGAGCGAGCGCGCGATTGATGCGCGCCGGATCCATGATGCGGGCCTTCTCTGTGAATTCCACCGGGGCAAAATACTAACAAGAATGTGGGCGCGTCACAAGCGAACCGCGGAATTAATGTGGCACGCGCATCTTGCGCGTGATTCCACGCCCGGGACGGCCGTGCCACGTAATGTGGCACGCGCATCTTGCGCGTGGACTCACGGCCGGGACCGCCGCGCCACTTTCGGCAAACATTTTCCGCGCGCGAATGTTACAATCCGGAGCGCGCCTGCGTCTTGATGATCTATCGATCAATCCTCCGTCCGATGCTGTTTCGGCTGCCGCCAGAGACGGCCCACGAACTGGCCCTCACTTCTCTTTCATTCTTCAATTCCCAGCTCACCAGAAGGTTGTTTGCGCGCCGGTATGGAAGTTCGCCCGGCGACAAATTGAGACGTTTCGGACTCGAGTTCGCGAACCCCGTGGGGCTGGCAGCCGGCTTTGATAAAAACGGAACGGCAGCACAGGCTCTGGCCGCCTTCGGTTTTGGCTTCGTTGAGGTGGGCACGGTTACCAATGAGCCGCAAAGCGGAAACGAAAAGCCGCGGTTGTTTCGCCTGCCCGCTGATTGCGCGCTGATTAATCGACTTGGTTTCAATAATTCCGGCGCCAGCCGGCTGGTACAAAACCTCAGTGGCCATCGTCCTGATTGCGTGCTCGGCATCAATATCGGCAAGTCACGTGCGGTCGCAATTGAGGATGCGATTCGCGACTATCAGGCGAGCTTGGAAACTGTCTATGATACGGCTGATTACATTGCGATTAACGTCAGTTCGCCGAATACGCCGCAATTGCGCGAGCTACAGCGACAGGACCTGTTGGCGGAACTTCTGGGCGCTCTGCAAAAACTTAATGAGAAACTTGCGCAAAACAGATCTCAGACGCGCAAGCCGCTGCTGGTAAAGATCGCGCCGGATTTGAATCTGGCGGAACTCGAATCGATTGTCGAAGTCGCCGAGCGTCTGAACATCGCCGGAATTATCGCGACCAACACGACTATCGATCGAAAAGGATTGCAAACCCCGGTCGATCAAATAAAAGCCTGTGGCGACGGTGGATTGAGCGGTGCACCCCTGCGGGGACGATCGAACGAACTCATTTCATTTATCTACAGAGTCACCAACGGACGTTTGCCAATCATCGGTGTTGGCGGCGTGTTTACCGCACGCGATGCCTGGGAGAAGATTTGCGCCGGAGCGAGTTTGATTCAGTTATATACCGGGTTCATTTATGAAGGACCGGGAGTCGCGAAGCGTATCAACGCCGAGCTGAGCCACATTTTGCAACGCGAAGGCTTCGATTCGCTGGATGATGCGATAGGATGTGCAGTGAGATAATAGGGTCGGCAGGATGATGCGGTCAGTACCGGGAGCGGTAGCGACCGGGTAAATCTTGAGTCAACTTGATAGTCATCAGAGGCGGACCCGGTCGCTACCGCTCCCGGCACTGACTTCATGGACCTCACCCAATGCTCTCGCACAGGGGAGAGGGCTTAGGCAGAATTAGCACGATGAATGATCCTAAAGACAGATTGATCGTTGCCCTCGATGTCGATCGCGCGGACCGCGCGCTCGAACTATGCGAACAATTACGCGAAACAGCCGGGATGTTCAAGATCGGCATGCAACTCTTCACGGCTGCCGGACCCGAGCTGGTGCGAAAGATCGTCGCCGGCAAGGGTCGCGTATTTCTCGATCTCAAGTACCACGATATTCCCAATACGGTTGCCATGGCAGCAATCGAAGCCACCCGCCTGGGCGTATCAATGTTCAATATACACGCGTCAGGCGGTCGTGAAATGATCGAGGCGGCGGTGGCGGCAGTCGCCGAGGTGGCCGCACGTGAAAACCTTGAGGTCCCAATCATCCTTGGCGTAACCCTTCTGACGAGTATCGATGAAGAGACGCTCTCGCAAATCGGGATCGGCGGTAGCCCCGCTGAGAGCGTGCAGCGTCTGGCTGTACTGGCGAAATCAGCCGGACTGCATGGTGTCGTAGCGTCAGCTCACGAGGTGCCGGTTATCCGTTCTCAAGTACCGGATCCGGGGTTTGTCATCGTCTGTCCCGGCGTGCGGAGCGGCCGGAATGTGGCAGACGATCAGCGCCGGGTTATGTCGGCGGCGGATGCCATTCGTGCCGGAGCAGATTATGTGGTCGTCGGCCGCCCTATCTTGAACGCATCGGATCCAGTGAAAGCGTCGCGCATGATTGTCGAAGAGATCGGCGACGCTTCGAGGAGTCCGGTCCCGAATATCTGAAGTTATTTGGATAAAAGGAACAAACCGCCCCTAATCGCGTTCAGTTAAAGTGTGTTTGCGCCCGTGACAACTTGCCCTTATCATTCGAAAGTGCAGCGAAGACTTCGGGCCCCTCTAACACTCGCGCAATTAGCCGCATTAATTATTTGCCTTACGACCGTCGCCGGGGCCCAGCAAGCGGCCGCCAACGACCCTCCGTTTAACGTCAATGCCTATCGGATAGGCGAACGGCTTACATACAACGTCAACTACTCGCATTTCATCAGTGCCGGACACATCGAACTATTCATCGCCGGGCGCGACAAGTTTTTTGGCCGCGAAGGCATTCAGCTAAAGGCGCACGTCGAAACGAATGGAGTGATAAATGTCGCGCTGTTGTCAATCAACAACGACTACACGACCTACGTTTTTCCTGACAATGGGCTACCGTATCGCGCGCAACACGTCGTGCGCCAGGCCGGCAAAACATCCGAAGCGTCGATCGATTATACGCAACCCGCAGGCGCCGATGCCTTGCCGGCGCAATTGAACGTTGGCGAAACCGCCGGCACCCTTGATCTGCTCTCGGCCGTTTATCGAATCCGCGCCATGCCGCTGGCCCAACGCTCAACTTATTTCACCATTATCAAAAATGAGGGCAAGGAGTACCGCGCCGAAATTAAGGTGAACGGGCGAGAACTGATCAAGACCAATGTTGGATCATTCGATGCGATTGCCACACGCGTGAACATCAAGTCTGGAGAGGAC
>AP72_2010_repI_A001DRAFT_1000282_pt1 | contig 11509 bp, 12 predicted proteins | sample AmaPasrepliIA001_FD_9535 | JGI IMG/M metagenome (IMG submission 9535)
ATGAAAAGTCAGGCCGTCATAGAACCCCTCCTTCGCGAGCTTCTTAATGCGCTGGACGTGCCTGGGAGCCAGGTCGGGCCGCAGTTCGATCACGACGCGACCGTCTTTGAGGTCCATATAGAGAGTATTATCCAAACTCGCGGCGCGAGCGCCAAAGGCCGTTATCAATAGGCCCGCCGTTACAAGCAACCCAGCGAGAAAGATGGAACGAACCATGAGTGACCTTTTCTTTATTAATTGTTTTTGCCGATGAAGCGGGTAGCGGGGTATCGAGGCGGGATTTGGGCCGCGCTCATTGGCGGCCGACCTTATCCTTAACTCTCTGAAGGACGGCTTGTGACACGAAGAGCGAAACATCTCCGCTGAGGTTCGCAATTTGCCGGACCAGCGTTGCCGTAATGTGTGCGGTGCCTGGCGATGCTGCAAGAAAGACGGTCTCGATGTCCGGCGCCATGGTTCGGTTCATGCCGAAGAGCTGCGCCTCATAGCCGAGATCGGCCGCATCCCGTATCCCCCTCAGAATGAATCCTGCACCATTCTGCCGTGCGGCGTCGACGGTCAGCCCCCGGAAAAGAACCACTTGGCCGCGCTCCAACGCTCCAAGCCGTTCGAGTTCTTCTTTCAGCATCGCGGCCCGCTCTGCTTCGGTGAACATGGGCGTTTTCGATGGGTGAACACCAATGCCAACGACAAGCCGGTCGAACAGCCTAAGGCCGCGTTTCATAATGTCGAAATGGCCGAGCGTTGGCGGATCGAAGCTTCCCGGATAAAAGCCGCAACGCATCCCGCCTCGCTCCTCAGATTATTCCGTGTCATCGTGGCCTTCGGCATCACCGGCATCGCCGCCGTTTGAACTTCCATTGCCATTTCCGTCGTCGTTGACGAGTTCGGCGGAAACGACGCGCTCGTCTTGATCTGTCCTGAAGATGGTAACACCTTGCGCCGATCGCCCTGTGATCGAGATGCCTTCGACAGGGCACCGTATCAGCTTGCCGCCATTGGTAACGAGCATGATCTGATCGGTATCTTCGACCGGGAAGGAAGCTATAAGTCGGCCGTTTCGCTCGTTCACAGCCATGGCGATGATGCCTTTGCCACCACGTCCGGAGGTGCGATACTCGTAAGACGAGGTCCTTTTGCCAAAACCGCGCTCCGAAACTGTCAGCACATATTGCTCGGCTGCACCCATTTCCCCGTAACGGGCCGGGTTCAAATCGGCGATATCGCCGGATTCGATCGTTTCGCTGTCATCAAGGCCGCCGGATTCCACCAAAGCATTTTCTATTTCGGCATCCTCGCCAGCATCGGAGGAGACACGTTCGCCTGATGCCGCGCGCCGCATGGCGTTCGCCTGCTTGAGATAAGCTGCGCGCTCGGCTGGCGTCGCTTCCATATGCCGGAGTATCGCCAGCGAAATGACCCGATCTTCGTCTTCAAGCTTGATTCCCCGGACGCCAGTCGATTCACGGCCCTTGAAGATGCGCACATCCGTGACCGGGAATCGGATAGCCTGACCATCAGCCGTCGTCAGCAGGATGTCGTCCGCTTCGCGACAAAGTTGCGCACCCGCAATTTCATCGCCTTGATCGAGCTTCATGGCAATTTTGCCGTTTTGCCGGACTTCGGCGAAATCCGCGAGTTCGTTCCTTCGGACATTTCCTGATCGGGTTGCGAAGAGGATAAAGACCCCGCTTTCGCCGCGCTCTTCTTCAGGCAACGGTAGAATGGATGTGATGGTTTCATCCTGCTGCAGCGGAAGAAGATTGATAAGCGCCTTTCCTCGCGCCTGCGGGGCGGAAAGAGGAAGACGCCACACCTTCATTTTGTAAGCCATGCCGCGCGAGGACAGGAAAAGCACAGGCGTGTGCGTGTTGGCGACGAAAAGCCGTGTGACGAAGTCCTCGTCGCGGGTCGTCATGCCGGCGCGGCCCTTGCCGCCGCGACGCTGCGCGCGATAGGTAGATAGCGGCACACGCTTGATATAGCCGCGATGACTGACGGTGACGACCATATCCTCTTTTTGGATCAGGTCCTCGTCTTCAACCTCGCCCTCGATATCGAGAATCTCGGTGCGGCGCGGCGTGGCGAACTCTTCCTTGATGGCGATCAGTTCGTCACGCACGATACCAATCACCCGCGCCCTCGAGCTCAAAATGTCGAGATAGTCGCGGATCTTGTCGGCCAGCCCCTTGAGTTCGTCGCCGATTTCGTCACGGCCAAGTGCGGTAAGGCGTTGCAGTCGCAAATCGAGTATGGCTTTGGCCTGATCGATAGAAAGCCGATAGACATTGCCATCAAGGATTCTGGACCGCGGATCATCGATCAGCGCAAGCAGAGGCGCAATGTCATCTGCAGGCCAGTTCCTCGCCATTAGCTGTTCGCGCGCCGTCGCCGGATCCGGCGCCGTGCGGATCAGCTTGATGACTTCGTCGATATTGGCGACGGCCGTCGCAAGACCGACAAGGACATGCGCTCGATCACGCGCCTTCGCCAGCAAGAACTTCGTGCGCCGCGTAACGACCGTTTCTCGAAACTGCGTGAAAGCCTGGATAAAATCGAGCAGGGTATGCTGCTCAGGCCGGCCACTGTTGAGCGCAACCATATTCGCCGCAAAAGGGGATTGCAGCGTCGTGAAGCGATAGAGCTGATTCAGCACGACGTCAGGCATTGCGTCGCGCTTGAGCTCAATCACTACGCGGTAGCCGTCGCGGTCAGACTCATCGCGCACATCCGCAATGCCCTCGATGCGCTTTTCGCGCACGAGTTCGGCGATGCGCTCCTGCAGCACCGCCTTGTTCACTTGATAGGGGATTTCCGTCACAATCAGCGCGTCGCGATCCTTTCGGATCGTCTCGACGTGGATCTTGCCGCGAACAACGATAGAGCCACGGCCTCTGAGGTAGGCGGCTCGGATGCCGGCGCGTCCCATGATGACGCCACCCGTCGGAAAATCGGGGCCGGGCACATGCTCCATAAGCTGTTCAACGGTGATGTTGGGGGTCTCAAGATACGCCAGGCAGGCGTTGATGACCTCGCCCAAATTGTGCGGCGGTATATTGGTAGCCATGCCAACGGCGATGCCGCCGGCGCCGTTCACTAACAAATTGGGAAAGCGAGCCGGAAGCACCGTCGGCTCACGCTCGGAATTATCGTAGTTGTCTTGAAAATCGACCGTGTCGTTCTCCAGGTCCTGGAGAAGCGTGTCGGAAATCTTTTCTAGGCGAACCTCTGTGTAACGCATTGCAGCGGGCGGGTCGCCATCCACTGAGCCGAAATTGCCTTGACCGTCGATCAGGGGGACGCGCATGGAGAAGTCTTGCACCATGCGTACGAGCGCGTCGTAAACTGATTGATCGCCGTGGGGATGGTATTTACCGATGACGTCGCCGACGACGCGCGCGGACTTCCGGTAGGGCTTATTCCACTGGTAGCCATTTTCGTGCATCGAATAGAGGATGCGACGGTGGACAGGCTTCAGGCCATCCCGCACATCGGGCAGCGCACGAGATACGATCACGCTCATCGCGTAATCGAGATACGAACGCTTCATTTCGTCGGTGATCAAAATTGGACGGATCTCACCCGCGCCGTGATCGCCGTTATTGCCTTCGGAATTGCCTGCCAAAACCAAACCCTTGGCTTCTTATAAAGGGGGAGATCCTGAAGCCATTATGAACCTAGTGAGCTTTATATATAGGAAGCGGTAAAGCGCAAGTGGAGCGCCGCACGCTCATTCTTAGCAGCAGAGCGTCAAAATGGGATTTCGTCGTCGAGATCCTTTTCAAAGGACTTAGGCGCCAAGCTTTCCCGGCTCTTTCCGGCGCTTGAGGACTTGAAGCCGCCGCTGCGACCGCCTTCGCTGGATCCGGTATCGAAATCGGCATGTCCGCCGTCGTTGAAGCCAGAGGCGGCGGCGCCACGTCCATCAAGCATTGTCAGCTGCCCGTTGTAATTCTGCAAAACAACCTCTGTCGTGTAACGGTCGTTACCGGAATTGTCCTGCCATTTACGAGTTTGAAGCTGGCCCTCGATGTAAACCTTCGCGCCCTTTTTAAGATATTGCTGCGCGATCTTGCCAAGTTGCTCATTGAAAATGACAACGCTATGCCACTCTGTTTTCTCGCGCCTTTCTCCGGATTGTTTGTCCCGCCAAGTATCCGTTGTCGCAAGCCGCAGATTGCAGATGGACCGCCCATCCTGGGTGTGGCGAACTTCCGGGTCCGCGCCGAGATTGCCGATAAGGATGACTTTATTCACCGAGCCCGCCATGAGAGCTCCTTTCTAAACCATTGCTCGGCCGCGACTGTACATCAAGCAGCGGCCCGCATAAGCCTCTCCGGCGTGTTTTCCACACGTGAGCCTGAAAGGTCGTTCGCATTATGTTCTAAGAATGACATGACCTTATGTCAAGCCATGCCGTCTGCGCGGTCGCAGCTTGCAAAAAAGCCATGACATTTCGGGGCCAAAAAAACACACAGCACTACAAATGCGGCCCATTCACCGCTTCAGCCAGGCTGTTCACGCGAAAGGTTATTGACGCGCGACGCTACACGGCTCGAAGGTTTTGACTGTCAAAGAATCCAGATTTTGGCTGATTCTGTTGGCATAAAACCAAGTGACGCTCTTGACCCGACCGGCTGAAAGTATAACATCCCGCATGGATTAAGGCAGGGTTGTGCTACAGCCATCGCGCAAAGAGCGCCGGATTGCTCCTTAGAAGGCATGGATAAGAGGAACTGAGATGACGAAAACGCAAGCGGCGGCGGCGCCCAAGACGGCTGCAAAACCAGAAAAGGCCGATATCGTTACCCTTCGCCATCTAGCGACGGAAGTCGCCGAAACACACGGCATTTCTCAGAAGCAAGCGAACGAAGTTCTCGCCGAAGCGATTACAAGCATTAGCAAGCATCTGAAAAAGGGCGCACGGATTCGCATTGCTGGGTTGGGAACTCTTGAAGTTCGCAAACGCGCTGCGCGCATGGGCCGCAATCCTGCAACCGGCGAAGCGATCAAAATCAAGGCCAGCAAGAAGGTGGCTTTCCGCGCCGCCAAAGATCTAAGTGAAGCGATCTGAGGAGGCCCGTTCGGCCTCCTGCTTTTGGCGCGCCGCAATTTCGGGTTTATTTCGATCGGGGAAAGCATCCCTGCGGGAACTCGGCGCGTTCAGCAAGAATGTTCTTGATTGCGATCACTTCTTTCTCGATAGCGCCTAGCCGCTTCTCTGTTTCGGTTTTGTCGCGGGCAATGCCAGACATAATCTCGCCGACGGTATAACCTGCGACGGCCAGAAACACCCCAAACACGATGACCATGGCGAACGGTAAGTAGACACGAGCAAGAGAGATGCCATGGCGATCTTGCAAGGAGATATCGAGGTGACGCGAGGGCGCTGTCTCGGGTGTAACGGCTGTCATCGACCGCGCCTTTCCGTTTTCGCAGGGCAGGGCTTGTGTGAAGCTGCAATTTCCGCTTTTGCAATAGCCTTTCCCTCCTCGATGTAGTGAAAGCGAAGGTACAGGAAGCCAAGCAGCGCCGCCATCAAGGCTAGCGCGACGCGGCCCTCGGCGCTTTTTGACAACGAGGCGAGGATTTCACCAACCGCTGTGATGGTTGCGCCTAAGAATTGAGCTATGCCGCTGATGATAGGGGTCAGCGGCCCCAGCAGAGCTAATCCTGCCGTTGAGAGTCCTAGATTTGCAGCTACGGCCGCGAAACGTCCTCCCAGCGACGCAATTAAGGCAAAGAGNGCACTCATGACACGGTCTCCGTTTTTGCGGAATCAATCCGCGCTTGCGCAGGGCCCTGATAATCGAAGTTCTGGTAGGCCTTGACGTGCTCCTCGCGCAAAGCCCGGATCAAGGCGATAACCGCGATGAACACACAGCACGCCAAGAGCCACCGATTGGCTGACGTCCAATACCAAAAGGCCTGCAGCGGCTCCAGGACCGACCGAACGCCATTGATGCTATCAAGCATGTTGTCGCTTCCGAAAACTTCAGCTGTGGCGGCTCCGCCGAAGAGCCACGCAAAAATGCGTTGGAGGAGGTTCATCCGCTGGATAGGCTTGTCGCCTGCGTCTTCAAGGTCGCGGTGCGTCACGTGCCGGCGCCGGGGCAGCATTGGGCCAGTCTTGGTGAGTAGGTTGTTATAAGATGGCTGCCAAATCCCGGGATCATCACCAAGATCATGGTCATTCTGGAAAAGAATGACAGCTCGATAAGTTTGCTCACCAAAAACCCCGTCGGTCGCTCCGACGGGATAGCCAAGGGCGCGAAGCCTTTCTTGAAGAGTGAGAACCGCCGCGCCTTTCATGCCGGCGTGCAAACAGCCGTTGNCCGGAAGCTGCGCCTCCAACTGCCCCGTCATTGCGCATGCCTCGATCCGTATCGAAATGACACGCCGATGCCAGCCAGCGCCAAACACCCGCCATAGTTTGCCAAGGCGTTCAAGATATATCAGACGGAGATCGCAGTAGGCGCCGATGTCATTGCCGGGGATTGCCTCCATCCACTGCCTCGCCCGGCCGATGCCCGAATTGACGGCGGCGTCAAAGACGCATAGGTCGAAACCGGTGGGCAGTTCTTCGCAGCCCATTGCATCCCAGTATTCATTGCGATAGATGGCCTGCAATTCATCTTCTTCGATTTGACGAACAGGGCGCAATCGCTTGCCGTGTTTCCTGCGCCAGGCATCGTACTCCCGCTGAATAATCCCTCGCATTGTTGGGCCGCCGGGATCGTCGGGATGATTGGAATAGCCGCCTTCCCATTTCAGGGTGATTGCAAGGCAGCGCTCAAAATTGTTGGAAGCCATTGGCTCCTCTCTTGGCTGTTCAGGTTAACCTTTGGTGGTGCAGCAGCGATGGGCCGCCAATCGGCGCAGCGATAATGGCCGGCGTCTGAGCGCGTTTGCCAAACGCTCACCCGCAAATGTGACTGGAAATTTACGCAGTCCCCTTGGACGGGGCAGCTACATTGGAGAGACAATCAGCTCAATGCCCTGACCTTTTGCGGGCCTAGTCACTGGCGCCTATTTCGAGCATCGGGATTGCCTGTCCAGCGACCAGCGTCGAGAAACCTTTGCCGATCAGTTGTTTGCACATCGCGATGTCCTCTGCGGGAACGTCGAGAGGGCCGTTGGCGCCGTAGATACTCGTCGCAAACCGGTATCGGCGGACCTTTTCCGTACCGTCTAGATTTTGTTCATCGGGATAGAGGCCCATCAAAGCGTTGACGGTGACGACGCCAAGAACGAGCGGTTTATCGCCATCCCTTAGAACCTCGCCGTTGAAATCGAAAAGAGGTCTTGTGAAGTCGATTCTCATTTTTTGGTTCCTTTGTTGAAAAATTTGAGGCTGTGCCCTCGTTAAAAACTCTATCAATCTGAACCGAGGTAAGTGACGAGATTGATCAATATATAGTCACCGTCGAGACACCGACTGGTACAGTCCGAGGCAAGTTGGCGCGCGAGCGCTCAAGCGAACTTGCCTCGGATAAGCTGTATTGGATTCAATAGTCTGCCCGTACGCCTTATCCGCCGGAAGTCCTGGTGGCATCCGCAGCAAATGGGTCAGGACTTCCCGCGGGGCGTACCAGCTGCTTAAGCATTTGCAATTGTCGTTACAGTTCCGCTCGACCCTCGATACTTAAGAGCGCCGTTGTCGACGTAGAGGTAGCCGCCGCCAATAGGGTTCGACGACGGCGCGGCCATGTTATTCGCGATGGCTATGACGCCGGCGCCGTTGCCAAAGGCTGTCATGCCGATGCCCAAGTTCTTTTGACCTGTAAATCGCGCAACTTCAGTAACCGTGCTGCTGTCCGCTCCCGCGTTGCAGCAAATAACCAGCCTGCCCCTGCTGTTGACGCCATAATTGTCGGCATCGCCACGGATCTGCGCCACGTCTCCGTTAAAGCTGGAATTTGTATACCAGCCGAGCTGATTGCCTTTGCCGTTACTTGAATTGCCGCCGAAGGTGAACTTCTGCGTTCCAGCAATCGGGCTGCTGCCGAGGCTCGATGCTTGCCCCTCAACGGCGCCAGCGGTGCTGGAGAACACAATGTTTCCGCCGCCCCATTGGAGATAGAGGGGAATAGGCGTTGCGCCACTGCTTATGTTCTGAGAGTAGATCTCTGCGAAGGGACTGCCTGATCCGTCTTTCACGCCGAGATGAAGCAGGTTTCCAGCATTTGATACGATTGCGGAATTAACAGTCGTATTTCCGGTTACTGTTGCATTGCGCAAATTCGTCTGATAGGGGCCGGGCAGAAGGCTGCTCGTTCCGACGATAAAGTAGGTCGTTCCGCCCTTATAAAATATCTCGCCCGTATTGACCTGAGTGGTGGAATATCCATCGGCGCCATAGAAAATGACGCCGTTGCGCCCCCCAAACAGCTCCACAAACTCTATATTGCCGAGGTCACGGTTGACTTGCGCAAAGTAGGGCCGAAGACCGGCGCCGGTGACCCCAACTGGCTTGAATTCGTCGTAGGTCTCGCATTTGCGGTAGCCATCGACATCAAGATAATCGGCTTCATGTCTCTTGGCCCATTCCGGCTCGCTCGCATTGATGTGGCCGACATTGTAGCCGTAGGCCATCGCCGGATTGTCGATCGCGACATAGGAAACGGCCGCATTGGCGACCGTCGCCGTTGGCGCCGGCGACACGTTGACCGTCGTTCCCGAAATCGAGTTGATGATGAACTGATAGGGTACGCCCGCGATGGCGATATACTTACCAGCAGCAAGCCCTGTTGCCGTGTTCACGGTGATGGTATTGCTTCCGCTCGTCGTGGATGCGGTGACGCCCGACAGCGTTCCAGAAGTGCCGTAGAAGCCGTAATCGACATAGCCCATGAAGCCGGGGGCGGGCGTGGGGCCGGTAGCAGGCGTCCAGGGCTGGAACTGGAGATATTTGTTCGAGCCTGTAAAAATCAGTTCGCCATTCTCAGAGGTGGTTGTGGCGCTGCCGTCGAACGAGCCCGCGTTATTGAACTGCAACTGGCCGTTCGAGCCGCCAGGGGAATCGGAGCCGACAGATGGGGTGGGCAGCGCTGTCCCGGACAAGTTGACGTTATCCACGCTCGACGAAGGCATCAGAACCTCTTTGTAGTTGGCGTTAGAGCGGAGATACACATCCACTTGCAGGCGTCCCGAACCGTCAAGCACGACGGGATTCGTGTTCGTAATGGCGCCTGCGCTGTTGGAATAGGTATCCTGTGGGGTGGTTGTGCCCGCGACATAGTAGTATAAGTTTCCAAGAGCCAGTGGATTGCCATTGGCGTCAAAAAATTGGTGGCCCTTTGCGTAGCGAAGCAGAGTACTCATGCTTACCTCATTGTGTTTATGACTATTTTCCGCGTCTTTCTATGACTGGAGATGCAAGAGAGCCACTTTGATGGGCGGCGCTCGAACGTTCCCGGAAGCTTCAAAGCCGCCAGGAAGAACATGGCCGGAGCGTACGCTTCGGCCGGAACGTGGATTTCGTGGGAACGGTTTATAAGAACCAGACGCGCCTGTGCGCGTGGCGCAAGCCTTCTCGCAAGCGGCTTCTTCTAGATTAGGGACGCCGCTAAGCTAGGCTCTCTTCCAATGCGCTCTTGAACTCGCGCAACTCGTCAGGATTGAGGTCCGAAACGACGGCATAGGAGAAGCCGCCCCGCGTCCAGCTCAGGAGGTGATACCCCTCGGCGGTTTCCGGGACGGCCTGCCGTTTTCCAGCAGGCCAGACAAAAAGATTGATGATATGGCCATGGCGCTTGTAAACGATCGCGGCCACCGCCCGGCCGCCGATATAGTCGAGACGGCCACCGATCAGCGGGAAGTCTTTCTTCGACAGGTCCACGACGGGAGGCGCAAAGTCGAGCTTTCCAAGGAACCAGGGCTTGACGGTATGCTGATCGGAAGAAGGCACATCGGTCAAATGTGAAGCCAAAAGAGATCTCACATGCCCGGCGACAAGCTCGTCGTCGAGGTTTGATGCTGGATTTTGGCTGGAGATGAAAAGGAGAAGGCTTGCCGCCAGAGCCGCGGCCGAGAAGGCGATCCCCGCTTGCGGAAACCACGATCGCGGGCTCGTTCGTGGGCTGCGCAAGAGTTTAAAGGAAGGCCTAGCGGGCAATACTTCCTCTTCGCCTTCGGCGGCAATCGCCGCTCGTATCCTGTCTCGCAGCGCAGGAGACGCATCGAAACGCAAGCCAGCATTCTTGAACAGCTTCCTTTGTCGAATGATTTCGCCAAAGGTGGCCGCACATCCGCTGCAGCTGCGTAGATGTTCTTCCATGATAAGCGCATTGGCGGCGTCAAGCTCGCCATCGGCCAGGCCNTGGAGAAGAAGCTCGCGCTCCAGGCAAGGGCGGGAAACGTCATTCATCGCNGCATTTCCTTTGGAGACCTCATCTGCGACCCCTTCCAGGTCTCTGCAAACAGTTTACGAGCTCGCGCGAGGCGAGACATGACAGTGCCCATCGGAACGCCGGTAACGTCTGCTATCTCCCGATAAGACATATCCTCGATATCCCGGAGAACGAGCACCTCGCGGAACGGATGTGGAAGCCCTTCGATTAGGGAGCGCATTGTGCAATCCTCTTCGTGGCGGATCAAAATTGACTCAGGAGTTTCATTATCCTGGGCTTCGCCGCCATCTTGCTCAAGCGACGCGCCGGTTCCGCCGAAATCGCGATGTGCGGAAGCGTCGCGGTTCCGCACTTTCCAGGTCAGAAAGCAATTTCGGACGATGGTGAGAAGCCAAGCCCGAACGTTACTGCTGCGCGTTTCATCGAAACTGCGGTAGGCCCGCAGAAGGGCTTCCTGAACAAGATCTTCGGCAACATCTCCGTGGCGAGTGAGATATCGAGCCAGTGTAAGAGCACTGTTCAAGTGTATGAGCACCGCCGATTCGAAGACCGCCTTCCTGCGGGCGAGCAATGCCGCTTCAAACTCTGACGCGTTCTCAGGCTTTTTCGCCATTTGCGGCATCACTCATGTTTGTTTCCCCGAGGCTCATTGAGGCTCTGGGTCGCAGTCACTCCTTCACGATGACTTTTCCTTGCATGTGAGGATGAAGCGAACAGAAGTACTCATATGTTCCTGGCTCGGTGAACGTAAAAGAGAATTTCTGCTCGGTGTCCATGGCCTTCGATCTGAACGCCTTGTTGGTCGCGGCAATGGCATGAGGAATATCATCGTCATTAACCCATGTGAGGGTTGTCCCGCGGGTGATCGTGATCTCCTGCGGAGTGAATGTGAAGTTGTCGATGTGCACGGAAGGAGCCGTTTCCGCTTTGGCTTCGGGACCAAGACATGTCGTGAGTATCAGCGCTGCCAGCAACCCAAAGAAAAGGCTCCAAGATTGGTTTGGAATCATAGCTTTTCCTCGGTTCGGTTCAAAGCGCCGGATTGGCCGAAAGAGCCGCATCCATGATCGCAAGCGGCTTGCTGTTTGCGACAAAGCTTACGCTCGCGATGCCGAGATAGTTTTTAAGCTCGCCGGCAGGAACTTTCATCGGACCGG
>AP72_2010_repI_A001DRAFT_1000283_pt1 | contig 11506 bp, 11 predicted proteins | sample AmaPasrepliIA001_FD_9535 | JGI IMG/M metagenome (IMG submission 9535)
CTAGCTTGATATGGTTTGCTGGGTGGTTATCTGGTGTCGCAAATTGTAATAATCAACAAGTCCAGAACGTAGAAAGGAGAAACCTCGATGCGTCTGACCGAAATGGTTTCATGCTCTGGTTGAGCGGCCAAGCTCGCGCCTGGCGTCCTCGCTCAAGTGTTGAGCGGGCTTGAGAGACAACCACACGATCCCAATCTGCTGGTCGGATTCGACACCGCGGACGACGCCGGCGTGTATCGTTTGCGCGATGATCTGGCACTGGTCCAGACACTCGATTTCTTCACGCCGATTGTCGACGATCCGTTCGACTATGGACGCATCGCGGCGCTCAATTCGATCAATGATGTCTGGGCCATGGGCGGGAGGCCGGTGACGGCGATGGCGATTACCTGCTTTCCCAAGAAAGGCGTCGACTTTGCGATTCTGAAGAGATCATGCGTGGCGGACTGTCGGTGCTGACCGAGCACAAAGTTGTTCTGGTTGGCGGTCACAGCGTCGATAACGAGCAGATAATGTTCGGATACTCAGTCACCGGCGTGATCGATCCGAATTGTGTGGCGACCAATTCGGGCGCGCGACCCGGTGACTTGATCATTTTGACCAAACCTATCGGGACCGGCGCGATCTCAACTGGGATTAAACGCGCCAAAGCATCGCCTGAAGTCGTTAAAGAGTCAGTGGCCACGATGATGACGCCGGGCAAGTATGCGGCCTCGGCAATTGAGAAGTTTAAGATAAAGGCCGCGACCGATGTTACAGGTTTCGCCTTGTTAGGCCACGCCTGGGAGATGGCCTGCGCCAGCAACGTCACGATTGAAATCGATTCAGCGCGCCTGCCTTTAATTAATGGGGCGCTCGAATTGGCCGCCGCCGGAATGGTGACTGGAGCTGACAAAACAAACCGGGAGTACGTGGGCGCTGACGTTGAGATTTCGACGGATGTCGATCCGAATCTGGTGAAGTTGTTGTTCGATCCGCAGACGGCCGGCGGGTTACTGTTGGCGATTCCGGAAGCAAGAGCGGACGAGTTGTTGAATGAGTTGCAATTGAACTATCCGAAAGCCACGATCATTGGCAGAGTCATTAAGCCACGGGGCGTCCGATTAGTAGTGAGCGATTAATTCATTAGATTAAATGGCATCATGGCAACGTCAGCGGCTCATTTTAACAAAGCTGAAAACCTACGGGATCTCTACCAGTCGGTTCGCGCACGCACACTCGAAATCGTCGCGCCGCTCGAGATTGAGGACTATGTAATTCAAACCGCCGAGTTCATGAGTCCGCCGCGGTGGCATATTGGCCACACCTCCTGGTTCTTTGAAACGGTGCTGCAAAAGTTTCAGCCGGGCTACAAAACCTGGTCCGACGATTTTCTTTTCTACTTCAATTCATACTACGAAGGGTTCGGCGCGCGGATTGAAAGACAGAAGCGCGGCACCCGCTCACGGCCAACGGTCGCCGAAACCAAAAAGTATCGGGCCCACATTGATGAACAAATGACCCGATTCCTCGAGGAAGGCTCGTCACGTCATGACGCCGAAACGGTTCTGGCAATTGTGAGAATGGGTCTTGAGCACGAGATGCAGCATCAGGAGTTGCTGGTCTATGACATTAAGCACCTGCTGTGTGACCAGTTTCACCCGTCGCTCCGGCCTTTGCCTCAATCAACAGTAAACGTGAGCGGCATGATTGAGATTGCCGGCGGATTGTTTGAGCTGGGTCACGCCGGTGGCATGGGCGTCCCGCCCATGATGCACGCGCAGAATGCGCGTGCCACCTTTGCCTGGGACAATGAGAAACCGGCGCACAAAGTCTTTCTCGAAGATTTCTCAATTGATCGCGCGTTGGTCCGTAACGGCGAATATCTTGATTTCATAAACGACGGCGGCTATCGGAACTTTCGCTGGTGGCATTCGGCAGGTTGGGAAAAAGTTAATGCGGAAAAATGGCAGGCGCCGCTTTACTGGGAACAACACGACGGCGAATGGATGATTCGCGATTTTGCGGGTCTGCATCGCGCGGCTGACAAAGCAAACGAACCCGTTTCGCACGTAAGCTTTCTCGAAGCGTCCGCTTATGCGAAGTGGGCCGGTAAACGATTGCCGACTGAAGCTGAGTGGGAGAAGGCGGCGACCGCCGGTCCGGCGCTGAATTCAAGACAACGATTTCCCTGGGGCGATGCCGAGGTGGACGAGAGCAAGGCGAATCTTTTCGAAAACGGATTCTGGGGCGTCGCGCCGGTGGGATCGTTTCCCGCCGGGCAGACGCCGCCAGGTTGTCACCAGATGATTGGCGATGTTTGGGAATGGACCACTTCAGATTACGTGCCTTATCCAGGTTTCAAATCGGAGTTCGATGAATACAACGACAAGTGGTTCGTCGGGCAGAAGGTCCTGCGCGGCGGCTCATTCGCCACTCCACAACGGCACATTCGCTCGACCTACCGCAACTTCTTCTATCCGCACGAGCGCTGGATGATTGCCGGTTTCAGATGCGCGAAGTAACGTGAGGCTTGTAACGCAAACTGTTAGTTTGCGTAATTCAATCGCGGCGATAGTTCCACTTCCACTGTCGCCGCTCCTTCACGAAACCAGCCTTAACGGGATTCTTCAAGACATATTCGACAATCCTCTGCCATTCTTCATTGTCGCGTACGAAATGATCGTAACTCTCGTGCGCCCAGAATTCTCCCTCACGCTGCAGCAAGCGATTACACTCGTGGGCAGTGTATCCCTTCAATGACTGCATAATGGTCGCTAGCGAATGGTAGGCTTCACCAACTTCGTTAGGGCAGGGAGGTGCGGAGTCCTTCTTTGGTAAAGGCTTGAAGACAACGTGTACATGGTTAGGCATAATCGAAAATGCATCGAGTCGATAAGCGTTTCCATCCCGATAATGAAGGCTCTCAGCAACCTGATCCGCCAGGCGTTCGTCTTGCAGCCCTAGTGGTCCGCAGGAGCCGCCGTCCAGCACTGATTCAAATTTTTGCGAACCAGCGACGTTCAAAGTCCGGCGCGACGCGTAGGAAGTGATCGGGATTGGTTCGTTCGAGATGTGCTAACCACTCCCGTTCTTGCTTCCACTGCTCCACAAGCGAGGATGGAAGCGAACCGGATAATCGAAACGTTATGAACATAGTAGCGCCCGGCGGCTGGAGATGCGGTAAGTTGCGACGATATGAGGGTTTGTAATCAAAATGTCCCACGGAGGTTATTCTCAAGAGTGTGAGCGCGAACTAACAGTTTGCGTTACAAACTGACGAGCAATTGCCGGCTTTCTTCGTCCCAACGCCAGGCGGACTCCTGTCCTTGCAAATGAAGACCACCCAGCCACAGATCAATTCCATTTTTGGCGACAAAATCTTCTGCTCCCTTAATCGCCGCCTCTCCCTGCTCAGTGATTTCGAAGGACGACAAAAATACTCCCGCCAAATCCATGCGCCAGTTATGTCCATTTCTTTCGGTCAGTAAGGGCGAGGGCGCAGCCGCGAGCCGTTGGATTGCCCGATATAACTGGGCGTCGCCGAATCCATAATCGGGTTGGCGGCGCGCAAACGCCGGAAACAGAGACGAAAACTTCCTGAGACCCGCTGCAATCAACGCGAGGCTGGCATTTTCAACCCGACCCAATCCGTTATGCGTCGACGGAAAACGTTCCAGGTGCCGTTCGAGTGCATTCCGGAGAAACGGCAAAGCCGAAAGATCCTCACGCAGCAGTGTGATTAAGCTGCGAGCATCGTCCGAAGAGTAGGCTCGCCAGGCTTGCGCGCCCAGGGCAAGCTGCGCGGTCGTCACCTCATCTCGCGCCGGATATAACGAGGCGAGTTGATCTTCATTGAGCTGCCCTAATCCGTGAAAACCCTGGATGCCGGGAAATTTATTAATACAAATCAGGCTTAGCTTCGTGGCGCCCAGCTCTCTGCCGGCGAACCAGTTCAGGAGATAGATTAGTTGCACCTGACAAAACAGATCATGCTCGAACCACAGCACGACCTCATCATGATCGGGAAAACTCCCGAGCGCGTCGTGCATGGCGTGCAGTTCAGCGCGGCACTTTTCGATCGGATGAGCATAGGCATTCGCCAGATGGGCGGCGCGCACTTCGATGAATTCGCGCTCTGTCAAACCGGCGGGCGCCGGCCCACAGACCAGCGCTTCACGCCAGGCAATGTGGTCACCGGGTATTTGCGCAGCTCGAGCCGAACCAGCACTCGAGTCACCGTTATGAACGTGAAGCATGGGGCAGTCAATCGCTAAAATGACGATTGGGGGAGGGATTCTAGCACCGAAGCCGCAAAATGTTAGAAGCAGCTTTTCTTAAGCACCGATTTCTGAATGGAATTGAAGTGCGATCCACGAAATCACACGAACTAACATCAAGAATCCCGAAGCAAGAAGGCTTCGTGTTTGTTCGTGATGTTCGTGGATCGTCCTTCGACTGTTGTAAGGCGCTACTCAGAATAATTTCCCCTTCGTTCGTTATTTCTTTTGCAGATCGACTACAATCGGGCCCTGTCGATGAGGCGCCAATGGAACTTCTCGTCAACTTTAATGAGTTCTGGTCGCGTCTGCGGGAAGATATTCTCTCCGCGCGCGATTCGGTGTTCGTCCAGACATTTGCACTCGAAGGCGACAGCGTCGGCACCCAACTGGCAGAAGCGTTGCTCGCTTGCGCGGCGGCGGACAAACGAATCCTCGCGGACTCGTTTACGCGAGTTGTTCTCAGTGATCGGTTCAAGTATTCGCCGGCGAATGTTTTCAATCGCGCGTTACGCGATGAAGCTCGCGCGACCTCCGAAATGGTTGGCGCACTTTGTCGGCGCGGCGTAGATGTCAAATATACAAATGCGTACGGTCCTACGCCCCGGCGCCTGCTGAGTCGCAATCACAAGAAACTGGTTGTCATTGATAACCGGGCCGCATACATCGGCGGGATCAACTTCAGCGAGCACAACGCGAGCTGGCATGACCTGATGATCCGGATTTCTGATCGGAGAGCGGTTTCATTTCTGCGAGAAGATTTCTGTAATACCTGGGGCGGCTGCGACGGTAACGCCGCACGGCTGTTCGCCGGGATCGATTTGTCGACGATCGATGGCCGTGCCAATCGGACCGCGTTTCAGCGCGTCATTGACCTCATCGATCAGGCCCAACACTCGATCTTCGTGGAAAGTCCTTACATCACTTTTCCTTTTTACGAACGGCTGCGTGTGGCCTCGCGCCGCGGCGTAGACGTGAAGCTGGTCACTCCGCAGGCCAACAACTGGAGCTGCTTTGCGAATTATGCGCGCCGGGAATCAGCGCGGTCTAAGATCGATCTACGGTGGTACCAGGGCGGAATGACTCACTTGAAGGCCATGCTGATAGATGATCGATATCTCATTGCCGGCTCGTCAAATTTCGACTATTTGAGCTACCGCCTCTATCAGGAGATTATCGCGATAATTTCCGACCCGCCGCTCATTGCGGATTTCCGTGCGCGCGTGCTGCTCCCCGATCTGGCAAATAGCTTGGCAGTTGACTGTCAGGCCAGCGTAGTAGGCAGACAATGGCTTAGTCTGCAAACCAGGTTACTGGACGCCGCCCTTACGATTTTCACGTAGCACGGCCGTCCCCGGCCGTGGCATCAGGCACGAGCGCGTGCCACCTCAAAAAACAAATTATTGATTCTCCTCGCGAAGTTTCTCCGTCCAGCGGCTCGACTGATACTTTTGCATCAGCAACTCCGCAGCTTCACGCTGCAGATCTTCGTCATGATCCCAACCACCGCAGCCGTATTTATAACTCTCGTTCGCCTTGAAGGCGATAAATAAACTTTCAGGTATGCGCGGGTCACGCGGCGAGGCCCTGGCCCATTGCAGCACCAGCTTGCCGAGATGAGTCTTGCCATCACCAAACTCGTCCAAATTTTTTCTTTCAGTTGCCGCGGCTGCAAGTTCCTTTGAATTCAGAAAATCCGGCCGGCGCACTGCCTTAGCGACCTCCTGGCCGGCGTCGTTGTACTCAGTTGTGGCAAGCCGGCACCACCACGAGCCTTCAAAATAGTAGTCAAGGTCTTCTGCCGTTTCGAAAGATGGCAAGCCCGCGGCCAGATACGGCGACAAACCAGGAAATTTCAGCAGGAGATAAAGCGCGGCGTGGTCTCGCTCATCAGGTTTGGCATGCAGGTATTCATCGAGCAGCGGAGCCATTTCCGGCGCGACCTTCATTACCTCGGGCGTGACTTGAATAGCCAGTTCGTGGCGATGGAAAAGGATCGCCCGGGTCCAGGCCGCGAGTATAAACTGGCGCCGCAGATAGTCGGGGAGCGACGGGTCGTGGGCCGCATCAATCAGCGATTGCAGCGAGAAATGCCAGTTAAGAATATCGACGGTTTCATTATCAAAGATCGCTCGCTCATCCCACGGTAAGCGGTCTTTGTACAGATCCTCCATTCCTTTCTCATATTCATCTTTGGTCTCGCTGCCATATTCCTCGCTCCAGGAAGCCTTGGCTATTTGCAACAATTCTCTCAGACTGCCGAACCTGCCATCCTCGGGATCATAAAAGGCAACTGGTGTGCGTTGGGAATATTTCAGAAACTGGCTGACATCTGTGGCGAGATGCGCGCGTTGTTCCAAAAACTGGTTGCGGGCGGAAACCGGTAGCGAGTCGGCTGAGGTTGTGATCACTTCGTCAATCAACTTTCGCGCTGGCGGCGAATTTCCAAAGTCAAGTTGCAAGCGAACCAGGTGGTAAGCGACGCTCGGAAATTCCGGAGTGTCGCGGGCGACTTTCTCCGCGTCCTTCATTAACGCGGCAACATTCGGGGAAGACTTTTCGGCCTTGATTAAAGCCGCCACCAGCCACGCTCGGGATTCCGTGGCCTGCCAGCGTTCGAGTGCGTGACGGTAAGCGCCCGCGTCGGTTGTCTGCAGGGTGAGAATCCAATCAGTCAAATCGTCGCCGCGCAAATAATCAGGTACGAGATCGAAGGTCAGACGTTCACAGTTGTCGTAGCAACCTTCGTATCCGGCGTCGAATTGTCGATTCGGGCTGATGGCGAATTCACGGTATTTGAGCGCGCCGTCGTGGCGTTCCTTTATTTCTTTGATCTCGCCATCGGTCAATTTGCGGTTAATCTTTGACTCGAACGCGAGCAGAATCTCGCTCTCTGACGCATCGTATTTGAAATCAAGCGAGACATAATTGCGATAATCTTCCTTGCCGTCGGCGCCTTTCGGATTGAATCCCAACTGAATTGTCTCGCCTCGGCGCCTTGCCTCGAATCGTTCCAACGCCTCCTGATTCGCCGGCGGAGAGGCCCCCGGCGACGCTTGCGGTTTCAATGATTCTTTTCGCTTCTTTTCAGCGGCCAAAATCTTTGCCTCAATTCCGTCGAGCAGCCACACATAATCGATCAGGTCCTGCCGCAGATTTTGATCACCGGCTGTATTGGCCAACGTGCGCGCAAGTTCTAGCACGCGTTCTCGTGGATGAAGACGAAACTCAACCAGCCCCAGCATCTGTGTCGCTGAGTCATGAAAAGGGGAAGCCTGCCCGATAACGGCTTGTAGCTCGACTTCCGCTTTGCTGAACAGATCGCGCTTCGCAGCGTCATCTTTTGTCAGACTTGCCTGCCGCACGAGAGTTCGTGCCACCAGATACCTCGCCGTTTCCTGCCATGGCGAATCCGTATCGGTAGCGATTGCGGCAAAGCGGTGACGCGCCTCGTCAAGGTTGAGTGAGTAAAAGAACGCGGCGGCGGTTTGGTAATCGCGATCCTTTTTTAGCCAGACCGGTGCTCCTGCCGGGGCAGGTGCGGGCAGGTGCGATCCACTCGAACAATTTTGAAAAACAATGTCCTGGCCCAAAATCCAATCTCGGACATTACTGTCATCGGTTCCATAACTGGCGATTCGATCTCTCAGCGTTGCCGCCGCAACTTCAAACGCGTTCTTCGCGCAATTGGGAAAATAGTCGTAAGATTCATGCTTCCTTTCGACGTAGATTTCCGGCAGCGTTTCATTCTCTTTCAATGATTCCTTGCGCGTGGCGATCCAGTTCCGCAGCGCTGCCAGGCCGTTTTCTTCCGGAGGTTTCCCGCGCAGCGCATCAGCCAGCGATTGTTGTTCGAAATTACTGTAGAGGCCGCCGTTGAGATAGTGATATGCGATTACCAGGGTCTTGCGGCCGAAGCTTGGCTGGATGATGCCGATTTTCCCGCCGACATATTGCTCAAAGGGCAAATCTGGTGAGTGATGAAAAACGAATACCGGATCGATCGTCAGCGGACCGCATGCTTTGGCCGGGCGCGCCAGTTGAGCGGCGATGCAGAACAGCAGGGCAACAGCGGTGGGCGTTGCCTGGATTCTCACGAACCTATCCTTTGTTGAATTGACGACAGGTCTTCCGCCGTCCATGAGTGATTATTAAAGATGTAGATGCGGCGTGATTTATCGAATTTGATTTCCAACGGCTCGTCGAGCGCGATGCCGTAACTTTGCCGGCACAGCGGTTCCGCAAAATCGTTTCCGGCTGCCAAACGATTTTTCACGGGCCCGGTGTCTGCCCCCATGCGAAAGATCATCGGGACGGCTTCATCGACCGGCAGACCCTCCAGCCAGCGATCGCCAATGCAGAAAGAGGCGAGGGAGGTCATCGATAGCGGCACGCTGTCCGGCAGTTGTGCGCGCAGGTCCTGGAGCAGGCGGCGATAAAAATCGCGTTCAGATACAGCGGCGTCAAAATCAATCTGGATGGCGGCGACCTTTTCGAGGTCACGAGTTCTCATCACCAGTGAAATCAACCGATCTTTCTGTCTATCGCTCAATGCTGCCCGCTCGCCCGTTTGCTTTGCCGACTCAATACGCGTCACCGCCATTAATCTGGTATCAGGCGAAACCTCGAGCGGCTGCTGACGCGGCTTCAGAATTACGTCGTCATCTTTCAACACCAGCGTCTGCGCCAGAAAGGCCACCGCAAAACGGTTAGTATCGAAACTGCGCAAATCTTCCGGCCGCTCCCATGCCCACAAGACAATCGCCGGGAAATGCTGCTCATTCAGCCGGTTTCGTGCCGGCGGTTTCGATTTACAACTCGAAAGCAGCGTCAAAGACAAAGCTGTGACGATCAGTGCACTCGTGCCTGAGTTCATTGGCGCACATGGTACTGGCGCGACAGATGATGCGCCAGCGGTTTAGTTGGCAGTCAGCGTAGAAGCCTCAGTTCGAGACCGGGCAAACCACAGCCGATTGCGTCGGAGAAGCCTTGCCTCAAAGTGGCGTAGAACGTCTTGGAGGAAGAACGTCGCGTAACGTCGGTGAGTTTAGCCCGGCCTTTCGAGGCCTGGAGCAAGTCGCCTAAACGCTCGCGCGTCGCGTAGCGACGCAATTAAAGCAACCCTCCCCTTCAATCGTCGTTACGCGACGATCGTTTGCGGTTGTAGTTACTCGGCCTTGAAGAGTGTGACGACCACGACCTGTTTAGTACCGCGAGCGCCAGCGAGGGGTCGTAAAGCGAGTCGTTCACTGAGTAGCTCGAGCAATTGATCCGCTCGCTCGGGGTACTAAACAGGCCGACACACCTGAAAAGCCGGGCTAAACTCATCCGCCGCTACGTGGCGACAAACTCTCTAGCCATTAAAAGGTTCAACTTATAGACCTTTTGACGCAAATGTCCGCCGCGGCACTGAATACCAGTTTCGGTGCTACTTTCGATTTAGCGGAAAGACGAAGTCATTATTTGCCGCCGAAGCGTGACAGCCTAAGCAGGTGCCTTCTTTTTCTCGCTTGACAACCCTCGTCCCGTCGCCCGTGACCGTCAGAAACTCCCAACCGCCAGCTCTTGGGTTAAAGTCTCGCTCATGCTTGACCATGACAACCAACCGATCAGGGCTCGACGTCGGGCTCAGCAACCTTTCACGGACGATGATCGACCCAACCGGAAAGACGAACGGTTGCTGACGGAATGCGTCGGCGCCGAAGCTGTTCACATAAGCAAACCCGAGAGTGGTGAGGTGTCCGTCACTTGGCCGGCTGGAACGCGCGGGTGGCGGCGTCATCTCGCCGGGCGCGGGAAAACGGATTCTGGTCGTGGCGCCAGTAGCCGCGACGTTTGATAGGCCATCGAGTATGGTGCCCTGTGGAAATGTCACACTGTTTGAGATTGGGTTAGCGCGGACCGCGCTAAGATCGACACTCGCTCAAGACAAGGCCAAAGCCGGATCGACCTTCAAAGGTATCTCTACCTTTACCGGCTCCGCATTGACTTTGGTCCATTGACGGTAATTGGAAATCTGACTCAGCATCGCCACCTCGTTCCCGTTTTGAGCGAAAGCCAGAGTCGCAATTGCGGTGGTGAAGGTTAAGGCGAAAAGCCTGCAGGCGAGTTTTTTCATCGGGATAGTCCTCGGGGTTTCGGTCCGGGGTTGGCTTGGCCTTTGAGATGCCAAGGGTACGAGGCAAGCTGCCAGGCAAAGCAAATATCGGACGAGATTTACCAGACTCACGAAAGAAGAACGGGTTCGATCCGGTCTGCTTGCGTCGAAATCTCAAATCTCAGATTTCACGATCGGAAATCTCCGGGATCTTTCTTTATGTCAGGAGTTTGCCTGTTCGCGGGCATGATAAGACGAGCGGGTGAGCGGGCTCGACTGCACGTGTTGGAATCCCATTTCCATCCCTACCTGGTGCCAGCGATCGAATTCCTCAGGCGTGACGTACCGCTCAACCGGCAGGCGCCGTGCGTGCGGCTGGAGGTATTGGCCGATCGTCATTATGTCGCAGGAAACTGAGCGCAGGTCTTTCATCAACTCGACGACTTCATCGAATGTTTCGCCCAGCCCAACCATGATGCCGCTCTTGGTCAGTAATCGCGGCTGCTCGCGATCGCGGCGCTCGGCCGCGCGACGGAGCAGCGTCAGCGACTGCTGATAATCGGCGTCCGGCCGCACCCGCCGGTATAATCGGGCAATCGTTTCCGTATTGTGATTCAACACATCGGGCCGCGCATCAAGCACGGCATTCAACGCCGACTGATCGCCGTTGAAATCGGGAATCAGCACTTCAATTTTGCAATCGGGATTCATCGCCCGCACTTCGCGAATTGTTTCCGCCCAGTGTGTGGCGCCGCCGTCCGGGAGATCGTCACGATTTACCGAAGTTATCACCGTATGGGCGAGGTTAAGATGGCGCACTGCGATGGCGACGTTCCCGGGTTCGTCGGGGTCGAGGGCGTCGGGCGCACCTTTTCCGACGGCGCAAAAGCCGCAATGACGCGTGCAAATGTCGCCACCCAGCATGAAGGTGGCCGTGCGATCGGACCAGCATTCGAAGATGTTAGGGCATTTCGCTTCCTGGCAGACCGTATGCAGTTTCAAACCCTGAATCAGCTTCAGCAGGTGGTTCTGGTTAGTCGGATCGCCCAGGCGGATCCTTAGCCAATCAGGCTTCGGTTGACGCGGCTTGGGATTGAGCACTCGAAGTTCGCGGGCCATTTTAAGTAAGAATCATTCTAGCATTCAACCG
>AP72_2010_repI_A001DRAFT_1000284_pt1 | contig 11503 bp, 7 predicted proteins | sample AmaPasrepliIA001_FD_9535 | JGI IMG/M metagenome (IMG submission 9535)
TAGGGTACCCACTTTACGTGCGACTGATCGACCCCGCCTTGATAGATAAGATCCTGGACAAGGCGACCCACAGGATTGTCAGCAAGCGCCGTAACCACCGCAGTTTCCATTCCAAAGCAGCGACGAAGACCACGAGCTACGTTATATTCGCCGCCGCCTTCCCAAACGCGGAAGCTGCGCGTGGTTGAGATGCGGCTGTCGTATGGATCGAGGCGGAGCATCACCTCGCCCAGGCTTACAAGATCCCATCTGCACTCTGATTTTGGCTTGATCGTCAGTGGCGTCATCTGGCGCTTTGCTCGTTTTGGGTTAACTGCCAGCGCGTCGGACGACTGCATTTCGATTTGGCACGGCCTGCGGAATGGCTCGCTCGGAAAATCCCATTTGCCGCGAAATCTCCTTGCAGGTAGCTGCCAATGTGGCGCCGATTTCACGTTCCTGCTTCAGGATTCGTGACGACGGACCGGAGATGCTGAGTGCACCGACCGAAACGCCCGATTCGTTCACAATTGGTGCTCCAATACACGCAACTCCAGGCTCATTCTCTTCCTGGTCCGTAGCATAACCGCGACGCTTTACAATTTCCATTTCGGTCCGGAGTTTGCGCAATTCAGTAGGTGTCAATGTATCGAAGACGGCTTCGAGATCGTGCTCCGCCGCGTACGCAATCAGCGCCTTGCCGAGCGACGTGTTCGCGATAGGCATGCGGCTGCCGACCATCGCCGACATGCGAAACGGACGGGAGCTCTCCAGCAGATCGATATACAGCACTTCCCCGGCATGCAGCACGGCGAGGTTGATCGTCTCGTTGAAACGAAGCTGCAACTTTCGCATGTAAGGCTGGGCGACCTGCTTCACGTCACGGCGCAGGCTTGAGGCATGCTCGAACAATTTGATCCCGAGCCGATAGCGATGACCATCGGTTCCGCGCTCCACGTATCCGCGTTCACACAATGTGTGCAGCAAACGGAATGCTCTACTTTTGTTGAGCGAAACGCGCTTCGAAATCTCACTGAGCTGAAGCTCTTCGGAATCTCGAAAGCTCTCCAGCACATCCAGGGCCTTCAATACAGCTTCAACCACGTATTTGTCGTTGGTTTCTCGGGGTAACTTCATAAGGTGGTTTCGTGAGACAAAACAAAAATTCCATTGCACGAAGTGCGAGACATTCTCGAAGAAGCAGTTCTCTTTGTCAAATTTCGTAAATTTACTTGCCGAAATTGACTCCGGCATGCCGCAATTTCGGAGAGTGAAATAAGAGCGACAAAATGTGCTGATTTTTCGCGTATCTCTTTCCATCGCATTCTGCATTTGCTCTACTACTTTCACCCTGATTGAGAGTCTTGAGCAGGCAGAGGCAACGCAGTATGCGATTAGTAAGTTTTCAGAGTAATGGCGACGCTGGCGCTGGACTTGTGCGCGACGATCGTGTGTTCCCACTTAAGAACGTTGGTTTCTCTGATGCTGTTTCGTTCATCGCCGCCGGAGAGAAAGAGCATCAGCGCGTCGAAAGTTGGCTCAAGGGAGCTTCATCGCGCGACCTAATCCCCCTGGGCTCGATAAGGCTCACTGCGCCGATCCCCCGACCGCCCAAGATTCTTTGTATTGGGTTGAACTATCGCGATCACGCAAAAGAGTCGAAGATGGAAGTTCCGTCGGTTCCGACGGTATTCGCAAAGTATGCCTCATCTGTGATCGGGCCTGGCGATCCCATCGTGCTCTCCGCGGCAACGCAAAAGCCGGACTACGAAGCGGAGTTTGCAGTCGTGATCGGCAAACGAGCCAAGCAGGTCCCGAGAGCGCAGTGGAGAGACTGCGTGTTTGGATACACGATCGTGAACGACGTTAGCGCGCGCGATGTACAACTCGCAACCTCACAGTGGACATTGGGAAAGAGCTTCGACACATTTGCGCCGATGGGACCGCACATCGTCACTGCGGATGAGATTCACGATCCCCACGCATTGGACATTCGCCTCAACATCGGAGGAGAGACTCTTCAGCACTCGAACACACGCGAACTGATTTTCCGCGTTCCCGAATTAATCGAATACCTCTCGCAAATGATGACGCTCGAGCCAGGCGACATCATCAGCACCGGAACTCCTGCAGGAGTGGGACTTGGACGAACACCGCCTCGATGGCTGCGGCCAGGCGAAGAAGTGCTGATTGAGATCGATAAGATCGGAGTGCTGCGGAATCCCGTGATTGCCGAGGCTGCGGCAATGAAAGCTTCATAGAGGACTAATCATTTGTCGATTTCCCGCCGGGCCTTTTGTCGGAGCACAGTATCCGGTATTGCCGGCCTCGCTGCCTCGCGTTTATTGACGGCTGAGAGAATTCAAGATCCTTTTGCGGGACTCGATCTTGCGAAGTTTGAACGTCAGGGAGTGCTGGCGCCTGCAAAACAATACGTACGTCAACATCCCGTCACGATTACCGACTTTTCCAGTTCCCGCAGCGCCGGAGGAAAGCACGACTATTTTTCTGAAGCTGATTATTGGTGGCCTAACCCAAAGGATCCGAATGGTCCCTATATCCAGCGTGACGGGATGTCGAACCCCGAGAACTTCACCGGTCATCGTCATGCGCTGATTCGGCTGGGTGTTCTAGTTCCCGCGCTCACTGCTGCATGGGTACTTACGCGAGATCGCAGTTACTCAGATGCTGCCGTTCAACATCTGCGCGCCTGGTTCCTGAACCCCGCGACGCTGATGAATCCGAATCTTCAGTACGCGCAAGCGATTCATGGTCGGACGACGGGACGCGGCACCGGTATTATCGACACCATTCACTTGGTAGAAGTCGTTCGTTCGATTCCATTTCTGGCAGATTCAAAGTCGCTCTCATCCAGTGACCACGCAGGGGTAACGAAATGGTTCGCGCAATACCTCGATTGGCTGACTACTTCTAAGAATGGACAGGACGAGCGGGATGCTAAGAACAATCACGGTACCTGGTGGGTAACTCAGGTAGCAGAGTTCGCCACTTTCACTGGCGATCAGAAGTTATTGAACAACTGCCGCGATCGTTTCAAAACTGTATTTGTGCCCAATCAGATTGCTGCGGATGGAAGCTTCCCTGAGGAACTCCGACGGACAAAGCCGTACAACTACACTCTGTTCAACATGGCCGGGCTGGCAACGATCTGCCAAATACTCAGCAACTCACAGGATAACCTGTTTACGTTTGCGCTTTCGGATGGCCGGGGATTTCGCAAAGCCATGGACTATATGTTTCCCTTCATTCAGAACAAGTCATCCTGGCCGCATAAAGCTGACGTTGAGTACTTTCAGTATTGGCCCATTCGGCAGCCGACCCTGTTGTTTGCGGGTCTTGCATTCTCAAATCCGGAATACATTAGAGTGTGGCAGACTCTTCCTCCTGAACCGGAGGTCGAGGAAATCATTCGCAACAATCCGATTCGCCAGCCCCTGTTGTGGATAAAGAGGTAGAGGCCGCGGCTGTGTTTCTGAGGACGGAACGATAAATTGCAAGTAATCCCGATATGAGCTCTATCTCTTCACCGGCTCGATCTGATCTTGTGCAGCAGTTTGAGACTGCAGCCAGAACTGCCGCAGCTTCAGTAGAGCGTGTGCCTTGCTCTGGCGCAGATCTCGAAGGCGCTGTGAAGAGAATAGCGACCGGACGTATGGCGATCGCGGAGACACTTGATTTACCTCCAGAATTGTTTGCCGATTTGCGGAGATTACCCGGCGTCGTGACCGGCCGATCCAGACAGGAACTTGCCTCTTGCGACGTAGGCGTGACCGAAGCCTTCGCGGGGGTGGCGCGGACCGGCTCAGTTTGTGTTGCCGTCGATCACGATTACTCCGGAACCATAAGCCTGCTTGCCCGGATGCACATCGCTGTACTTTCTGCGGAAAGAATTACGGAGCGGCCAGGCGATCTCTTCAATCCAAAGTTCCTTGGTGGGAAAGCGTCAGAAAGGAATTTCGTCTTCATCACAGGCCCAAGCGCCACTGCCGATATGGGTCCATTAGTCCGAGGTGTGCACGGTCCGCATCGATTGCACGTCATTGTCCTGGAATAGAGCGTGTTGAATCCTGCCTCAGTTGCTTCGCCACGAGCGGTTGCCAACAAGACCGAAAAGCGTGCTCTGCTCGAAGCCATTCGCATGGCGCTCGACATCGAGAGCCCGGCAGTTCGGCACAACACGCAGGCCTTCAACAGCGGCCGCTATCTCGCCACGGCAGAGATCCCCGATTACGAACGGCTTAAAGACAAAACACGCGCCATAAAAGAAGACGCTATTGCTCGTCTGCCAGAGCTTTTGATCACAGTCGAGGCGAGTGTAAGACGGAATGGCGGACACTTTTTCCTAGCTAAGACCGGAGACGAAGCTGCGCGTTACATCACCAAGGTCTGCACAGACCGTCAGGTCCGCCTTGTGGTCAAGGGTAAGAGCATGACCTCGGAAGAGGTCCACCTGAACCATCATCTCGAGGCCGCTGGAATTGAAGTCGCTGAAACCGACCTGGCGGAATTCATTTTGCAGATCGCGGACGAGCAGCCGTCGCATCTCATAGGTCCTGCGATTCACTACAGTCGCGAACGCATCACCACGCTCTTCAAGAGAAAGTTCCAAACCGACCTTTCGCTCGATACAGGAGAAGAACTCACTCGCTTTGCGCGCGAAATGCTGCGGCAGAAATTTCTGAATGCCGATGCGGGAATTTCCGGAGCAAACTTCGTCGCAGCTGATACAGGCAGCATTGTCTTAGTCGAGAGCGAAGGCAACATTCGGCTTACATCGCAACTGCCGCCACTGCATATAGCGATTGCCGGTGTCGAAAAAGTGCTGCCAAAACGCGAGGACCTGGCTCCGTTCATAGAATTGATCGGTCCAAGTGCTACGGGGCAAGGGCTCGCATCCTACACGAGCGTTCTGACGCCTCCACTGACGGCCGCGCCAGTGCTATCGGATTGTCCTACACAGCGCGAATTCCATCTCGTGCTGGTGGATAACGGGCGTCTGCAGATGCGCGAAGACCCTGTTTTACACGAGGCGCTGTACTGCATGCGCTGTGGCGCCTGCCTGAATTCATGCGCAAACTTCCAAACCGTTGGCGGCCATGCCTTCGGTGGCGAGACGTACTCCGGCGGAATTGGCGGGNCCTGGGAAGCCGGAACTCGTGGACTGCTCAACGCGCGCTTCAGCGAACTTTGCACCGGATGTTCACGATGCGTGATGCAATGTCCAGTCCGCATTGATATTCCCTGGCTCAATGCCAATTTGCGTGAGCGGATCAACGAGCGGGATGTCGAGAAGTCAGGCGGCGTGCTCGAGAAAGTGGCTGCAGCACAACTTCACGCCAAGGCTCCGTTGCCAAAGATATTTTTTGGCCGGTACGACCTCTTTGGGAAATGGGGGACGCGCCTTGCCCCACTCTCAAACTGGATCAACCGCCTACCGCTCATACGCAGATTAATGGAGAGGATCGTCGGAGTGGATCGCCGGCGCGAGCTGCCGTCATTTCCCAATCAGAGCTTGGCGCACAGACAACTGAAACCTGTGCGTGCAAAATCATCTCCAGGGCGCGGGCGCGCAGCTCTTTTTCCAGACATCTTCACGAATTACGGCTCTCCCGAAAGGGGACGTGCAACCATTGATGTCCTCAGATCGTTCGGCATCGACCTTGTGCTTACAGAAGTCTCTCCGGATGGGCGCGCCTCCCTTTCACAAGGGTTGATTCGCACCGCAGAAGAACAGGCCAGGCGCACGAGTGAACTATTGTTGAAGTATATCCGCGAAGGTAGAGAGATCATCGTCATCGAGCCGAGCGCGCTGGCAATGCTTCGTCTCGATTACAGACATTTCCTCTCTCCTGAGGTATTTGCGCAAATACGCGATCACAGTTTCGAGCCGGTCGAATATCTCTGGCGGGTCTTTCAGGAGCGGAATTTGAATGTTGCCGACTTCTTCGAAGCCTCTCGGCATCCATTAGGAACGAAGCTCTTCTACCACAGCCACTGTCAGCAGAAGACAATCGGCGCCGCGGGCGCAACCGAAACGCTGCTGCGCGCAGCAGGATTCGATGTTGTCACCTCGCGCGTCGAATGCTGCGGGATGGCCGGTAGTTTTGGGTACAAGAAGGACTTCTACGATCTCAGCATGGCCGTAGGACAGGATCTATTCAGTCAGGTTCGCGCCGCAGAAGCCGACGGCGCAGGTCGAACATTGGTCGCCACCGGCACTTCATGCCAGGAACAGCTCCATGCCGGACTTCAGCGGAAGGTGTTCCACCCCATGGAGCTGATCGCAGCGATCCAAGAAACTTCGTTCTAAATTCTATAAGCCGGAACTCTAAATCCCGAGGTTACGACTCCGCGATCCTGCAACTCCCGCTTGAGGCTGCTAGTACTGCCCGACCGCTGCTGCCAGCCCATCATTTCTCCCGCCGGCCTTATCAACCATGGAATAGCCAAGGCTCCTTGAAATGGCCATAGCCGCATTCTTCGCTGCCGCAGCAAACACTGGAACTTTCTCCTTCGTCACCCGGGTCGTCGGCCCCGACACGCTCACCGCTGCTGCGATCTTCCCCGATGACTCGAAGATCGGAGCGCCGATGCAACGTGATCCTAGATAGGCCTCTTCGTTGTCGAGCGAGTATCCGCGCTGGCGAATCACCGCGAAGTCTTTGCGCAAATTCGCGACGTTTTTGACAGTGTGCGGAGTGAATTTCTCAAATGCCAGGCCAGTGAAGAAGTATTGTTGTTCTTCTTCCGGCACGAATGCCAGCATTGCCTTACCCAGCGCCGTGCAGTACACCGGACGCCGGATACCGACTTGCGACACCAGCCGGAACGTGTGACTACTCTCCATCACGTCGAGGTAGAGGACCTCGCGCCCATCGAGAACGGCGAGATTCACCGTTTCCCCGGTAGCACGCCAAAGTTGCTGCAGCACCGGACGGCTGATCTTGCGCAGCGTAGTCTGGTACGACATACCCGAGGCCAAGCGCGCCAGTCGAACGCCGATCGCGTATGCTCCGGCACTATCGCGGAACACATAACCCTCGTGTTCTAAGTGAGCTAGAAAGCGGTAGGCGGTGCTCTTATTGATTCCGGTTTGGAGTGCGACATCCTTCAACTGCAAGCCGGAAGGAGAGTCATGCAATATTTCCAGAATCTGCAAGACCTTCGTTACTACCCCAACTGGCGCTGACTTAGATTCACGTGCCCTGATCATCGGAGACTCCTAAATTTCCTGCGGGGGACAGGATGCCACAAATTTTAATTTATGAAATATATATTTTTTATCTTGAATTCGTAAATAAATCCTTGCTATAGGTTCTGGTCGCCGCAGACCCACGTTTCCACGTTCTTCTCTGCCTGAAGGCTAACGCGGGCCTGCTGCCAAACAAGTGGAGGCATCGATGCTTTTCACCAGGAAGTCGACCTTGCCGTCGATCATTCTCTTGATCGCGTTTTCCCTTTCTGCATTTGCGCAAAGCCGTGGTGGCGAAGTAAATGGAACGATCACCGATTCCTCCGGAGCCGTGGTTCCGGGAGCAGCCGTGACACTGGTCAACCAAGCGACTAACGTCCAGACACACGCCAATTCCAACAGTAGCGGTTACTTCGTTTTCCTGAACGTGCAGCCGGGAACATACGAAGTCAGTGTGGAGAAGCCGGGTTTCAACCGAGGCCAGATTCCGAATTTTCAAGTCGGAGTGTCACAGACCCTGACTCAGAACTTCCAACTCGCGCCCGGAGCTGTCGCCACTACGGTAGAAGTAACGGCTCAGGCGCCCCTTGTGGACAACAGCACAACCGAGCTAGGCACAGTGATCGAGACACGCGCAGTGAACGATCTGCCTCTGAATGGCAGGAACTTTACGCAGCTGCTGACGCTCACGCCTGGGGTAACTCCCGTTTCAACTTCCCAGAACAGGAGTCTTGGTTGTTGCGAAGGCAACGTTGGCATTCCCGGTTCAGGATTCTCCGACGGTTCGTTTCACGGGCAGAATAATCGATCCAAACTTTACTTTTTCGACGGAATTATCAACACCAATGTCCGTGGACCGACTTACATCGTGATCCCAAATCTCGACTTGGTGCAGGAATTTAAGGTCGTCGGCCACGACGCGAAAGCGGAGTTCGGAGGCGCTAGCGGCGGAGTAGTTAATCTGGTTTCTAAGTCCGGTGGCAACACTTTCCACGGCTCCGCCTTTGAATACGTTCGCAATAACTTCTTCGACGCGCGCGACACTTTTGCTGATGGACCCAATGGATGTACCCTGGCGAGATGCAAACCCGGACAAGTCGTTCCAAGCGGTCCGGCAGCATTTCATCAAAATCAGTTCGGCGCGGCGGTAACTGGTCCGATCTTTAAGAACAAGACATTCTTTTCTGCGGGATATGACGGTTGGCGGTACAGCAAACCCGATCAGGCACTGTCATACGTTCCCACTGTTGCCGAGATCGCAGGAGACTTCACCAACACTAGCGGTACCTTCAAGAAACAGATCTACAATCCCTATTCGACTCGTGCCGTGGGCGCCAATTTCCAACGTGATCCGTTCTATTGCAGCAACGGCGTACCGATAGCTCCCGATCCCAACACGCACCTTCAACAACCGCTGGGAACTGGACTAACCCCTCCGGCAGGCGTTCAAGTGTGCAACATCATTCCCCAGGCGCTGATCTTTGCTCCGATGCAGCAGTTCTTCCAGACTTACTCAGCGGTGCCCAATATCGTCGACCCAACTGGAAAGAACAACTTCGTTCGCGACCGCGCTACTTTGAATAATTCTGACGCGTTTACCGCGCGAATTGACCATCATTTCCGCGATGCCGATGTGGCCTTTTTCCGCTACACGGAGCAACGGAACTCTACCTTTACACCCATTGGTGAGGCGGGATCTACAAGTGGTGGATCCCAAGGTCGGAACTACGGTGGTGGTTGGACACACCTGTTCAGTCCGACCTTGATTCTGGATGTGCGTGCTGGTTATGCGGGACGTCCGGGCGTGGATGCCGGTCAGCAGAATACCCATACTGCGGGGGTAGATGCGTTGAAGAAGGCCGGGTTCAAGGACATCGATAAATATAGCGGTCTGCTTGTCGCTTTGAGTCCAAGCACCAACTGGACTAACGGTGGTAATAACAACTTCGGCATTCGTGGATCAGCGCCACGCGAAAATCCAAATTGGAGTCTAACGCCTGGTCTGAGTTGGCTGAAAGGCAGGCACAATATCAAGACCGGCGGCTGGTATATCAATGCGAAGCGAATCCAGCTGAATACGTTCCAAACTTACACATTCAGCGACGAGCAGAGTCGCAATCCGTCCGTCAACAATACGGGGCTCGCGCTGGCGTCCGCGCTGCTAGGGTTCCCGAGCAGTTTCACGGCTCAGCTTCCGATTCCGCACGGCGGTCCGGTTGAATTCGGATACGCCTCGTGGGCAGCCTATCTGCAAGATGAGTGGAAGATCGCTCCAAGCCTCACCCTTACCGCCGGATTGCGATATGACTATGTTACCCAACCACACACGCTGGACGGCCGTCTCTGGAATTCTCTGGATCTCGCCAACCAGCAGTACATTATCGGAGCAGCGACCATGCCGCCGCTGTGCACCGTAGCGGGACAGGCTCCATGCATTCCCAATGCGGCTGTACCTAACGCACCGCAAGGCTTCCTCAATGATCCCTTCGCTAACCACGTGGTTCTGGCAGGGAAACAGTTCTTCGCACCACCGCCAATCAAGGACAATTGGGGCCCCCGAGTGGGCGTAGCCTGGCAGTTTACTCCCAAAACGGTAATGCGAGCCGGGTATGGATTGTATTGGGATCCGCTCACCGCTCGCAGTCAGTATGCGCAAAATGACCTCGAAGCAATGGTTTGGCCGGATGCTGTTGCGTTCAACGGTACGGCGAATGCTTGCACCAACGGCGGCTCTTGCGCTTTCACAAATGGAACTGCAATTAACATCATCCAACAACAATCCCTTGGCTTTGCCACACCCATACCCACGTATACATCTCCGGGCGTGGGCAAGCCCACTACCGGCCTGCCATGGAATGGTTTCCCCAACCAGGGCGACGACCCAAAGTTTAAGGATGGATATTCCCATCAATGGAATTTTGAAATTCAGCGTGAATTGTCGCCGACCATGATGGTCTCCGTCGCCTACGCGGGTAGTAAGAGCGGAAGACTTCCATATGGCGCTGGCAACGCGAATGCTGCAAACCAAGCTTTTCCGAACGGAACGCCAGCTTCTGTCGTGGACGCAGCCCGGCAGATGCCCTGGGTTACGGCTGGACTCACCTACTCCCGCTCCATTGGCGAAGCCCATTACAACGCATTAGAAAGCCGCTTCCAGAAGCGCTTTTCACATGGCCTACAAACGCTGGTCTCCTATACGTGGGGTAAATCCACTGACACTGGGAGCGGCTACTTCAATGTGGAGAATGGTCCGGGCGGAGGTTCGACCATCCAGAACTACTACGACATGAACACAGCACGTGGTCAGTCCTCCTACAACATTCCTCACTTCCTTTCATGGGCGACTGTATATGAACTGCCAGCCGGTAAAGGAAAAGGGCGGTTCGATCACGGAATCACCGAATGGCTCTTTGGAGATTGGCAGGCCAATTACATCTTCCAGGCCCGCTCTGGTGCTCCTTACAACCTACAGGTCAGCGGAGATGTAGCCAATCTACGCGGCAGCGCACCCGGTGCTCCGGGCACGTACGCCCGTCCGAACCTTCTTGCTGATCCGTTCGCTGCGGGACCCGTTGCTGCGAATCCTGATCCGGCTTGCCAAAAAACGATCTCGCAAGGCGGCAAGGCGGCGGATGCGACGCACAGCATTGCCAGCTGGTTCAATCCTTGCGCGTTTGGCGTTCCTTCCGGCGCTTTCGGCAACTTAGGTCGTAATGCTTTCAATGGACCGCATGTTGTAAACATGGACTTCTCCATGTTCAAGAACATTCCAATACGGGAGAGCATGAGCCTTCAGCTCCGTTTTGAAGCGTTCAACGTGTTCAACATTCAGAATTACGACACCCCGGCAAATGCCCAACTGACGATTAACTCAGGAACAGTTACCGTGAATGGCGTCTCGGTTCCCGCCATTGCGACTGCTGCGGGAAGCCTCACCCAATTGGCGCAAGGTACAACTCCGCGTCAGATGCAATTTGGCTTGAGGTTCATCTTCTAACCTTCTCCGGCTCGCTGTTTCGGTGGTCGATATCCACCGGAGCAGCGGGCCTGAGTCGTCTAAAGTTACAGTCCTAATGCCAAACGACCAGGTTCCAGGCCGTCGCAAGTTCGTCCGCAACCTTGCGGTGGGACTAGCTGCCGCTCCTATATCAGGAATTGCGCAAAGTGTCTCTGGCGACTCGAAATCGGCCAAGCAGACTGACCAGCGATCCATTTTCGACGTCCGCAACTTCGGCGCGGTGCCGGACGGCAAGACGCTTGCAACGAAATCGATCCAGGCTGCGTTCGATAAGTGCGGCGAAGCCGGTGGAG
>AP72_2010_repI_A001DRAFT_1000285_pt1 | contig 11447 bp, 10 predicted proteins | sample AmaPasrepliIA001_FD_9535 | JGI IMG/M metagenome (IMG submission 9535)
GCTTCTGAGCGCGCTCTGGCTGCCTTCGGTTTACAAAAAACCTACGGGAGGCGGCGGGTGGTCGACGATGTGACATTGCACGTCGAGCCTGGAGAGGTCGTCGGCTTGCTGGGAGCAAACGGTGCGGGCAAAACGACCACCTTCTACATGATCATCGGTCTCGAGACCCCTGAGGCGGGCCGCGTTCGTCTCAGCGGTGAAGATGTTACAAAATTGCCGATGTACCTGCGTGCCAGATTGGGATTGGGATACCTGCCGCAGGAGCCTTCCATCTTTCGCAAGATGACGGCCGCGGAGAACATCCTCGCCGTGCTTGAGACTACGGGTTTGCGCCGGCGCGAGCAACGCAAGCGGGTGGAAGAGTTGCTTCAGGAATTCGGCATCGAACACGTCCGGAATACACGTGGCGATTCTCTGTCGGGCGGCGAGCGACGGCGGACCGAAATAGCGCGGGCGCTGGCGACCGAGCCGCAATTCATTCTGCTGGACGAGCCATTTGCCGGAATCGATCCAAAGGCGGTCGACGACATTCAGAGTGTCATTCTTTATTTGCGTGGGCGCGGCATCGGAATTCTGATCACTGATCACAACGTGCGCGAAACGCTTGGCGTCACCGACCGGGCGTACATAATGGCTGAGGGAAAGATCTTTCGCTCCGGGCCGCCCCGCGCCCTGACTGAGGACGCCGACGTCCGGCGATTGTACCTGGGAGAAAAATTCCGCATGTAGTTTTTGCATTATCCCAAACGATGTGTCATCGTTTTTTCGCCCCCTCAAATCACGTGCAGGATGCATGCCATGAAATCCCAATGCACGATGCGTACCGCTTGGGTTATAATCCGGTAGAGCGGTTAACCGCCTATTAAAAACCCGGCAATTTCACTGAGAACTATTGACGCATGTCAGTTAGGCTAACTACCAGTCTTTCCCAACGTCTCGTCCTAACACCGCAGCTCCGGCAGCGGATCGAGATGTTGCAGATGACTTCACTTGAATTGTCGGAGTTGATTCAGCAGCAAATGACCGAGAATCCGGTGCTCGAGGAGGTCGCAACCCAGGAAGAAGCACGCGAACTTGCCGAGAAGATTCTCGATCATATGGCCAGCGGCGGCGAGCTGGAGAATTTTGACGCTCCGCGAGTCGAAGGAACTGCGCCTGAAATTGGCGAAGCCGCGGCGAACGGCTCGGGAGATATTGAGAGCGAATCATTTGCGGCTCCGGACGTAGAAACCGACACAATTGCTCAGGAAGCAGCAGCAGAGACCATTGAGGAGGGGGCCACCGAAGCCGCGCGTGATCCTTTTGAGGAGGTCGACTTTGGCCGGGAGTTTCAGGATTACCTTGATCCCGGATACAAAACTCAGGAATTTGAGTACAAAGAAGACGCTCCCACCTTCGAACAGTTTTTGACCAAGCCGCCCTCGCTGTCTGAACACCTCGAATGGCAGTTGCGCATTGATTGCCAGGAGCCCGAGATTTGTCGGGCGGCCGAGTCCGTGATCGGCAATCTGGATCCAGACGGGCGGCTAACGGCGTCGAATGAAGAAATAGGCGTCCAGGGTGGTTGGTCGGAAGAGACAGTTGAAAAGGCGCGACATCTGGTCATGCGTCTTGAACCGGTCGGCTGCGGTGCTCGCGACGTGCGCGAATGCCTGCTGGCCCAGGTCGACGTCCGTGGCGAAAACGAGCGGTTGGCTGCGCAGCTGATTCGTGACCATCTTGCGGATTTGCAACAGCACAAATTGCCTCACTTGTCTAAACAGATTGGCGTCGATCTGGAAACGCTGGCGGCTGAATTACAGTTCATTCGCACACTCGATCCATATCCCGGCCGGCGCTATACGTCGGAAGAGCCCATCCTAATCTCACCAGAAATCTATATCGAAAAGCTGGAAGAGAACGGTGAGTACATAATTTATTTCGCCGATGACGGTAGCCCGCGACTGCGGATAAATCCGACGTACCAACAGATGCTCTCTCAGGGCACCACCACGAAAGAGACGCGGAACTTCATTAAAGAGAAGATGCGTTCCGCTGTTGACCTGCTGCGGAACATTGAGCATCGGCGGCAGACCATCTACCGGGTGGTCGAATCGATCGTCAACCGCCAGAAAGACTTTCTGGATAAAGGGGTCGAGTACATCAAGCCCATGATGCTGAAGGACATCGCCGAGGACATCGGGATGCACCTTTCGACTGTGTCGCGGGTAGTTAATCGCAAATATGCACACACGCCACAGGGCGTGATTGAACTTCGGCGGTTTTTCACCGAAGGTATGTTGAACGAAGAAGGAGAGGAGGTCTCAACGCGGATCATCAAGCTAAAGATCAAAAAATTGATAGAAGAAGAAGACTCTCACAACCCCATCACGGACGATCAAGTGGTAAAGATCTTAGTGAAAGACGGAATCAAATTGTCGCGCAGGACCGTAGCCAAGTACCGCGATCAGATGCGTATTCCGGGGTCGCGCGAACGGCGTGCCGTAGTATAGACGCGGTGCTGCGCACCTCTGAGGAGGTACTCAAATGACCTTTGAATTTACGGGTCGCCACGTTGAAGTCACACCAGCTATTCGCCGTCATGTTGAAGAGCAGTTCAAGAAACTGCAGCCCTTATTCAACGGAACTGATATTCCTGTTCATGTTATTCTCGCAGTTGAAAAAAATCGGCAGACGGGCGAAGTAATCGTTCACTGGCTCAATCACACCCTGAGAGCGGCTGATACCAACGCCGATATGTACATGGCGTTGAGCCGCGCGATTGGCAAGATTGAGAAGCAGGCTCTTAAACTAAAAAAGAAGATCGTAGATCGCAAGCACACGTCGGTGAAAACTTCGGTGGCCGCACCGAATCCCGACGGCAACGTGAAGGCCGCACCGGCGCCTGTCCGGATCATCAACGCCCGCCGTTATAGCGTAAAACCGATGACGGCCGAGGAGGCAGCTCTAAATCTTTCATCCAAAGCCGACGCATTTATCGTTTTTCGCGATGCGGACACGAGTCGCGTCGGCGTCCTGTACAAGCGGCAAGATGGAAACTTCGGTCTAATCGAACCGTGATCTCTGCTGGACACATCATCGTCAGGGAGCAGCGCCGCCCGGCGTTGCTCCTTTTTTCTTAAGACGTTCACCCTGTTGTGCGATGTGTGGCTGCCGGAGCCGACCCTTAATTAATTGTGACTTCCAAGAAACGTCATCAACCGAATTCGCCTGATATCGTGATCATCACGGGCTTAAGTGGCTCGGGAATGTCGTCGGCCGTGAACGCCTTTGAAGATTTGCAGTACTTCTGTGTCGACAATATGCCCCTGACCTTATTACCTACCTTTGCCCGTCTGGTGCGCGCTGCGGATGATGAAAGGGGGCGCATTGAACGCGCCGCGCTGGTGGTCAGCTTTCGGGAAGGCCATTTTCTAACCGACTTCGCCAAACAGTTACAGGACCTGCGTAAGCAAGGATTGCGGGTGACGGTAATCTTCTTTGAGGCGTCGAATGAGATCCTGGCCCGGCGATTCAGTGAAACGCGGCGCCCGCATCCAGCCGAGCGGGGCAAGGGACTGCCTGATGCCATTCGAAATGAGCGCAAGGCTATGCGGCCCGTTCGAGATCTGGCCGATGAAGTGATTGACACTTCCGACCATACTGTCCACTCGCTCCGCAAATTGCTCCTCAAGAGATTCAGCCCTACTGGTGAAGCCGGCATGATGCAGGTTGAAGTGCTGAGCTTTGGTCACCGCTTCGGCACGCCACGCGACATGGAGCTTCTGTTCGATGTGCGTCATCTGCCCAATCCGTTCTTTGTCGCCCAACTTCGGTCTCTTACCGGGGCCGACCGGCGGGTGGTGAAATACTTAAAGGATCAGCCCGAGGTCGAGGAGACATTATCGAGATTCTCGGATCTCTTGTATTACCTGCTGCCGCAGTATCAGCGGGAAGGGAAGTCCTACGTTACGGTCGGCATTGGTTGCACCGGCGGGCGCCATCGATCGGTGATGGTGGCGAACGAGCTTACCAAACGTTTACGCCAGGCATCGTTTGACGCCCGCGCCACGCATCGGGATATCCGGAAGGCCGGCACCCATAGCCGGCGTTCGCCGAAACCCGGCCGTTGAGACTTATGAATGACCCAAAGACCAGAACCGAGGCAGAACCCGTGATCGGCGCCGTGATTATTACCCACGGTCACCTGGCCAGCGAGTTTATCGCCGCGGCCGAAATGATCGTGGGACCGATTCCTCATGTCACACCGGCTTCAATCGACTGGCATGACGATATTGACGTCGCCCGGGCAGAACTTGAGCGGGCGATTATCCGCGTATCGCACGACCGCGGAGTGCTGCTCCTGACTGATATGTTTGGCGGCGCCCCTACCGATATTGCTTCGATGTTTCTCGGCGACGCCAGCATTGAGGTGATCACTGGCGTCAATCTGCCAATGATCTTGAAGCTGGCCGATCAGTTGCCCGGAGCTTCCCTGGCGGAAGTCTCCCGTAGCGTCCGCGAAGCGGGTAAGGACGGTATTCACGTCGCTGGCGAGCTGTTAACGCCGCAGACCAGGACCAAGTCCAGCCCCTAAAATCCTGACTTTTCTGAAAAACGGGCGCTTTCCGTTGTTTATGAAAACGGAGAAGCCAAATTTCTATTCAGGGAGCGTAACCGTCGATTTTTCGCCAATGCCCGGCGCCGATTGGTTCCAGCCGACAAATGAGTGCTATGAAACGAATTCTATCAGCAATCGCTTTTCTGGCGATCGTTCAAACGGTCGTCACAGCACAAACAAAAGACAGCGTTTCTTTGCCGCCATCCGCTCCTTCAGAATCGGCAGCCGCACCTGTCGTTGGTCCAAAGGACGCAAATCATGCCGATAGACAGAGCTCACGATCTGCGCCAAATGACGCTGAAAACAGCGCTCCGCAAGCGGGCGCAGCGAGTTCAGCGCCGGGGTGGGGAAACGCCGCCGTTCCGGTTATCGCTCCAGCCGTGCCGGCAGTAAAAACAACTGAGACCGCAGACAATTCCGGACTCCGCCGTTTGGTGCAACCGACCGTCCTTCCTCCAATTCCGCCAGCTGCCGACATTAAGCCAAGGGTTGCGGCTGCGTCTGCTTCAGCCGCAGTGACTTTGTACGATGTAGGTGTTGGTGACGTCCTGGACATTCGTCTTTCGAACATGACTACCCGTGAATCAACCCTCTTCACAGTCTTGAAAAACGGGACGATTGAATATCCGCTGGTTGCCGCACCAATCCCTGTGGCAGGAATGACAACAGAGGAGATTGCCAGAACTTTGACCGGACAGATTCGTGTTATCAAAGCCTCCAGAATCGATGTCACCGTGCGCGCTTATGGCAGCCATGCAGTATTGGTCAGCGGGTTGGTTGATAATCCGGGAAGACAAGTTCTGCGACGTGAGGCAATGCCGCTATATGCCGTGCTCGCGCAAGCAGCCGTGCGGATTGAAGCAACCACAGTGACAATCGTGCACAACGGAAAAGAAGGGCAGCCTTTATCACTGTATGATGAGCAAGCGATGGCTGGTTTGATTGCGTCAGGTGATGTAGTCCGGGTGGGTGGAGGCGTGGCGCCGAGCCGGTACGTATATCTCGGCGGTGATGTCGCTTCACCCGGCGAGAAATCGTTTAGAGAAGGAATGACTTTGACCCAAGTCCTTTTGGCGTCCGGAGCGAAACCAGCGGCCATTAGCACGGTCAAGATCGCACGCCGCACGGGCGAAGGGCTTCTTTCGACCACTGAGTACGATCTGCGTTCGATCAGCCAGGGAAAGATGCCGGATCCTTTTCTCGAGCCGGGAGATCGAATCGAAGTGACCCGCGCGTTTTGAAAAGCTGGCGACTTGCGCCGCACGTAGCCCTGAGCCTTTGGCTCACCGATCGAGCTTACTAAAATCACAAGAGGCTATGACTCGCGTGCACGCGATTCATAGCCTCAATCTATTATTATTATTGTTCGCCGGTAAGCCCGAGGTATGTGCAGCGCCGAATACGTGAGCGAAATCGTCACTAGCAGTAGTTGGATGGGTCTCGGGTCTTTTCCTTTTGCCGATATGCCTCCACGGTTTGACAGGCTAAAAGGTCGCGATAAACTCTAAGCGACTGCATGAACGACAAATCGCGCGCCCGCCTCATTCATCTTTTAATCTCAAAATCGATGGCCGAAGCTGTATTGATTACGGCAGTCGTGGTGGGCTTTTATTTCGCCACTACCAATCCGAATTTGCGGGGCGTGCTTGACGATGCGGATCCATCGTTCGTGACCGGTTGGGTGGTGGATGAAGGCAATCCGGGCGCGCGAGTTGAGGTGCAGCTTTTTGTTGACGATCAGTTCGCAGGGGACGTGACGGCGAATCAATACCGGCCTGACGTACATAGCGCGAAGCGGGCAGATGACGACTGGCATGGTTTCGCCTTTCGAACCCCGCAACTAATGCCTGGCGAGCATCAGGCACGAGTCTATGCGGTTCATTCGAACGGCGGCGGAACGCGGCGCACCCTGCAGCTAATAGGAAAGCCGTACACGTTCCATGTCAATCAATGAGTATGACTAATACCGAAATCAATTTATCGCGCGCCGGCGCTGGAAAAGACGTTCCCAGCGACCGCGCTCTCGCCGCATGGGAAATTGGATCACTTGTGTCCTCGGCGCTGATTGCTGAGTGGATTCTTTCAGCGGCAGCGGGACGGACGAAGTTAATTGTCCTTGTGCCCGCGGCTTTGGCTTTCGTCCTGGCGATTGCCTCGCATATTTTACGGAAGGAACATCCTCGCGACCTGGGATTTCGCTTCGATAATTTTCTGCCGTGCCTTAAGCTGCTGGCCGCGCCGATGGTTGCGGTGGCGATCTTGTGCGCAGGTCTGGGCCTAACATTTGGCGTGCGGCCCGATCCTTTCCGCTGGCATCCCGAGCGTCAGCTTGGGGGGCAGCTTGCGCTCGGTTTTCTCTGGGGGCTGGTGCAACAGTACGCGCTGCAAAGTTTCATCAATCGACGCGCGCAGATCGTCTGGGACAAAGGAGTACGTAGCGTTCTGTTAACTGCCTTTATTTTTGCCTTACTGCATTTTCCCAACCCGTGGCTGATGCTGCTGACGTTCATCGGCGGATTGGTATGGTGCGCGGTTTATCAGCGGGCCCCGAACCTGTTTGCCCTCGCTCTGTCGCATGCGGTGATGACCTGGGTGTTGGTATCGACCCTGCCCTTGTCGGCGCTAAATCATTTACGGATTGGATTTAACTACTTCGCGTGATACGCGGAAAAGTGCGGACTTGCGCGGATTTTGCACTGCGAGTTTGTGGCTGTACCGTTTGAACGCTCGTGTTATAATTGCCGCGTCTTGCAAGAGAGCAGGCCGGGTGATCGCTGCTTCGCTTTCAAATCCACGGATTTGAGGCTCGCAAGCGAAGGAGAGGAAAGTCCGAACACCAAAGGGCAGCGAGCCCGCTAACGGCGGGGCGCCTGATCAAATCTCAGATGAGGGTCTCAGATGGCAGATCTGAGGTCCTCAGATCTGAAATTCAGATCTGAAATCGGAGAAGAGGATCGGGTGACGACAAGTGCAACAGAGAATAGACCAGCCAAGGTTTGATTTGAGATCTCGGATTTGAGATCTCAGATTCAAACCAGGTGATGGGTGAAACGGTGCGGCCCGCAAGGGCTACCGAGATCTCAGATCTCAGATCTCAGATTTGAGATTTCAGACCTGAGATCTCGGAAGTAAGAGCGCACCGGCGCGGATGGCAACATTCGCGGCCAGGCAAACTCCTCGCGGTGCAAGACCAAATAGGGAGGCGTTAACAGGGCTGCCCGCCCGAAGCCTCCGGGTAGGTCGCTTGATCCAATCGGCAACGGTTGGGCTAGAGGAATGATCGCCACTCCGATTTTAAGATCTCAGATCTGAGATTTCAGATCTGACATCCGGATCGGAGCACAGAATTCGGCTTACAGGCTTGCTCTCAATTTGCAAGATTTCAATCCTGCAAATAATGCTCTTCAAATTTTACGTCCCTTTCGCGCGCTAACGATGGCGTGTCGTTTCCCCGAGGTTTAGAAGTTTTCGGACAAGGAGAAACCGAAGAATGGCCAACCGCAAAGGAGTGTTCATCGGCGCTTACGTTCCCAACGAACTAAAGGAATCGCTCCGCCGCCGCGCCGCGGCTGAACATCGCACCCTGTCTCAGGAGATCACGCGCATCCTTACCGAGGCGATTCACGGAAGAAATCTTCCCGCCGGCAGTATCGATCGTCGCGCTCCAAATTCACCATCACGGCGGCGTGCCAGCGATCCTTTCCCGCGACGACGGCGGGATGATTTGCCTTACGCTCCCGCTGACGGCCGGCGCAAAGACGACAACTCATAAGCATCAACTTCTTTTTCGGCCGGAAGCATTTTGAAGTATCTTCTCGTAGTATCGCTTCTCGCTTTGCTTGGTGTTTTGGCTTACCGTAGGATCCGTCCTTACTTCACCGCCGGCAGGCGTTTCGTGGAAACGATCCACCAGCTTCGTAACACACAATCCCGCCAGGGAAATTCCGAACCAAGATCTGAAAAGCTCTTGCGTTGCCAGGCGTGCGGCACCTGGGTCCCCAGCTCGCGGATGCTGGCCGCGCAATCAGGAAAGATGTTCTGTTCCCGTGAGTGTCTGAACGCGTCGCACGCCAGACGATCGGCGTCATAGGGGCGAACGCTCGGCGGATCCGCGATGCCGGCTCGCACCCCAGAAGAAAAAGAAGGACGAGGTAAACAACGCCAGGGGCACAACCAGCAGGGCCGCAGTAAGGTGTTCACGGCGAGCGTCCAGCCCGAGCAATCCGGCAAACGATTCGAGCACTGTTACATTGCCGGCGGCGATAGCGTCAGAAAGCGTTCCCACGCCAAAGCGTGAAATGACATCGCCGCAAACGTGGATTACTACAATGTTCATAGCCACTGCGGTGGCCCGAATGGAAGGCGGAACACTGTTAACAAGAATTGCGTGAAAAGGCGCGTTGTTTACAAAAAGAAGCGCCACTGCTATGAAAATCGCCGGCAGGAAGAGAATTGCGGCATGCATACTCAAGGCTATGAAAGCTGGAACAATCGCGAGCAGGCTGCTGATGCCGCAAACCAGGTAGTAACCATTGCGCCGCTTTGAGGCGACGCGGTCGGCGATCCAGCCGCCACCGAACGTGCCTGCCGCCCCCGCGATCAATGTCACTACTCCGAGGACCACAGCGGCCGCCGTTGCGCTCATGTGCTTGTCGCGTGCAAGCATCAACGTAGCCCAGGTTGCGAATGCCCCGAGGACAAAAGTAACGGCCGTGTATCCAGTCGTCGACAACAACCAGTCTGCTGTCGTAAAGACCTTCCTGATAGTCTGCCACCATGACGTCGGCGGATTGCCGTTACGGTCTGAAGCCGGAAGCGGATCATGCTCGCCGCGCTTTGGCTCGCGCAAGCGCCAAACGACCGCCGCCAAAAGTAATCCGGGCAAGCCGACCAGAAGGAACGCGAATCGCCAACCGAAGAAGTGAGCCAGCACGGCGCCGAGCACGAATCCGAGCGCGAAGCCCATTGGAATCGCGGCCTGAAATACCCCGAGAGCCGTGGCGCGGCGATCCATGGAGAAATAGTCTGCAATCAGCCCCGGCGTGATGGTCGAGTATGACGATTCGCCGATGCCGACCACGGCGCGTACCCAACATAAGCCGGCGGCCAAACCGGAAAACGCGATGACCCCGAAAAATGGAAGGTGCAGATGGAAGGCGGGCGGCAGGAACGGAGACTTGTCAAGCCAGGCAGAAACGCCGGTGGCAACGCTCCAAACGACCGCGGCCGCCGCCATCAGCTTGGTCCGTGAGTAGCGATCTCCAAGCCAGCCAAAGAGCGGCGCCAGCACCGTAAACGAAAGCAACAGAGCCGCTTCCATGGCGCCAATTTCCGTGTCAGTGAGTCCTAACTCGCGTTGCATAACTGGAGCAACTGCGGGCAGGACCTGCCGATCGATATAATTCAAGAAGTTCACCAGCGTGAGGACTGCCAGCGCGTAGTAGGAATAGCGAGATACAGGCGTGGCAGGAGCCGCTGATGTTTTTGCCGGCTGCGGATTCATCACGAATGGTCTTTTATCAGCGCATCCAGAATTACGGGCGTAATGTCCGCCAGAGTTCGCACTCGCGGCGCCAGCAGTTTACGATGTTGGCCCCAGACGATCGTCGGCACCGGATTGAGCGTGTGATTGCGCGCACTGAGATCCTCGATGTTTCCATGGTCGCTCGTAAGCACGACGGTCGACCGGGTCAAATCAAGTTTTTTTAGCAAGGTGCGAATGAACCGGGCCAGCAGCGGCAGCAGACGCCGCGCTTCATCGTAATCCTGTGCATGTCCCACCTTGTCTGTAAGGAAGAATTCGTAAAGCGTAAAGCGGTGCTGCTGAACTATTTGGGCCAGCACCTGACCAGCCTCTTCCGGCGTGCGCACCTTTACATCCTCACCACGCTCAATCAACAGCCGATTGGTGAAATCGTGATAGACGGCGCAGCCGGCTCTTAGATCGTCTACCACGTTGAACCTTAGTCCGGCGGCTTCCACGGCTGCTGTGGTCGCAGAGATCCAGCGCGGCCGGCTGGCGAAGAATTTCGTTGTGTACGTGTTTGCGAAGGTGATCGATTCGATTCCTTTGTTTTGCAACTGAAGAAAGATCGAATGCTCGCGAATAATATCGAGGAGTGCCTGATTAGGAAAGCCCTGCTTGTGTGCGCCGATGATTTTCGGCGCGTTGATGCCTGTGAGAATCGTGGTCTGGCCGGAAGCGCTTTGTGGCCGGCCTTCCACGCCGAGGCGGGCATCAGTTGGGACCAGCAGACCACCAAAAGGAATCTGCGGGGTTTCATTGGCAAAGATTGCGAGAGGCGCGGCGTCTGTCAATCCGTCGAAAGGATTATGCGCACCCCGCGTTCCGATACCGAGACCGTCGATAAAAAAGAGCAGGAGACGCGAATCATTTGCCATAGTCTCGGTCGGACAGCAACCCGCGCGCACGGTAATCGTTTAGCTTGTTATGGAGCGTTTTCAAGCTGATATGTAACAACTGGGCCGCCCTGGTTTTGTTGTTGTTCGTCTTATCCAGAGTCCGCAGGATCATCTCTTTTTCAATCTCGCGCAGCGGCGTACCGACGGGAAAAGTGACAGTATCCTCTGAGCGCAACTTCTGTCGTTGATCAAACGGGTAGGGCGCAAAATGATGACGTTCGATCTGTTCGCCCGAGCAGATGACGACCGCCCGTTCGATTACATTTCGCAACTCACGGACGTTTCCGGGCCAGGAATGATAGCGCAGCGCATCGAGGGCTGCCGTACTGATGAAACGCGCCGGCCGGTTATGTTTCGAAGCCAGCCGCGTAATCAAATGTTGAGTGAGTAACGGCAAATCTTCGAGCCGCTCGGCAAGTCTCGG
>AP72_2010_repI_A001DRAFT_1000286_pt1 | contig 11437 bp, 11 predicted proteins | sample AmaPasrepliIA001_FD_9535 | JGI IMG/M metagenome (IMG submission 9535)
ATTGTCGGTTTCCACGGTGAGATAGTCGCACGACGAATAGACTGAGACCTGGACGACCCGTTTAAGCTCAAAATCATTCTCTTCCTTTGCATAGCGGGGGAAACACTCCCGTCGGAAAATCGAGAATTGGAGACGGTCGCTTCCCCTTGTTTAAGCGAGAACGTCTTTCTTAGTTGTCGGGGTCGATTAGCTGACAAGTGTAACGACTTTGTCACGCTCAGTCTGTACGGTTTCAGACCTAATTGGCAGGGAGGAAGGCCGCAGGGCCCCATTTGTTCGCCACAACGGTAAGGCCAAGATTGAGAAATGAGCTTCTTCGACCCTCTCCCGATTGGAGAGGGTTGGGAGAGGGCCTGAGCCGGCCAAAGAACGAGAGATTGCTCTCGAAGGTGCTCAATAGTTAGCCGCGGTTAAGCCCTCATCCTCACTTCCCCCAGGGCAGGGAGTAAGCATACCTACAACTCGAGTATCATTTGGCGCACTGGTATTTTAAACGCCGGCTCTCAATTTCAATTCCAGGGCGTTAGCGATGGCTACCGGTAATATTTGAATGAGATGATCTTTCCTGAAGACGCCTTGCCCGCCGGCCGCTATGACGTCTTTGTGCAGAATCGAGTGGGTTACCGTCACCAAAAGGATTGGGGTAGAGACATCAAACAGCCGGATTTTTCGGCATAGGTCAAGGCCGTTACCGTCCGGCAAATGATAATCAAGCAGCATCAGATTAAACTTTTCCCCCGCCGCGCGACGCAGACCTTCGGCGTGGCTGTGTTCGGCAACCACCTTCCAGCCTTTAAGTGTCGCCGCCACCAGGGCACACGTATCCGGATTGTCATCTACACACAAAACACGTTTCTTTGAAGGCATCGCGAGATTTGACCTAAGCGGGGAATGTAAATCAATTCTGCGGGGAATTGAGGGAACGTTTAGGATAGACCACACGGTCGGTCAACGCAACAGGCCGAGGACTGACGGCAGCGAATAGATTATTATTGCAACATTGATTCGGCCCGGATTAGACGGCCGCTGCTAATTGTCGATGTAAATGGGCGGGGTCACCGGCGACTGCCAGCACTTTCCTTTTGGCTGCAAATTTCGGCGACAACGTCCCCGTGAAGTAGAGCGCGTTGCCGCAAATCCTTGCCCAGATTGACGAATAAACCTGGTAAATCAGCAGGCCCTCAAAAAGAAACACCTCAGCGATCGTTCCTAATGTCCGACCCGACGATGTGGTGACCCTGCGGCCAATCAGGTCGCGCCGGGCCCGAAGCACATTGTTTAGCGGCGAAGCATCCACCCAAACCAGCGACTCCCTGCGCTTGACGACAAGTACGCCTTCGATCGAAACGACATCGCGCCAGTCCGTAAGCGCGCAAGTTCCATCGTATCTCTTTACGGCAAAGCCACGCGGTTTGCTGTCTGTGGTGTCAACCAACAGATCAGTGATACGGCCAAGATTCTCACCGCTCTCTCGCGACACCACCGGGGTGGTGATTAATTGCTTTAAGCGTTGATTGTTCATGTGCGACCCCACGTCTGAAACAGCATTGATTACTCAGCAAGGCTGCGGAAGGCCGTAAGGAGACCGTCCGGTCCGCATCATCACTCTCACGCGACATGAGTCTATGCGGCAAAACATGTGCCTTATCACGAACTAAACAGTACCCTCGGAAAGACAATGAGATATGGTGCTAATCGATCGGTTAACCGGATATTGTGAACGCTTAACGAACAATTTCACTTTGGGGTGCGCCGACTTGTCGGCGCTTTTGTCTCGTAACTAAATAAAGCGGCGACAAGTCGCCGCACTCCAAACTCTGACGCTCTCGAATTTGTGACGTTGAACGTTCGCAATTGGCACCATTCTTGCCGTCTACCGAAAGGCACACCCGACCCTGATTCAATTAAAGACAACTTTGGAGGTAGCACATGATTTATCGTGCTTCGAATCACAACAGATCCGCCCGGGAGAGTGCGCGTTGTGTAATGTGCGGGGCGGCTCTGTTTTCCGTGAATCCCAAGTCGCTCGATCGCCTTTGCCTGATCTGTCGCGCCGCCGTCCTCGATCGGATCTTCCAGGCACGACACCAACAGACGCGGACAATGAACCGCCCCTGACCTTTATGACCATGTTGGCGTCCCAAACAATTTGAACCATGAAACGACACGAAAGAGGACCCCTTGTTTCGGGTGCATTCGTGGTTTCATTCTTGTCGATTTGGTGTTGGAATTTCTGAACCAGGAAACTGACACGAAATAAGCACTTTGTTCGTGTGCATTCGTGGTTTCAATTCCTATCGATAGGTATCCCCGCAAATTAAGCGAGATCAAACGTATACGGTAATCCTGATACGTTTTCGGTGTGTTACTATTGGCACATATAAGTCCTACACTTTAACTATCCTCTGGCTCCCCTGAAGACAATCAGATGGCTAAGCGTGACATCATTGTCATCGGCGGATCTGCGGGAGCGCTCGAAGTCCTGAAGGCGCTGGTCTCTAAGCTGCCACACGACCTGCCCGCTTCCGTTTTTGTCGTGATTCATCTCTCGCCGGTGCGAGAAAGCGTGCTGCCGCATATTCTTACCCGCGCGGGCCGCATGCCGGCGTGTCAGGCGTCGCATCACGAGCAAATCCAACACGGCCAAATCTATGTGGCACCACCCGATCAGCACCTGATGCTCGAAAATCGCCACATTAGCCTGGTACACGGCCCCAAAGAAAACCGGACGCGGCCGGCAATCGACCCGTTGTTTCGCTCAGCGGCGGTTAACTATGGCACGCGAGTCATCGGGGTATTACTCAGCGGATCACTTGACGACGGGACGGCAGGCTTGCGCGCGATCAAACAGCGCGGCGGAGTTACGATCGTGCAGAATCCGGATGATGCCGTTTATTCCAGCATGCCTGAGAGCGCGATCGACAACAACACTATAGACCACATTGTGAATGCAGATGAGATTGCACCCTTGCTGCGGCGACTTGTTCAAGAGGAGATCCCCGAGAAGGAAGAAGCAGACTCCATGAGCAGTGATTTAAGAAAGGAAGATAAGCTGGCAAAGCAGCAATCAGAGCCCGCCGAAATGATCGAGACTACGGACGAACTGGGACAACTCTCAATGTTCACCTGTCCCGAATGTCAGGGCACGCTCTGGGAGCTGAAAGATGGTGAACTGCTCCGCTATCGCTGTCACGTCGGACATGCTTATTCAATTGACAGTCTCGACGCCGAACAGGGTGAGAAGCTTGAAAGCGCCTTGTGGTCCGCGCTGCGTGCGCTCGAGGAACGGGGCGAGCTGGCGCGGCGGCTCGCGCGGCAATCCCGAGACCGGCAACGTGAAAGCATGGCAGCACAATTCGAAGATCGGGCCCATGAAGCGGATGAACACGCCGAAAGTATTCGCCGCATACTCCTCAAGGATCCTGAGAAGGCGCTGATGCTGGAACGTTGAGCCGGAGGCACCGCGTATCATGCGTGTGCCTCACACCGGGAATGCCGGCCCACGTTGTCGTTTTAATCGATAGTTTTTACTGGTTCACCTTGAGAAATTCGGTCAATGCTGGAAGCGCGAAACGTCCTCGTCCGCACCGCGAGCGAAGCTCGCGCTGCTTTTTCGCGCTTCGCGCTTATTGCGGACGAGGACGTCTCTCGCTCCAGCTTTGAGGGATCGGTGAAACTGAACCCGTACCACAATTTTGGTTGTGTCCGTTCGTACACGGGTTCATAATACGCTGAAACTCGCATCCGACTTTTTTTCAGAACCATCGGAGGATTCTGATCCTTGGCGACCAACAAGAACTCAAAATCAAAGACCAACACCAAAAAGAATAACGGCGCGAAGGCTGCCGGCTCTGATTCAAATCAAGACCTGGTCGTGGTCGGATCTTCCGCCGGCGGCGTGTCCGCACTTTCGGTTTTGGTGAATACCCTGAGCCCGGATTTCCCTGCCCCGCTGGTGTTGGCACAGCATCTCGATCCGCAGCGGGCCAGTCACCTGGCCTCAATTCTCGAGCGCCAGAGCAAATTGCCGATTACGACGGTTGCCGAAACTGTGGCGACCCCCATGCAACCCGGGACGATTTACGTGGTGCCGGCAAACCGGCACGTGATTATCGAGGACTCGACCGTACGGCTCGAGTCTGATCACGATGGTCGTCCCATTCCATCGGTAGACCGTCTGTTGTCCTCGGCCGCGAAAGCTTATGGGGAACATTTGATTGCCGTGATTCTCACCGGTTCCGGTTCCGACGGCGCGGCCGGCGCCGTGGATGTGAAGGAAGCAGGCGGCGTGGTGATCATTCAAAATCCCAAGACCGCTCCCTATCCCTCAATGCCGCAGAGCCTGCCACCCACGGTTGTCGATCACGTCGTCGAGATCGAACAGATTGGTCCGCTACTCTCCGACCTCTTGAGAGGCATCCGGCTGATGCCGGAAAAAATCGAGGATCCTTTACGTGACCTGCTTACTCACGTAAGCCAGCACGCCAACATGGATTTTCGCGCCTACAAGCCGAGTACGATCCTGCGCCGCATCTCGCGCCGGATGGCGATTGTTCATGCACATAACCTCCGTGACTATACCGATTACTTACGGGCCCACCCGGAAGAGGTAACTGAATTGGTAAAAGCATTTCTAATCAATGTCACAGGGTTCTTTCGCGATCGCGACGCGTTCGAGTTTCTAAAAGACTTCGTGGTTCCGGATCTGCTCGAACGCGGCCGTGAGAATGGCCGCGTGTTGCGCGCGTGGTCGGCGGGCTGTTCCACCGGTGAAGAAGCTTATTCAATTGCTGTTTTGCTGGCGGAGGTCCTCGGCAGCGAGATATCTGAGTGGAACATAAAAATATTCGCCACCGATCTGGATGACGAGGCGGTTAACTTCGCGCGCCGCGGATTCTATCCCGCCAAGTTGCTGGTTGATTTGCCTCCCGGACTTGCCGACCGTTATTTCGAGCGTATCGATCACGGTTACCGCGTTTCCAAGAGCTTGCGGCAGATGGTGATCTTCGGCAGCCAGGACCTGACCCGCGGCATTCCCTTCCCGCGTATGGATTTGGTCGTCTGTCGCAACCTGCTGATTTATCTCAAACCGGAATTGCAGCAGGACATTCTCGACCTGTTCTCGTACTCGCTGCATCAAACCCTGGGTTATCTGTTCCTGGGGAAAGCCGAGACGGCGCGGCCCAGCAAGGCGACCTTCGACCTGATCAATAAAAAGTGGAAGGTCTACCGCTGCGTCAGCGGTCCGATGGCTTTGCCGGCTCAGGGCAAACCGATGAACGCCAGGCAGGCAGAATGGCAGGCCATCAGCCGCCGGATCGACCCGAATGAGAAGACCGGCGATGTGAGCGACGATATGACGCCACTACGGCGGATTAACGAAGTGATGTTTCGTTATCTGCCGGTCGGCATCGCCGTTATCGATCGCTCCTACCGTATCGTCACCGTCAACGCAGCGGCGCGCCGTTTGTTGAGTATCCGCGATCTGGCCGCCGAGCAGGACTTTCTCCACACCGCTCGCGGCCTGCCTTACACCAAAGTGCGCCAGGCCATCGACGCGGCTTTTACCGATCATTCCACCGCCAGTCTCAACGATATTGAATCAGAGAGTGGTACGGGACGCTTTCTCAGCCTCACGATCATGCCTGCTCATCTTGACGACGCCACGATGCAGCTGGCGGTTGTTACGGTTACAGACGTCACTGAAGCGGTGGTCACCAAGCGGCGCCTGGAAGATGTGCAGAATGAACAATCCAAGATTCTTGAAGAGCTGGGTTCCACCAACAAGCGGCTGACTTCGATGAACATCGAGTTGCAGGAAGCGAACGAAGAGCTGCAGTCCGCGAATGAAGAGTTGATGCTGACGCAGGAGGAGTTGCAGGCGACCAACGAAGAGTTCGAAGCCACGAACGAGGAACTGCAAGCCACCAACGAAGAGCTCGAGACAAACAATGAAGAGCTCCAGGCCACCAACGAGGAACTGCAAACCACGAATGACGAACTGACCGCCCGCTCGGGTGAATTGCAGGAGACCACACGGGAACTAACTGTCGCGCGTGAACGACTGAATCACATGGTGCGGCAGTTTCCTTACTGGGTCATGGTCACCCGCGGCCCGCAGCTGGAAGTTGAGTCTTACAGCGCGCGCTACGCGCTTTTGTTTGGCGATAAGAATGTAAAAGGAAGTTCAATTGAAGAAGTTTTCGATGGTGATGGCGTCAACGAGTTGCTCAATGCCGCTAAAAAGGCATTGGCAAAGAACGCGAGTGTCGCCACCTCGCCGATGGCCGCGCATGTACCTGATGATGAGGTTTTAGGATCCCAATTCGTTCATATTATAGTCCCCATCCCGGACAGCGATGGCCAGGCAGACGGACTAATTATCTTTACTGAGAACATTACCGAAAAAGAGGCTCAGAAGGTAAGGACGTCAGGTAACTGATTCAGATCAATATCGAAAATCGCGGTTTTGAGCCCCCCCCCGCGTCTTCCTCGAAATTCTGCGCCATCACTCGATAACACTCGCAGGCCGCATGTTCGATTGCGGAGCGGTCGTTGATCATAATCTTTCCGCGATTGTAAGTAATCGCGTGCATCGCTTGCAGCATGGATGCCGCGACACTCACTCCTGCCCGGCGCACACTTATTCGACTGGCGATCTCTTCCTGTGTGAACGGTAAAGCAGGTGAGCCTACGCGGTCGCTCATCATCAGCAGCCAGACTGACAAGCGCTGTAAGAGGGTGTGACGGACATTACAAATGGACCGCTGGCAGATCTGCGTGTACAGGCTTCGATAAGCGCTCATGATGCCGTCGGAAACCGGCTCGCTCTTACGGAACAACTCTTTCATCGATATGGCGCGAACGCGCAGGGCTGCGCCGCCGACCGATACTTTCGTCCAGTGCAACGCCCGGCCACCGCCTATCAGCGCCGACAATCCAACGATGCTTTCCCGGCCGGACATATAAATCTCAACCGAGGATCCGTCTTCCAGAATCCCCATAGCCGACACGACTGCGTTGACCGGAAAATAAAGATAGTCAATCTCATCGCCACCCTCGTAGAGGACATCCGCAGGCGACAGATGGACGGCTTTCGCAGCGGCGACAATGCTATTCGTTTCCGCCGGTGGCAGCGCGGCCAGTATCAAATTGTGAGTTGGAATTACGAGATTGCGAGAGACGCCAGGTTCGGCGTCGGAATCAAGACTCCGTCTAACTCCGACTATGTCCTTCGAAGGTAGCATGACCCAATTCCGTCCGATTCAAGGGTTTCCGGTTCTAACCGAAAGCTTACGGAACTGTCGAGGGGAAACGAAAGTTTGCCGGTTAACACCATGACGATAGCACACATAGGGCCGATTACAAAACCTTTTCGTCCGCGAACGTACAGACAGCGCCCGTATACTTCGCGTGTAGAAGTTTACAAGTCCCGGCTACTTAATCGGTCTTACTTGAAAGTCGAGGCGCCACAGTGTTTTCCTCGTGCGCCAAATCTAATACACCTCCGACGGAAAGCGGTTTCCACATGTCTCTGCAGCCTGAAATTGGCTTCTGGTACATCGTCGTAACCTGTCACCAATGCAATGCCACCCTGTTTCTGTTTCGCGATCTGACCGAGGGCAAAGGCTCGCTTAGTGCCACATACGTCGTGACTTGCCATCACTGTGGACATCGCGGCGAGTATGAAGGTCGCCATTATAAACACGTAATCGGCGGCTGAATCTATCGGATTTCCCCTGCTCCAGGCTGGCGAATCCGTCCGCGCCCCCGGGCGGACTGTTTTCGGAGACGGCGAAGTGTTTGATATGTCATAATCCAAATCAGGGCACGACCAAGTGTAAATCTGCCCCCCAAAGCCCCACTAACTGCTCATGGTAATAGGACTTGCGGCCCTCAGGATAAGCCGGCCAGCTGCACTTTCTTCTTGACATGCTGAAACGGCATCGTTTAGCATTCGCCGTCGTTTTCAATCAGTGCCAGGGTTTGGAATTACACCTGCCTTCGCATTTCGATTTGCAAGCGCGACAAAAAAAAGAGGATCAGGTTTTATTGCCTCGAAGTATGTGCACTAGACCCAGTTTTTGTGAGGATCGATGTGCATTGTCCGTTGTGTTTCCGTATTGCGCCCCGCAGAAAGCGCGTCCGGCTCACAGCATTAACTTACGGCGAAGTAGTATAGACCGGTGGTCTGTAATGGTTGATTCCCGGCACTCATCCAGGTGGGAGACAGGCTGAAGCCTATGCTACTGAACCCGTTTTGATCGAATCGTTAGGAGGATTCGTTTGTATGTCTAGAATAACCGGTAAGGTCAAGTGGTTTAATAATTCGAAGGGCTATGGCTTCATTGAACAGCCAGGCTCATCGGATATCTTCGTTCACTACAGCGCCATTCAGGGCGACGGCTTCAAGACCCTCGAAGAGGGCCAGGAAGTCGAATTTGAAGTGACGCAGGGCCCCAAAGGACCACAGGCTGAAAAAGTGACCAAAGCTTAGTCTCCCGGCTTGCTTTACAGCATAGCCACTGACCGCTTCCGGTCGTGAGCCCGGAAGACGCGGAATAGAAAAGGCGATCTCAGATTTTGAGATCGCCTTTCTTTCTTTACCCGACGAGGTTAGTACCGGGAGCGGTAGCGACCGGGTTACTCGTCTTCAAACTGATCATCAACGGAATGCAGACCTGGTCGCTACCGCTCCCGGTACTGACCTCCAGGCCCTCACCTAACTCTCTCCCAATGGGAGAAGGCCGAAGCTTATTTCTCAATCTTGGCCTTGAAACTCACGTGACCGTTATCAACATCGACTGAGAAAACCACTCGGTTTTCACCGGACTGTTGTTTCAAGGTGTCGGTGCGTTCCATTACCAGCCGGTGAAAGCGCGCGAAGCTCAGATCGTGAGAGTTCTCGCCACAGCTTCGCTTCGCTTCCATCAGCGCATCGTAGACGCCCTTCACAGTCTGGACATCGTGACGCACGTCGAGACATGAGAATTCCGTCTTGATGAATTGCGCTGGTTGATGCGCCGCAGCCGCCCGGGCTGCAGCAGTTCCTCGTCCCTCTTCGCGATCCTGGATCATTCGCCGCCACAGCTCGCGAAAGGACGCATAACGCGTCTGAAGAGAACTCAAATGGTAGCGCTGGGCGAAGTTCAAAGTGCGATCGTCACCCAGGCGTTTGAGCTGCGATTCGACCCTCAGTTTAGTATCGTACGGTGGCCGTTTCGCGGCGCCATTGAAGTAAATGTCGAACTCGATTTTCAGCCGGCGAATGTCTTCTTCGACACGAGTTAACTGTTGTTCGACGGTGGGCGCGAGATCCGAACCAACGACTGTTTTTAGCTTTTGGCGTCGCTCCTTAGCCAGACGCGCTAGTTTGCTTTCGTTCGCTTTGGGCAAACCGCAATCTCCTCAAGGCGGCGCAAGCAGGGTCGCCGCAGTTAATTTCAGTCTAGGCGGTCGGATTGGAACGTGTCAATAAGGTTCTTATCCTACATTGCTTCGGCGACCCGAAAAGGGCATAGTTGCCGTGATTTCGTCGGACCGTGTTTTCGTGTGAATTCGTGGATCATTCTTACCTGACCCAAAGAGATGATCCACGAAATTACACGAAACCAGACGAAATATCACACACGCAGTGAACAGGATGAGCAAAGCCGACAGCCACAACAATCGCCTGCGAGCCCTTCCTTCCGTCGACGCCCTTCTTAAAACCCAAACTGCGAAACGACTGATTGACGAAGTCGGACCTGCGAAACTCACGTCTCTGGCCCGGCTCGCCACTGAGGCGCTACGGAATTCTTTGCTCAATGACACGATCAGCGGAGCCGTTGCCGAGGACGGCAATGACGCCCAACGGTCGCTGCTTCTTAAGGCTGCGGAAGAACGCCTTTTACAACTCCACGAAATCGAGATGGCCGGCGGTCTTAAACGCGTAATTAATGCGACGGGTGTGATTCTTCACACCAATCTCGGCCGCGCGCCTTTAGCTGCCGCAGCTCGCCGGGCGATCGCTGAGGTTTCGGGTTATTGCACGCTTGAATATGACACCGTGTCGGGAGCCCGCGGAGGTCGCGGTGCTCGCGCGGAAGCGCTGCTGATCAATGTCACAGGCGCAGAGGCGGCCCTGATTGTCAATAACTGTGCCGCGGCGGCGCTCCTCATCCTGAATACGTTCGCGCGCGACGGTGAGACGATCGTTTCGCGCGGGGAACTGGTGGAGATCGGCGGCGACTTTCGCGTGCCTGACGTCATGGCCCAATCAGGCACGCGAATGATCGAAGTAGGGACGACCAATCGAACGCGCTTGGCGGATTATCAAACGGCTGTCAACGATCACACCCGGATGATTATGCGCGTGCATACTTCAAACTACCGGATTGTTGGTTTCACCAAAACTCCGACGCTGGAGGATCTCGCAGAACTCGCGCATAAGTCCGGTTTGCTGATCTATGAAGATGCCGGCTCCGGCGCCCTGATTGATTTCGGCCGGTTTGGCATCGAAGGAGAACCCGTTATTAGACAATCGCTCAACGAGGGAGCTGACCTGGTCACTTTTAGCGGCGACAAATTGTTGGGCGGACCACAGGCGGGGATGATTGTCGGCCATGCTCCGCTGATCGATTTGATGCGGCGGAATCCGCTTTATCGCGCGCTGCGCGCTGATAAGCTGCGGCTGGCCGCACTCGAAGCCACCCTGGCAGAATATTCGCGTGAGCAACGGCCACCGGTATTAGAAATGATCGCGATGCCGCTCGAACAGATCGCGAAGCGCGCACAGAACCTGGCGCAAAAGTTCGACGCGGCTGCTGGTAAAAAGTTGACGATTGAAACGATCCCAAGTGAATCTGCTGTCGGCGGTGGCTCGGCACCTACCTCATCGCTCCTAACCCTCGCGCTCTCAGTCGCCCACAAGGACCTCACACCCAATCAGATCAGCGAACGGTTACGTCATTGGAACCCGCCAATTATCACGCGGATAGTTGATGACCGCGTGCTGATCGACCTGCGCACTGTCGAACCTGCAGAAGAAGGAGAAATAGAAAGAGCTCTGTGCGCTCTGTCTGAAGCTAATTAACAAGGAACAAGCCCCACTTTTCGTGTTATTTCGTGGTTCAATTCCGCCACTTCATATCGAGCCGAACTGGAACCACGCACGCACACGACAACGTCCCTCATTTCGTGGTTCAAATATGTTGTTCATCAGTGTATAATCTCGTTGGCCTTACCGCCTCATCTCGCACTTGTATCTTCCCTACAGTCAGGTCTTGAAAACGTTTACCTGGAAATCGTTATTAACCTCGCTGCTCTTGTCATTGGCGGCAGGTCTGGTCACTTGCGCCGTCTGGCGGGCCGGTCTGATCGATTCTTTACAGGCCGCCTTCATCATTAACGGCCGGCACGGCGAGGCACTGCAAACGCCGCAAACGCGAATCGGCTT
>AP72_2010_repI_A001DRAFT_1000287_pt1 | contig 11429 bp, 7 predicted proteins | sample AmaPasrepliIA001_FD_9535 | JGI IMG/M metagenome (IMG submission 9535)
TTGTGAACACCGCGTCGGTCTGAGGTTCGTAGTCGCCGCGCAAGCGAAAAATGCGGTCGGGCGGGCCCCAGGTGATGGTTACGACTCGTGTCTGATGCGGGTTTAGATCAATCTGGAAGGCCAACTCATCTGGCTTCAGATCGCCATCAATGTCGTCTACCTGCGACGAGAGTTCTTGAGCTCGCAAGACTGCAGCATCTTCGGCAACTGTACTCGCGTTCGTTGCCGTAACGATGTGGGAGCCGATGTAGATGTCAGGTGCTACCTTTCGCAATTCGGCTACCGAGAGGACGATGTTCTCCGCCGGACGATTCTGATCTGTCGGGTTAGTGATCGCGATCTTAATGCATTTCAGGTGAGCTTCGGACCAAAGTGGTGTAGTTAAGCAGAGCATTAAGCAGAGCAGCGCTGCGGTGAGTAAAAGGACTTGCTTGAATTTCATCGTTATTTGTGGAACCAATGCAAAGTCAAGATCTGGGCCAAAAAGCGATTGGAATGCGACGACACCCGAAACATTGCAGGAGATCCTTCGCCGAAAAAAGGCTCAGGATGACAGTGTTCAAATTTGAAAATTCCTACACCGCTGCCAGGCTTTGTTTCTGCGGTCCACGCACCTGCTGCACAATTTCGAGGTACTTGCCGGCCAGCGTAGTGATTTGCGAAAGATCGCTTCCACCGAGCACAGAAGGCATCACCAGTTCGCTTCCGACTCCGAGTGCGGCTGCTCCGGCCTTGAGAAAGTCCGCCGCCGTGTTGAGATTCACACCGCCCGTCGGTACCAGAGGCACTTGGGGCAGAGGACCGCGCAGAGCTTTCAAGTAGGAAGCCCCTCCCATGGCGCTCGCCGGGAAGACTTTCACGAAGTCAGCGCCCGCTTTCCATGCGGTAATGACCTCGGTGGGCGTGAGCGCGCCTGCCATGATCAATTTGCCGGCGTCGTTCGCTGCTTTCACAGTTCCCAAATCGAGACCCGGAGTGACGAGAAACTCGGCGCCTGCATCGAAACATCGGCGGGCTGTGTCAGCATCGAGCACAGTTCCGGCTCCAACGATCACTTCCTTACCAAGAGTTTTAATGAGCTCCCTGATAGCGTCGATTGCGCCGGGAACGGTCATGGTGACTTCGACAATCGAGATCCCACCCGCTGCAACGGCTGCGGCAGCCGAGATGGCATGTTCAGCCGAAGGTGCCCGGACAACAGGAACGATTCCTACTTCCACCACGCGTGCGCGAACTTGTTCCCTGGTCATGTTTTATTTGGCCTCAGCTTGGATCACCGCCGGCTCGAGTCTCGGGGCCAGGAGGTGAATGATTAGTAGCGCAGACAGATATGCAAATCCCGCGATAACGAACAGCAATGCGTAACTGTGAGTATGTTGTAAGTGATAACCGGTGAAGCTGGCGATACACATTCCGCCCACTGCCCCGCCAAAACCGCCAATCCCGACAACCGACCCTACCGCCCGGCGTGGAAACATGTCGGATGCAGTCGTAAATATGTTGGCCGACCATCCCTGATGTGCTGCTGTGGCAAGACTGAACAGAGCAACTTGCGGCCACAGACCCGTAAGATGGGGAATGAAGACTACCGGCACTACGCATAACGCGCAAATCAGCATAGCTGTCTTGCGCGCTCGATTCGCGCTCCAACCTCGCTTGATCAAACTGGAAGAGAGCCAGCCCCCGAAGATGCTGCCGATATCGGCAGCGAGATAAATAACCACCAAAGGCGGACCGATTTTCGTCAGTGTCAGTCCGTGGGCGGAAGCGAAGTATTTAGCAAGCCAAAACAGGTAGAACCACCAGACTGGGTCTGTCATAAACTTGCCAATGGTGAAAGCCCAGGTCTGCCGGTGCGGAAGTAATCGCAGCCAGGGGATCCGAGTGGCAGGCTCTGCAGGATCGCTGAGGATGTACTGCAGCTCACTTGGGGAGATGCGCGAGTGCTCCTGGGGGCGCCGGTACAGCAGCAGCCACAAAAGAAGCCAGGTTGCGCTAAAGAATCCCGTAAAGAGAAAAGCCCAGCGCCAGCCGAGGTTCAAAGCAATCCAGGGAACGGTCAGCGGAGCAACGATCGCTCCTACGTTTGTGCCGGAGTTGAAAACACCGGTTGCGAGAGCACGCTCCTTTTTTGGGAACCACTCCGTTACGGTTTTTATCGCGGCGGGAAAGTTACCAGATTCTCCAAGTCCCAGCAACCCGCGCGCGACGGCGAATCCCAATACGGAATTGGCTAATGCGTGCCCCATCGCGGCGATGCTCCAGATCGAGATCGATATCGCATACCCGAGCCTCGTGCCCACGCGATCCATGAACCCGCCCATGAGGAGCAGTCCCAGGGCATAGGTTGTTTGAAAAGTTGTAACGATGTAGCCGTACTGAATCTCGTTCCAATGAAAGATTTTTTGCAGATCCGGTGCAAGTAAACCAAGCACCTGGCGATCCATATAGTTGATGGTCGTGGCGAAAAAGAGAAGAGCGCAGATGCCCCAGCGATAATTTCCGCCAGCACGAGCGTGCGCGGCAGCTTCAATACCCGGTGGCGTGACTGCATACGTTGACTGATCGACACGCGACGAACCTTGATGCACCTGCGCTCCTTATATTCGTGCTCGTCTTATCTGCCCATCCAACCACCATCGACCACGAGAACATGGCCGTGAACATAATCACTCGCTCGTGAGGCAAGAAAAACAGCTGCTCCGCAGATGTCTTCCGGCTCTCCCCAGCGCTGCGCCGGAATTCTCTCGAGAATCTGCCGATTGCGCGTCTCATCGCTTTGCAGAGCAGCCGTATTATCTGTGCGCATATAGCCAGGCGCGATTGCGTTCACATTTATACCTTGTCCGGCCCACTCATTTGCGAGCGCTTTCGTTAGCTGCGCCACCGCTCCCTTTGACGCTGCGTAGGCAGGCACCGTGATCCCGCCCTGAAACGCCAACAAGGAAGCCACGTTTACAATCTTGCCGCTCGACCGCCGTTCGATAAACGATTTGCCAGCAGCCTGACACAGCTTCCACAGCGAATTCAGATTCACTTGCAGAACTGTGGTCCAATCAGCGTCGCTGTATTCAATTGCCTTAGCACGGCGAATGGTCCCCGCATTATTGACGACGATATCTACCGGCGCAAATTGCTGCGCGTTGCGAAACAAATCTTCAGCCGCTCCGGATTGCGCCAGATCAGCCTGAACTCCTGCTGCCCGCCGTCCGAGACTCTCGATCGCCTTGCAGGTTTCACGAGGTGACCGCGAATTTCCATGACAAACGACATTTGCTCCAGCTTGAGCTAGTGCAATCGCCATCGCAGCTCCAAGCCCAGCCGATGCTCCCGTGACCAGAGCGGTTTTGCCGTCAAGTCTGAATTGCTCGAGGATCAAGAGTTACTTTCTGCTCGCCTCCAGCCCCGATCCTGACTGACTGAACTCCGGCTGCACGTTCACCACACCGAACTGGCGATCTTCTTTCTCGCGATGCGCCGCCATTGCCCAGAGGAAACCGATGCGATGTCCAGGCGCAGCGACGTTGGGATGATACCCGCGCGGCATCAACACGGCATCGCCATCGCGAACGATTGTGGCCAACTCCGGTTCCTTCGTGTCGGTGTAAACGAATTGAATGCCGAAACCCGGGGGTGGCATTTGCGTGTACACATACATCTCCTCCAGCATCGCCGCGTGCTCGTGCGGAGGCCAGCTCGTCCAGTTACCCGGTTCCGAAATGGTAAGTCCGGCAAGAAGACGTCCTGCCTGCACGTTCTTGCCGATCAGGATATTCAGATCGCGAGTCGTAGCTGCTCCGCCGGCGGTGAAGTGGAGCGATTTGTCGTCCTTAATATCGGCATAACGAACGATCTGCAACGGATACTTCTGATCGACGTCGGCGGAGAACTCGGCGATGTCCACCGAGCTGCCCGTTTCCAAGCTGATCGACGAACCGCGAGGGATATACACGGAATCGCGTTCGCCCAGCGTAAAGCGTTCGCTGGCAGCAGAGACTTCGACCTGCCCTGACAAGCAGATCAGCGCAGTTTCCTGCTTACCGTTTTCGAACTGCACCTTGGGAGTGCTCTTATCAAGAATGATGCGCGCGTAGCACAGATGCTTCATCGTGCTGTTCGCGGGAGTAATAAAGACCTTGCGTCCTTTATGGACATTCGTCTTGCGAAAGACATTGCCTTCGCGTGCAACGGGCTCATCGAAAACCTGGGGTTGAGTGCTCATGATTACGACTCCATCGCCGTGAATGCGCAGCGGGAAGATTTCGACCGAGTTGCACAGCGTAAGTGCGAGTTCACGCTGTGCAACTTGATTCGTTTGCGGTCTCCATTATCCGGTTAGATCAGTGGAGGCCGCTACTACAGTTCAATATGTGAGACGCAATCCAAGCTGCAGCTGCCGCATGGGATTGGCTGTTGTGATCTGCCCAAAGTTAGTTGTACCCACCGTTGTGCCACTCGGGTTATTCAGATTCACGATGTTCAGCACGTTTGACGCCTCGGCCCGAAACTCGAGCTTGAATCTTTCTGTGACCGCGAAATTTCGGAACACAGCAAGATCGACGTTCTTATATCCAGGACCGTCGAGGAAATTGCGCGGAGCACTGCCATCGACGGGCTTTCCATTCACTGGATTGTTCTTGGCAAATGCAGCTGTGTTGAACCACATGAAGGCATTGGGATTCGCGATATGCGGATCTCCAATCAGTTGCGGGCGATCGTTGTTATTGCCGTCGAAGTTTGCATCAGCTCCATTGGAAACATTGAAAGGAATTCCAGTGTGCAATCTCACAATGGGCGAAATCGACCAGCCATTAATCACATTGCGAACGAAGCGACTGTCTCCGGTGTAGTAGTCAGGTTGATATGTCAGCGAGATTACTGCCTGATGACGCATATCGATATCGGCACGTCCACGATCAGCTCTGGGATTGCTGAAGTCCTGAACGAGTCCTTGAGCGGTATTGTTGTCGATCTGCACGCTATCCCAGGCCTTTGACCAGGCATACCAACCATTGACAGTAAGGTGATGGGACATTCGTTGCTGCGCACTGATTTGCAGTCCGTTGTAAGAAGCGGTCTGATCGGAGCGAAGCTGCAGAATTGCACCGAACGGAATCGTCGTCTTAATCGGCCTCCTCGCCTGAATGTTATTGGCGGTCGCAGTTGAGTCCAAAACGGGATAGTTGATGTCGGTGGCAAATGGCAAGTTGTGGCTCAACGAACCCACATAAGCGATTTGCATGCTCAGCGTGTTTGTCAGCTGTTGCTGAACAGAGAAGTTGAGCTGATAGGTGTAAGGCCAACGGAAGTTCGTCGATGGACCAAAGATTGAGCCACCCGAGACGAATCCACCGTTGTAGGGGAATGGAGCCCCGCCGGGGAATCCCTTGTATGGATTGACCAGAGTTGCGCCCGCTCCATTCTTGTTGATGTTACTGTTTGCGAAGTTCAGCCGGATTGCGAAGGGCTCAAAGTTCGATGTCGTATTCCATTCATTCCCCGAGACACTGCCGTAAAAGATTCCGGCCGCACCGCGAATGGAGGTCTTTCCATTGCCGTTGGGATCGAAGGCAAAACCCACTCGGGGCGATACATGGTTCCAAGGTACTGGAACGATGCCTCGCTCAATGCCAGGATCACCGGGAAACAGGATTCCCGTCGGAGCCGTCGGCCGAACCGTCGACTGCGCTCCTGGAATAAATGTTGATTCCTTGTTTTGTGGATCTGTCGGAGGAGTCTGGATATCCCAACGCACGCCCAGGTTCAACGTCAGGCGCGGGAAGACGCGAAAGTCATCCTGCGCGAAAAATGCTGTGTACCAGGTGTTGGTGAATCCAAAACTTGGAGCATCCTGTGTGAGAGAGTTCGGGATCCCGAGTTCGAAATCGGCCAAAGCGTTTTTCGTCGAGCCGCCGTTGAAACCAAACACTCCGTAGTTGTTTAAGAGGGCTTGCTGAATGTCCTTATCCAGCGAGAGCTCGCCGCCAAAGCGGAAAGCATGACGACCGCGGGTGTAGCTGAACACGTCGCGCACCGAGTAGAAGTTGGTTCCCGTGACAGGACCGGCGATCGCCTGTGTGAGACTGAAGAATCCGGTAACGCTGATCTGTGGCAGCGAAGGCGTACCCTGGATAATGGCGCTGGAGCCGAGATCGGTGAGAGAGGTTGCCGGCAAATTGGTGCGACCACCGAAATTCCGTGTGTAGTTCAGCCAGACCTGATTCACCATATTGGAGTTGAGACTCCAGGTGTCGCTCACATTCGCATTGTGTTGGCGCCAGGCGAATTGTTGGACCGACCAGGGCAGATTCGCGCTTCCTGCTCGAACGCGATTTTCGCCGCTGGTTTCAAAGTAGCTGAAGGTAAGCCGATGCGAGTCGCTCAGGTTGTGATCGACTTTGGCCAGGAATTCATCGGTATTGTAAGGATTGGGAATCACTCCTTGCCATTTGTTGTTCGGCAGATTCGGTAGGGGAATGAAGTTGTTGATGATGTTAACGGCTACTGGGTCCATGCGGTTCGCCGGGATTCTATTGTTCGGAAAAGCGCCGGTCCCACCTGGGCTCGCCGGATCCGTCGGCTTTGTCGCGGACTGCGAAAAGTCTCCGCTCCTCTCGAGCGCGCTGGGCACGATGGCGCCGTTGAGAAAGGTACTCGTGATCTCGCGTAGCCCAGCGTAAGAACCAAAGAAGAAGGTCTTATTCTTGATAACTGGACCGCCTATCGTTCCACCAAACTGATTTCTATGCAGAGGAGGCGTAGCGCCGGTATTCGCCCAGTTGTTCGCGTTAAAGACTGTGTTGCGCACGAATTCAAAAACGGAACCGTGGATGTTGTTCGTGCCTGACTTCGTCAGTGTATTCACGACGCCATTCTGGAAGCGTCCATAGTCAGCCGCGTAGTTATTGGTCTGTACGCGAAATTCCTGAATAGCATCCGGGTTCGGCAGGATGTTTCCGGTATTGCGGATGCCAGTCATATTGATGCCGCCATCGAGGTAGTAGTTCACAGAGCCGGCGCCGGCATCGATGCCTCCGTTGATCAGCGTGCGCTGTTCGGGATAGCCGAGCACAATGCTGTTCTCGTTGCGCTGAACTCCTGGTACAAGATCCAGCAGCGTGTATGCATTGCGATTCACGATCGGCAAATTGATGATTTCGTGCGTATCGATCGTGCGTCCTATTTCGGGATTTGAGGTGTTGACCAGAGGAATCTCGGAGTTGACCTGGACCGTTTCTGTCACTTGCCCAAGCTGAAGCTGCGCGTCCACGCGTGCCGGCTGATCGGCCTGCAACACAATGCCCGTGCGAACCACCTTCTTGAAATTCGGCGCGCTGATTTCGACGTTGTAAGTCCCTGTCGGCAGGAACTCCAGGCGGTAATCACCCTGCGCGTTGCTTTGGGTGCTTCTAGTTTGATTAGTTCCCGTATTGGTCACGGTTATTTGAGCACCGGGCACCGAGGCTCCGCTTGAATCCGTGACGGTTCCGACTATGTTTGTTGTAGTGACCTGCGCCGAAACGGGCATGGTCACCGCGAAAATACTTACCAGAACTGCGAGAGCCAGCAGCCCTTTTGTTCTACGCACGCGCATCTTTAAAGAACCTCCAGCCTTTTCAGGCCTATTCCTTCTCGTCTCGCATTGCGGTACTTTGTACCACATCTGCACTTGGCCAGCAAAAAGCCCGGCCGTAGCCGAGCGGTGTAGTTGCGTTAGGCCCCGATTACTTCAACTTGCAAATCCCGCGAATGCGCTTCGTTCCTGCTGGAAAGCGTTCGCATTCCCAGCTCTTTTGAGAGCGCGGTAGCAATGGCCATGATCGACTCCGCGACTGCAGGAACTTTGTCATGGCTGAGGCGAAAAATCGGCCCGGAGACGCTAATCGCTGCGATCGGATGCTCGGCGACACTCCACACCGGAGCCCCTACACAGAGAACGCCCTCCTCGTGCTCCTCGTCGTCGATCGCATAGCCCAGCTTGCGCACTTTCGTTAACTCTGAACGAAGATCGAGCATGTTCGTGATGGTCTTCCGCGTGAGCTGAGCGAGTCCATGCTTCTGCACGGCGGCTTCAACTTGAGCCTCGGGGAGATAAGCCATGATGGCCTTGCCCACAGCGGTGCAATACGCCGGATTACGGCGTCCCACGCTCGATGTCAAACGAACGCTGCGCGACGGCTCGATCTTATCGAGATAGACGACTTCACCATCGTCATATACGCAGAGGTGGCCAGTTTCTCCGGTATCGCGCACAGCTCGCTCGAGAAACGGACGCGTCCGCTCGCGCAGATCGAGCTGTCCAATCGCCTTTGTACCAAGTTCAAAGAGCTTCAACCCGAGCCGGTACTTTCCCGTGTTGGAATTCTTCTCGATGAGACGATGGCGTTCGAGCACCATGATTAGACGATGCGCAGTGCTCTTGTGCAACTTGAGCATCTCAGAGATCTGGACCAGCGTGAGGTCCGGTCCCTGATGCGATAGGACCTCCAGCAATGCCAGCGCGCGATCTACTACCTGAATCTGGTACGGTGATCGTGAATCCCGCTTTGTCTTACTATGTGACACGGCGAACCATTATATGAAAGGAAAGAATGCAGTCAAGAGGAGTTTTGCTGTAAGTTGATCTGTCCTCATGGATCGATTCGATAAGGTCACCCGCCGCGACTTTTTGAAGACATCTGCCCTCGTCACTGCTGCCGCACTCGCTTCCAATCCTGTGGCTCTCAGTGCGCAGACCACAAGCACGACGAAATCGGAACGTTTGATCAATGTCTGGGAGCATTTTCGCGGATCTCTCGGTGGACCGTGGGAGGTCTGGCATGGCCCCTTTGCCAAAGATGCGAATCGATGGGCGAAGGTGGAGCTGCCTCACTGCTTCAACGCTCGCGATGCTGTCGATCCCGATACTTCTTACTACCGCGGGCAGGGATGGTACCGAACGAACCTGAAGATCACGAATCCATTTCCCAGTGGACGCACGCTTCTCCATTTTGAAGGGGCCGGCCAGAAGTCGCGAGTCTTCCTGGATCTCGATCAGATCGCGGAGCACGTCGGAGGCTATGACGAGTGGACTGTCGACATCACCGATGCGGCTTCCAGCGCGCTTGCGAATGCCGAGAGCAAAGGAGCGGTTCCACTCACGATTGTCTGCGACAACTCGCACGATCTGGAGATGATTCCTTCCGACTTCAGCGATTTCAATTTGTACGGCGGAATCTACCGTTATCTGAACCTCACGTATCTTCCGGCGGCTTCCATCGAGCGCCTGCTTATCACTCCGACACTCAAGCCAGACGGTTCGGCTGAGATCTCAGTGAGAGCCCGGCTATATAGCCCAGTGCCAATTGCAGATCCGATTAGCGTCTCGATCCGAGTACTCTCGCCATCAGGAGCAACCGTTCACACTGGCCAGGGCCGTGGGCATTGGACTGGTGAACGCGAAATTGCGAAGTTCACCATTCCCAAGGCAGAACTCTGGTCTCCCTCGCGGCCCGCTCTATACGAGTGTGAAGTCACTCTCAGCAGTGCGCACGGAGAAATGACGGTCTCCGAACGCTTCGGCATCCGCCACTTCGAGTTTGTCACACACGGCCCCTTCAAGCTGAATGGGGAGCGTTTGCTCATTCGCGGAACTCAGCGGCACGAAGACCACGCTGGGCTTGGCGCGGCGATGACCGAGGACTTGATCCGCAAAGAAATGCAGATGATCAAGGAGATGGGCGCGAACTTCATCCGGCTCGCGCACTATCAGCAGTCGCGGATCGTGCTTGATCTCTGCGATGAGCTTGGCATCATGGTTTGGGAGGAGATCCCTTGGTGTCGCAGCGGAATCGGCAACGACGTCTGGCAGGCGCAGGCCCATCAGATGCTGCGCAACATGATCGATCAGCACTACAACCATCCCTCTGTGATCCTCTGGGGATTAGGTAACGAAAATGACTGGCCCGGCGAATTTCCATGGCAGGATCAGCAGGCAATTCGTGGGTTCTTATCGAAACTGAACGACGAGGCGCACAAGCTCGATCCCACGCGAGTAACCAGCATTCGCCGCTGCGAATTCTGTAAGGACATTCCGGACGTGTATTCGCCTTCCATTTGGGCAGGCTGGTATCGCGGACGCTACACAGAGTACAAGGCGTCTACCGAAGAAGAGATGCAGAAGGTAAACCATTTCCTGCACATGGAGTGGGGAGGTGATAGCCATGCGCGCCGCCACTCGGAAGATCCCGATAAGGTAATCGCGCAGATCTCAACCGGCAAAGGCACTGACGAGCGCGGCCTCGACTTCTTACGCACCGGCGGCATTGCCCGGGCATCGCGCGATGGCGACTGGTCAGAGACTTACATCTGCAACCTTTTCGACTGGCACCTGAAAGAGCAGGAGACGATGCCGAATCTCACCGGCTCGGCACAGTGGATATTCAAAGACTTCTCGACGCCGGAGCGTCCCGAGAATCCAATTCCCAAAGTGAACCAGAAGGGAGTCGTGGAGCGTAACCTCAATCCCAAGGAGGGCTATTACGTATTTCAGTCCTACTGGTCGGATAAGCCAATGGTGCACATCTATGGAACCACTTGGCACGTCCGCTGGGGAGAGCCAGGAGAACAAAAACTCGTCAAAGTCTATTCGAACTGCGACACAGTCGAGCTATTCGTAAACGGAAAGTCTCAAGGGATGAAGCAGCGCAACAGTCAGGATTTCCCGGCAGCGGGTCTGCGATGGCTAGTGCAGTTCGCACCTGAGAATCGAGTTCTCGCGGTCGGACGTAAGGGAAATGTCACCGTGAAGGACTATGTTTCATTGCTGTATCAGACACAGAAGTGGGGAAAACCGGCAAGGCTGCAGATGATAACTTTGCACGAAGGCAAAGATAGCGACGCTGTGGGGATTCAAGCGCAATTATTGGACAGCAATGGAGTGCTTTGCCGCGATGCGCGCAATCAAGTACGTTTTGGCATCATAGGAGACGGCACACTCATCGACGACCTCGGTACGGTAACAGGCTCGCGAGTTGTAGAGCTCTACAATGGTTGCGCCTGGATTACCGTGAGACGCAATCGAGGCATATCTCAGGTCAGCGTGTCTGCAAAAGAGATTCCGACTGCATTCCTACAAATTTCGTAAATCCGCGGAGTCCTCGATCACTGTTGCGTTGGCTGAACTGCGTAGCTCTTCTGAAACTTGTTACGCGAATTTTGCACTGTGAACGATCCATCCTTTTGCGCGGTCAGCTTCAGATAATTCGCGTCGGCATCATTCAGATTTGCGATCAGGTCGTCTGTAGTGTTGTGCGCTTTGTCCGAGTCCATCGCGTAATGAAGCTGCCATAGATCCTCTAGTCCGGGCGCCTCATGCACTGTTTGCCAAGCCGCAGGACTGCCGCCCTTATGTGGACCATTGTTCATGATGGCTACGCGCGGACGAATCG
>AP72_2010_repI_A001DRAFT_1000288_pt1 | contig 11398 bp, 10 predicted proteins | sample AmaPasrepliIA001_FD_9535 | JGI IMG/M metagenome (IMG submission 9535)
GCCGCCCCAAGCGCCCCATCCGTAATAGGGATACCAGCCGTATGGGTAGTAGCCCATTGGACCCCACCAGGGTGAGTACCAGGGGTAGTACCAGTAATATCCGTAGCCGAATCCGACGCTCCAGCCGGAGTCGTCGGTCCAGGTGAATCCCGCGCCAACGCCGTATGTGTACGGATACCCGTACCAAACAGTCGAACTGAGGTAGGGCGGATAGTACCAACCGGTTCCATAGACAACCGTATTCGTGTTCGAAGAGACGACGGTCCCGTAGTATCCAGGCGTGTAGCCGACATAGACGACTTCAGGCGTTGAACCGTAGACCTTCGCGTACGTGACGTAGTGCAGCGGCGAACTTGCTGGGATCGTGTAGATATCATCTGGAACTCTATCGGCAACGTTCCATGGCCCCTGGGGTGTAGGCGCCCAGAACCAGACTCCAGATTCCACTGAATAATATCTCTCTCCCACTTTGATAACTGGAGCAGAAGTATTGCGCGCATACGTCATGGATGTGCCTTCGATGGGCACGAACGTTGCTTCGCCGTCGTAGACCACAGTCAGCTTGGCTTCTGAACGAGTAATAGTCGCAGTTTGTGGGATCGAATTGGCGATTAATCCTTCTTCTGCCTGCGGTGTGTTCGGAACTGAAGCAAGCGCGCTGGCCTTTGGGCTGTCGAGCGGAATCTTGGCGAACTCTGCTGGAACTGCAGCGGCACCTACGAATGTCCAATTGGTGCCTAATGACGGGCTCTTAAACCATCGTCCCGAAATGAGAACGTAATACTCGCCGCCGAACCGCAAGACTGTGCCGGTGGTATTGGAGATAAATTCGATGGACGTGCCGGGAATAGCTTCGTATTTTGCTTCGCCCTTTGTTTCAATCAGTTCCGTCGGTGCATAGACCACGTAAACAGCTGGAATCTCAGCTCCCTCTCCTGGCCGTTTTAGGGAGGGCTGGCTCGTCTCGCCATTTGCTGGCGATTGTCCCGAAGCGGCATCCGGCTGTGGACCCTGCGCACTCATCTGCTCCGCAATGTATTGGTCAGCCTTCTTCATGTCTGTTGGGAGATCAGACGCGTACTTCCATGGTCCGACGAGCTGCGAGGACTCGAGCCACCAATCTGTTAATCGTAAGTAGTACTTCTTGTTTTGGTCGGCAAAGAGCAGAATCGATTTGGTGTTCACCATACGCTGTAAGTCAGTAGTCTTGACCGCCGCAAGTTTCGGTTCACCATCGATGGTAACCAGCACGGACTGCTTGTTGCTGAAAATGATCTGCGGAGGATCATTCTTTACCGTCACGCCCTGAATCGGCGGACTCGCCGCTCGCACTCCCGCTTCAAGACGATCGAGTGAGATGGTCTTCGTCTTGCCGGGCATTTTCGCCTTGAGCATGTTGAGGATCTGATCATTTCTCTCAAGTGCGGTTGGGAAGTTGACTTTGCTGATATCCACCGTGTCGAGCGTGACCAGACGATTAATCTTGTCCACCTCAGTGCGTGCGCTGAACCAGACGACCCCATATTGGGAAGCGATTTGTGGTCCCCTCTTCAGCTCGACCGCGGAGTAGAGGTAGATGCGGTTGCCGTCCCATCTGTCCACTTGCGGCTGATAGATCACAAACTCCTGAGTTCCATCCTTGAACGTACGTGGCCATCCCGTGTCCTTGCTAATTGTTGCTAATTCTTGCTTCTGGGTACTGGGAGCGTTGGGCAGATTTTGCGAAGTCAGGACAGTTGATAGCAAAACGCAACTGCAAACGACCAATCTGAAGGCTGCATTCATGGCGCTGATTGGAGAGGGCCCGCCTTGCGTATGACTTAGCGAGGGTCTTCGATCAAGTCTAGGATTTGGGAAATTGACGCAGAAGTGTCAGTAATGACAGGTGTGAAATGCGAGAATCATCTTGCCTATGCTTCGCGATAGAGCATTAGGGTTGTGCCTATCGCCACAAAGCACAAAGGCCATATCCATGAGAACAGCTTAATGCTGGACGGGTAAGCGCGAACCTCGAGCCATCGCGCCCAGCCTGCAAATACCGCCAGTACGGCAATGGGAATGTGGCTTAGGTCAATCAGCGTGGCTTCTTTCACATTGGTCACAGAGTGCGAGTGCGTGAGTAGGACCGCGCCTCCGAGTGCGCAAACTGCAGGGAAAACATAGGGAGCCCACCATGCAGTGTTGAAGCCATTCTTTACACGCCATTCAAGAATGGCAAAGCCAAGCACCAGGAATGTGAAGAAACGATGCTGAAGAACGTCAGCTACGCGAAAGCTCTCCCAGAATCCGTTCGGACCTAAGGGCCAATTCTCAGCGTCGGCGCGAATGAACAGGAAAACTGCCAGTCCCAGAAAAAGAAGCGGCCAGTGCCTTGCCCACTCCACCTTCCCAGATTGACTCGCGAAGGCCAGCAACCCGACGCAGAGAACAACTATGCCTGCCCAGTGGTGATTGTATTCCGACCAGGCGATATCTCCAGGCGTACTCGGCTGCAATGCTGGCGCACCCGGAATATAGGTGGATGCAGTTCCCTGAGTATCCGCTTCCTGTTTGAGCACCAGCTCGTCAGATTTGCCGAGCTCTCGCAGAGCGGGCGTCCGCAAGCGAGGAAAACGCGGTGTGAACCGTTGCACCAAGTCGTGCGTGGTTACTCGTCCGTTCGGCAAGTCGATTGCCGGAGGTTGAGAACCGAGTGAGGCAGCCGCCACGATCGCGGTGAAACCAATTCCAATCTCAGCCTCAACTAACCAGCGCAGCCAACGAAGGGACTTGCCTGCATCTGTGCCGAGTCTGCGGACAAGCGAGAAGTTCAGCGCACCGATGCAGAGAATTCCCGCCACCAGCCAGATCTTTGCTCCCAGCATCGCTCCCCAGGAAGTGCCATATAGAGCCTTCACCGAGTCCATATAAAGAAATGTAAGGCCTGTTCCGGCCACAAGAACCACAGCGACGGAAGACGCTGCCATGGAAGAGAAGGCTCTGGCAATCGCGGTCGATTGCAAAACGTTCTCGGAGCGTCTAAGAGCAATCAATAGGAATGGAAGCGCACCAATCCAGGTTCCTGCGGCCAAGTAATGGATGAAGGTAAAGGCTGAAGACAATGCCCGCTGATCCACCCGTGCCCATGCATGACTGGTTACAACGGTGCATATGAGGATTGCGAGAACGAGGAGACTGGAGATCGTCGAGGAATGCTTTTCAAGTGATGCTGACCTCGTCAGCAACAAGGCGCAGACAATGGAGATGATACCCGCGACAAAGAAGTTGGCGCCGGCGACGTCCTTTAGATGAAGGCTGCTAGTGTCCATTAGGATTGCTGAGCTCATGGACACGGATGCAAGTTGAGTAGCCGCGAGTCCAAAGGCTGCAACCCGAATGAGCGACATCATCGGAGGCAGCAACTGAAATCGCGGTTCAGTCTGGACACGACGCTGGACAAGCACCCGAAATGCAATTCCGCCTAATAGTAAGGATTGGAAGGCGAGCGTCAGTCCTCGCAGCAATAACGATAGGAATCCGAAAACGTCGAGTAAATTCTGCACGAGCAAACCCGCAGATTATTTGGCCGAAAACGGAACTTCCCCGCGAGTGATGTGACCGTCGGAAGCGAGTACCTGCCAGACTACTTTGTACTTTCCCGGCTTCACGTCACTTGCGGTCGCTGCGATCACATTGGAAGATTTCTCCGGCAACAGTGGAACCGTTGTCGAACTTCCATCCGCACTCACCAGGCGTATGAGCGACCGCGCGCTGTCAATGCGCACGTTGAACTTAAGCGCGATGTCAATTTTTGGTCCACTCACGATCGAGTTTGCTTGCGGGCTCGATGTCACAAGAATGGCGTGACCCCATGCGAGTGTTGCGCAAAGAATGAGAGCGACGGCACCTATCAACCCGCGTTTCATTGCGAAATTTGATGTCCGAATCATCCAAAGGCTCCAAATTTTTTCGGGTTTGCGCGATCGGCGGTTGATTATGGCATCCGCCTTTAAACCTTATCTGAAACGCACTTGCGAGAACTGAATCGGTCCTGCATGTCGAAAACAGGAACGAATTCATGCCTGAGATTAGTGCCTGGGGACGGCTAGTCTACTGGTACTTCTGCCAGAATGCGTTCAAGTTTGCAGCTCGCTAATCGAACGTCCTTCCGCAAGTTCTAACAGTGGTTGATGACACATGATTGCGCCAAAACTGTGAGCAAGTCGTAGAGCAAATTGGATCATGCCCTTGGGGAGAACTCGTCTATGGGATTTCGTAACGGCAGCGTTCATTTCAAACCGGGACCTCGCGGTGGCTGGAGTCGAATTCTGCTTGTCATTGGGTTGGCTTGCGCTGCGATGGCACAGCCCTCGCCGCGTATACAGGCGCTTGTGAATGCGGGAAACCTAGATAGCCTGCGCTGGTCGAACTTCAGTGATTACCGAAGTTGGCTGCAGAGGTTCTACGAACCTAGTGGCTACGCGCCGGCATGGGTTCAGGGAACCACGCCTTCCTCGCAAGCTCTGTCGATGATCGAACTATTTCGGAACGCGTGGCAAAAAGGACTGGAGGCAGAAGACTACGACGCATCCCGGTGGGACGGCCGCCTGCAAGCCCTGAAAGATCCTAATGCCGACGTGGCAGCGTTCGACATTGCCCTGAGTGTTTGCACCATGCGGTACATCTCCGATCTACGCATCGGGCGTATCAATCCGCAGCACTTCCAGTTTGGACTCAGCGTCGACCAGAAGAAATACGATCTGGATCAGTTCGTTCGGCAGAAATTACTCCCGGCATCCAATGTATCTGCTGTTCTAGATACCGTGGAGCCTCCATTCGACGGATATCGTCGCACCCAGCAGGCACTTGTGAGATATATGAAGCTTGCGCGCGATGACGATGGCGAGAAACTTCCGGTTCCATCCAAACCTATTGAAATCGGTCAACAATACGCAGGTGTTCCTCGACTCGTAAGACTTCTTCAGCGTGTCGGCGACTTGCCGCCCGACGCCGGCTCGAAGGATTCTCAAACCTATGACGCAGCCTTGGCCGAGGCAGTGAAACGCTTCCAACGGCGGCATGGCCTTGATGCCGATGGTCGTTTAGGTCTCGGCACCGTGAAACAGTTGAACGTTCCATTGTCGGATCGAGTGCGGCAGATGCAGCTTACGCTTGAGCGGTGGCGGTGGCTTCCAACCGAGTTCTCTGCGCCTCCAATTATCGTTAACGTTCCCGATTTCCGTCTGCGCGCGCTCGATGACAACAACCAGGTCAGCTTCGACATGCGGGTTGTAGTGGGAAAAGCATTGCGCACGCAAACACCTGTGTTTACGCGCGACATGACATTCATCGTGCTGCGTCCATATTGGAACGTGCCGCCCAGCATTCTGCGCGGCGAAATCGTTCCCGCGATCAAGCGCAATCGCAATTACATTGCACAGAAGAACTATGAAGTCACGACTATGGATGGCAAGGTCGTCACGTCAGGGCCGATTTCCGACGAAGTGCTCGCCCAGCTACAGGCAGGGAAGCTGGCAGTGCGGCAAAAACCAGGTACAACGAACTCGCTCGGACTGATTAAGCTGATGTTCCCAAATGAGTACAACGTTTATCTACATAGCACGCCCGCCGCATCGTTGTTCTCGCGGACACGCCGCGATTTCAGCCATGGATGCATCCGCGTCGAGAAGCCGGCAGAGCTTGCGGCCTGGGCGTTGCGCAACAATCCGGGGTGGACAGTGAGCAAGGTGGAAGAGGGAATGAAGAGCGGTGATGACAACGTCACTATAACGCTGGCTCGGCGCGTGCCGGTCTTCATCGTCTATGGTACAGCGCTGGCTTATGCGAACAACGAAGTTCACTTCTACGATGACATTTATGGACACGACGCCAAGCTCGCCCAAGCCTTGGCGAAAGGTTATCCATATCCGTAATGAGAAGCAGAGCTACCAGCGTCGTACGCGACCGACATCCACGTGCACAAAATCCGATGTCGCGTAGTAGCCCACGCCACCCCGACCCAGTTCCAGAGCCGTGTCACGAAGTTTTGAGGTGCGAACGCCGGGTATCCGAATATCAATCGCCATGGCCTGCATATGCAAGCTATGCCGTGCTACGCCGTGACCGTGCGTTCTGAGGTATTCATTGCTCCACGGCGTGCGATACCCGCATACGATATCGATCTCCGAATTAGGACGTCCCAATGCCGCATTCAAATCGTGCAGCAAATCGAAAACGCGAGGATCGTATTCGTGAACATCGCCGGTCCGATGATCACGAAGATACTGATTGAGCTGAGACAGAGCTTCAGGATCGTAAGTGTTACCGTGCCGATAAACGATGTCGATCCGCTGTCCGGTATGAGTATGAAACAGGCGAAGACGATAGGAAATATCTGATGGCGACGGGCTAGCAGCTAATGCTGGTGAGGCGAAGCAAAAACTAACGATGAGTAATACGCAAAAAAGCAGGATCCTGCTCCGAAATGAAAACCGCAACTTACGCTCCAAATTCAGGCCATCTTGAGTGACCGTTTCCTAATGTTATCAGGAAGAGCTTCATTGCAATTTGCCCGCGGACAATGAGCTGCCCTTTTTACGAGCGCTTACTTGCTTTCAAGCACAACGCGGTCATACAAAGGCTGCGTCGGTCGCGCGTCGTGTCGATAGAGCTTTGAGAACTGCTCGATCTCGGTAGAAGAAATTGTGACGGGATGTTTCAGCACGAACCAGGTCACATTTTCGCTGCAAGGTGGAGTAGTGAGCGATCCGGGGAAGGTATAGTAACCGCGTTCGGCGGGGAGCAGTCCGGCGGCATTGACCTGAACGTTATCCAGCACTTCTTCTTTCTCTTTTTCCTTAGGCAGATCGTTCCATAGTTCGTGTACCAGAGCGTTATCTTTTCCCTGTTGAAGAAGAACCGCAACTACTGCGAGATTGCCCTCATCCTCGGCGTGCACCAGATGCACTACCATTTCGTAGCCCTTGCCGTTAATCCGCTCCTCGCTTGGCCGGTGGAAATGGAATTGTTTTAACGCATATTTCTTCCCATCCACAGAGATCGAACTTCCCGGGCCATAATTCACCATGATCGTGTGACCGTTGTCGATAACGTGCAGTGGCGACGGTCTGTAATCGAATTGGATTGGCGGGAGGTCCGCCTTCTTAGGATTGCGAATGTCAATCGGCGACTGGTGATGCCCATTCTTGCACAGGGCATACTCCGGGTTTAGGTCGGCCCACTGTTCCGGTCCATGCGCCGCACTGTAGTCCCAGTGATGTTCCTGAGCCGAGCTGTTCGCTAAAAGCAGCGCGCAGATAAATGCACAAGCAAAATGTTTTCGAGTCCGCATCTTCAATCCGTGTTTCTTATCTCCTACTTTGACTCGGCGTACTTCTTTAGCTCGGCCTTCTGATCCTTTCGCAAAGCCTGCAACTTCTGCCATTGCTCGGTCGACAAAAAGGACTTCATCTCGTTGTCTGATCCTTGCACGATCGATTGCAGCCTCTTCACTTTTTCCTTTTTGGAAAGTACCGGATTGCCGCGGATCTGTTCGAGGTATCCCACTTCTTGTTCGAGAATCGGCCTCATTCTTGTTTGTTGATCGGAGGTCAAGTTCAGTTTTTCCGTTAAGCTCTCGATTCTCGTCGTGAAGTACCGACCTTGATTGTTCTTTATGCTTGCTACAACTGAGTTATCTGACTGCGAAAAAGCACTGACACCAACATGAATGATGCCGAACATCGCGGTTAAGAGGATTAAGTGTTTGCCGAACTTCATCCGGATCTCCTTGTTATGAATTAGGCCCGCTCAGGTCTAGCCGAAGCGGGCCAGTACGTGAGGTCGTTGTTAAGCTGCGACTCTCTCGGCGATCTTGGTTTGAACGATGTTCCGGAGCATTCGCTTGGTTCGCTCAACAAACACGAGTTTGTCTGCCAAGGCGGTCTCGAGCAGCAATCCAACGGCGCGATTGCCGGTCAGATCTGCCGCTGCGATCAGCGCGACGTACTCGCCGGTGCGGAGGTGGACCAGATGGCTGATTTTTGCCAGAACAAACAGCTGTCTTGCCACTGGAAGTTGAATTTCGGCGAGTTCCCGTCGAAAGTCCTCCACAAATGTCTCGTACAAGCGTCCATTGGGCTTTACAGGTTTTTCGCCGATCAGCTTGAATACCTGATCGATAGTTGCCAGGTTCTTTTCCGCGACGAAGGATCGCGCTTCTAAAGCTTCCTTAATCTCGGGATTTTGTGCGGCATCACTGAGCTCCTGCCAAATCTTTGTGGATCGCTCGCTGCCTTGGCGCAGATCGCTGAGCATCTGCACAAAGAGTTCCTTGGGATTCTTTACTGGCATCTCTTTCTCCTTATTCAGTGAGTTTCGGTTGATTTTCCGTTGATTGGTTGGAGTGGTTGATCTGCGGATTACAAGAGAAGGCGCGTGGAAGATTATCGAAGCGCCGCAATTCGGAAGGAACTGTCAGAAGTGCCTAAGTCTTGACTGTAAAACGATCACAGCATCTGTCATAGGAGACAGATTCGGTCGACTGTGGCACGCTGGATCGCTAAGTCGTAGAAACGTGATTTCTAATTGCGTACTTTACGAGATCGGCATTGTTCTTGGCGCCGATCGTTTCCATGATTCGGTACTTGTGGAATGCGACTGTTCGAGTTGTCAGGTTGAGGATATCTCCAACTTCCTTCATAGCCTTTCCTTCGGCAAGCAGCTGCAGCACCTCACGCTGCCGGCGGGTCAGCCGATCATCCTCGCTGGTAATCTTTGGAGACTGGAAGCGGAGCCGGTTCTTAGTTTCCTCGGCAATGCTGGGCGAAAGATAGCGCATGCCGCGCATGACCTCTCTCACCGCTACGACGAGTTCTGACGCGGCGCAGGTTTTTAGAAGATATGCAGAGGCCCCACAACGGAATGCATCGGCTGCCAGCTGCGAATCGAGACTCATCGTCAAGTACAACAGCTTGACGGACGGAAGCATTTTCTTTATCTGCTTGCCTGCATCAAGGCCGTTCAGAATCGGCATCGCGATATCGACCACGATTAAGTCTGGGCGCAGCTCTTCAGCCATTTGGATCAGAGTGCGACCGTTATCTGCCGTGCCTACAACCTGAAATTCTGGCTCGAGCATCTTCTTGCATAGCTCGGCGACGAGCGTGTGATCGTCTGCAATCAGAACGCGAGGACGGTTTCCTGTTAGGGGCATGGCAGCACCTCGGAGGGTCAGAATAGTTCGTGCTGCTTGCGCGCCCTACTCGTAGAAATGACAGGTCAGTAACAGCGATGCAAAAGCGAATAGCACCTGATCGTTTGCTCAGGCAGTCTTCGGTCTAGAGCTGTCGATGGCGTGGAATGGGACTCGAGCGGAGACGATGGTTCCGCGTCCCGATTGCGAATGAATGGATAGGTGTCCATTTGCCAGTTGTAATCTTTCCCGCATGCTGATCAGCCCCAGTCCGCGGCCGGTAGCTGCCTCGTCCGGATTGAATCCTGCGCCCTCGTCTTTCACTCGTAGTTGAACGTCGTCAGCAGTGGCGCATAGTTCCACTCTGAACTCTCGAACGCCGCTGTGCTTGACCGCATTTTGCAACGCTTCTTGCAGAACTCGGAACAAGCACAGTGAGATTTCTCTGGGGAGTTTGCGTGGCGCGCCGGTCTGGCGGAAGTCAATTTGTACGTGATACTGCGCAGACATTTCTTCACAAAAGCTGTGCGCCGCCGCAGCGATGCCCAAATAGTCAAGTTTTGAGGAGTGCAGCCGGTGTGATAAGCCCTGGATGTTCTGTCCGAGTTGGAAAATGCGGTGATGCAAGTCCGCAACTTCGTTTCGAACTTCGGTCGTTGCGTCGGAGAGATTCTGTCTTAACCGATCCACTTTGATGGCAATAACCGCGATTTGCTGATTGATGTCGTCGTGCAGCTCTCTGGCGAGCCAGGTGCGCTCCTGCTCCTGCGCCTCAATCAACCTTCTCCCAAGGTTGGCTGCGGTTTCTCCTGCAACCAGCGCTTGTGTTCGCGAAAGAGCAGGAATGTTTCTCATCTGCTTCAAGAGTTTTCACCCAGGACCGATACGAATTCGCGTTCAGCGAGGACGGTACTTAAAGCCTCAACGAGATCGCAGCGTAGACGTGACTTGATGACATAGCCCGAGCCACCTGCACCCATGGCCGCATCCACAAAATCCCGGTCGCTGTGGATCGTAAGGAAGACGATCTTGGCTTCACATCCAGACTCGCGGAGTTCGAGTGCGACGTCGATGCCGTTCGGCTCTCCCATGGAGATATCGAGAACGATCACATCTGGATTGAGCCGTGACCAATTGTCGAGAACCGCGCGTCCGTTCAACACAGAAGCCACGATTTCATATTCGGGTTCGAGGATTTCGGCAACCTCGATGTGAACTTCGGGGTTGTCGTCGGCCAGAAGTATGCTCGCCTTTGACACGATCTCTTCCCTCGACTGCTGACGCCGGAAAGCACGGCAATGGCACGAAGTGGTACAACGCGAGCAGATAGATCACAGATTAAGCGCTGCACGCCGGGAAAACGTGATCGTCATCTTAGGAAGCACATCGCGGGATGACTACTGTCAAATCTAGTGGATGTCGTAACTTAACGCATAGTACTCAATTAGAGCCTGCTAACCAGAATCCTTTAGTCGCTACAACTGAATCGAATCACTATAAGTTCTTCACACATAAGATCGGGACATTGCGGATGAGTTGCAATTCAGCGTGGTCGCTCTGAAGCATGCACAGCGTGCTAAGACCATATCGTTCCGAATTGGTTCAACATGCAGCGCGGCGATTCCCCGCTAGTTCAAACTGTACGTACTACCAGTTGTCCCTGCCGAGTTCCGCCTCTACGTTCATGGCACGCCAAAGTTAGATCAGGCAAAACCGGGGGCCATTCAGCGGCAGGCAGATAAGAACGCGGACGGCAGGTTACACGTCCTCGCCTGACCGAGATGGCAAAGGCCGCACCGAAGAATGCAGTGTTTTGTGGATCCACCAGGAAACCAGACGAACTCCGGAGCATGCAGCAGAGATAGCGTAGAGGAGAAGAGGCTTGATGAACGTTTCTTACGCGGTTGTTTCCCGAAAAACTACATACATCGCGCTACTTAGTGTCGTGCTGCCGGTCTTGTGTTTGCGAGCAGCTCATGCGCAGTCAAGTGACGCCTCGAATCCAGAAGTTGTGCAACTGAAGAAGCAGATGGCAGAGATGCAGGCACAAATGGAGGAGATGCGAGATCAGATCAGGACTCTCGAGGAAGCGCGGAAGCCTTCGGTGCGCAATGCGACGTTTGTAGTTTCCCCAGCGACTGAGGCTGCCCCGCCGGAGCCGGCAGCACCTGGCACGCCGGTTGCAACCGGCGAGATGGCGGCCACGGGAACGCCTGCCGCTACTAC
>AP72_2010_repI_A001DRAFT_1000289_pt1 | contig 11394 bp, 9 predicted proteins | sample AmaPasrepliIA001_FD_9535 | JGI IMG/M metagenome (IMG submission 9535)
AAACCCGCCAAAGCCTGCGGCCACAATCGCGGCCGTAGAGCCGAAATAGCGAACCGTACTGACTCTTAGATTCAGTTATGCTGGGTGATTTGGCTGCGCGCCCTTTGGCGCCGCACATAGCGGTGAGGCCTCTGGGTCACCGGTTCGAGCGTACTACAATAGGGAAAGAGGCAATGCCTCGAGTAAACGCGAGGCATAGCCTCTCATTGTTTTTATTGTCCGCCGGTGAGCCAGAGGCTCACCGCAAGGTGCTGCGCCGAAGGTGCAAAGCGACATATATCAGAGATACCCCCCACCCNCGCTTAACCGACTAACTTTTGAATACAAACCCCGGGTGGCGATCCTTGTCGCGCTTTTCCCACACCGCCACAATCTTATCGACGGCCAGATAACAAACGTTATCTTCGTCGTCTTTGAGTTGCAGTATATGGTCATCGACCTCGACGATTTTGCCGCGCAGGCTTGAGGTGCCGGCGCACACCACGTCGACTTCACGACCTACCATTCTTGATAATAGTTCTTTCATTGGAAAATTCAGCAGTCGCAGCTTTGNCAGGATGCGGCCATTACTTATCGCCGTTGCGAAAAGTTATTTGCACGAGGGGCAATACGGTATCGTCGCCCTGTTGCGAACGCTCAAACACCAGCAGATCATAATACGCGCAGCGCGTGCGAGCAGGAAACTCGCGACACACCGACGGGCGTCCCTCGTAGATCGTACAACGACGGGTTAACGGATCGAGAAATTTGCAGGCCTTGCCGAAAATGGGATCAGACTTCCGGCGCAGGATCTGCTCGCCTTCCCACGTCGTCGTGTATCGCCGCTGGGCAGTTTCATAATCCACACCAAAATGATTCGCCAGCCGGCGGATGTCACGTTTGGTCACCTGCACTCGTTCGTAAATCGAGCAACAATACGCCGGGCATTTCGAACAGTTGTAGTAGCTCACGGTTGTCGGTTTATTTTCCTATCGTCCTGAGGACCGTTCTTCGCTCGCAGATCATTGTGCCTCACTATCACCGTTATGGCCATGTTTTTTGGTGCGGACTACCGGCGGCTGGACTTCCGGTATTCAGTCAGAAGGAGTTCCATAAACTCGTCACGTCGTTCAAGCAGTCGTCGTGGCCGGCGCGGTTTATGTTTCGCCAGCGCATAGGCGGCGATGATTGGCAGCGCGACGGTTGAATCAAGATAACAGACGACAGCGTCAGGAAGCCGGTTGGGATCGATCTTTCCCCACGAGACTGCTTCAGCCGGTGTAGCGCCGGACAAACCGCCGGTGTCGGGCCGCGCATCAGTGACTTGCAGGAAATAGTCATGCCCGCGCTCGTCGATGCCCAGAACCTCCTGGATCTGCGGCTCCGTTTGTAAGGCGAAGTTTTTTGGCGAGCCGCCGCCGAGGATGAAAATCGCGGAGCGGCCGGATTTGCGACGTTTCTTTTTTGCCCGGTCGCTACCGCTCCCGGTTCTGACTTCGTCATCGTGGATCAGGCCCCGTTTCGCGGCCAGCACGATTGCTGCCGTCTCGTTGACGTCGAGCGAAGGATCGAACGCCAACTTGTTTCCCTGCAAAGCTTTCGCTGCTACATTCATGCCGATCGAAGAGTCACCGGGCGAAGACGTGTAAAGTGGCACGGCATGTTCATGCGCCGCAGCCAGGATCGATTTGTCTTTTAGTCCCAGCTTCCGTTCGCGCTCCAGTACATAACGGCCGCAGCGATAATGAAATTCTGCCGTGGACATTGACTTTTGGAATTCCGGCGCCTCAATCACGCGGCGAAAAAATTCATCGGTATCGAGCAATACGGAATAATCAAAAAAGATGTCATAGATGCGCACGACCTCTTCGGCGCGCAGCACGATGTCAGACGTTGAGGCGTTGCCTTCGTGCATCTTGAGTCCGATGCCGAAGTGCGTATCGTGGTAGAAGTTGGCGCCGGTGGAAATCATCCAATCGATGAATCCTGCCTTGATCAGCGGAATCAATGCGGAAATGCCGAGGCCGGCCGGGGTCAACGCGCCCGTCAGCGTTATGCCTACGGTAACGTCGGGTTCCAGCATCTTTTGCGTAAACAGCCAGCACGCCTCGCGCAAACGGGCAGCGTTGTAAGCAACAAAAGCGCTGTCAACCAAATCGACGAGTGTGGTATCAGGGCTGATAGGTGTGGGATCGATGCGCCGCCCACGCAGAAATTTATTTTGCTTCCTGGCCATTGTCAGTCGTGAATTTTACAGGTAGGGCGCCCGGACTTTTTCATACTTCGTGATCATCTCGGTTAACCAGGTGCTCAGGTCTTTGGCATCTGGAGTATGTGCCTGCTGAAACTCAAATCGTTGGATCTCGTGAAGTAGGTTGTCCCTGGCAAACATCAGCCCGGCCTTCAGCTCGACTGTGATCCGGCGCTGCCGCATGTCCTCTGAGATACCGGGAAAGTGGGTTAATACCTTGGTTGTCACGGCTGAATCCACATCGGTGTTCAGCGCGGTAATGTCAGCTTTGAGTTTCGTTAACCTGGTCCCCTGATCGCCGTATACAGTGGTCGCCACAGTTCTCAGCAGTTGCATGAGACGTGAAAGTTGCAGACTCTCCCCGGTCCATTGCGCGGCCATTCCCGCGGCCGTGTCAGGATCTCCTTCAAAACTTCCGTCGTCGAATAATACCGCAGCGATGACGATCTGTCGTTGGGCGGGAAGGTCGGGTTTCGATGGCGCAGCCGTTCCTTTATCGGTAGGCTCAAACCGCTGGTAGAGTCGAAACAACTTGCCGGCCGGTATCAGCTGCATCCCACGCTGTCCGGCTCCGCCTAACCGCCGGCCGTTTGCCATACCATACCATTGAATCGCTGTGATATTCCTGGTGGACACATTACGCACGGTGACAAAGTAAGCTGGCCGGATCTCAGTGGTCGTTTCCACATGCAGCGCTTGCGTCTGGTTGAGAATCTCTGGTGGGCCAATACTCCAGGGATCAGCACGGGTGATTCTGACCTGAAATGGCTCTATGCCAACCGTTTCAGTTTCCTCGATCTTAATAGTTTCGCCTTCATGCACCAGACGGGAGGCTATCTTGATTCTCTGTAACTTTTCCCAATCAGGAGGTCTCGAACCTGGCGCAATTTCGCCGAGGAAGGCGTGGACTTCGATTCGCACCCCGCCTGGCTCTAACCAGAACTCGACTTTAAGGACAGAAACGGCCAATGGCACGTCAGATGAGGGCGTCCATCCGGCAATCCGGGGCAGATGGGTATTAGCATAAACGCCGCCGTGTGCTCCATGGTCAGGCAGCGAGCCCACATATTCGGGGCCGATAAGATTGAGAATCTCGACGTTGAGGTCACTGACGGGAGGTGGCGTCGCGGGCAGTGTTTGGGAAACGCCCCGGCCAGACCAAATCAGGAACAGTCCGGTTATCAACAGGAGTTTTGATTTAGCAATCATTCCCGGCTTCCGGCTGAGGGCTGTTCACGAGATGCTTTCTCGAGACAAGCGCGACAAAGACAATCTCGATAAAGACTCTGGAGTTCTTTTCGCGCCGACTCCGGTACCTCGATTTCTTGGCACCAGCAACCTCTCAGGCTGGCGCCGCACGAGAATTCGTTGCCGCACGCTTCACAACGCCGTTCGCGCGTTAACGCGTGCGACAGAGCATTGCTGAATCTGCTCAGGGTCTGTTTCATCGATTTACGGAGGCGTCCTCTGCTTTAGGCGCGCTTTCTTAATTCTCAAACGTGAGATCTTCTTCTCGTCAGCCTCTAGCACGTCTACCTCCAGGCCGCGAAACTCGAGATGTTCCCCGGACCGCGGCACGCTTCCTTTTTGCGCAATAACCAGCCCGGCAATCGTAGTAAAGTCATCAGCTTCGATTTCCATATCGAACAGCCGCTCAATCTTTCCAATCTCCGTGCCGCCGAGGACTTCGAACGCGCCGCCATGGGCCGGTACAATTTCTTCGGGCTCTTCGCCGCTAATATCTTCGTCTTCGATCTCGCCGACAATTTCCTCGAGGATATCTTCAACCGTGATCAGGCCGGCAACACCGCCATACTCATCAACTACGATGGACAGATAGGCATGGGCCTTCTGCATTTCGCGCAATAGCTTTGCCACCGGCTTTGTCTCTGGCACGAAGTAGACCGGCCGGACGAACGGGACCACCGGTGAATCGGCCTTGCCCAGTGATAACGACGGCAACAGATCCCGCACGTAAATAATGCCTTCGACATTATCGATTTGCTCACGGTAAATGGGCAGGCGGGAATGGCGCGATTCTATGATTACGTTACGCGCCTCGCGCACGGTTGCAGTATTAGGCAAAGCGACGATCTCGGTGCGCGGCGTCATGATTTCGCCCACCGTAGTGTCGCCGAATTCAATCGCCGACTGGATCAGTTCACGCTCTTCCTCTTCAATGATTCCCTCGGCCTCACCCACATCGATCAATGCCTCGATATCGTCGCCATCGCCGTCTTCCACCTCATCGTTCGCTTCTTCGACCTCTTCCTGTTGACGTAGCCGGTCGAATGATCGGTGCCATGGGTCGGCCAGGTACGTCAGCACCCGGTAAAACGGCCGCAGCACCGGCAGGAGCCGCAGCAGCTTCCCCTCGGGATTCCGCAGCGACAATAGCCGGGGGATGAACTGTCGAAAGATGCCGGCGAGTATCAGGCCGGCGGCTATTGACATGAAGAGTGCGATTCCGTTCGTGGTGAGCTGTAATGAAATGTAACTGACCAGGACCGAGAAGATGACCAGTTGGATCTGAATCGCGGCCGAGAGCGTCATCGCAAAGCGAGCGCGATTTTCGAGAATCTCGTTCAGAAAGGGCGCGTAACGAGCATTAGGGTGCTCTTCGGCTTCCGCGGCCAGGCGCCTGAGTCCGATGTCACTCAGCTGCCCGAAGGCCATGTCAACGCTGGCCAGAAAAGTGAGCGCCAAAAGCAGAAGGATGCTGATGGCTACGGCGATCTCCATAGATGAGGGTAAATGGTAAATCTTAAAGCGGAAATAGACAAAACGATCCACGAAATGACACTAAAAAACACGAACAAGACAGCGTTCGTGTTTGTTCGTGTGATTTCGTGGATCAAATAACTCAAATGAACGAGAGGCAGATCAAATTCGCAGTTTCTTTCTCAGGTTCAGTTCCAGCCGGTTCATTTCGCCTTGGTCGGTTTCGTGATCGTAACCGCAAAGATGCAGTAGACCGTGAAGGATCAACTGTTGCACTTCATTCGTGAAGCTCAACCCATTCTCTCTTGCCTGGGCTTTGGCGCGCTCAAGGGAAATTACGACTTCGCCAAGCTTTGACTCATCTTCACTTTCAAAGCTTTCGGGTTCATTGGGAAAGGAGAGTACGTCGGTCGGATAGTTCTTGCCGCGAAATTGCTGGTTGAGTTTCCTGATCGGCGCATCGCCAACAAAGACGAGGGTAACCGACCGTTCGTGGCGCCCAACTGCTTCCAGCGCTCGCTCAGTGAAGTCGCGCCAGACGTTAGGGTTAGTCTTGTGCCGGCGCTGCCGGTTGATGACCTCAATCATTGCGTGTCAGAAGCCCGACCGTCAGAGAGGGTGACAATTTACTCATTGGTTCATTGATTCATTGACTCATTGATTTCATTCATACCGCGCGCTTTTTTCAAATGGAACAATGAATCAATGAGGTAATGAATCAATCGTCAGGGCCCTCCCTGACGGTCGGGCTTGCGGACACTATATCTCGCTCTTCTTTGTATGCGTCTCGTAAGCCTTGATGATCATCTGTACCAGCTTGTGCCGGACCACGTCTTTTTCGCTGAAGTACACAAATTCGATTCCTTCGATGGTTGAAAGGACTCTTTCAGCTTCCACCAGTCCGCTGCGTTTGCCGGTGGGCAGATCGATCTGGGTAACATCTCCAGTGATAACGGCTTTCGACCCAAAACCAATACGTGTCAGAAACATTTTCATTTGCTCACTGGTGGTGTTTTGGGCCTCGTCGAGAATTACGAAGGCATCGGAGAGTGTACGTCCGCGCATAAAGGCCAACGGCGCAATTTCAATCACCTGTTTTTCCAGCAGCCGGGTCACCCGTTCATAGTCGACCAGATCAAACAGCGCGTCATACAACGGCCGCAGGTACGGATCAACCTTTTCCTGCAGGTCTCCCGGCAGAAAACCGAGTTTCTCACCCGCCTCGACCGCCGGCCGCGCCAGCACGATGCGGTTGACCTGCTTTTGCATCAACGCCTGGACGGCCATTGCCACACCCAAATACGTCTTGCCGGTGCCGGCCGGTCCGATGCCGAACACTATGTCCTTCTGCTGAATCGCTTCGACATAGCGGCGCTGCATCGCCGACTTCGGCGCCACCTGTTTCTTACCAGCCGGGCTGAAGCGCGAGCGGGTGAAGTAATCTCGCAGGCTATAGGCGCGGTCCTCGGCGATTTGCGCAAACGCCTCGCGCAGCTCTTTGTCGGTAAACTGGCGCCCTTCGGCGAAGAGTTCCGAAAAGTCTTCCAGAATCCGCTCGACTGTCTCGACATCTTTCGGATCACCGTCGACATTCAGGTTGTGGCCGCGTCCATTGATCTGAACGTCGAGCAGCGACTCGAGATATTTAATGTTCTGGTCGTGAACGCCGAAGAGCGTTTCCAGGCCCCTTGGTGGAAGCTCGATCTGTTTCAACTTGCCGTAACTTCTCCTGATTGAGTGAAGGTCGGGTTTGAGGGTGCGAATGGCCAGAAAACGATCTGCATAAATATAGTTCGGACGCTACTACACGGTTGGTGGGATGTCAATCGTGATCTTAGTCAGAACCGCCTGCGGTAGCGGGCGGGCCCACTTTTTTTAATCGACGTCGACATTGGACGTTGCCCGCGTCCGGTGAGGGCCTGCCCGCCCGCTACCGCAGGCGGTTCTGACCTATTCGCTTTGTTTCAGCGTCAGCACGTATTTCTCCCAGCGCTGCTGAAACGCGGTCATGTCCCTGGTATGAAGAATAATATGCAGTGTCTGGTAGCCGGTTGGGTCCTGCTTTTGATGAGCAGCAAATTCGCGATAGAACTTTACCAGCAAGCCTCTCTGTTGCAGGTAATAACATAGGTAGCGAGATGCCGCGTAGTGCGTTCCCCGAGCATCGTCATAAAATGCGCCCGGATCCATCGACATCAATTTACGGAAGGAGGGAACGGTGCCCGTCCGGATTGCGTTCTGCAATCCCGGTAGTCGCCAGTTGGTAAGCCCCCGAATGTGACCGTTGACTTCACCGCATTGTTCGTAAAGCGAACCGAGGCCTTCGTTCAGCCAGGCGGGACACGCGGGGAAGTTTGCTTCCACAAAGGGATGCACAATCTCGTGCACCAGCGTGCCACCGCCGGTTGAAATGTTCATGATCAGCGCTTTGTGGGCGCTCGAGTAATCGCCATACGGCGTCGAGGGCTTATCGCCAAACAGACTGAGCGCATTTTTCTCGTAGGAGGCTGAGTCCTTAAACAGCCAGATATCCAGAATGTCTTTTGGATCTTTGCGGAAATAATCCTGCTTCAGCTTATCGACTGCCCATTTCACGGTGTGTTCAGCGTAATTCTTCACCGAGTCAGGGGTGTCGTCCCCCACGACGACGAAGGGAGGTTGAATTACGATCGAGAAATCGGAGGAGGGAAGTTTCTTCTTCAGCGTTTCAACATGCCGGGCAAAATCCTCATCGCTGGATGCGGGAGTGCCCGCAAAGGTTTTAGCGCCGGCGTTTACGCTTGCATGGTTAGATGCAAGGGAACTCAGACAAACCAGCGCGACAACTGATAACGTTAGACTTAGGACTCGAGCGAGCATCGGGTCGGAACTCGGGCGCTTGTGACTTCAGTGCTCTCTCTTAGACGCCGTGACCTTCGCGCAGGTTCCCCTGGGATCTAAATTTCAGGAACAAGAAGGGTTCCTTCGGGCAATCGCTCAGCCATGAGCTGATGCGCGGCAAGTCTGCGACTTGCCGAACACTAGCCCTCAAAAGAATTAGCGGTCTGCGACCGCAAAAGCAGGTCAGAGACCTGCAGAAGAGAAAAGGCGTCGCCGGCAAGTCGCAGACTTGCCGCGCATCGGCATGGCCAAGCCATGACCATGATATTCTTCTCGCGCTTTCGGCGCTTGAACGATCAATCCAGATGCACCAGGTGAGTCAACTATATGGTTACTTTCATTTTGCTCGCGGATCCGGTTTCACCACCAGCGGTGCGGTTTGACTCTTGCCGCCGGCCGTCAAACGAACGGTATAAGTTCCCGGGAGCGCGACTTGTCCACCACCACGACCAAAGAACCCCCCACCACCGCCTCCTCCACCGCCCGGGCCGCCTGCCGCCCTTTGCGGCGGAGCCGGACGAAAGTCCCAAAGCCACCGATGCATTCCCACGGTGGCCGGCAGAGGTTCGGACGTGCGGGCCCAGAACGGCGGGTAGTTAAGCCTATCCGGGTCGACGGGTGGAAACTTGTCGTCGCTTGAATACCTGCGGATCGTCTCACCAGCCGGATCGATAATCTCAATCGTGACCGGCGCGCTGCTGTTGCGTCGCAAGTAATAGTCGATGATCGCACCGGCCGGAGGATTATCGGCCAGCGGTTCGTCGCGCGGTTGCGGTGTGCCGTTGTCACCAGCCGTGAAGGTCTCGATCGCCTCGGGCGGTTGAAAGAGAATTGCATCTTCCCGGCTCATCGCCGGCGACAGCTGGCGCAAAGCGCCGATGTTGTCGAGGACCCAGAACCCGCGGCCATGCGTCGCGACGATGAGATCGTTGTCCTTGAACGCGACATCACGCATCGATGCGGGCGGCAAATTCAGTTGCAACGATTGCCAATGATCACCGTCATCGAACGAGATATACACCGCCCGCTCAGTGCCCGCTACCAACATGCCGCGCCGTTGTGGATCCTCTTTTACAGTTTGCACGTAAATCCCTTTTGCCAAACCGTTGGTTATCTCGGTCCACGTTTTTCCGCTATCACGCGTGCGAAAGATGTGGGGCTCGTAATCTCCAAGTTGGTGACGCTCAACTGAGGCGAAAGCTTCCTTCGCGTCGAAGTGCGAAGCATCGATCATGGTCACTTTGCTCCACGGTGTGAGCGTAGGCGGCGTCACGTCCTGCCACGTGCGACCGTCGTCGTTCGTGAGCTTTATCAGCCCGTCATCGGTGCCAATCCAGACCAAAGACGCACGCAGCGGCGACGGTGCGATGGTATAGATGACGCCGCGGCGTTTATCTGGCGGCGCGTCCGCGGCTGCCTCGGGATTCAGATTCGGCGGCACGCCCGGGTCTTCGCGCGTCAGGTCCTGGCCCATCTGCGTCCAGCTCTCGCCGCCGTTGGTTGTCTTATAGAGATATTGATTCGCGAAATAGAGAACACGTGGATCGGCTTGAGAGAAAACCAGCGGCTGAGTCCAGGCGTGGCGAAATTCGCCGGCATTTCGTCCTTGACCGGGCGCGCGCGTCTCAGGAGAAACATTCTTCGTTTCGCCCGTCAAGACATTACAGCGGGTGACGGTACCGCCGAAAAGAATCTTCGGATGGAGCGGATCCGGTGCCGTGTAGCCGGACTCACCGCCGGCGCATAGACCTTCCCAATCCCGCAGAGAGATTTCTGAGTGACGGCTGCGCGAAGGTGAACCGACTGCGCCGCTGTCCTGTTGCGCGCCGGTGACCCAATAAGGGAACCGGTTGTCAGGCGCGACGTGATAAATCTGGGCGGTGGCCTGGTTGTACCAGGAACTCCACGTCGCCGCGGCGTCGACACTGACAATCGTACCTTGATCGCTGCCGAGCACCATGCGGTTCGGATCATCGGGATTAATCCAGAGTTGATGAAAATCGTCGCCGGTTGGATCACCTTTAATAGCTGTCCACGTCTTGCCGGCATCACTCGAACGATAGACCGAAGTGTTCATCACATAGACCAGGTCGGGGTTCTTTGGATCGGCGGTAATCTTTTCAAAGTACCAGCCGCGTCCCCAAAGTCGTTGATCGCTCGACAGTCTGGTCCAGGTTACGCCCGCGTCATCCGAGCGGAATACCCCGCCGAAATTTTTGGTTTTGGTAGCGTCTTCCGGATGATCTTTATCGTTGACGAAAGCATCGACGACGGCGTAAATGCGATTGTGATTCGCCGGCGAAACTGAGATACCAATGCGCCCGCGGCCCTCGCTGGGAATGCCTTCGTCGATTTCTTTCCACGTCGCGCCGCCGTCGCTTGATTTGAAGATGCCGCCGCCCGGCCCATTCGCCGGCGTGTAGATGAACCAGGGCGGACGTCTTACGTTCCAAAGGGTTGCGTAAACGGTTTGCGAGTTCGCCGGATCGAAATTCAGATCGATGGCGCCCACATCGTCATTCTTGAACAGGACCTTCTGCCAGGTGGCGCCGCCGTCTTGCGAACGGTATACCCCGCGATCGGGACTGGACTGATAGGCATTGCCGAGCACAGCCGCGAAGACGACGTTGGGGTTTTTCGGATCGACGATAACGCGACCGATCTGCTTAGTATTCTCAAGCCCAATGTGCTTCCAGGTCTTGCCGCCGTCCATCGACTTGTACATGCCATCACCGAACTGAATGGAATCGCGCATGTCGGCTTCACCTGTTCCCACGTAGACGAGGCTGGGGTTCGAGGGCGCGACCCCGATAGCGCCAATCGATGCTGAGGAGGCTGAATCGAATACCGGATTCCAGGTGCGTCCGGCATTGGTCGTTTTCCAAACGCCGCCGCCGACTGAGCCGAAATAGAAGGTGTCCGGTTGACCAACGGCCCCGCTGACAGCATTCACCCGTCCGGCGCGGAATGGACCAATCATGCGCCAATGCAGGCCTGAATAAAGACTCGGGTCATACTGCTGGGCCAATGTGGCGCCGCCTAACCCGAAGAGAACAGACGCGACCATGATCGCGGTCAGTGTGATCCGACGGTGATCAAACATGAATTGTGCTCCGTAGCTTTTGATTGTTGTTGTTATTCCGAGAACAGATATACAGCAAAGATACTTCAATCCCGCATCAACCGCTACCGGCGACGGTGTTTGGTAATGGTAAATTTTGTAATGCGAGCTCTTATTCGCGTCTTGCTGTTCCCCAAATCGCGCTCCGGTCACCTCGACGACAAGGGTCAGGCCTTCGATTCTGCGATTCAACGAGCTGCGGAGCAGCGGCCAGCGCTAAGCCCAAGGCGAGTCTGCGAGACTTGGGGAAAATGCACGACTTTGATTGGAGCCGCGGAGCGGCGATTGAAATAAGTCTATGGATAGTCTCAATCGCTGCTCCGCAGCTCCGAACCAGTTTTTACGCGTAACCCAACACTCGCAAAGCCTCGCGTTGGGCTTAGCTCTATCCGCTGCTCCGTAGCTAATTAAATCGAAGAATCGAAGGCCTGACCCCCAAGTC
>AP72_2010_repI_A001DRAFT_1000290_pt1 | contig 11381 bp, 11 predicted proteins | sample AmaPasrepliIA001_FD_9535 | JGI IMG/M metagenome (IMG submission 9535)
TGCAGGGCTTCTTTGAACATAGTTTTACAAGGAGGACTCGATTCCAGAGGTAGAGTACATCAGGTTTTGATCTTGAAGGAACCAAAAAATTTTGATGACAGTCCATCATAAAACTTAACCAGCTCGGGCGACATGCCATCGACCTGAGGGCTCACGAATATCGCTTGATAGAGACGACCATTGCGGTAATAGGCTCTGTCCTTCATCACTTGGGCGCCATCATCAATGACCCATTCACGACCGGGAAGGCTTGCGGTGCTGATGTCCTTCTCACTTACCAAGTGAAGCATACCAGCCGCGAGCAGGCGATCCCGTCCGCTATCAAAGGCGGTCCTCACCAGATCGGGATCTTTCCACGCATCTGGAAAGTCGGCATATCCAACGGCATAGCTTGCTACGTTAGTTCTCACGAAATAGACGTGTGCTTCCGTATTCACGAACTGTCCCTGAACCGGGACAAATTGCTCATTCGGAACCTCCGGCATGAGCACGGTAAAGTGTCCTTCTGACGAAACGAATTCCTGCCACGGCTTGTCGGCGGGCGGCTGCGTTTGCCTGGTCGATTGCGCATTCGTTTCAGCGCCCAGACCGTAAGCAAACAATAAAACGACGAAGATTATCCCCTTAACGCGCTTTGAATTGATTGATGGAAAGTTCATTTGCTTAATTAATCGGCCTTGTCGCGGGCCGGAATTCTCGTTCAATCATGGAAAATTCCGGTGGTCGATGCTTTCGCTTCAGGCCACCGGAGTTTCAGAAACGCCACACAATGAATAATTGAAGCAGCGCTACGGCCGTTTGCCGCCGAGAGAGTCGGGTCTCGCCGTTCCGGCCGGATTCGGCGCGGGGTTCGACGGAGCTCCCAGCACGTTCGGTTGCGGGTTCATCTGCTGCAATTGCGTCTGTGGTTGCGGCAACTCATTCGGGGTCGTGCTGTTCGACAATGGATTGCCGAGCGGAACAGGTTGCGGCACGGTCGTCATGCGCGGACCATTCGAAGGCGTATTAGTAATCGGATGACCGAAATAGTCCGGCCGATAAATGTGCGGAGTGATGAAGAACAGGATTTCAGTCGAGTCCTTCGTCACCAGTTTGCGTTTGAACATGTTGCCAATGATCGGAATGCTGGCAACGCCAGGCGTGCGCTGTTTCTGCGTCGCTTCCTGATCGGCAAGCACTCCGCCCATCACGGTAGTTCCGCCGTCCGGCACGAGCACTTCAGACTGCATGCGCTGCGTGTCGATACCAGGAACACCACCTACGGCGATACCCGTGTTGACAGTGTTGTTTTCGATCGTGACTCGCATCACAACCGTTCCGGCATCCGTAATCTGCGGTGTGATTGAAAGGCGCAGCGGCACGGATACGAAAGTCGTGGTGACTACCGCAGTACCACCGGCCGCCTGAGTTGTTTGCACCGGAATCTGTGAACCGCTTTCAATCTGCGCCGGCCGGTTATTCATCGCCGTAACGCGCGGGGTCGCAACGGTCTTGACCTCGCCGCGATTTTCGGCGGCGCTCACCAGCGCGCTGATCTGCGCGGTGCCGATCAAACCGGTCGTCAAACCAATGACAGTGGCTGCTGCCGCCGAGCGGAGGTTGTTAAGTGGCATGGCTGTATTCGCGAGACCACCAAATACGCTGTACGGATTGGGACCCGAGGCTAGCGTCGCGCCCTGACCGGTGCCACCGCCGCCGCCGCCACTGCCGCCGCTGCCGCCCGAGCCGGTATTACCGCTTGCCGGTAAGGTTGAAATATTCGCCAGACTGCCGCGATTGAGACCCACGACACCCAACGAAAGCTGAGCGCCCAGGTCGCGGCTGAAGTTATGCTGGGCGATCACAATGCGCGTTTCGATCTCGACCTGTGGTTCAGGCTGATCGAGAATCGCGATCAGTTGGCGGATCGCTTCGACGTTTTCTTTGACGTCGGTGATGATGAGTGAATTGCTCTGACCGGCAACTTCAACTGACCCGAGCCGGGACAAACGGCGCTTGATGATCGGCAGGATTCCCTGATCGCCGCCGCCGCCGCTGACGTCGCCACCGGCGCCGCCGCTGAAACTCATGTTGGTCGAACCGCCGGCAAACGCGCCCGTCGAACCTGCGGCGGTCGCCAGCGTGCCCGAGGCACGAACGTAATTCAATCGCACCATCTCAGTGATCAGCGGAGAATTACTCAGCTGCGAGTCTTTAATGATGCGTTGAGTTTCGGCTTCCTTGGCCAGCGTTTCAGTCGTCGCCACGCGCAGAATGTTTCCGCTGACATCAATCCCCAGCCGGTTCGCGTGCAGGATGGCATCTAACGCGTAATTCCATGGCACGTCCTGAACGTTAACGGTCACCGGAACAGCCTGGACGGAATTATCGATCACGAAATTGATCCCGTACTGTTCAGTGATGTAGTTGAGAATGTCGCGGACATCGGCGTTGACCACGTTCAGATTGATCGGTTCACCGACAAATCCGGTCTGGCCGTACTGGCGCCCCTGCCCTGACTGTTGCGACATATTGTCCCTGGCCGGCGATGATCCCGCCTTGGCCGGCGTGGGCGAGGGCTCCGGCTCGGCCATACGCAAAGTGGCCGACGTCCGCGCTGACCTCACCGTTCTCGCTGAACCGGCGAAGGCCAACGTAAAGCCGTTAAGAGACAAACCGCTGGCACACGCGAGCGCGAATGTTTTGATCGCGACATTCTTCAAATGCTTAGGCATTGTTCCCTCCTCAGGGATTGTTCTGATCTGAACTTCCCGCCCACACGCTCGCTCGAAATGCCCTCTACGAACATTTCGGAGCGCGAGCCGCACTGCGCGGCAGTTCAGCTTGTTGTCAAAATCGAGCGAAGTCGGGCTTCGTTCGGGCAGATGGCTCACCTGCTGCAGATAGCAGCATCAGAAATTGACGAGCCGGAAATCGTGGCTATTGTTTTGCCGAAGCCGACTTAGCACCTTCCGGAGCTGCCGACTCGGCGGCGGATGACTTGCTGGCGCTTAACGATTCGAACGATGAGGGCGCGCGCAGCGGTTTGATTTCAATCGATTTTTCCTTGCGGCCGTCATTCCAGACGACGTCGCGACGGAAAACCAGGCGGCCCTCTTCGATTGCCACGAGCTGGCCATCGAAGAAGCTTTCGCCTGGATAAATCACGTACGAGAGCTTGGGATTGAGGGGCATGGCTTCCACCATCGCTGACCAGCCGCGCGGGGTGCGAAAGATTCCCGTGACCTGGATTTCGCTGAGCAGCAAAGCAGTGGTGGGTTTCGGAGCGGCCACATGTGCAGCCGCGGCCGCGGCTCTCAATTGACGATAGCGTTCGATGCGCACCTGAATTGTGGGCGCATCTAAACGAGCGGCAGCGCCCTTCGGAGGCTTAATTACCGGCTGATATTTCCGGAAAGGATCGCGGCCTGCTGATTTCTCGAGAGCAGGTGTTTCCGAAGCCTTCGCTTCCGCTTTGTCCTGCGCCTTGACAGTCAGACTGATCACGCTGACGACGCAAACGATTGCTGCGGCGCTTATCAAGTTTCTAACTGGCTTTGTGTACTTCATCTTTGTGTTCCCGAATAGGTAGTCTGACTACTTGGTTGCTCCGCTCGCGGCCTGCTGCACTGCCTGTTGGGTGGCGGCGGCCGGATTGGCCGGCGCCTGGGCAGGTGCTGCGTTGTTAGGCTGCGCTCCGTTTGGTTTTTCGGCCGCCTTCTGAAGTTTTTCAGAAGAAACGTAATAGGCAGTCAGATCAAACCGTGCCTCGACCGTCTTGTTTGGAGACTGATTATCCATCTGCTTGAGCTCGAAATTCGTGATGGACACGATGCGTTGGTAATGGGCCATCTGATCAAAGAAACTGCGCAGTGACCCGAATGAGCTCTGGACCGACACATCGATCTTCTTGCCGCTGTAGAAATCCTGCTGCACATCATCCTTGTCCGGAGTGAAGTGCCTGAGCGACAAACCCGTCGCGCGAGCGTGGTCCTGAATCCCCTGCAGCACGTTTGTCAATTCCCGTTGTTCGGGCAGCAGGGCCTTCAATTCTTCCAGCTCTTCCTGCTTATTCTTGTAGGTCGTGCGGAATTCGTTGAGACGTTGCGAGACAATTTGCATCTCGGCATTCGCCTTTTTAAGAGTGGCGATTTGGTCCTGCAGGTTCTTCGTGTCTTTGCGGGTGCCGCTCGTCACGAAATACCAGAAGGCTGCGTAAACCAGAACGGCCACCGCGCCAAAAATCCCCAGGCGCGCGTACCACGGAAGGTTATTGATCTTTCCCATCTTCATGATGTTTTCCCGAATAGCTAGCGAATTAGTTGCGAGCAGCGACGTGATTGGCAGTCGTGGACGCCTGCTGTGTTGGAGTTGCGGGTTCCGGAGGTTTCGCCGGACCGTAGTCGCACTTGATCGTAAAGGCTACGACTTCAGGCAGCGCCGCGAGTACCCCGTTGGCGGCTACCGGCTGGGCCTGTATTCCGGTTGGAGTCTTGAGAAATTGCGCGACCTGCCGGGTGGTTTCAATATTGAGATTTGTGAACAGCCCGGACGAGAATTCCATGCTTTGGCCGAACCGGGTTACTGAGCCTTCATTCGGAGACTCACCTTTAATCGTGAGTTCGGCGTCCTTTTGCTCAACACTCTTCAGGTACAAACCGGGAACACTGTCAAAGCGGGCTTTAATCTCGGCTAGTACTCCGCTGGGTCCTTGTTGCGAGGCCCGCAGCTTCTGAATCGCATCAATGCGGTTGTTAATTTCCGTAAGCCTCTTTTCCAGCTCCTCCTTCTCTTTCTTCACGGCATTCATCTGATCGTTGAGCTGGTGTTGATATGCAAGCTCTTTGGTCGCCGCCGCATGTTGAGCGCTGGCACTGACATAGTCATAGCCGACTCCCAGGATGAGCAGCGCTACTACCGTTAATGCCAGGAGAAACGTTTGTGTATGAGTACTCGAGACTTTGTCCTCGACGAACGCTGCTCCCGTATTACGATCTGTTACGGATTCTAGAAGGTTTACTTTGATCACCGCGCGTCAACTCCTCTCAACGCTAATCCGACCGCTATGGCCATCTCCGGAACGACCTCGCGCATGTACTCTGGATCGAACCCACGCGCATCGACTTTGATCTTCCGGAAGGGATCAAATATCTCTACCGGAATTTCAAAACGCCGGGACAGAAAATCGACCAATCCCTTTAACTTCGAACCGCCACCCGAAATCAGGATCTTCTCTACTGCCAGGCCGCCGTCCTCGACGGTCGCGCGGTAGAAGTCCATCGTCTTTTGGATTTCGAGCGCCAAAATGTCGGACACCGTTTCGAGGATTGGCGTGATGTTGCGATTCGCGGCGGCCTCAGGAAGCGGCATGCCGCGTTTGACCTGTTCGGCCTGTTCAAAAGTCAGACCCAATTCCTTTTGCAGCAACGACGTGTACTGGTTGCCGCCAAACGTCGCATCGCGAGTGAATACCGAGCGACTGCCGTTCAGAATGTTGATATTGGTGGTGCCCGCGCCGATATTGAGGAGAGCGACGACGTGGTTTGGCTGCGGGTCGTAATTCATTTCATAGCAGTTCTGCAGCGCGAAGGCATCGACCTCGATCACCGCCGGTTGCTTTCCGGCCAGCTGAATCGCCTGCTTCAGATTCGCAACTTTGTCGCGCTTGCACGCGGCGAGCAAAACATGAAGTGCCTCATCGGTCGATCCGGTTACGTGGTAATCAAGAGTCACGTCGGTGATATCGAAAGGGATGTGCTCTTCAGCGTGCCACGCAAACGACTCTTGCAGCTCTTCTGAGCTCATCTGCGGCAACACAATGTTCTTGACGATGACCGAGTGTCCGTTTACGCCGGCCGCAACTTTCGTAGTTTTGATTTTGTGTTCGTTGAAAATGCTCGAGATTGCGTTCGAGACGCTGTTCAACTCCATGATCTGGCCATCAACGACTGAATCGGGTTCGAGCGACTCGTACCCAAGGCTGACGAGTTGCAGATCGCCAACCTTGCCGCGCAGCTCGACTGCTTTGACGCTGCTCGATCCAATATCTACGCCGACCATGCTCGTGTTCGCGCGCTTAAACATCATTAATTGCTCCTCGATAGCCTGAACATCATTAACCGTTGACGACGCATGCGCGCACGCGCACGGCGCGCTCGCGATAACCCGGCGCGCACCAATCGAATTCGACAGGGATAGCTTGCGTTGTTATTCATTGGAATATCCAAACGAGTTTGGGCTTCACACTGGCAAGGGCGGGGCGATTTCGGCGGAACGCCGCCGGCAGTGATTTAAGACATGAGCCCAGCGGTAGAAGGTCCAGGCTGTCACTGCCACGGTTAGGCTACAATACGGCCTAACTGTTGTCAACAACATTTTCGATCGACAAACACAGCAAAACAATTAGGCTGCCGAATAGATTTGCTCGAGCCAATGCCGGTCACCGCAAAGACCGCAAGGCGGGCTTGGACATTGCCAGCAACGAAGGCAATGGTTACCATGCGCACCTTGACCAAGTATCGCGCGCTAGTTTTAGTTCTTATCATCGCCGTCGGAATCGCGGCGGCGTGGCTTTACTGGAGTCGTGTGCCGCTGTCCGATTTGGCCAATTGGGCGCCTGCCGACAGCCTGGCATATACAGAGGTGAACGACCTCGGAACACTCGTCGAGGGCGTTCAACAAACCGTTGCCTGGAAGTCGCTGGGGCCACTGCTGGGTGCGCCTCCCAGTCTCGCGCCAAATCCATGGGTAGTTCGGCTGGCGCGGTGGACGGGTATCGGATCGCCGGATGCCATTTTGTTTGCACGCTCGCAAGTGGCCGTGGTTCTCAGCGGCGCTGAGGGGTCTCAGAGCGGCTCAACCCTTATAATAAAGCCACTGCTTACGTTGATCGTGGAGACTCACACGTCCCAACGTCGTATGCGCGGCGCTATTGAACAGCATTTGGAAGATACCGCGCGACAGGACTTTGGAAATCCTGTCATGGTGCGAAAGCAGGTTGAAGGTGTCGAGTTGCAGGAGTGGCAATCAGAGGATGGCACCAGACGAATCGTAGCTTCGTTTATCAACACGACAGTAGTAATCGGGAACGATGAAACCGCCGTCCTGAATTCCGTCGCGGCCGGAACCGGACGCCGGGCCGCGTTGCTCAACCAGACAGAATTTGAACAAACGCGCAGCGCCAGTAATTCCGCGAGTTCAGCCGTGTTCGGTTTTGTCTCGCAAGCCGGCGTAAAGTCGCTGCTCCAGGCCTACACGCTTAACACTCAGTCACACGGCACGGTTTCGAGCGACGCGATTACCGGGGCACGTCTGTTTGCCGATACGTTTGGGGCAATTGTGAAGCAGGTGGGATGGAGCGCCCGGTTCACAAATGGCGCAGTCGAAGATCACTGCTCGGTGATATTGGCAGGTGGCGTGACTGATAAGTTGCGGGTCAGCATGACGCCTGATCGTGGTCCGGATCTGACTCAGTTGCCTTTTGTCCCGCTCGGCGTGCAATCAGTTTCCATTTATAGTTTTCACGATGCGGCAGGGGTTTGGAATGATTTGAATGCGGTGGTCTCATCGCATGCCGATCTGGTCGGCGCCATAGCCGCCCGACCCATGATGCGGAGTTTGCTCAGCGCATATGGGATCAGCGATGCTGATTCGTTTGCGCGCGGAATCGGAACCCGACTGCAAACGATCCGGGCCGAAGAAGGTTCGTCCGCCGTCCTGGTTGGCGAGGTGTTTGATCGACCAGCGATTGAAAAAGGGTTTGCCGCACGGTTCGGCCGAGCTCCAAAGACTGAAAAGTTTGGTGCCGCCGATCTGATCATCGCACCCGATACGTGGACGGCCGCATTTGTGCAGAACAGTTTCCTGCTGGGTCCCGGCGAAGACGTACGACGTTGTTTGCAGGCTACGCCAATGGCCAGTCTATCTCGTCGACGCAAGCTTTCCGGGAGGCGCAGCGATTCGTGGATATTTCGCTGCCGTTAACCGCCGTCGCTTTCACAAATGATTCTCGCGCGGCCGTTTCTTTTGTCGATGCGTTTTCCCACGAGAGCCGTTCGGCATTTTCGACCAATGCCGCGGCCATCAGTGAGGCGTCCAACGCGCTACCCCTGGCAATGAGCGCACTGATAGTGAAAGAAGGCAGGTTCGAATGGACCAGCCGCTCGTCCTTTGGCATCGGCGGCGCGCTGGCGACTAACCTTTTACCGGAAAAATGACTATGCAAGTATTAGTCATCGCTACGCGAAATCAGGGTAAGCTGTTGGAGTTGCGCACAATTATTCGCGAGCTGCCATTACTGATCCTTGATTTGCATTCGTTTCCTTTGGTGCAAACCGTTCTCGAAACTGGTACTACCTTCGTTGAGAATGCGTCGCTGAAGGCTTCGGGCTACGCAGTTCAGATCGGTGAGATGACCGTCGCCGATGATTCCGGGCTCGAGGTTGATGCGCTCGGCGGAGCGCCCGGAGTGTTGTCAGCTCGCTACGCGGGCGACGACGCCTCGGATGGGGAACGTGTGAATAAATTGCTACAGGAACTTTCTCGAATGAAATCATCGGAACGAACGGCGCGCTTTGTTTCGGTCATTGCGATCGCCGATCGGGAGGGCGCAATTCTCAATGTCTCGCAAGGCATTTGCGCGGGGAGCATTGCCGCGGCACCTCGCGGCGCGAACGGCTTTGGCTATGATCCAGTTTTCATTCCTCGAGGATTTCATCAGACCTTTGCAGAGCTGCCGGGTCTGTTAAAGAACCGCATAAGCCACCGTGCTAAGGCCTTGGAATCAGCGGCAGTTTTCATGAGGTGCTTGACCGCCAGTTCGGCTGCTCGCTAGAATGACGCGTCCATTCGTTAGCGAAACGTCACGGGGCGTAGCACAGCCTGGTAGTGCGCTCGGTTTGGGACCGAGAGGTCGGAGGTTCGAATCCTCTCGCCCCGACCATATCAGTGAGCCGACGTAGTAAGCCTCTCCCGGCGCCATTTGCCGGCTGGCCGCTGTTGTCCGGCAATCGACCGCCCTCCAAGTCAAAAAAATTCCCTCAAACCCCAAAAAAGTGCGATTTTTAGCAGACTTTATGCGTTGTCTGTGGTATATGTGGCTCCGATAAGTTTTCCCATTTCGTTGAATTTTGGAGGGGCTACACCCAAATGGCGACCACGGCAGCAGGCAAAAAGCGCATGACCCAGTCCGACGTAATCAACTATTTTGCAGAGCGGACAGGGATGAAACGCGCACAGGTAAAGCAGCTGTTCGAAGACTTGGCAACGCTGGCTACAAACGAGGTTAAATCAAACGGAGAGTTCGTTCTCCCGGGCTTCGGCAAACTCGTTCGCTCGGAAAGAAAGGCGCGTGAAGGCCGGAATCCCGCGACTGGCGAGACGATTCAGATTCCGGCGAAAACCACGCTGAAATTCCGCGTCGGTAAAGCTATGAAGGACTCAGTCCTTCCGAGAAAATAGCCGAAAACTCGGGCTTTTCGAGAATCAGGTTTCCGCCAACAGTCTTAAGCGTCGGCGAAGTGTCCCTCGTGAGGCACCGCCGGCGCTTTGCTGTATGCGGTGAAAGGGGAGGCGGACGCCTGCTGCCGACACAAAAAATACACGCAAAAACTTGTCGGAGATTGGGTGAAGTGTGTTATAGTTCGCGGTTCTGCTGGTACAGCTCAAGCAATCTACCCGTTTTTGGGCTAGTACTGTGCGAAAAGGGTCCGAAGGGACCAGCACTTTGCATCTTGTGCGCCATCGAACGCATCTATAGTTAGTACCGATACCGTTAATTTGATTTGTTTATAAGGAGACTGAGCGAATCGTGAATCTTTACAAGGGCCTGCCGCTGGCTGAGCGGCTCCAGAGAATTGACCATATTCAAGCCCGGCGGTTTTCGAAGTTGACGGGGACCGCAAGCGAAATCGCCACCGAAGGCATCATTCGTCATCTGGCTGCTTGCGATCGCATGGACGTGAATCCGGACATTTCTGCCGTCCGCGAGATCATCGACGACGCGCTGAACGGCCGCCGCGTTTATGCTGAGGCTGCGGAGATAACCCGGGCCGCTTAAATATCGATATATCATCCCACGTGATGGGGAAGGTTGTCGGAGTCTATTCCGGCAGCCTTTTTCTTTGACTCTCGATTGGCCCAGGCACAGCGTGATAGTATTCCGCCCACGCCGAAGCGCTAGCTCCCGTAGCTCAGTGGATAGAGCATCTGCCTTCTAAGCAGAGGGTCGCAGGTTCGAGTCCTGCCGGGGGCGCCACTTTTTAGACTCCGCACCCACGCCCGCACCCAAATTGATCAAGCCAGTTGGGAGTTACGCCGAATTGGTCCTGCCTGGTTCGGAGCTTCAACCGTCCGCCACATGTAACAAATGAGCAGGATCCTTATCTCTTGATAGACTCGATTACTATCCAGTCGGGAAAAAGCGGCACGGAAACTCGAATTTTCCTCGTAAGACACCGTGTGCACGTGTTGGCATTAACAAATATGGAGTCAAAAGCGATACATCAAGAGCAACGCCTCGAATTTGTGGGTTCGAGTCGTATCCGTAGCTCTTAGTTTGTGGCGAACCGCTGGAGGTATAGGCCTCCACCTCGGTAATTCGGCTGAAAGCATGATCAACTGAATCGTGAACCAGGACCCGAATCTTGGTAGTGGTAACCGGGGTGAAAACAATCTTTCGCCAGACATTATTATTGCCAACGATGTTGCCGCCTGGAATAGTGACCCAATTGGCGCCGTCCCAATACTGCACCTCGAAACTGGTGATGCCATATAGTGTGAAGGTCATCGTCTCAGTAGGAACGGACGGGGAGGCATAGTTATCCTGTACCGTGAATACATCCACCTCACCTATGCTTTGGGATCCATTGAAATCTATTTGCAGCCAGTCAGGAAACGCTCCTGACGTAGCGTCATTCCAACCGCCCGAACCGCCGCCCCAACCAATACCGCTGCGATCCCCATTGTTTGTACCAGCTGCGGCGAAGCCTGAATTGTAAGTTGACGAAGCCGAAGCCACGCCCCCATTGGCTGCCAGCGCAACGTTTGTTCCTTGAGTCGGTGTCGGCGTGGGTGTCGGAGTAGGCGTGGGCGTCGGCGTGGGTGTCGGCGAACCGCCGGAGGTATAGGCCTCCACTTCGGTAATTCGGCTGAAAGCATGATCAACTGAATCGTTAACCAGGACCCGAATCTTGGTAGTGGTAACCGGGGTGAAAACAATCTTTCGCCAGACATTGTTATTGCCAACGATGTTGCCGCCTGGAACAGTGACCCAATTAGCGCCGTCCCAATACTGCACGTCGAAACTGGTGATGCCATATAGTGTGAAGGTCATCGTCTCAGTAGGAACGGACGGGGAGGCATAGTTATCCTGTACCGTGAATACATCCACCTCACCTATGCTT
>AP72_2010_repI_A001DRAFT_1000292_pt1 | contig 11372 bp, 9 predicted proteins | sample AmaPasrepliIA001_FD_9535 | JGI IMG/M metagenome (IMG submission 9535)
CCCCAGGGTCTATTGTCATGGCGAGATGGCCCTCTCCCAGCAGAGGCTTCGATCCCGCGCCATTCATGGAGGCCGCGAGATCGTCACGATTATAACTGGCGTAGCCGCGAACGTGGCCCGGCGAGCTGTAATGCACGACCATGAAGCTGACAGCCCCATTCGACTGCGTTTGCAGGATGAACTTTCCGTTGAATTTTAGCGCCGCTCCCAGCATCGCGGTCAGCGTCACGGCTTCCCCGAGCAGCAGCAAGACCGGTTCCGGGTAGTCATGTCTGCCCAGGATTTCATCGACAACCGGGCCAAGACGGATAAAGCGTCCGCGAGCGCCGGATGCTTCTAGCTGGAATGGGAGGACATAATCGTCGAACTTACCCGCGCCGGTGACATCGGCGAATCTTCCGTAATCCCCGCCCATCAAACCTTCTCAAGCACCCTGGCCATCCAATCCAAGTTCTCCATCAATGTGGGTGTTTGCGGGCGGACATCACAGGGCGTTTCGCGCTGCCCAATGGTCGCATGGTTTGCGCCTTCGCGCGGAGGCGCCCTTGCGGCTGTGGCGCGCGCAGCCAGCCTCAATCAAACTTTCTCAAGGCACCATGCAATGATGGCCCGCTGCGCGTGTAAGCGGTTCTCCGCCTCGTCGAACACAACGGATTGCGGCCCATCGATAATTTCAGCCGTCACTTCCGTGCCGCGATGCGCAGGCAGGCAATGCATGAAGATGGCGTCTTTTGCGGCTTTTTCCATGACCGCCGCGTTGACCTGATAGGGCGCCAACAAGTCCATGCGTTCGGCCGTTTCCTCCTGACCCATCGAAACCCAGACGTCGGTGACGACGCAATCGGCTCCCTCGGCCGCCTCGCGCGGATCTTCAAAGAGAACGAGCTTGCCGCCTTCCGAATGAGCCCAGTTGATCAGATCGAGCGGCGGCTGAAGCTTTTTCGGCGTCGCAAGATGGAGGGTGAAGCCATAACGTACGGCGGCATGAATCCAGGACGCGGCGACATTGTTGCCGTCGCCGACCCACGTAACCAGGAGCGGCTCAACCGGCCCCTTCTTCTCCTCGAGCGTCAGCACATCGGCTAGGATCTGGCAGGGGTGCGACCGGTCCGAAAGGCCATTAATCACCGGGACAGTGGCGTATTTTGCGAGTTCGATCAGCGTCTCGTGGGAAATTGCGCGCATCATGATGGCGTCGACATAGCGGGAGAGGACGCGCGCCGTGTCCGCGATGGTCTCGCCCCGGCCAAGCTGCATGTCGGAATGGTTCAATACGATGGCTTCTCCGCCGAGTTGCCTCATGGCGACATCGAATGAAACACGCGTGCGCGTGGATGTCTTCTCGAACAGCATCGCAAGGACGGAGCCTTCCGCGAGACGCGGGCGCGGCGCGGCAGGAGACTTGAATGATTTCTTCAGATCTTTGGCGCAATCGAGGATGAAGCGGAGCGTTTCGCTGTCGTAATCGTCAATGTCAATAAAATGACGCAGCGTCACTGGCGATTTAAGCGTGGTATCACGCTGAAAGTGTAGCATCGAGCCTCGCACATGCGCTGTCTATTTTTGCGCACGCCTCTTTTATTTCCGTTTCTGTTACAATAAGAGGTGGCAAAAGTCTGACAACATTCTCACCTGCGGTAACAGCTAACAATTTCTCCGCAAAGAACGCACCCGCCACGTCCGTGTTGGGGACGTTACATCTCAGGCCGAGCATAAGGCCCTCGCCGCGGACTTCGGCGACGATGCGTGCATGCCGATCAACAATATCAGCAAGCTGTTTCTTAAAAAGCAAGCCCATCTCGCGGACTTGTAACAGGAATTTTGGCTCCAGGACGATGTCGAGGACGGCGTTGCCAGCCGCCGCAGCGAGCGGGTTGCCGCCGAAGGTCGAGCCATGCGTGCCGGCGGTCATTCCCGCCGACGCTTTCTCAGTTGCGAGGCACGCTCCGATGGGAAAGCCGCCGCCGAGGCCTTTTGCGATCGCCATGATATCGGGTTCGACGCTCGACCACTCGTAGGCGAAGAGCTTGCCGGTCCGGCCCATTCCGCATTGCACCTCGTCCAGCATAAGGAGAACGCCGTTCTCATCGGCGAGGTTGCGCAGCGCCTGCAGGAAGGGCCAGCCCGCAAACCGGATGCCTCCCTCGCCCTGAATCGGCTCAATGAGAATGCCTGCGGTTTCCTTGGTGATGGCCGCTTTCGCCGCTTCGAGGTCGCCGAGTGGAACCTGGTCGAAGCCCTCGACCTTCGGGCCGAAGCCGGCCGTGTGTTTCGGCTGATTGCCTGCGGCGATCGTCGCCAGCGTTCGGCCGTGGAACGCGCCTTCGAAGGCGAGAATGCGGTAGCGCTCGGGATTGCCGCGATGGCTATGATACTTTCGCGCCATCTTGATGGCCGCCTCCATCGCTTCCGCGCCAGAGTTGGCGAAAAACACCTTGTCGGCGAATGTCGCGCTGCAAAGCCGTTCGGCAAGCCGTTCCTGGCCCGTAATGCGATAAAGATTAGAAGTGTGCCAAAGCTTGCGCATCTGCTCGGTCAACGCCGCGACAAGATGAGGATGGGCGTGGCCCAGGATGTTAACAGCCACGCCTCCGCCGAAGTCGAGATAGCGGTCGCCGGAAGCCGTGAAGAGCCACGCGCCTTCGCCATGATCGAATTCAACGTCGAGGCGTGCATAGGTTCCTAGAACCGCAGACATTCTTTCCACTCTTTTTCCAATTAAAAAAGCCGCTCCGGCTCCGGGCGGCTTCAGCTGACGAGCTTATTTCCCTTGTGTTAGCCCCTGTGTCAACCGGCATAAAAGACACAGTGCCTCTAAAATGGAACGCCGTTCCTCTGTTTTAAGGATCGGGTAATTTGTCGAGCGGCCGCTTTTGTGCAATCATCCAAGTATAAGGATGAGGTGGTGGCATCTCCTTCCGAATGCGAAAGACTTTCGCACCCCACCGCGTCGCAAAGTGTACGGCGACATTTGTATCTCAGTAGGTAGCGTTTTCGAATTTCCCGGCCTTTGCCGGAAGTAGCCCTTGGTTTGGGCGGTCGAATGCTGCCGCGTATCCTTGTCATGCGTTAGCGCCCGTGGCCCCGCTGGTCAACCTCCCGGCGGCCGCGTCCCTTATTCGCGGTCGATCCGCCGAAATGAACGAGGAGCTAACATTTATGAGTTGGACAGACGAACGTGTTGAACTCTTGAAAAAGCTTTGGGCGGACGGCCTTAGCGCGAGCCAGATCGCGACGAAGCTTGGAGAAGTCACTCGTAACGCCGTTATCGGAAAAGTCCATCGCCTGGGCCTTGCTGGCCGCGCGACGACCTCGCGTATTAGAACGGCCCGCCCGCGTTCGAATATTGCGCTTTTCCCTGCNCGCTCATCCCAGGTGCAATATCGCACCTTCGGTAANACGGCCATTAANGTGGCGCCTCAGCCGATTGAGCGCAAGGCGCCGGCTGCGGCGATCATTCCGCTTCGCGCNATTCCGGAACTCGAACCAGCGCCCGATGGGCAGGTCAAGCTGGTCGACCTCAAGGAAAGCATGTGCCATTGGCCGATCGGCGATCCNATGGAGGAAGGGTTTCATTTCTGCGGGCGGCGCAAGTCGTTTGGCGTTCCCTACTGCGAGCACCATGCGGCGATCGCCTATAACCCGATCGCGCGCAAGCGCCGGACAGTTTAAGGCGGATAAGGAATAAACGGCGGGGGCCGGGAGCCAGGGCGTACGCCCTGGCTCCACTTCTTCACTCAAGCAGGCCTTGGCCCGGAAACTTTTCTCCAAGCGCGTAGCCCGCTCCGCGCACTGTGCGGATAGGATCTTTTTCCTTGCCGCGATTGATGGCCTTTCGAAGCCGGCCGATGTGGACGTCGACAGTGCGCTCATCCACATAGACGTCGTGGCCCCACACGCCGTCAAGAAGCTGCGTCCGCGTAAAGACGCGGCCAGGACTCTCCATTAGAAACTCAAGGAGCTTGAACTCCGTCGGGCCTAAGCGAACGCGGCGTCCGTTGCGCACGACGCGATAGGCTTCGCGGTCGAGCTGGATGCCATCCACCTCAAGAGTTTGAGCGATGCGCGACGGGCTTGCCCGGCGCAGGATTGCGCGCACGCGGGCGAGCAACTCGGGCACGGAAAAGGGCTTCACCACGTAATCGTCGGCGCCGACGGTTAGGCCGCGAATGCGGTCTTGCTCCTCGCCGCGAGCTGTCAAGATCAGGATGGGGATGGGATGGGCTGTTTTGCCTGTGCGGAGCCTTCGGCACAACTCGATGCCGGACAGGCCCGGCAGCATCCAGTCCAGGATGATAAGGTCCGGCGGATCTTCGCTGATTAAGACTTCGGCTTCGTCTCCGCGTTGAGCTAAAGAGACGCGAAAGCCTTCTGCTTCGAGATTATACTCAAGCAGGAGCGCCAGCGCCTCCTCATCTTCAACAATCAGGACCTTCGCATTCATAGGCTCAACTCACGGTCTCGAATGTATCACCCCAATCCTCTCCCATTGTGCCCGAGAACGAGAGTCCGGCTCGTCGTGTCCGATTTGGGACGCTCGTCTTCGAGGGCTTTTCCATGGATCAGAAAGTAGATCGTCTCGGCGATGTTTGTCGCGTGATCGCCGATGCGTTCGATATTTTTGGCGCTGAACAGAAGGTGCGCGTAAAGCCCGGCGCTCTGCGGTTCATCCATCATGGCCCGCAGAAGTTCGCAGTAGAGCGAATTGTACATGGCGTCGATATCCTGATCCTGCTGCCAGACTTTCAGCGCCCCGCCGGCGCTACGCTGAGAATAGGCGTCAAGAACAGCTTTGAGCTGCGTCAAGGCGGCTTCGCCGATGTGCATGAACCCGGTCATGACCTGCGCCGGGCGCGCTTCGGCCGCGATTGCGATTGCGCGCTTAGCGATATTTTTTGAAAGATCGCCAATGCGTTCCAGATCGGCCGCAATTCGGATCGCATTCACGATTTGGCGCAGGTCGCTCGCAACGGGCGCGCGCTTTGCTATGATTGAGATCGCGAGTTCATCAACCGCGCGCTCCAACGCGTCGATCTTGCGGTCTTTTTCAAGCGTGACTTCGGCCAAGTCTGGGTCACGATGGTAGAGCGCGTCGATGGCCTGCTCAAGCGCCTGCTCCGCAAGCCCGCCCATCTGAGCAATCATCGTATCCAGAGATTTAAGTTCCCCCTCGTAAGCCTTTACGGGATGTTCCGCCAAAGCCTTTTCCTCCGTGTGGGGCCGGAGCGCCGGAACGCTGAGCCATACTGCTTCGTGAGCCGGGCGGTCGCGGGACTTAGCCGAACCGTCCAGTGATGTAATCTTGCGTCCGTCTCTGCCTAGGATTTGTGAAAATATGATCGGTGGCGTCTTCCTCCACGAGATAGCCGAGATGAAAAAAGGCGGTGCGCTGAGAAACGCGGGCCGCCTGCTGCATATTATGGGTGACAATCACAATGCAGTAGTTCTCGTGAAGCTCGTCGATCAACTCCTCGACTTTGGCCGTCGCGATGGGGTCGAGGGCCGAACAGGGTTCGTCCATCAGGATGACTTCAGGGCTGACGGCAATGGCGCGTGCAATGCAGAGGCGCTGTTGCTGTCCTCCTGAGAGGCTGGTGCCTTCGCTGTCGAGGCGGTCCTTAACTTCTTCGAAAAGACCAGCGCGGTTGAGGCTGTTCACCACGATTTCCTCAAGGTCCGCTTTCGACTTGGCGAGGCCGTGAATGCGCGGGCCGTAGGCGACATTTTCAAAGATCGATTTCGGGAAGGGGTTCGGCTTCTGGAACACCATGCCGACACGGGCCCGCACCTGAACAGGATCGACACCGGGATCATAGATGTTCTTGCCTTGGATCTTTACCTCGCCTGTTACTCGCGCGCCTGTGATCGTGTCGTTCATCCGGTTGAAGCAGCGGAGGAAGGTGGTTTTTCCGCAGCCGGACGGCCCGATGAAGGCCATCACATTGCGATCCGGGATATCGAGGTTGACGCCGAAAAGGGCCTGCTTCTCGCCATAGAACACCGAGACGTCGCGGGCCGTGGCTTTCGGAAGGCTTCTATGCGCGGCATCCGCGCGCTCGGAGCCAGGTCGCGCGGAAGAACCGCTTTGGGTTGGCTCGGCGGAGATCTCTACCATTTGCGTTCATACCTTCTGCGCAAGATCATGGCGACGATGTTCATCACCGCGATGATCGCCAGGAGCACGATGGTTGCGCCCGCGGTCTTTTCGACGAAGCCACGTTCGGCCTCGGTCGCCCACATATAGATCTGGACGGGGAGCGCGGTCGCCGGATCGATGGGCGATTTCGGAATGTCGACCACGAAGGCCACCATGCCGATCATAAGAAGCGGCGCTGTCTCGCCCAAAGCTTGAATGAGCCCCAAAATCGTGCCGGTGATGATGCCCGGAAGAGAGAGCGGCAGCACGTGATGGAAGATCGTCTGCACCTTTGAGGCGCCCACGCCGAGCGCTGCTTCCCGGATTGAAGGCGGGACGGCGGTGATTGACGCGCGGGTTGCGATGATAACGGTCGGCAAGGTGCGCAGCGTCAGCACCAAGCCGCCGACGAGGGACGCGGACCGAGGGAGACCCGCGAAGTTGATGAACACTGCAAGGCCCAGCAATCCGAAGACAATGGACGGCACTGCGGCGAGATTGTTGATGTTGACCTCGATCAGGTCGGTGAAGCGGTTTTTGGGCGCGAACTCCTCGAGATAGATCGCGGCGGCGACGCCGAGCGGCACCGACAACAGCATCACGATGAGCATAATGTAGAACGAGCCGAGAAGCGCCACGGCCAAGCCAGCAGTCTCTGGCTGGCTCGAAGCCGTATTCGTGAAAAGCCCGGTGTTGAAGAGCTTTTGCATAACGCCGTCGCCGGTCAGCTTGTCGATCCAGGCAATTTGCTGGTCCGAAATCTGCCGGTTCGCCTGCGGAAGCGCGCGATCGATCCTTCCTTTTTCGAAAGCGTCGACGTTGCCGCTCGCAAGCACCCAGACACTCTTTGTTTGGCCTATTAGGGAAGGGTCGGCTGTGACCATTTGGCGAAGCTGAGAGTCTGTTTCGCGAGAAAGGAGGGCGTTCGCGGCGTTCCGCTGCAGTCGATTAGAAGGATCAACGCCAAGAACCTTATGAAGCGCCGTATAAGCGAGCTTCTGGTAATTAGCCTGAGCCAGCGCGCTTGCGCTTCGGTTCCCGTCGGGATCGATCTCTTGGGCGTCGAAGGTAATCGGCAGCTTGATCGAGGTCTGGAAAAATGCGGTCCAGCCATTGCCGATAATCGATGTGAACAGGATCACAAGAAAGGCAAGACCGATTGCTATCGCGGCCAGCCCGTAAAGCTGGAACCGGATTTCGGCCCGCCGGCGGCGGCGCATGAGCGCAGGATTATCGAAGCGGCCTGGAACCAAAGAAGCGGCGAGATCGGTCAAGGATGTGTCATCGGTAAGCACGCTCATTCATACCGCTCCCGATACTTCCGAACAATGTAAAGCGCGTAGACGTTGAGCCCGAGCGTCAGAATGAAAAGCGTCAGACCCAGCGCGAAAGCGACGAGCGTTTGCGGCGTATTGAATTCGAGGTCGCCCGTGAGTTGGCTCACGATCTTGACCGTAATGGTCGTCACGGATTCAAACGGGTTCAACGTCAGGTTGGCGGCGATGCCTGCGGCCAACACCACGATCATGGTTTCGCCGATGGCGCGCGACGCGGCGAGCAGGATCGCGCCGACGATGCCGGGGAGCGCGGCCGGCAGCACCACGCGCTTGATGGTTTCGGATTGGGTCGCGCCGAGACCGTAGGAACCCTCGCGAAGGGAAAGCGGAACGGCGGATATAATGTCGTCCGAAAGCGACGAGACGAAGGGGATGATCATAATGCCCATCACGATCCCGGCCGTCAAGACGCTCGTCGGCTGAATGACAAGGCCCGCTTTCGATCCGACAAAGTTCAGGAATGGACCGACGGTGATGACTGCGAAAAAGCCGTAGACGATTGTCGGAATGCCAGCCAGCATTTCAAGAAGCGGCTTCAGCGTCGCCCTGACTTTGGGATGCGCATATTCGGACATATAGATGGCCGCCAGCAACCCTATTGGCACAGCCACAAGCAGCGCGACAAAGGAGATATAAAGGGTGCCCCACATCAGCGGCACGAGCCCGAACTGGCCTTCGGTGTCGCCGGACGAGCCCGCCCCTGCAAAACGCGGGTCCCACACCGTTCCCGTCAAGAAGTCGACAATCGATGCCTGTTTGAAAAAGTCGGCGCTTTCGAAGAGCACTGAAAGCACGATCCCGATCGTGGTCAAGATTGCGACCGAAGAGGCTGCCATGAGACCGCCTACGACGACGCGCTCGACGCGGTTGCGGGCGCGAAGGTTCGGGGAAATCCTGAAAAAAGCGAAGGCGAATCCGGCAATAGCGAGGATCGCGGTGACGAAGGCCTGGGCGACGCTATTCTTTTGTTTCAAGCTGTTAAGGAGTTCAGCACTTTGGATAATTGCCGCATCGGGCGCGCTCGCGACGGCGACCCCCTTCTCCGAAAGCAGGCGCTTCGCCTCCTCGGGATTGGCTTTTGCCGCCTGAAGCTGCTCCGAGGTCAATGATGTCAGACCCGACGCCACGTTCCTGACAACGCTCATCGTGAGCCCTATCTGCGCTTCCGACCCTTGCAGCACCTGCGCGGGCAGGGTCGCCCGCACTTGGGCGTCGAGGAAATCGGGAGCGATAGCAGCCCAGATCAACAGCACAATGAAGGCCGGGAGAGAGGACCAAAGAGCAAGATAGCCGCCATGATAGGCAGGGCGCGAGTGAAGCCGTCTTTCCTTGCCATCCCCCATTATCTTGGCGCGGACGAATCCGACGAAAAATGCAACGACCGCCAGCCCTAGCAGGCTGAGAAGCAATGTGCTGAGAGACACAGCCGACTCCCGAAGCGCCACACACGTTTGATGCAAGCGCGGCGGCTGCCCCGCCGCCACGCGCTCTTTGCGTCTTAGCTGAGCGGGCCCATCGTCTTCAGATTTTTGACGGTCTCGCGCGTTTCCTTCGCTTCCTTCTCGGGAAGCGGAACAAGCCCGTACTGAGCAAGAGGGCCATCCTCGCCAATCATTTTGTCGCTGACGAAGAACTCGGCATATTCTTTCAGGCCGGAAATGACGCCCTCATGAGCCTTCTTGACATAGAAGTAGAGCGGCCGGGATACGGGATATTTCCCATCCGCGATCGTCTCGACGGAAGGCGTGATCCCGCTTACGGTGGCGACCTTCAGCTTATCGGTGTTGTTCTCATAGAAGGAGAGACCGAAGACGCCGAGCGCCTGTTTGTTGCTCTGGAGACGGGCCAGCGTCTCGGTGTAATCGCCGTCGATATCGACAGCGTGCTTGCCGCCATCGTCCTTGCGCACTCTCGCGCAAGCCTTCTCGGTCGCCTCGGCGAGCTTCTCCGCCGGTGTGCCGCTTGCCTTAAGCTTCTCTTCGATCAGCTTGTCTGCGCCAGCGGCCTTGCAGCCAGCGACGAGCACCTTCGTTTCGAACACTTCACGCGTTCCGTGCTTCTCGCCGGGGATGTAAGCAACGATATCCCAATCGGGGAAATTCCGGTTGACCTCTTTCCAGGTTTTGTTGGGATTCGCGGCAAGCGCGCCATTGACCGGGACTTCGGCGCCGATTGCGAGGAACCAGTCCTTCGGCTCGAAGGCGAACGAGGGGCCTTTGACGTCGGAGGCGAAGACGATGCCATCATAGCCGAACTTGACCTCGACGATATCGGCGACGCCGTTCTTCGCGCAGGTATCCTGTTCAGATTTCTTGATGCGGCGGGACGAGTTGGCGATGTCGATCTTGTCCTCGCCGACGCCATCGCAGAACTGCTTGATGCCCGCGCCCGAGCCACCCGATTCCACGACGGGCGCCTTCAGGGTTGAATTCGCCTTCGCGAAACTCTCTGCGACAATCTTTGCGTATGGAAAGACGGTCGAAGAACCAGCGATTTTGACCTGATCTCGGGCCGATGCGGAGCCAGCGGAAAGAAGTCCGGCAGCCGCCATAGCCGCAACCAATGCGGCAAGACGATAATTCACTGTGCTCTCCCTTGAAAATGAAAACCAACCGGGAAGCTTGTGCGGTTGTGTGCGCCAAGGATCGTAGGACAGCGCAACAACTGTTTTATGAAAGCTGAATGAAGGTTTTGTGACAGACCGACAAATTGATTGATATAGAGGAATCTTACAAAAAAGCAGGTTTCCTCTTAGCTCGTGTCTTGTTCGCAGCTCAGCTCGTAGCCTGAATCGGAACGTGCTCGGTCAGAAGGACCGTGAACTTCGCGCCCGCTCCTACTTTCGATGAAATACGAAGCTCGCCGCGGTGGCGGTTCACCACGTGCTTCACAATGGCGAGCCCGAGGCCGGTTCCCCCTTTTTCCATAGCGGCTGACCCCGGAACCCGATAGAAACGCTCTGTCAGGCGCGGCAAATGCTGAGCAGCGATGCCGGGGCCGTCGTCCTCGATGCTGATCGCAATCACGCCTGAAGCTCCGCCCTGCTGGCGCTCGAGATTTACAACGACATGACCGCCGGGACGTCCATACTTGATGGCGTTGTGAACGAGATTAATGAAGACTTGCGTCAGTTCGTCGTGATCGCCCAGCACCTGAACGCCATCGAGCTCGGAATGGACCTGAACGTCGATGTTCGCCTCAGAAGCCATGGGCTCCAAGGCGTGGCAGGCATGCCGGACAAGCTCGGAGATCACGACGACGTCTCGCGGCCTCAAATGCGCGCGCATCTCCACGCGGCTTAGCGACATCAGATTGTCGATCAGGCGCGCCATGCGTTCGCCTTGTTTCGCCATGATCGGCAGGAAACGGTCGCGTGCCGCATCGTCATGGCGGGCCGCGCCTTGAAGGGTCTCGATGAATCCCAAAAGCGACGCAAGCGGTGTTTTGATCTCGTGGCTGGCATTCGCGATGAAATCGGAGCGGAGCTGATCGAGACGGCGCTGCTCCGTCAGATCCCGCAAGAAGAGCAGGGCGAAGGGGGCGCCTTCGAGATACGAAACCGTCGCCGCCATGTAGCGCTCGACGGGCACCCTTTCGCTGAAGGTGACAGTTCGTTGTGCTTTTTCGGGGCCGCAATCCATGACGGCATCGAGGACTTGAGGACTCCGGGTGGCGCTCGAAATGTGCAATCCTGGTTTCAAGCCGCCAAAAAGGTCGCAGGCCTTGCCGTTCGAAGAAAGAATGGTTCCGTCGCGCGAGAGGAGAATTGCGGGTTCCGGAAGCGCATCAATGACTGATGCCGCAATATGGAGCGGTTCTTGGCGCTGGGGCTCGGCCATTCCTTCGGAGGTAACCGGTTTAGTGAGGGAGGAACGCGGAATGAAGGCTGCGCCGGCGGC
>AP72_2010_repI_A001DRAFT_1000294_pt1 | contig 11305 bp, 9 predicted proteins | sample AmaPasrepliIA001_FD_9535 | JGI IMG/M metagenome (IMG submission 9535)
CTTGATTTTCTCTTTCGCCTCTGATGGACGGCTGTGCAGGTGCGCTCCGATTTCCAGATGCTGAAAGCGATCCATCACTGGCCCGATCAGGTCAGCGATCTGTGGCGGAGAAGCCAATCCTACGGTGTCGGCCAGCGATACCTGTTCAATCTGCATTTCTGATAGCAGATCGACAGCTTCGACCACCTCATCAACATTCCAAAGGTCGCCGTATGGATTTCCAAAAGCCATCGAGATGTATACAACCAGACTGAGTCCAACGTCGCGTGCCTTTTGCTCGATATTCTCCAGAGTCTCAATGGCCTGATCGAGTGACTGATTTTGGTTGTTCTTCAGGAATGTCGGCGAAACCGAATAGGGAAATCCCAAAGTCCGCACAGCGTCGGTGGCGATAGCGCGGTCTGCGCCTTTTTCGTTCACGACAATGCCGATGATCTCGACATCATCGGGCGGGTCAAGCTCTGTGAGCACTTGTTCCGAGTCGCTCATCTGGGGAACGACTTTCGGGGAGACAAAGGAGACAGCATCTATGTGTTTGAACCCTGCTCCGATCAGTGCGCGCAGGTACTGAACTTTGGTCTCAGCCGGGATCTGGTGCTTTAGGCCTTGCCAGGCGTCACGGGGACATTCGATGAGTTTCACGGGCTTCTTCTCTGTCATTCCGAGCCGCCGTCTTTGCGGAGAGGAATCCCTACGTGCACCCATTCGGTATGGGTTCGGTAGGGATTTCTCGCTTCGCTCGAAATGACAACCATGGAACTCACGTCTGTAGCACTCCAACGTTGAACTTGGGAACATCAGGATTCAACGATGCTGCTTCCAAAGCCTGAATCAAAACATCCCGCGTCTCCAGCGGATTAATGATCTTGTCGATCCACAATCGCGCAGCACCATATCGCGGATCCATCTGCTCGTCGTAGGTCTTCTTCACTGATTCGTANAGCTCTTTCTTCTCAGCCTCGCTCAGTTTCTTGCCGCCGCGTTCGAGCTGCTTAATCTTGATTTCGACCAGTGTGCCCGCTGCCGAAGCGCCACTCATAACTGCGTAGCGGGCTGTGGGCCAGGCGAAGACAAATCGCGGATCGTAAGCTTTGCCGCACATGGCGTAATGACCCGCGCCGAACGATCCGCCAATGATCACGGTGATCTTGGGCACTACCGAATTGGACACGGCGTTGACCATCTTCGCGCCGGCGCGGATAATGCCGCTCCATTCCGCGTCGCGTCCCACCATGAAACCGTTGACATCGTGCAGAAAGACAAGAGGCACGAGATTCTGGTTACAGTCCATGATGAAGCGCGCTGCTTTTTCTGCCGATTCCGTATAAATCACACCACCGAACTCGACGCGCTTCTCGCCTGAGTGCTTGTCCAGGTCCTGAACGTGTGTCTTCTGGTTAGCCACGATGCCCAGGGCGAAGCCGCCGATTCGGGCGTATCCGCAGAGAACCGTCTTGCCGTATTCCGCTTTGTACTCCTCGAATCGGCTCTCGTCGACGATGCGTCCAATAATCTCCTTCATGTCATACGGACGCGCCGGATCGGCATCGACGATGCCCAGCAGCTGNNCTTTTGGAAGACGCGGAGGCTGGGACTCAATGCGGCTGAAGGGCGCGCCAGGACGCTGGCCCATCTTTCCGACCAGAGTTCTAATACGGGAAATGCAGCTCTCGTCGTTGGGTTCGCGATAGTCCACCGTACCGGAAATCTGCGCATGCATCTTCGCGCCGCCAAGCTCTTCAGGCGTGTACTTCATCCCGATCGCCGCTTGCACAAGAGCGGGGCCAGCGAGAAAGAGGCCACTGCCTTCGGTCATCAGGATGTGGTCACACATCACGGGCAGGTACGCTCCACCAGCCACGCACATTCCCATAATGGCAGTGATCTGCGGAATTCCCATGGCCGACATCACCGCGTTGTTCCGGAAGACGCGGCCGAAGTCGTCAGTGTCCGGGAAGACGTCTTCCTGTAACGGCAGAAACACGCCTGCCGAGTCGACGAGATAGATCGTCGGGATGTGGTTTTCTATGGCGATGTTTTGCGCCCGGATTACTTTCTTCGCGGTCATCGGGAAGAAGGCGCCGGCCTTCACCGTGGCGTCGTTGACGATCACCATGAAGAGTCGCCCCTGAATGCGTGCAAGACCCGTAACTACTCCAGCACCCGGCGCTCCGCCCCACTCTTCGTACATGCCGTTCGCCGCATAAATTCCCAGCTCGAGCAACTCGGTTCCGGCATCGATCAGTAGTGCAATGCGTTCGCGTGCGGTAAACCGTCCTTTGCCATGTTGGGAGTCGATTGCCTTGCCTCCGCCACCTTCGCGAATCTTCTCCTCTTCACGTGCGATGGTTGTGACCAGATCAGCCATTGCTCGCGCATTTTTCTGAAATCGCGGCGAATTGGAATCGAGGTTTGAAGTAATTACGCTGTGCGTGGATGTGACCGGAGTTTGTGCCATCGGGCTCTGCGAAGAAACTCTTTAGGGTAACAAACCGGGGAAGAATCGGGTGATCGGGCCATCGGGCGATCGGGTGAAATAGGAGCAGAACCATCCCCGGTTATGAATGGGCTAAAGAAACATGACGCAAGAGCTCCAGAATCGCGACAGGCCGAAGGCCGAGTGCCGAGCGGCAAAAGCATTTGTTTTCACTTCACCCGATAACCCGATCACCCGATTCTTAGGCTGGAATTCCGCGAGGCTTAACATTCGCGCGGATGAAGGTCACGATCTGGTCCATCGAGGTACCAGGTCCGAAGATGCCTGTAACGCCGTGTTGATTTAAAAATGGAACATCTTGTTCCGGAATGGTACCGCCGAGGACGATCAGCACGTCCTCCATCTGCTTTTCCTTCATTAACGCCACGACTCTGGGGACGATTGCATTGTGCGCGCCAGAGAGGATTGACAGTCCGATGACGTCTACATCTTCCTGCAACGCAGCCGTCACGATCATCTCTGGAGTTTGGCGCAGACCGGTATAGATGACCTCCATACCAGCATCGCGGAGCGCGCGTGCGATTACCTTGGCCCCACGGTCGTGGCCGTCCAGGCCAGGCTTTGCCACGAGAACGCGAATCTTCTTGGGAATCTCAGAGGGCATGAGCGAACTGGTGATTATAGCGAAGTGCTCAAATCAGGGATTAGAAGACGCAAGCATGCTGCGTTTGTACTGCTAAATCACAACGTCCAACGACCGCCACAAGTACCAACTCGCGATCGAGCAGTATGGATGCCAACACTTCGCGATGCGCTCCATGGTTCGCGGCTTCGGCATTACCTTCATGCCNTAGGCTTTGCGCATTGCGTTGCGCACTCCGAAGTCGCCGGTGGGAAGGATGTTGGGGCGGCGCAGCGCAAACATCAGAAACATGTGCGCGGTCCACTCGCCAATACCTTTTACCTGCGTAAGCTCCGCAATGATTTCTTCATCGCTCATCTTGGGAAAGCGCTCAAACTCCACAACTCCATCGCGAGTCTTGCGCGCCAGATCGCGGATGTAAGTTAGCTTCTGCCTGGACAATCCTACGGCTCGCATCTGCGTGGGACGAAGCTTGAGGATCGAATCGGGAGTGATCTCCCCACCGGCCTTGTCCACCAGTCGCTCGAAGATTGTTCGCGCAGCTTTTCCATGAAGCTGCTGAAAAACGATCGATCGCGTGAGCGCGCGGAATGTTGGCTCGTGATATTGCATGGCATAAGGGCCAACGCGCTGAATGATCGCAGCCATGACTGAATCAGCAGATCGCAGATGCGCGAGCGCCTGATCGTACGATTGCTCTTGAGTGGGAGGAAGCGGCGATCCGTTTGTTTTGGAAAGCTGTTTCTTGGCGGCGGTTTTCACAGCCCAGATTTTACTTGAGCGCTGCAGTTTCGATTTTGAGACCGTGGATGACTACTTTGAGCCGACGATCACATGGTCGGAGATCTTCTCGAACTCCTTCGCGCTGATTGCGCCTTTGCGCACAACGTCACGAGGCTGCTGGTAAGGCCGGTCGGCAATGATTGCGTTTGCCTTGGGCTCATCAATCCCGGGAAGTCCCATCAGTTGAGCCTTGTTCGCGTTATTCAAATCCACGAGGGACGAGTTCTTGTCGTTAAGACCTTCCTTTACGCCCTGAGCCGCGGCAGTGATCTGAGTTTGGGCCACCGCAGCTCCTTTTTTAATGTTTCCGGCGGCTTCACGGCTTTCTTGCTTTAATTCTTCGGTGGCTTTGGCTGCCTGTTGCCGAGTTGTGCCTGCATCGTTCGAACAGGCGATCCCACCGATGGCGAGGATGATTGTGAAAGTAAAGGGAATATGCGAGCGCACGGAAAATCCTCCTCAGGATGTGAGGATGAACCGACGTGAATAGTTGCTCAGAGACTCGAACTGTGACAACAACACGGATTCAGTGCATATGCGCTGCCTGGAAGACGCGCATCCTAATATCAACAATACTAGTCACCAAATGAGTACCAAGACTCTGTTCCTTGTAGGCATTATTTGCGTGGCTCTGGGACTGCTGTCGTTTGTGGTCAGAATTCCCCACGCACAACAGGAGCAGTTTCAGTCCAACAGCATTTCTCTTGGTGTATCCCGAACAGAGCGGCGGCATTTTCCAGTGGGAGTTGGAGGTACGTTCATTGTTGGTGGGCTCGCACTGATGGTGGTGGGCTGTCGCGAGCGGGTGCCCTGAGCTATTGCGACTCCACCAAGAACCCTGGTAACTCGCGACGATCCCGATAAATCGTGTTCTTGGCACGGACTTCTCCCACCGCGTCGGCATGCAGTGTGTATCGCCCAAGAGGCAGGCTGGAATCGAATTTCAAATCGGGAGTCTCTGCACCTCTCGTCAACGTCACGCGCTCATAGCGCAAGGCAAAGGCTTTTCCGTACTCGTTTACTGCCACGACGATTACCGTGAGATCGACGTTATCTTTGCTTCCGTTTTTCACCCGCACTGCCCCCGCCATGTGGTCCGCCGAGATATGTGGCTGGTCGGTCCAGCGAATGGCTAGGAGTGGGCCAGGATTTGTTACCAGGAGCTTGGTGATTGTCAGCGGCGGCTCAGAAGCATCGGAGACTTGTAGCAAGACGGAGAACTGCGCGTCAGATTGTGGCGTGCCGAAAATGACTCCGCGTCTGCTTTCGAACGTGAGACCGGGTGGCAACGATTGCTGCAAGACTGTCCACTGATATGGCTGCTTGCCTCCCACAACTTTGATTTCCGCCTTATATTCGACTCCGATCTCGGGAGGCGGCAGATTCGACGTCACAATCTGGAAAGGCCGATTGCTCGGAGATGTTTGCGCCGACGCTATGAGGCTGGTGAACGTCCAAACTGATCCAGCACACAGCATCAAGATCCATGTATTCCGCCGCATGGATTAACTATAAACAACCAACCGGCTGCGCTGCCCTCCCCTCCCTATTCCTCCCGCAGCAAATCCATGGGCTGAATGGCAAGAGCGCGGCGTGCAGGGATTGAAGCCGAGAGTAGTCCTACCAAGGCCATGGTCACTATTACTCCGACCAGCACGAGCGGGTCGGCGGCAGAAGCGTGGTACACAATGCTCGCGAGCACCTTCGTAGCTGCCATTCCAAGCAGGAGCCCCGTTACCGAACCGGCCAGGAGAAGAAAAACCGTTCGTGCCAGCGCAGCGCGAAGCACCTGCATTTGCTGAGCGCCGAGAGCCACGCGAATTCCGAGTTCGCGCATCCGTTTGCTGACTGTGTAAGAGGCAAGTCCAAATAACCCGGTTACCGCGAGAACGATTGCGAGTGAGCCGAAGACGCTAAGCGCTACCGTAGCGGCAACTGCGGGAAGCATCATAAAGCTCAAAGAATCCTGCCAGCTATTCAGGTTGAACATCGGGATACTGGGGTCGATGTGATAGATCGCTTCGCGGATTGCGGGAATCATTTGCTGTGGCGCTATAGTTGAGCGAACTACCATGACCGTGGACGTATTCGGGGATTGCAGGACGGGATAAAAGATCGCAGGCCGGGGTTCTTCGGCGAGGAACTCATACTTGCCGTCCTCGACGACGCCGACGATCTCCCACGGTTGTTTCCCATGAGATCGGAATCGCTTTCCTACAGCCTGCTCGGTACCAAACATTCTGCGAGCAAATATGGAATTCACGATGGCCACCTTCGGTGAATTGCCATCGTCATGCCAAGTGAACTCGCGGCCGGTGAGCATCCGAGTCCCACAGGCAACGAAGTACCCGGGCGATACCTGGTAGTAGCTGGCGTGGAACTTCTGCAGCGATGCACGGAACTCAGTCACACTTGTGTCGAACACGCTTGTGCTCGATTGATCCAGAGCCAGTGGCGTGGTGCTGCCAAAAGCGGCTGATGTGACACCCGGCAGGTGCGACACGCTGTCGAGCAGCAGTTTTTGCACCTCGGGCACCTGCTGATCCGTGTAACCAGCGAGATGCAGATCGAAGACGGCGAGCGTCGCCCCTCGCGGATCGAATCCTAAGGGCGTGGTGAGAGCTCGCTGCAATCCGCGCAGTGAAACAAGGGATGCAGTTACGAGCAAACAGCAGACAGCGATCTGTACGCCGAGCAATACGTCGCGTAGCNCCAGCCGTACAGTACTGACCGCAGTGCCACTCCCGGCACGAAGTACCTGATTAGGATCAGTGCGCCAGATCTGCTTAAGCGGCATGCAGCCGAAAATCAGTCCGGTTGCGATTGAAACAACAAATGCGAACACATAGAGCTTGCGATCCGGCTGCACCAGGAATTGGAGAGGGAAGTCAGCTACTGGTCTCCATCGAGAGAGGAACTGCAACAACACCGCTGAGAGCGACAGAGCTACGATCCCGCCGGACATTGCCACTACAACCGATTCCACGATCAGTTGCCGCAGAATGCGTGAGCGGCTTGAACCGAGCGCGAGGCGGATGGAGAGTTCCCGCGCGCGGTCTGCCGTACGCGATGCGAGTAGTCCTCCAAGATTCGTGCAGGCCGCGAGCAGCACGAGGACGGCGAGAAGCATGATTCCAAGCATGAATCCCCGAACTGGTCCTCCTAGCATGTCTCCCATGAGTCCCGGCCGGCTCAGATGAAAAGTCAGGTGCTCGTCGCTTGCCGGATATTCATGCGCAAGCTGCGCTGCGATGTTGTGGAGATTCGCTTCGGCCTGCGCCTGCGTGATTCCCGGTTTGACTCTTGCCACGACCCAAGCGTTCCAATCATTGCGCTGCTTGATCCAGTTATATCCTTCGATCTGTTGTTCGTTCAGAATGGGAAGCCATACTTCCGGCCAGAAGAACTTCTCAGTTCCGTAGAAATTAGCCGGCGCCACGCCAATTACGTTGTACGGCTGCTTGTTGATCTTGACTGTCGTGCCAAGAATCCTGGGATCTCCGTTGAAGCGCGATTTCCAACAGGCGTAACTAAGAACGACCACTTCGGTAGCGTGGTCCCCGTGTTCATCGGTCGGCGACAAGAATCGCCCTAATTCGGGACGCACCCCAAGCGTCTCAAAATAATTTCCCGTAACTTCATAGCCCCACACCGGCTGCGCAACATTCCACGCTTCCAGACCTATACGGGCTACACGAGTCGCAGCGATTCCGGAAAAGACGCTGTTTCGATCCCTGACGTCAAGGTAATCGGGAAACGAATTGCTCATCTCCCCCTGACCCCGGTGCTGAAGCGTGTACACCTGCTCGGGATTCGGGACCGGAAGCGGGTTCAGCAGTAGCCCGTTCATCACGCCGAAAACGACGACGTTCGCTCCGATTCCCACTGCCAACGTAATCAGAGCGGTCATGGCGAAGCCGGGCGATTTCAATAGCTGGCGAAAAGCGTAGCGAACATCCTGAAGAACGTTTTGCATAGATTTGATCTAGATGCAGGAATGAACCGCACTTTCCGCGCCAGACTGTCTCTGCTCCTCTGGCAGATCAGTTTGCGATTTCCGAGCCGTTTGCCTGAATTCCAGATTTGTTGAATGTTCGCATTCAGACGTAAGTGTTCGGAAGTGAACACAAATCGCGGGCTGAAATGTCGAAATATGGGACAAATATCACCCTACCGCATGCCGGTATGGCTATTTTGGGGCCCTCCATTTCCTATTGATTCTCTATAGGGCGCTCACCTATTCTCCTACAGAACGTCGATAGGAGCGTGAACGTGGCGCCTGAACAAACCGCATTACTGCAGGGGACTTTGGACTTGCTTATCTTGAAATCGCTCGCACTCGAGCAGATGCATGGACTGGGAATTGCAAGACGTGTTGAGCAGATCACTGGGGGAACTTTTCTAGTCAAACCGGGATCGCTCTTTCCCGCTTTGCACCGGATGGAAGAAGAAGGCTGGGTAACGGCGGCGTGGGGAGAATCAGAAAACAATCGCAAAGCCAAGTATTACCGGATTACCAAGGCAGGACGGCGACAGCTTGAAACGGAAAGCGAGCGTTGGAGTCGGATCTCTCTCGCCATCGCTCAGGCGCTGGCAAGTTCTTAACCAAGGAGGACGGACGCTATGAAGAGAAGGGAACTACTCAAAGGCGCGGCGGCATTTGGAGTCGCGTCAGCACTTCCGTTATCGATTGCACGACCAGCAATAACCTCGGACGGAGTTCCAAAAGGGAACAGTCCTTTGCCAGCCAACCCTCTTAAGCCGCCTGCGGAAGGCAGTATTCCGGTTGCGTTCGTGATCTCTGACGGCGCGGTGATGATTGATTTCGCCGGCCCGTGGGAAGTGTTCCAGGATGCCGCTATGGGCGTAGATCCAATGCAGATGGGGCCGGCGTTCAAGCTGTACACAGTGGCGGAGACCACCAAGCCGATCAAGGCGAGCGCTGGAATGACGATTATTCCTGAATACAGCATTGAGAACGCTCCAGTTCCAAAGGTGATCGTTGTTCCGGCCCAGCACAGTGCAAGCAAGGCCGTCCTGGGTTGGATTCGCAAGTCTTCTCAGACCACAGATGTCACCATGTCGGTTTGCACTGGAGCATTCGTCCTTGCGGAAGCCGGCTTATTGTCAGGAAAGACGGCGACCACTCACCACAGCTCCTACAAGACCATGGCCATGGAGAATCCCGACATTCATGTGAGGCGCGGTGCCAGATTTGTAGAGGATGGAAATGTTGCGACTGCCGGTGGACTCTCCTCCGGAATCGATCTCGCCTTACGCGTCGTTGAGCGCTACTACGGTCGTGAAGTCGCCGAACGCACTGCTTACTACATGGAGTATCAGGGCAAAGGATGGATGAACGCCGATTCCAATGAGGCCTACTCAAAGATCCCGGTTTCTACCGATGAGCATCCACTGTGTCCGGTGTGCGAGATGGAAGTCACGGGAAGCTCGGTAAAGTCAGTCTATAAAGGCAAGACTTACTACTTCTGCATGCAGGACCACAAGCAGGCGTTCGATGCTTCACCGGACAAGTATTTGAATGCTACTTAGCGTGTTCGGGTTCCAATCTGGGAGTGAGCAAGCCACTCAACGGGGTGACCACGATGTCTTTCGCCAGGATCAATAGCTTCTTTCGCAATCTTCTTCATAAGGAAGAAGTTGAGGAACAACTCGATCAGGAAGTCTCGTCGTATGTCGCGCTGCTGGCGGACGAAAAGATGGCCAGGGGCATGAGCCGCGACGAGGCGGTTCGGGCTGCGAAGATCGAATTAGGCGGATCGGATCAGGTGAAGGAGCACGTGCGTGAGGTTCGCGCAGGGGCGTGGCTGGCTAGTCTCGGGCAAGACCTTCGTTTTGGCGGACGGATGATTCTGCACAATCCCGGATTTTCGGCCCTGGTCGTTCTTACGCTAGCCCTCGGGATTGGCGCTAACACGGCGATTTTCAGCGTCGTCTATGGTGTGCTGCTGCGGCCATTGCCCTACTTTCAGGGTTCGCAACTTATGGTTCTGAGACAGCAGGCCACGAAAGCCAATTTGCAGAACGTCAATTTTTCGCCGCAAGAAATCTTCGATTATCGCGACGGCAACCACACACTGCAGTCCCTGGTTGAGTACCACAGCATGACTTTCCTCCTGTTGGGCAAGGACACAGCCGAACGTGTGCAAACAGGTGTGGTGTCCGCCAACTTCTTTGACGCGCTTGGAGTACAGCCGTTGCTCGGACGCACATTCATCAGCAGCGACGAGCGCAAGAACGCGGATGCCGTTTTGGTACTCAGTTACAAATACTGGCAAGCGCACCAAGGTGGCGATCCGAATATCGTCGGCAAAGTCTTTCAGATGAATAACCGGCCGCATACCGTAATCGGTGTACTGCCGCCGATTCCGCAGTATCCGGCCGAGAACGACGTGTACATGCCTACGTCGCAATGCCCATTCCGTGCCAATCCTAAGAACATCGCGAACCGCCAATTCCGGTTAATTTCTGCGGCGTTTGGGCGCCTCAAGCCCGGCGTTTCCCTGCAAAGTGCGCAGGCCGACTTGTCAACCATCACCCAGCAGCTCGATGCCGCATATCCGAAGGACTACCCGAAGGAATATGGCCACGCGATCACAGCAGTGCCCCTTCAGACCGAATTGACTCAGCGCGCACGCATGACGCTGATCGTTCTGCTGGCGGCCGCGGGCTTCGTTTTGCTGATTGCTTGCGCAAACGTTGCAAACCTGATGCTGGCGCGAATCCTGAAACGGGAGCGTGAACTCGCGGTTCGCAGCGCACTTGGCGCTAGTAAGGCACGTATCATCCGCCAACTACTCACCGAGGCGATTATGCTCGCTTTGGCGGGCGGAGTATTGGGGCTTGTAATCGCTCCTTTCGCCGTTCGACTTTTGGTGCAATTTGCCGCACGGTTTACCACTCGGGCCGGCGAGGTAAAGGTGGACTGGCCCGTGTTGCTCTTTACCTTGCTCGCATCTGTCGTCGCCGGCGTCGTTGCAGGCTTTGCACCGGCAATCGCTTCGAGCCGACAGGTATTCGAGGCTCTCAAGCAGGCGACTGGACAGGCAACCGCCAGCGCAAATCGCCAGCGCTTACGTGGGGCTTTGGTGATCGCGCAGGTTGCAGTCTCATTCATGCTGTTGGTCGGAGCGGGGCTGATGCTACGTAGCATCGTCACTTTGCAACACGTGGATCCAGGTTTCCGCCTGGATCACCTGCTGACCATGCGGCTCAGCATCAACTTCACGCATTACAAGACCAACCAGGACGGGGAACAGCTTTCCGATAACCTGCTGCGACGCTTGCAACCGATCAGCGGAGTGGAAGCCGTCGCACTGTCGAGCAACTACCCGTTCAGCCGCCAGGGAATCATCGGCGGCCCGGGAAGGAACGGCATGCAGATCGAGGGCCGGCTGCCCATTCCGGGACAAGCCCCGGCT
>AP72_2010_repI_A001DRAFT_1000296_pt1 | contig 11298 bp, 10 predicted proteins | sample AmaPasrepliIA001_FD_9535 | JGI IMG/M metagenome (IMG submission 9535)
TCTTGGGGTCTTGATTTTCTTCTTTCCTTTTCGCCTCAGTTAGGAAGCCTTCCCCTTCTACTTGTTTGGTTCTCCTTCCCGCGTCTTCTCCCCAGCTGGAGATTGAAATAGGCTGAGAATTAGCGGGGCCGTAAGAAAATTGGGGACTCGTGCAATCTGTGCAATCTCGTGGTCTAAGATTGGCTTGCAATCGACAGCAGAAAGTGGGATAAGGGAAATCGTAATGCTCGCTGTCCACAGAGCTGCTGCTCAAGGTCGACCACGTACTCGACGCCCCTTCCAAGAATGAGTGCACATTGGCCGGTTAATGAGTGCAGTCGCCTGTTCAACGTCAATTGTGGTCATTCGCCTCCCATCGAAAATCGCGAAGCACATTTGCGAAGTTCTTGAGCCCCCGAGGGAAGGTTTTTCCAACCTCGAAGTGATCTAAGGCTGCTGTTTGGTCAATGCGTGTTGCCTGTTTTCGTCAATTGATCCCAACATTAATTGCATGGCACACTCTGAACCGTGAAGCTTCTAAGGTACATCGAGCTAAAGAGCGGCCACTCCGACAACGGCCCGGCTTGGATCGGCTATGTCACGCCATCGAAAACTGGTCGAACGCTGTACTTCAACGGCCGAGCTTTGATGAAGTTGAATGGACAGCGCCGTGGAGAATCCGGCGGCCGTTACGCTGACATGGAGACTGGGGAATCGTTTTGGGTCTCCGGCGTGAAAAAGAATAGTGAAGACCGCCATTGGGCCGGATCGGGGAAAGTTCTCGTTGAGGCAGCAGCACTGGTCGACTATTTGAAGGCTATCGGGGCCAAGACGTTGGACAAATCGCGTTTTGAGGCGACGAACGCCATCCGTCAGACTGACATCAAAAAGCTCTCGGAAGTGGCGAATGCATCCCGCAAAGGCTGGCCGGATGATCCCGAAGAAGCGAACGATCCCTGCTCTTTCGTTCGCAACGTGTCCTCCTCGAAGAAGTAGTTCAAGAGGATGTCAGTTGGCGAAAGATCCTGATTGCACTTCATCATCTCGAAAAGAGGATCTTTATGAGCAAGTTTCTCGTTTGTCTCCTGGCTGCGTTCTGGTGTGTCTCAGCTTCTGCTCAGTCGGGGGAGATGAAGAGTAGTACTGTCGAATCCGAGATCGCGGCGCTCGAACAGTCCTGGGCAGCTGCACAGAAAGCGAACGATCCATCGGCGATCGCTCCCCTCCTTGCAGAGAACTTCATAGAGGTCCTGCCGGACGGAAGCCTGATGAACAAATCTCAGGTCCTCGACGATGCCAGGAAGAGCACGTACCAGACGATCGAACTGAGCGATCTTAAGGTCATCAGCTTCGGCGATACCGCCATCGTCGTCGGCACGTTCGACGCCAAGCATTTCGACAAGAACCGAAAGCCTCTGCAGGATCACGAACGCTACGTAGATACTTGGCGCAAAATGCCTGGCGGCAAGTGGCAGTGTATTGCGGAAGGCAATACGATCTTGCGATAAATCGCTCTCGTAGAGACAACCCTGTATCTTGCAGGACAACATGTTCTTCCCAATTTGATCGGGCCGATCTCATACTCCATGCGCTCGATCACACCCCATAACTGCGGGTTGTGATACAAAATTCTGTGGTCTTCATAAGTCTGTCCGACATTTCCTTTCCTCTGTCAGACAATCCAATTCATTTGGAGGTGGCAGGTACTTCATGTTGAGGGCCTTCTTCGTCCATCTTTCTGAGAATCGTTCTTTGCGGAGGTTCGCCGAGCGCTCGGCGATTGGACAACGGGTTTCCGGCCGCTTCGTCGCCGGAACGGAAATCGCCGATGCGGTACGCGTAACCCAGGCCGTAAACAAGGCCGGGATGAGCGTCAGCATCGACAACCTCGGCGAGAACGTTACAAATCCCGATGAAGCCAGGCACAGCGCACAGCTTTATCAGCAAATTCTCGATGCCATTGCGGCCAACGGGCTGAATGCGAATATCAGCCTCAAGCTGACTCATATGGGCCTCGACGTGGATGAGTCTCTTGCCCGCGATATCGTGAGCGGCTTAGTGGCGAGAGCAACCTCGATGAACCCGCCAGGCTTCGTGCGGGTCGATATGGAAGGATCCCCGTACACGCAGCGCACACTCGACTTCGTCCATGAGTTGCACCGCAGGCCGGGTCATGCAAGCAGCGTGGGTACGGTGATCCAGGCGTATTTGAAGCGGTCCGAGAGCGACGTGGAGAAGTTGCTCTCAGAAGGCATCCGGATTCGCCTGTGCAAAGGTGCCTACAAAGAGCCGGCCAGCATCGCCTTCGAGAGCAAAGAGGATGTGGACGCGAATTACATCAAGCTGATGAAGACCTTGATGAAAAGCGGAATCTATCACGGCATGGCGACCCATGACGAAAACATCATCCGCGCAGCGCAGGCTTTCGCCAATGCGGAGAAGATCGCGCGGGACTCGTTCGAGTTCCAGATGCTCTATGGGATCCGGCGCGACCTGCAACAGAGCCTGATACGAGACGGCTGGCGGATGCGAGTTTATGTGCCGTTTGGCACGGAATGGTATCCGTATTTCATGCGAAGGCTCGGAGAACGTCCGGCGAACGTGTTCTTCATCGCACGGAATATGCTGCGGAAGTAAAGGTTGCGTAGCCCCGGACGCCTTCGTCCGGGGCGCCCCTGACGCGAGATTCTGGCGCGGGGTGTTTGACTTCAGCCCAATGGGACATCCCGTCGCCTCAATTGCATGTTGAAACGATTTCCAGAGTACGAACGAGAATTTACTGTTCCGGTTCTTGCCCGGGCTGGTCCCCGCTGTCGGGAGGAGCTAGTGGCAAGCGAGTCGCGTCCCGCATTAAGTCGCGTTCCTGATCGGAAAAAGTCCCTTTGAAGCGATCCGAGTTGATGATCTGCTCCCGCTGATCAGTCGGCATAGCTCGAAGGTCGTCGATGGCTTTGTGAACCAGCCGGCGCCGATCTGGCGGCAGTTGCTTCATCCCTTTGAAAACCTGGCGAGCCTCCTGTTTTTGTTCAGGAGTCAGGTGTTCCCAGGTTTCCATGCGATTCAGCACCCGAAGCTGTTGCTGCGGAGACAGACTGGAGAAATTCTGCAGCCGATCACGGAGTATCTCTTGGCGGCGCGGGGGAAGGCTGCGAAATGCAGGGTCATTTTGCAGAGCCTTCTCCTGCTCGTCTGGAGGTAGATCTTTGTATTGACGCAACCAGTCTCCGGCGTGTTTTTGCTGGCGAGGAGCTTGAGCTGCGGGTGGCGCAATGTGTTGCTGGGGTGCTGGGGCTGGACGTGGAGGTGCCGGACGGGGCGTAGCTTTCTGCGCAACGCCCAGAGCCGTGAGCAGCACTACCACGACGACGATGGCACCAGCTAGGGATTCCGAGATGTATCCTCCCCGTTTCATGACTGTAGACTGCGATTCAGCGAGTCGCTCCTAGTTGTCTGCGTTCTGGGGAGTTTCGTCGACATTCTGCTGCAAGTCCAAATCGTCAAGCAATTCGAAATTGGCATACATGTCGTCGTTCTTGTCGAGAGTCTGCAAATCGCCTACTGCAGAACCGGGATCCACGGACACAGGCTGGGGATTGTTCATGGCGTTCGAGTCGTTATGGCGATTGTCATGGCCGGTCAAGAAGAACAACCCGATGCCAACTCCCATCGCTACTGTAAGAGCCGCGGCCAGAACCGGCCGCCGGAACCAGTGCATCCATCCCGTCTGCGGCTTGGCCATTTCCTCACGCAGACGGGCTTGAAGGCGCACGTCGAAATAGGGTGACGGCTCGGGCACTTGCCACTCATCGAGCAGCGACATAGTCGCACGCATCGACTTAAGTTGCTCGGTGCACGCCGAGCAACCGCCCAGATGACTGCTTTCGTCCGATGTGAATTCGCCCAAACCGGCGGCCACCTCGGGCATTCTTTCTCGAATCTCTTCGCATTTCATGACTGCTTCCCCTAAACGCTCTTCGCCAATGTCGCTCGAAAATAAAGTCTTGCTAAATGAATTCTTTTAACTGTTCCCGCAAAGTCTCATATGCCCGGAAGAGCAATGACTTCGTCGCCGATTCGCTCTTCTTCAATACATCGGCAATCTGCTTGTAGTCCATCTGCTGGTACTTATGCATGATGACCGCAAGCTTCTGCTGCTCCGGAAGCGCCTCCACTTTTCTCCGGATCGCCACCATCCGCTCCCGGCGGACCATCATCTGCTCGGCGTTCATCGACGCGTCTGGCAACTCAAGCGTCGTACCGGTGTCATCATCGGGTTCGTCCAGGCTGACCTGAACTTCTGGACGCTCATGCCGGGTGTCACGTGCGTGATTCACCGCAAGATTCGTCGCAATACGATACAACCAGGTCGTAAATTTCGCACTAGGCTCGTACGTTTCACGTGAACGGTACACACGCAGGAAAACTTCCTGGGCCAGATCTTCGGCGGCTGCCGAGTTACGAGCCATCCTATACATGAAACTCACCATCGGCCGGCGGTACTTCTGCACCAGATAATCGAATGCCGACTGGTCTCCCGCCTTTACACGCAGCATGACGTCAGCGTCAGACTGGGGCTCCGGTCCGGCGGAAAAGACGGTCGGAACCGACGGGGTAGCGGCCAACAACACTGCGCGATCCAATGCAGCTGTGCTCACACTACTTTCAACCCCGTCCGGAGGCGAAAGTTGCGTCTGCGGAATCTCACTCGAATCGCTGGAAGTCTCTGGAGATTCAGGAGATAGAGGCTTACGGTTTGGCTTGGGCTGGAACATCATTGAGGTACGGGAGTCCGAGCAAGAAGCGCACGCGAACCAATGAAGCCCCTCGCCTCGGATAAGGCTACCACGCACTCATGCGCTGCCCAAAGATGCTGCCCTCCTGCATGGGACCATGCGTGTAACGTGAGACAGTTTGGGCGTACTTTAAGGCAGGGATGTCTGTGTTTCGGTTGAGGAGATCGGACAGTGATCCTGCTCATTTTGCGGGTATTTAGAGTGTCGCATGGTATGAGGCGATCGTATCGGGGACGAATCTTGACAATGAGAACCTATCCGCCTAGCATCGCTGGCCAGACGCAAAACTTGGCCGCGACGCACAGATTCCTGTCGGGCGGTGAAGGGCAACGCAAAATTCCCCCTTGTATCAGGTGAGAGCGGCATGAAGTTGCTGTCGAGAGTAGTGTGGGCGGAGGGGATGTATCTGGCGCCTCATCATTTTCAGGCGCAGAACCGATATTTTGAAGAGGCCGTCCACTTTGCTACCAGCAGTTTATGGCGGGATGCCTACGGTTTGGCATCGTGCCAACTCGATGCGGACGCCCTGCGCAACGGGACGGTCAGTCTCTTGCAAGCGAGGGGGATGTTTCAGGATGGATTGCCGTTCGACATCCCGGAGTGCGATCCCAGGCCTGATCCGACCAACATCGCCGAGAAGTTCCTTCCGACCACCGACAGCTTGACTGTCGCCCTCGCTATTCCACGCTGGGTGCAAGGACAGCAGAACTGCGACACCGATCCGTTCTCCGCGGGCAAGGCACGTTATCTGAGCACCACCGAGTTGGTTCACGATGAAAATACGGGGCTGGAACCAAAACCGGTCCAGATGGGGCGAAAGAACATCCAGTTGGTGGTTGTCCCCGCGGCAGATCAGGATCTGTTGACCCTGCCGATTGCGCGCGTGATGCGGGATCAGTCGGGGCACTTCATCTACGACTCCACCTTCGTTCCGCCATGTCTTCGAGTGAGTGCAAGCGAGAGGCTGGCCGCAATGTTGCAGAGGTTGGTGGAGATTTTGGAAGAGAAGAGCGCGGTCGTCACGGAAGAGCAGCAATCTGGAGAGAAGTTTCAGACTGGAATGTCGGCGCGACAAGTGGCGCAGTTCTGGTTCCTGCATGCGATCAATTCCAGCCTGACACCCTTGCGCCATATCTTGCTGGCGAAGCATCGGCATCCCGAGGATTTGTTCCGCGAAATGTCCCGGCTGGCGGGAGCACTATGCACGTTCAGTCTGGATTCCAATCCGCGAACGCTGCCAGCCTACGACCATGCTGACCCGGGGCCGGGGTTTACGGCGCTAGAGGAACATATCCTGCGTCATCTCGAGATTATTGTTCCGTCGCAGGCGATCGTTATCCCATTAAAGGGGGCGGCTCGTTACTTCTACGAAGGCGACGTGCGTGACCAGCGGTGCCTGGGGCCGTCCAGGTGGCTACTGGGAATCCGCTCTCCTGTCGGGGAAGCAGATCTGATCGCGAAGACGCTGCAGCTGGTGAAAGTCTGTTCCTCGCAGTTTGTCCCCGAGCTGGTGAAACGAGCGCTTCCCGGGCTGAAGTTGGATCACAGGCAAGTTCCGCCGGCGGCGATCTCCGCGAAAGTGGACAGCCAGTATTTTGTGATCAACCGGACCGGTCCGTGCTGGGAGCACATTATGCGGACGCGCAGTGTTGGCGTGTATGTGCCGGGAGAGTTGCCGTCGCCCGAGCTTGAGCTGATCGTCTTACTTGAGAGCTGAAATGGGATCACAAGTTACACCTCTAGGAAGTTATCGGGGATCGAGCCCATTGCTCGACCGGCGCGGGTGGAATCTGGCATTGGGCTTCCAGGAAATCTTCACGGCTGTGGTGCGATTGCGCTACAACCGGCAGGCCGTTCTTGACGCAGAGACATTTCGTGCGCAAATGCGACAGGCCTTGCGTGTTGCCGAACAAGAGGCGCGCGGGCGCGGATGTACGGCCGAAGACGTGAAACAAGTGATCTTTGCAGTCGTGGCGTTCCTGGATGAATCGGTGCTGACTTCGCGGAACCCGGTGTTCGTGAACTGGCCGCGATTGCCTTTGCAGGCAGAATTGTTTGGACATCAATTGGCGGGAGAAATCTTCTTCCAGGAACTGCAGAAGGCACTGAATCGCGGCGATTCGCAGGAGACGGCCGATCTGCTGGAAGTGTATTACCTCTGCTTGCTGCTGGGATTCAAAGGACGGTATGCAGCAGGTGGCGACCTGCGCTCTATTATGGCGGCAACGCAGGAAAAGATTCGCAGGATCCGGGGGCCAATCGGCGCATTGTCACCGCGTGGCGCGATTCCGGCGGATACCTTGCGCACCGTGCAATTCGATCGCGTGAGCCGCATTCTGGGGCGGGTCGCCCTCGTCACGGTTGGCGCAGTCGCGCTTTTGTTCATCGTATTCACGTTTGTCCTGATGTCTGGCGCGTCGTCACTCGATGCCTTAGCCGCTGGATTGCTGAAATAGGGGGCTTGTGTGTACTGGGTCACCGCCGTAATTCTGCTGATCTATCTGATCGTGGTGTTCCTGCTCGGCAGATGGTTACCTCTGCATGGCTCCGATGTGTGGATATTGCGGGGAGTTCTCGCGCTGCTCGGACTGATCGGCGCTGTGGTTGCGTTCTGGTACCAGCACAAGATCAAGAAAGCGAAAGAAGCGGCTGGCGAGGAAGAATCACAGGGAACCGGGACGGACGATCTTGACGCTCTTGTACGTGAGTCGATTCGGCGGTTGAAGCAGTCGACGTTAGGACGCGGTGCCGACCTCAGCGGTCTTCCAATCGTTTTTGTGCTCGGTGACACCGGTTCGACGAAGACCACGATACTGACGCAATCGACTCTGGATCCGGAGTTGCTGGCGGGGCAGGTGTATCGGGATAACGAAGTTCTGCCCACAGCCGCGGCGAACCTCTGGTACACCCGGCAAGCGATTTTTGTGGATCCGGCGGGATCCATGATGGGCCAGCGTGATCGCTGGAAACGTCTGGTGAAGCTTTTGCAGCCGGCACGTTTCTCTGCCGCTATCGGCAAGAAGTCACAGGCTCCGCGAGCGGCGATTGTATGTTTCGATTGCGAGACATTCTTGCAGCCCGGTGCGAGCGAGGCGGCGGTGACCGCCGCGCGACGGCTATCGTCGCGTCTGCAGGAAGTATCCCAGCTTCTCGGAATCAGCTTTCCCGTTTACGTTCTCTTCACGCGACTGGACCGGATCTCGTTCTTTACGGAATTCGTTCGCGGGATGAGCAAGGATGAAGCGGCGGAGGTGATGGGCTCAACACTCCCCATGCGTTCGCTGAGCGCGGGAGTTTACGCGGACCAGGAGACCCAGCGGCTCAGCAAAGCGTTCGATGATATTTTCTACTCGCTGGCGGAGCGACGGATCATCCTGCTCCCGCGGGAGAACGATGCGGACAAACTGCCGGGAATTTATGAATTTCCCCGCGAACTAAAGAAGCTTCGTACCCTGCTTGTGCAATTTCTAGTGGACCTGCTGCGGCCCAGCCAACTTGGGACAAATCCATTTCTGCGAGGGTTCTACTTCACTGGAGTGCGGCCGATTGTCGTTGACGACGTAGTGGCTGCACCGGNGATGGTCTCCGAGCTTGCGGAAGCGTCTTTGAACGCTGGCGCCACGCAGATTTTCCGCGGGGTCGGCCAGCAGGCAGCTCCGCCTCCAGCCATTCGAGGTGGCGGGCCCCGCAGGATGCCGCAGTGGGTATTCCTTACCGGATTGTTCAACGACATCCTGGTTAAAGACAGGGTCGCATTAGCCGCCAGTGGAGCAAGTTCTAAAGTGAACGTGCTTCGCCGAATTGCTCTGGCGAGTGGGCTGTTTCTAGCGTTGATTTTTCTGACCGGATTCACGATCTCGTTCTTCCGCAATCGGGCTATGCAAAGCCGCGTTCAAGACGAGATTTCAGATTTACGGACGTTGCAAACATCAGCAGATCAGCACCAGCCGGCTACGATTGGCGACTTGCAAAAGCTTGATCGATTGCGCGCAGACTTAGTCGACCTTTCGGATTGGGAGGAGAATGGCGCGCCATGGAGTATGCGCTGGGGGCTTTATTCGGGTCATGATTCCTACCGGGATGCAAAACCCGTGTACTTCGAGCGCTTTCGTCGATTGCTGTTCGGCGAAACGCAAAAGAGGATTGTAGATACGCTTGCCTCACTACCTGACGCGCCACCCGCAGTCGCACCCAACGACGCATACGAAAGAACGTACAACGAGTTGAAAGCCTACCTGATCACAACATCCTTCCACGACAAGAGCACCAAAGACTTCCTGACTCCGGTGTTGATCAGTCATTGGATCGCCGATCGCGACATTGATAAAGATCGCAAAGAACTGGCGACCTCGCAATTTGACTTCTACGGGACGGAACTGGCGAAGGAGAATCCGTTCTCAAGCAGCAATTCGCCGTCGTTGATTGTTCACACTCAGACATATCTGAATGGATTTGCCGGGATCGACCGCTACTACGTGCAGTTGCTAGCGAAAGCTGCGCAACACGATGTGAGCTTCAACGAGGCGTATCCCGACTCGGCAGGCGTGATTGTCAGTTCTCACAAGGTGAAGGGCGCATTCACGCGAAGTGGATATCGGTTTGTGCAGGATGCTCTAAAGAATCCGTCCCTCTACATGGGTGGAGAAGAATGGGTGCTGGGTAAGAGTGTGGCGCAGGGGTTGGATCCTGCCATGGTGCGACAAAAGTTGACGGAGCGTTACAACCAGGATTTCGTCAACGAGTGGAACACTGTATTGAAGACCTCCTCGGTTCCGCCCTACGTCAGTTATCAGGATGCGGACAGGAAGTTGCAGAAGATCACCGATACGAAGTCGCCGCTGATGGAGTTGTTCTATTTCGTCTCTCACAACGTAGATCTTGCCCCTCCCGACGTAAAAGCGCCATTTGCTCCAGTGCAGGCGGTTGAGCCACCCGGGCCCGCAGACAAGCCTCCCGACGTTTTGATCTCTTCCAAGACGCAGGATTATATGAAGGCCCTCGGCGGATTGCTCGCGTCAGTGCATGCGATCGCACAGAGTCCGGTTGCTCCCGATCCAACTTTAGGAGCACAGGTGTCAACTGCACAGTCCACGGCATCTGGCTCCGTGACGGCCGTGATTACGTCCATTCCAGTCGACAATTCCCAGTCCTTCGGTAACGAGAAACAGGTGCGGAGGTTACTGGAGGAACCAATCACCGGAATTGACGGACCGAACAAAGCCATGCCGCTTAAAGCTGCCGGCGCGGCAGCGGCGGAATTCTGCTCGCAGATGCGAGGAATGTATCCCTTCGATCCGGCTTCGTTGAAGGAGATGCCGATCGATCAGCTCAGTTCATTGTTAGCGGGGGATAGCTGGAAGAAACTCAATGAAAGTGTGAAGTCGTTTGTGCTGAAGGTGGGATCGAATTACGCGGCGAATCCCAGCGCAACCGCAAAGCCTTCACCTGAGTTCCTGCGTTTCCTTACCAAGATCCAGGGATTGAGTGAAGTAATGTTCCCCAACGGTTCGGCTCCGCCTCACTTTTCTTACACGCTCAAGCAGATCACCAGTAACCTTGAGGGCGTCGACGTGACGATTGGATCCGAAAAGCTCTCTGGTACTGGTGCGCAGAAGACCTTTATTTGGACAGGTGCGGCGGAAAATATCGACGTATCGAAAAATGGCGATACACTCGATTCTGCCAGCGGGCCTTGGGCTGTTTTTCACTTTGTGGCGCGTGCGCATCATCTGACCGGCAACAACCTGGAGTGGGTTATTGAGAACAACGGCCAGCCGGTGAAATTGCCGAACGGCAAAATCAAGTCTTATGACTACCAACTGCAGGTCAACGGTTCGGCCAATCCGTTCTTCGACATGCCGGGACTAAAGTGTGTCAGCCAGGTGGGGAAGTAGATTCAACTGTATCGAGATGATTTCACGTGGAGCTCTTCTGACCGGCGTGTCCGGATAGACGACCGAAGAACCGGTCCTTCCAAGAGGATGGTGTCGCGCGGATCAGCAGGCAGGTGATATTGTCATCGCTTCCACCGGCTTTTGCTGCCTCGATCAAATCAGTGCACGCCGTCTCCAGAGATTCCTGATTCACGATCTCTATAATCTTGTCTTCTTTCACATACCGTGAGAGGCCGTCACTGCACAGAAGCAGCACATCTTCCGACGCGAATTCGTGATCGGCGAGGTCCGGTTCGACCGTGTCATCGGTACCGAGGGCGCGCACGATTACGTTTTGCATTCTCGAGTTTTCCGCCTCTTCCAACGTCATTAGTCCGCGCCGGACTTGCTCCATCACCAGCGAGTGATCTTGCGTTAATTGCGCGATTTCAGTTTTGCGAACCAAATAAATACGGCTATCGCCGACATTCGCAATCGAAAACTGATTTCCCTCCACGACCACCGCTACAATCGTGGAACCCATGCCGGCAATAGAAATGTCTTTCGCTCCTGCCTCGTGTATTGTCTGGTTCGCGAGTTGGATGGCTGAAGCGAGATCCGCCGCTCTTTGCGAAACACCCTCAAAACGGGTG
>AP72_2010_repI_A001DRAFT_1000297_pt1 | contig 11295 bp, 8 predicted proteins | sample AmaPasrepliIA001_FD_9535 | JGI IMG/M metagenome (IMG submission 9535)
TTTAGACATTAATCTAATATTTAGAAAATGTGCGTGCATGTATGTCTTGGTCGTCCGTTCGGTCAAGCCCTCACCCCAACCCTCTCCCAGAGGGAGAGGGAGACAGTAAGTCGGTTCCAGCGGCTCCGAACAAAAACGCTGAATTAGTCGAGGATGTCATTACCCTTGCGCGTGGCGATGATTCATTACCGCGATGTGGCGGAATCCGGTGGATCATTACGCGTCGGTGAAACCATCGCCAACCATCTCGATCCCCGAAAGGTCGCGCCGGCAATGGTGTTTGCCTACGGGGCACCGGGCATTGTCGCCAAACACTCCCGGGTTCCGTGTCACTACCTCAACGCACGTAATCCAAAAGACTTCAGCGCCTGGTTGCGGGCTCGCGCCTTACTCCGGGAACTAAGACCCGACATCATTCACTTTCAGGATGCCGTGGTTTGGTTGCGGGCCGCTTTGCTTGGGACTTCGTNCCGCAAACTGGTGCACGTGCATGGCCGCTACGAAAAGCAATCATCATCCTCGACGCACCCGTTTCGCGCGTCGAGCCTCTTTCATGCTTACGTGAAACTTACCGATGCCCAGGTCTTTATCAGCAATAGTGCGCGCAAGTCTTTGCTTGACCTGGGATGGATTGTGAGTGACCGATCGTATGTAATCTACAACGCAATCGATCTCGCCAGACTCGAGGTGACCACAGATAAACCAGCAGCTCGGATGAAGCTCGGTCTGCCGCGTGAAGCGAAGCTCTTAGGCATGGTTTGCCGGCTGGTTAAGGAAAAGGGTTGCGCGGATTTGCTGTCGATCGTAGCTAAGCTCCCCGCCCACTGGCACGGAGTCATTTGCGGTGAAGGACCCGAGCGTCGCCGGCTGCAAGCGGAAGCAGCGTCTCGCAACCTGGCGCACCGGATACATTTCCTTGGTTGCCGGCAAGAGGTTAAGGACGTTTACGCAGCCATTGACGCGTACGCCTTTCTTTCAACGTACGAACCTTTCGGTTTAGTAATCGCCGAGGCAATGGCCGCCGGCGTTCCCGTATTCGCCGTTATGGCTGATGGTGAATATGCCGAGCAGCCGTATCCGTTGGTGACTGCGAAGACCGCAATAATGATCCATGGTGGTCGTGATTCGCGGCTGCGGCTAACGCGGCGGGGGATCGATCAGTTGCAGGACGAGTTGGAACAATTTGCGAATCATCCCGAGAGGTATCGGCAGTTAGTTGACTGTGCCCGGATCTGGGTGGCTGGTTGCTTCTCTGGTTCAATTCAGGCAGAGGCGATGACACGCGTTTATGAAGAGCTCTGTCACCAGGCGTCAACCCACGAAATTTCGCTGTCTGATTGGTATGACCAGAAGCGCCGCGACGCGGAAGAGTTGCTTATCAAGGGACAGCTGAAAGCAGTTGCATCCGCATGATCCACCTCGTTCTCCGCGAGCCAATTGCGTATCAGAAGACGCTTTATCGCGTCTTAAGTGAAAGTTACGATGGCGCGGTAACAGCCTGGTTTCATGAACGCAATGATTTGGATCGAAGTTTCGATCCGCGGGTCGATCGATTGCGGTTCTTGTCACAGACAGGTTATCGCCAGTTGTGGCGCGAGCTGCAAAAGGACACGGAACCAGTCGTAATCCTGGGGGGTTGGTCGTCTGAGATTGCTTATAAAACCTTTCTGACGGCGCTGATCCTCCGAGTCCCGGTCTTTATTTGGGCGGATCATCCGCACCCGGTAAAAAGGAGATGGACCAAAGATCTCGCGCGTAAGGTTTATCTGCGATTCCTCTCGCGATTTGCCACGGGATTTCTGGCGTGCGGCCGGCCGACCGCGGCACAACTGGCCGCTTTGGGTTTAGATCCCCAAAAGATCACAGTGTTTCCGTATTGGGTGGAGGTTCCCGCCCGATGGTCATTGCCCAACGCTGCTGCGAAGCGGGAGTCAAAGGTATTTCGTCTGGTCGCGATTGGACGCCAGGTGCCGGTGAAGCAGTTCGAGGTGGCCATCAAAGCTGTGGCCTTAGTTAACGCCCGAGCGCCGCACCGCTCCGTAGAATTGAGCCTGGTCGGTGACGGTCCTGAGCGCCCGCTACTTGAGCAGGCAGCAGCAGCTTGTGGTTGCCGGGAGTTGGTGAAGTTCTGCGGCTGGCGGGATGGGGACGAGCTGTTTCGTGAAATCACATCGGCTGATGCGTTGGTACTTACAAGCAAATTCGATGCGTATGGCGTTGTCGTGCTCGAAGCAATGGCGTACGGCCGGCCGGTCTTTGCTTCTGATGGCGTGGTGGCTGCCCTGGATCGTGATGACGGGAGTGGCGCGATTGTTTTGCATCCAGCAGGCGACGCGGAGTCGCTGGCAAATCAGATTGCGATTCTCTCCGGCGATCATGACCGCGTGCGGCGCGCCGCATTCGCCGCGCGATCGATGGCCGAAAAGTGGAAACCGGAACGCGCGGCTTTAATTGTCGACGGGCTGCTGAAGGAATCGGCGGGCCTATCGGCTCGCAGCAAATCCATAACCGCCCCTGAAGCAATCAAGAATCACAGGAGTTTTATCGCCAGCGAATGAGCCGCAAGCTGTTTCGAGGCAAACGAATTCCGGTAGGCATTCTGCCACGCGTCACGCTGGTTCAGTGGACGCTGGCCGGCGCGACCCTGCTGTTGGCCCTCATAACAGCTGAAATCAACAGTTACAAGTCACTGGCGGTAATTACGCAGATTTGTGCAACTCTGAGCGCAGTTCTTTTAATCTGCGTGACCCACGAAGCGATCCGGGCTCGGATTGTCGGTAAGGGCTGCCTGATAGCCGCGGTATTTATTTTCTTTTGGATGGATGCTGTCTGGCTGACACTACAGACTGTGCCGTTTGCGATTCCCGACGGTTTTCCTATTAATGCGACTCAATTCGACCAGGATCTAATTCGCGAAGGCCTTATTTACGTTTCACTTTTCCAGCTGTTGACTCTGGCCGGTTATTCGATTCGCCCAAGGTTTGACAGACCGCTCAGGTATTTGAGTTCTCGCATGGACTCAATGTCCTTCGATCGGTCTCTCCTGGGTTTGTCTCTGGTCTTTTGCGCGTTTATGCCGCTGGCCATTTACTACAACTTTGATATCGAAAAAATAGCGACCGCGCTGATTGCCGGGCGGGCGGCTACTGACTTTGATGGACCAGAACCCGGGTTAGCGCAGCATGTTGCAACATTTGGAATCTACGGCGCGTCGTTATTCTTCGTTTATGCGTTGAAGGCAAAGACTTGGCGGCGATTATGGTGGTTGCTTCTGGGAATAGTTGCCGCGCTCCCGTTCGTTTCAGCGGGCTCGCGTCACATGTGGTTGTACATCGCGCTCCCTTCGCTGCTAATTATCTTGCGTGGTTTCAGGGCCGGCGCTGATAAGTATCGTTTGTTTGGCCTCGCGGCCGCAGCGCTGATAGTACTGCTCGTGGCCCAATTTCAATTCGCCTATCGCAGCGTCGGTTGGGGTGAAGTCGGCAACGCACCTGTCTCAAACCTGTCCGAGCTAAACAGCAATGGACAATTCACGGCTTTGTTATTTGCCGAGCACCTGGTGCCGAACGAGCACGGATATTTTCGCGAGCCGCCCGAGCTGTACTTTTTGATTCATTGGGTACCACGGCAGCTGTGGCCCAGCAAACCAATTATGGAATCGTGGGCCTTCTACAACGACAGTTACGTGCAGGGCGCCGCCTTCAATGTAACACCGTCAGTCATTGGTCAATTCCATATGAGCTGGGGAATGGCTGGAGTGATCTTCATTGGATTTTGGCTGGGCCTGCTGGCAATGTTTGCAGATCGACTGTTATTGCTGCTCGATCCCGATCGTCAACGCGCCATGTTTGTGGTTTCCGGGATGTTTTACGCGTTCATAATTTCGTCGTTTCGATTCTACTCACCGATCTATTTCTCGTATTTTCTTTTCGGGTTGATCGCTATGTTCCTGTTAACCCGGCAGCGCCCACTTCGTTCTTCGCTTCCATTGCTGGCCGCGCGAGTGCGGGCATAAGAGGGACGGATGAAAGTACTGTTTATTTCTCCGTCGTTTTATCCTGCGACGTTTTACGGAGGCCCCGTCTTTCTCAATCGCACGCTCTGTGAGACGCTCTCGCAGCGCGAAGGTGTTGCGCTACAAGTGCTAACGACTGATGCGGACGGACCTCAACGCCGGATCAATGTGAAGTCGGCGGCAGGTGGTCGGAAACCGGCGTTCGCTGTTAATTACTGCCGGCGGCATTTCCACCCTGACATCTCTTTCACTTTGCTGGCCAGGTTGCCGGGAATGATTCGAGGTGCTGACGTAGTGCACTTGAACGGTGTCTATTCTTTTACCACGCTGCCAACGCTCATGTTGTGTCGGGTGATGAAGAAACCGGTGGTCTGGTCAACGCTCGGCGCCTTGCAGCGCTGGCCCGGCGTCCGGCATACACGCGCAAAATGGATCTTTGAAAGAGCATGTCGTGCGGTTTGCGCGTCTGAGCGCATGATTATGCAAGTAGCCAGTAATGCAGAAGAGAATGAGAGTTGCCTGCGAATTCCAAACGTTCCGTGCGCCGTGGTTCCGTATGGCACTTCGGTTCCGGTGCCGAATGACCAGAAGGAATCACGCGGGCCGGCATTGCGACTGCTGTACATCGGCCGGTTACATCCTGTCAAGGGAATTGAAAATCTCTTGCGCGCCATGATCGAGACTACCGCGAAAACCACGCTGGACATTTGCGGCGAGGGTAAGGCCTCTTACGAGGCGCTACTTCGGTCACGAGTCGCCGAGCTCGGATTAGCCGGCCGTGTCCGGTTTCATGGTGCAGTCACAGGTAGGCCGAAAGAAATCCGCTTCCGTGAAGCCGATATCTGCGTGGTGCCCTCTTTCAAGGAAAGTTTTGGCGCCGTCGTGACTGAATCGTTGTCGCGTGCGGTTCCGGTTATTGTGAGCCAGGGAACTCCCTGGCAGGAAGTGGAGCGGATCGGATGCGGGCTGTGGGTTTCAAATGAACCAGTCAATCTGGCTAAGGCAATAGATCAAGCGGCAACCATGCCACTCGCCGAAATGGGAGCGCGAGGCCGGGAGTGGATGAACCGCGACTTTTCATGGGACCAGACTACAGCGAAATTGCTTGATCTATATCACTCATTACTCATGGGCGGGCAATCCGAAGACCGCGAGGTGATTGCTGATCCAAAGGCGGCCTGATGCTCGATCAAATCACTCCCGTCATTCTCACCTACAACGAAGCGCCGAATATCGGCCGCACCCTTGAGCAATTGCGCTGGGCGCGGGACGTAGTGGTGATCGACAGTTTTAGTGATGACGAAACACTCGATATCGTCTCAAGATTTCCCCAGGCCCGCGTTTACCAGCGTGTGTTTGATGATTTTGCCTCGCAGTGGACCTTTGCGCTTAACGAGACAGGAATCCAGTCCGAATGGGTTCTGGGATTGGACGCTGATTTTCTGTTGACTGAAGAGAGCGTTGATGAACTTGCGAAGCTGGAACCGCCGGCAAGCACCGGCGGTTATCGCGCCTCGCTGACGTATTGCGTGAGAGGCAAGCAGTTGCGGCATTCATTACTGCCGCGATTAACCGTGCTTTATCGACGTAAGGCGGCGAAATATTCCACAGACGCTCATACTTACCGGATCGATCTGGATGGCGAGGTGAGCACACTTACCGCCGCTATCCTCCATGACGATCGCAAACCATTCGCTCGTTGGCTAGCCTCGCAGAAGAGTTACATGGAATTGGAAGCGGCTAAGCTACTGACTGTGCCGCGCGATCAACTTGACACTCCCGATCGCATCAGAAGACTACGCATCGTCGCTCCGTCGGCAGTTTTTATGTATTGCCTGGCGAAAGGCGGAATTTTCGATGGCGCTGCTGGAATCTACTACGCGTGGCAACGATTCGTGGTCGAATGTCTGCTGTCGCTTTATCTCATTGAATACGATTTGAAGTTCAGGAAAATCAATCCGCGATCCGCCCGCGGGCCGGGCCTAATCGCTGCCAAGCCCGAACCGGCCGACATTAAGTAACGCTGTGTACATCCTCGGTATAAACGCGTACCACGGTGACGCGGCGGCGGCGCTGGTCAAGGATGGTGAACTGATCGCGGCCGTCGAAGAAGAGCGCTTCAATCGGATCAAACACTGCGCAGGCTTTCCCGCGCGGGCAATCGAATATTGCTTAAGCGCCGCGAGAATTAGCATTGATGAAGTGCAACACATCGGTATTTCGCGTGATCCATCAGCGAATCTCCAGCAGAAGGTCTTGTTCACGGCAAAAACATTTGCGGCGCGAAGAACAAAGGACAAGACACAAAGGGCCGCAGCGTCGGTATCTTTTGGAAATGCAGACACGCATCTGGCCGGCGCCATAGAGTCTTCGCGGCCGACCGCTGGCTTTTCGGGCTCTGCTCCTGAGCGCAATGGGAACGGCAATGGTCGTGCGGCCAGCTTCACCCACACGCTCGTAGATCGGCTGCGCAACGCAGCAAAGATTAGTGATGTGAAATCAGAACTTGCCGGTGCTCTCGGTGTGCCTCGCAAGAAAATCCGTGCAGAATTTCACCGGATCGAACATCATCGCGCTCATTTGGCCAGCGCGTTTTTCGTCTCGCCCTTTGACCGCGCCGCGCTTTTGTCACTGGATGGGTTCGGCGACTTCGTGTCTACGATGTGGGGTGTGGGCGAAGAGAATTCTGTAAAGGTGCTGGGCCAGGTTGAGTATCCGCACTCACTCGGAATTGTCTACACCGCGACGACTCAGTTCCTCGGATTTCCACATTATGGGGATGAAGGGAAAGTCATGGGCCTTGCGCCTTACGGCCGGCCGCGTTTCATCGATAAGTTTCGCGAAATTGTACAAACCGACAGGTCGGGCTCGTTTCATCTGAACCTCGATTATTTTCTGCATTCGACCCGGGGCATTGAAATGAGTTGGGATCACGGGTCACCAACCATCGGCCGCATATTTTCCGAAACTTTTGAGCGCACGTTTGGTCCGGCCCGGCCCTCTGATGCGCCATTGTCGGAACGCGACTGTGATCTCGCAGCGAGTGTCCAGTTGCGGCTCGAAGAAGTCGCATTTCACATATTAGATCATCTGTACGCGCAGACCGGCTTGACTGTTCTGGGACTCGCGGGAGGTGTCGCCTACAACTCGGTAATGAACGGCAAGATCCTGCGTCAGACACCATTTCGACGCGTCTTTGTGCAGCCTGCCGCCGGCGACAGTGGCACCGCGATCGGCGTCTGTTACCAGATTTGGAGTGAGCAAAGAGCAAAGTGCAAAGGGCCAGGCGTAAATAGCGGAGAGCGGGGCGCACAAAGCGAGAGACGTAGTTCGCTGGCGCACGAGTCAACTCTTAGCTCTTTGCCCTTCGTGCTTCGCCCATACACCGGTCCTGAATTCTCACTGGAAGAGATCCGCAAAGAATTACAGAATTCAGATCTCAAATTCCAGACCTATTCAGATAAAGACCTGATCAATCAGGCTGCGTGCGATATCGCGAACGGACTTGTCGTGGGCTGGTTTCAGGGGAGAATGGAATTTGGTCCGCGGGCTTTGGGTAATCGGTCGATTCTCGCAGATCCGAGACGCGCCGAAATGAAGGACATTCTCAATGCCCGCATCAAGAAGCGCGAACCATTTCGTCCATTTGCTCCGTCGATTCTGGCGGAACATGTGGAGGAGTATTTTGAGCAGACGCACCCCTCGCCGGTGATGCTGATGGTCTATCAAGTGAAGACCAGTCACCGGGACCAGATTCCTGCTGTCACACACATAGATGGGACCGGCCGTTTGCAAACAGTTATGCGCGATGATAACGAACGGTTCTACGATCTGATTCAGGCGTTCTACCAAAAGACGGGAGTGCCGGTGCTACTGAACACATCATTCAACGAAAACGAGCCCATCGTTTGCACACCGCGCGACGCGATCGACTGTTTCCTGAAAACGAGAATTGACGTTTTGTATCTAGGTAATTGCGTGGTCAGGCGGGAAGGCTAAGTTAGGCGTACCCGCTTTAGGCGGAAAAACATTCCTTCTGAAGACAGTACTCCAAACGAAACGCGGCGCTCTGAACTGATTCATGAAAGTCCTTCTGCTTAACCAGGCATTCTGGCCCGATGTGGTAGCCAGCGCTCAACAATTGACGATGCTGGCGCGACGGTTGAGCGAACGCGGCCATCAGGTGACCGTCATTGCCGCTAACCGCGGGTACGACGATCCGAAGTCAGTTTTTAAACGCCGCGAAACCTGGAACGGCATCAAGGTCCAGCGCATCTCGTCTATAAACCTCGGCAAGAGTAATCACTGGCGACGCCTATTGAATTTCGGATCGTTCATGTTTGCCTGCGCTTTGCGGCTCGCGCTTATGCCGCGACAAGATGTGGTCATAGCGCTTACTTCGCCCCCGCTTATCTCCTGGCTGGGATCGTCATTCGTCCGAGTTAAGGGAGGGGAATTGATCTTTTGGCCGCTTGATTTGAACCCCGATGAAGCAATCGCCGCCGGCTGGCTAAAGCCGGGTTCGTTGGGCGCAAAATTTCTCGAGCTCCGGCTTAACAGCAGCATGCAGCGCGCAAAAACAATTGTCGCGCTCGACGAATTCATGAGAGAACGCATCGTCGCGAAGGGAATCTCGGCGGGCAAGATCGACGTGATTACGCCGGCGGCTGATGACGAAGTACGTTACGACGCGGCGGGCAGGGAAGAGTTCCGGCGCAGTCATGAACTGGCAAATAAGCTCGTCGTCATGTACGCGGGCAATCACAGTCCATGTCACCCGCTGGATACGCTGTTAGGCGCCGCGCAGAAGCTGCAACATCGTGATGACATTGTCTTCGTTTTTGCCGGCGGCGGCAGCGAGTTGCCGAGGGTCAAGACGTTTGCGACATCACACAAAATGCGGAACCTTCGCTGTCTTCCATATCAGCCTCAGGCCAAACTACCGGCGTTGTTATCATCGGCCGATCTTCACGTCGTGGTTATGGGCGATCGCTTTGGCGGGATCGTTCATCCCTCGAAGGTCTATAACATACTGAAAATTGGCACGCCGTTTTTGTTTATCGGACCCGAAAAGAGTTTTGTCTCGCAATTGATCGCGGGTCGCGAGGGCGTCGCCTTGAGTGCTCGACACGGCGAGATCGAGAAAGTTGCGGCGCTTATCTTGGAAGCCGCACAGCATCACGCGGAAGCCGGTCCGGATCGGTTTGAGCCGTCGCCGCACCTTTCCAGCGAACCGGTTTTCGCCAGGTTCATCGCCCACGTCGAAGCTGCGGCCAGCGAAGAGATCTCTGCGGCCGAACCGCAGGAAGCTCTGATTAAGTGTGGAGTTGATGATGCGATGTTCCCGAAGTTGCGGAGCAGCGGTCAAAGCTAAGCCCCGGGCGAGTCGGCGAGCCCGGGGTAGGGGAAACAAGAAAAGTTTCGAACCCCCAAGTGGCGACTCATCGCTTACATCTCGATGCGCCGTTTTCTCAGTTCGTGTTTCTCGTGTCATTTCGTGGATCGTCCTGAACTTAACCAAAAGCGGATCCACGAATTCACACGAAATAACACGAACAAGCCCTGCATATCGTACGATCGCGGCCATTCAACAAGCTCGAAGAAGCATGACGCTCGTCAGGCCTTCGATAATCAGAGATTCCTCGAGACCAGTAAGAACTTAATCCCGTGAATGGCCCCAGCATGAAGACGTACTTGGCGATCTTTATGATCGCTGCCTTGGCGGCGGGAGTGTTGACTCCGTTGTTGCGGCGATTCTGCCAACGTTACGGATTGGTAGATGCACCGCTGGATCAGCGGCGGGTTCACCGTACAGCCGTGCCCAGGCTAGGTGGCGTGGCGATCTTCCTCGCCATAATCATCTCGCTCAGTTCGCTACTGTTACTCAACAATCTGCTGACCCAAAACGTTCGGAGCGAACTCAAGCCAATCCTGTCACTTATCGGCTGCGGAATTCTGGTGCTCGTGGTTGGCGCTTATGATGATCTTCGCGGTCTTAAACCCTGGACCAAGTTAATCGCTCTCGTGTGTATCACGACGTTATTCTTCGCCCTCGGCGGAAGAATCAACGGTTTGTCGATACCGTTTGTAGGCCAGGTCGGCCTGCATCCTCTCGCGGGATTTGCGTTGACACTATTGTGGGTCGTGGGGGTTACGAACGCGTTTAATCTGATCGACGGCGTTGATGGACTAGCTGCCGGGTCCGCGTTGTTTTCATCGCTGGTCCTGTTGACCAACTCGCTCATCCAGGGAAATGCGAGGGTGATCGTCGTGGCGCTGGCGCTAAGTGGTGCGTTGGCTGGCTTCCTCAGATACAACTTCAATCCGGCGTCCATCTTTCTCGGCGATTCAGGTTCGCTTTTGGTTGGCTTTGTATTAGCCGCGTTGTCAGTCCAGGGATCGCAGAAGGCTTCAACCGCAGTTGCCGTAGCCATCCCGATTCTCGCTTTCGGGCTGCCGGTGGTTGACACCGGGGTAACGGTAGCGCGTCGCTTGTTGAGCGGGAAGCCCATCTTCCTGGGAGACCGCGAGCACATTCATCATATGCTGCTGGCTCGCGGGTGGTCTCAACGGCGAGTGGCGTTATCGCTTTATGCGGTGAGCGCGGGATTCGGCCTGGCGGCAATGCTATTCGTGAATACGGGCAGCGGTATCCCGGCCGTGCTGTTGTTTGTGATTGGCGCAGCGATCGTTCTGGCGCTCGGTAACCTGCGTTACCACGAGGTGGATGAATTACGTGCCAGCGTCAGACGTAACCTCGGCGATCGGCGGTTGCGGGCCATCAACAATCTGCGAATCAGAAGGGCGTGCCAGTCACTATCAACGGCTTCGACCCTCAATGAACTTTTTAACGCCATCATCGAGGTGGGCGAGTCAGGTCAGTTTGTTTCTGCCGCGGCCGAGTTGAGTTGTAACGGGCATGCCTTGATCAATGCGCGCGCCTTTGAATTGGCCCGCGAAAAACATGACCGCCGCGACCTCAGGATGTTTCAGGGTCAGGTCAAGTGGGACTGGCAGCCGGAAGGTGCGCCTTCGCAAAGTCGCGCGGATGGTCTTTGGACCATCAAGCTGCCCATCGCAGTTGAAAACTCCTCGTTCGGGTACCTGACGCTGTCTCGTCCGCTGGCCGTCGGTCCTTTGTTATTCGACGTCAGCTATCTGACGAATGTCTTTCAACCCGCGATCGCGCGAGCGGCGCAACGCGTCTTCGATCACGCCGAGCAATCAATGCCACGCCAACGAGCCGCGACGGCGCGGTAGTTATGACTGGAGCGCAACCG
>AP72_2010_repI_A001DRAFT_1000298_pt1 | contig 11262 bp, 8 predicted proteins | sample AmaPasrepliIA001_FD_9535 | JGI IMG/M metagenome (IMG submission 9535)
ATTGCTAAATCAACCTCGCCACGAGCGAGATAAGTTTGAGAAACGTTTTGGTTGATAGCCAGGGACAGAGGATCGAGCTGCTGGGCCCGCTTCGCCTCTGTTAGTGCTTCGTCAAATCGTCCCGTATCAAGCAGCAAAATGCCATGCCAGTGATGTGCCGTCGGATAATTTGGGTTTAATTCAAGTGCGCGTTTGAATTCCTGCTCAGCCTTTTCGGGTTGCCACAGTTCCTCATAGGAGTACGCCAACGATGTTTGGGCTTCAGCCAGGGAATTATCGAGTTGGACAGCACGCTCGGCGAACGCTTTGGCCTTAGGCAAAGTCTCGCTGGCAGGAGTGCCGGTGTAGAACTCCAACAGCGAGTAACTATCAGCTAATCCCACATATGCCAGGGCGTAATTCGGATCTTTGTCGGCGGCCAATTGAAATTGCTCGATTGACTTCCTAAGGTTGTCCGGCGTCCGTTTGTTCCAGTAGTAGCGGCCTTTCAAATAGAAAGCATACGCATCCGGATTGGTCGTATCGCGTCTGGTCAACTGTCGCTGCTCTTCACCGCTCAACTTCGTCCGCAGCCTTTCAGATATCTCACGAGAAATTTCCTGTTGCACGGAGAGCGCGTCAGCGAGCTTGCGGTTGTACTGCTCGCCCCAAACCTGCTTGTTATCACGCACGTCCAACAACTCTGCACTGACGGTCAGACTGTCGCCGCGTTGCAGCAGGCGCCCGGTCACGACCGCGCGCACCCCCAGGTCGTGCCCAACCTTTAGCGGGTCTGCATCCTTCCCTTTATATTGAAAGACTGTGCTGCGCGGGCTTACACGCAACGAAGATAGCTGGGTCAGGTTGTTGATGATACTTTCGGTTAAGCCGTCGGAAAGATACTCACTATCCGTATCGCGGCTCTGATTAACAAACGGCAAGACGGCGATCGAGTCGATCGCTACTTCCGTATTCCTCGCGTGCAGCCAGGCGGCCAGGCCGCCTCCGCCGAGCACGAGTATTGCCAGGATTATGACTGCTGCAAGCTTATGCTGCTTAATCCCGGTAATGATGTATTCAGCGCTGGACGCGGCCGCTGTTGACACCTCGGCGCCTGATGCGGTCGCACTGCCGGCCGTTTCGGGGCTGGTAGTTGAACTAACTGAGCCGGGCGGCACCGTGGTGTCCAACTCTTTCGCCCCCTCGAGCTCTCGCCGTAACTCGCGCAACTCGATCGACGCTTCTCTGGCCGATTGATATCGCTCATCCGGATCCTTCGCCAGACAGCGACGCACGATGCGCGTCAAGTCAGCCGGCGCTGCCGGGTTCACATCCTTTACCAGGGGCGCCGGCGCATGCACGATCTTGTGCATGGTGTCGATGGCCGAACCGCTCTCAAAAGCCCGTTGACCCGTAGCGGCCTCATACAAGAGACAACCAAAGGAGAAAATGTCGGAGCGATGATCTACGGCCTTGCCTTCGGCCTGCTCCGGCGACATGTAGCCGACCGTACCCATGACTACGCCGGGTGTTGACAGCGGCTGCGGCATCAACGCAGTCGGTCCTTCAGTGTCATTGGCGGGCCCGCCCGCTACCGCAGGCGGTCCTGACAATTTCGCCAGGCCAAAGTCGAGGATCTTCGCATAGCCGTCACGCGCGATCATCACGTTGTCGGGTTTGAGATCGCGGTGCACAATGCCCACCGCGTGAGCCTTCGCCAGGCCTTCCGCCACATGCTGCAGATAGCGCAGCAGCTTCCGGAGTTCAACGCGTTCGCGATGGATCTTTGCCCGCAGCGTCGTGCCTTCAACGTATTCCATCGCGATGAAGGTAATGCCCTCGCACTCGCCGATTTCATAGATGTGCGCGATGTTCGGATGATTGAGTATCCCGGCTGCGCGGGCCTCCTGCTCNAGCCGGCGCATGTGTTTCTTGTCTTGAGTGAGATGCGCGGGCAGAAATTTGAGCGCCACTCTGCGCCCCAGTCGTGTGTCGGAGGCCAGGTAGACTTCGCCCATCCCGCCGGCGCCGAGTGGAGAGATGATGCGGTACTGATTCACCGCCTGCCCCGCCGCCAACGCGGCGCCCTGCTCTCGGGCCATCATCTGCGCCGCGACATCCAGGGCGGGCGACTCAATGAAATTTGCGGCCTGTTGTTCGTACGCGAGCAGCGACTCCACTTCTCGGCGCAACTCATCGTCCCCGGCGCAGGCTTCGGCGAGAAAGGCGGCGCGCTCGCCGACTGCCTTCTCCAAAGTCGAGTGGTAAAGCCGCTCGACCTGCTGCCACCGCTCATCCTTCATCGACTGCGGCCTCCCGCCCGAGCTCCCTTAGGAGCCACACCTTTGCCAGACGCCAGTCCCGCATCACGGTCTCCTTTGAGACCTTCAGCACCTCGGCCACTTCCTCGACTGACAGGCCTCCGAAGAAACGCATCTCCACCACCTGGGCCTTCCGCCGATCTAACTCGGCGAGTGCAGTGAGCGCCTCGTCCAGCGCGACTAAATCGGCGCTCCGCTGCTCGGTAAGCGAGTCTGCATCGGCGAGCGAGACCCGCAGCGCGCCGCCGCCGCGCTTAAGGTACTTACGGTCGCGGGCGAAGTCCACCAGGATGCGGCGCATCATCTGCGCCGAGACAGCGAAGAAGTGCGCCCGGTTTTGCCAACGGACTTCCCGCCAGCTGACGAGCCTCAAGTACGCTTCATTAACAAGTGCCGTGGTCTGAAGGGTGTGGCCGGGGCGCTCATGGCTCATATAGCGATGGGCCAGCCGGCGCAACTCATCGTAAACGATCGGCATTAGCCGATTGAGCGCCGACTCGTCACCGCTGCCCCACGCCACGAGCAGTTCAGTGATTTCGTGTGGTGAGGGTTGCGACATTCGAAACCCTTCCTATCCGGCGGAGCGATTAAACCGTGGGCGCGGCGGAGCGGGGACGCTGCCGCAGTCCTCATATAGAGAACCAGGTCAAGTCAAAATCTTTTCGGAGGCTTTGCAGCTCTTCAGCTCATTTCCCGCCTTAGTAAATGAGGGCGAGGTCGCTCGCTGTTCTTAAGCTCTTGAGTCGAGCGCCAATCATTTTTGTGCAGCGTAGCCACAACAGCTCTGGCTTCCGATCAGGAGTCCTGTAAGGCGCGGAATTATATGACAACGCACTGAGGGGAACAATGGCCCCTTAGACGCTCTTAAAGGTGAGAGGTTTCACGTCGTTAGGCACGCCCGAAGTTTTTCATCTTGATCGCGCTGGTCTGGTAGAGGCGCGAGAAGGAGGTTCCAATGGGAGATACAACTGCAACGAAAACGCATTTTGAATCTGCGATGGACCGGCGAAAGAGGCGAATGCCGGGAAGATTTCTCGTCGCCGGCATCTTATTGGCAATCTGTCTGATCGTATCCCTTAGCCGCAGCGGGCAAGCCCAGGATGTGGTGCTCGACTGGAACGCGCACGCGGCCAACGCCATCGCTGGCGTCGCGAAACAGCCTCCTCCACGTGGACTGATTCGCCTTGCGATGGTTCACACAGCGATCTACGATGCCGTTAATGCGATAGAAGGTTACCCGTTCGAACCCTACGCCGTTACTCCGAACCTGGTTTCTCCCGCGTCGCCGGAAGCGGCCGCAGCCGCGGCTGCCCACGACGTCCTGGTCGCCCTATTCCCTAATCAGCAGGCGGATCTGGATACGAAGTACGCGGCGTCGCTGGCGGCGATCCCGGACGGCGCGGCCAAGACCAACGGCATCTCGGTCGGACAGCAGGCGGCCGCTGGGATTCTGTTATTCCGGGCCGGCGACGGGCGCGACGCCGTAGTGCCATACATACCGGGCAGCGGACCGGGCGTCTGGAACCCGACGCCGCCGGGATTCCTGGCCGCGCAATCGCCTGAGGTCGCGCAGGTCCTGCCCTTTGCGCTCAAAAGCCCGTCGCAGTTCCGTGCGGAGCCGCCGCCCGATCTGACGAGCGACACGTGGGCCCGCGATTACAACGAGACCAAAAACCTCGGGCGCGCGACCAACAGCACGCGCACGCCCGAGCAGACAGACCTCGCGGTTTTCTTCTCCGACAACGCCATGCTGCAATGGAACCGCGCCTGGCGCCGCATCTCTGTCGCCAAAGGACTGTCACTCGCGGACAACGCACGGTTCTTCGCGATGCTCACGACCGCGGGTGCCGACTCAGAGATCGCCTGTTACGACTCCAAGTACTTCTACAACTTCTGGCGCCCGGTGACTGCGATCCGCGCCGGCGACACCGACGGCAATCCGTTGACTGAGCCTGATCCCAACTGGATCGGAGTGGTCATCACCCCTAATCATCCCGAGTACCCGGCGGCGCACGGCTGCTTCAGCGGCGCCTCGACTGAGACGCTGGAATTCTTCTTCGGGACCGACAAATTCGACTTTACTTTGGATAGCGTCGTCGCTGGACTGACGAATCCCGTGCGCCACTACGAAAGCTTTTCGCAGGCGCTTCAGGATGTGCTCGACGCGCGCGTCTATGGCGGCATGCACTTCCGGAACTCAGCTCATAAGGGGGCGCTCATCGGCAAACAGGTCTCTCACTTCGCCACCACGCACTTCTTCCGCCCCTCGAGAGGGCGCAGTGCGCGTTAATTCGAAAATGGAGTCAGTACCGGGAGCGGTAGCGACCGGGTCAAATCATTGCGGATTGGAGCGCAAGCGTCCTCGCTTGCCATGAGCGCGAAGCGGCGAAAACGAAAAGAGCAACCGGGACGGTTGCGCTCCAGTCGCTTGCTGCATTCATGCAAGCCCTGGATGGCACGGTTGGCTATCGCCACCCTCGCTATCGCTCCGGTACTGACTTCACTCCGACAGGAACGATCCACGAAATTGCACGAAACCATACGAACTCCGTCTGAGTACCTATGCTACATCAGGGAGCTCGCCCCACTACTCCAATATTCGCGATCGTAGCACCTTTGGTCATCGACGGCACCGCGCAGACGTAAAGGACGATCCCCGCCACGGGCGCGCGGGCTTCGAAGGTCACGTGGCCCAGATAGTCGGTCACGTAACCGACTTTCATGCCCTGCTCGACATAGGTGCCGCGCTTGACCGAAGGATAGAAGATTCCCATCTGATCGCTGGCGAGCGTCACAACCTTTTCGATCCATACCGGATGTTCGACCATCGCGGGGGCGCCCGGCAGCATCTTCAGATAGCGCATGACATTGAGGCAGCCATTGACCAGCGCGTTCAGATCGTCGGTCTCGACCGTTCCGGCATACCCTGCTTCGGCCGTAATTGACGGTTTGCCGCGGGTGCTAGCGGTGTTTTCCAGATAACGAGAAGCCTGCGGATCTTTTGGCCGGTCAGCCGAAATGATGATGTGATCGAGACCGAAGGCCAGCACCATTTCGCGCGAAACTGCGTCCTGCTTTGCGTTTCCCGTCCTGGTCCAATAACTGTATGGCCGCAGACTTTCGTCCAGGTCGCCACCATGGAGGTCGATTAAATGATCGCATTGGTCAACGACTTGCTTTGTGATCAGGTAGGAAGCGCGATCGGTTTGAGTGCCGTCCATTTTTCCCGGATACCAACGGTTCATGCTTTTCTTGTCGACCGGGTTGAGGTGCGGCACCTTCTGTTCGAACGATTGAATGTTGATGAGCGGCACAATGATGACCGTGCCCGAGATCTCTGCCGGGTTCAGCGTCGTGATCAATTTTTCCAGCGCGATGATCGAAGTGTATTCAGTACCGTGCGAACCCGCGACAATCGCCAGCACCGGTCCGGGTTTCGCACCCTGGAAGACAGCGACAGGAATGCTGAGCGCGGCGTCGACGCCGGCCGGTACTTCGATCGTGCCGGTGGCTTTTTGTCCGCGCGCCGCGGTTGCAGTTCCGACCGTGAATGTCTTTCGATCCTGCGCAACCGCAGAACCAACGTAACAGCAAATGAGAAACAGCGCCGCTACAGCGAATCGTGACATAGGTTGTACCCCCATTTCAGCCGGCGTGGGCCTGTGTCTTGTACAGACGACACCGCGAAGTTAACTGTCCAATTCTCGAGCAGAGGCGACTGCGATAGCTATCGCTTACGCTTAGCACCTGCGCGCGAGGTTTTTCCCTTAAAGACTGATACGTCCGGACACTTGTAGGGCACGCAGCATCCTTCGCAGTCAAAGTAACCGTCGGGGCAGTCTATATCGGCCGGGTTCCAGAGCTCCTCGATGATCGGCATCAGCTGATCCTGCAGATACTTCAATTTCTGCGGCTGTGATGCGCCTTCACCGTTGAGGAAATAGCGCAGCGCACCGACTTGTAGGGAATCGAGCAAAGTACGCAACTGCGTGTAGTCCTTTGGATTGGTTGGCATGATTTTTTTCCTCCTGAGAGTTTGAGCTGAGACTTACTTGAAATTGTCGATCATCGAATAAAGAGTCCAGCTTGCCTGCTTGCCGTAATAGATCGTTTTGCCGTCAGGCGACCAGTCAATGGCCGCCAAATACACGCGTGGATCGCTGCTGGTGGTCAGACTTCGGGCGCTGCCACCCGCGGCCGGCATGACGAGCAGCGTATCGGCGCCGTCCTGCCTGGCAACGTAAGCAATCTGGTCGGCGGCAGGGGCGAGCTTGATGTTCTGAAAGTAAGTTGTCTGAAGTGTTCCTAACGGTCTCTGCCTGCCGTCACGAATTGCAATGGCGGACAAAATCACAGCGAGCGGATTGTTCGGCGCCGTGTCTCGTTCTGCAGCTTGCTTAATGAACAATTCCTGTCCATTGGCGGACCAGCCTACGAGACCGAGGACTGACTCGGAACGAAAGACTTGTTGCTGCTGACCGTTCGCAGTTACCCAGATACTCCAAAACTTTTGTTTGGGATCAAGCGCTAACCAGGCAACGTGTTGATTGTCGGGCGACCATGATGGATTAAAAGCTCGGACCGTCACGTCTCGGTTGTCGGAGATTTGAACTGGTTTTGAGCCATCAAGTCCGATTTGCCAAACGTTCGCAACGCCCGAAACATCAGCGCAGTAAAGCAGACGCGAACTGTCGCGGGACCACTGAAAATCCTGCGTCTGCACCCGGTTGTAGGGAAGTTGCGCAAACCCACCGAAAATCACCCCGCCGGCGGTAATTTGTTTCGCATCACCGCCGGTCGCGTGAACCACCCATAGATCGATAGATCCGTTGGTATTGCGCAAGAAAGCCACCTGCTTTCCATCAGGCGACCAAAGCGGAGCGAAACCATCAGGTGCAAGTTGACTGTCCATCGCGCTTTCGCCGAGCGATTTAGCCATCAACGCCGAGTTGAAGAGGGTGGCGCCGCTTAACGCACGACTCGCCTGGTAAACCAGCGACTTGTTGTCGGGCGCTGCATCAGGCCATAACTCAATTCCGGTCTCAGATGTTAGTTGCGTTTCTTTGGCCCGATCTAACCTGACACTCCACAGATCTGATTCGTCGCGATCTGTGGAGTAGAGAACCTTGGAACCATCAGACGAAACATCCAGGATGTTTGTGTTGCTGTCGTTGACTGTCAACTGCACAGGCTGACTGCCGTCGAGGCGAACCAGACAAATCTGCCTGATGCCGTTACGCTTCGAGCTATAAACGATTCTCTTTCCGTCCGCAGTCCAAACCGGATTGCTATCCTGGGCCGGGTCGTTCGTTACGCGCACCGGCGAGCCACCCGACACCGGCGCGACCCAAAGATCGCTTTGCCCGTTTACAATATCGGTAAAGGCGATCTGGTCTTCCCCCGGAGAGATAGCAAAGTCCCGATTGTGTCCAACTGATGGGAGGTTAATTGCCAACGCAACCTGCTGGGTTGCCACGTTGAGAACGTAAAGATTGTCATTTCGTTCGAAATAGATTTTTCCGCTGCGTGTCCAGGCGATCAGTTCGCGAGTGTAGCTCTCCAGGGACCTAAGCAGTGTCGGAGCGCCGCTGAAAGCGGCCGTGGTCCAAATTCCATTTTGCGACTCGCGTCTGGAGATAAACGCAATCTGTAAACCATCCGGCGACCATATTGGACTATAGGCAACCGGCAATTCACCTTGATTCGAGAACGGCTCGCCGCTGGCCAGTTGCTTCAGCCAAATTGCACTGCCGTTGCCTTTCGGCGAAGCATACGCGATGAATTTGCCGTCGGGAGAGAACCGCGCGTGATGCGCGCCGGTGTCGCCGAGGTCGTTCTTGCGGCCAACCAATTGTGTAACAGACAAGGTGCCAATTTTGTTCGTATCGTTTTCCCAATGACGCCACCAGTACCAGCCGACTCCGGCAACAATCATAAGCAGCAGGCCCGCGACGCCCAGTTGTGCTTTTCGGCTAAGACCGAACTGCCGGGTAAATAAGGACTCCTGTGTTACCGGAACCGGGCCTATCGATAACGCCGGCCGTGTCATTCCGCTGCTGTGTGACGTACCCGAACGTTGAATCGCGGCGCTGACATCGAGTTCGCGTCTGAGGCTTTTCAGATCGAGCAGCATATCCTTCACGGTTTGATAGCGCTCTTCACGATTCTTCTGCAGAGCTTTTCTGACAATCCGTTCGATCTCCAGCGGTAAGTCAGGTACAGATTCCGAAAGCGGCGGCGGTTCGGTCTTGAGAATCGCGGCGCTGGTGTCGCTCGCCGTCTCACTCTTAAAAGGCGCGCGTCCGGTGATCATTTCGTAAAGCACTACACCCAGACTCCAAATGTCGGTGCGCGTGTCCACTTCCTGTGCTCTGGCCTGTTCTGGTGAGAGGTAAGCCGTGGTCCCAACCACGGTGCCCGGTTCGGTGAGTACGAACGCCTTGGTGGCGGCATCGCGGTCCACCTCATCTGCTCGCCAATGCTCAGTCAGTTTGGCCAGACCAAAGTCGAGGACTTTAACGATGCCGTCCTCTCTGAGCATGATGTTTTCAGGTTTGATGTCGCGATGAATAATTCCGGCGGCATGTGCGGTCGCCAGGGCCGACGCGATTTGAATGGCGATGTCAATCGCTTCGGTCAGCGGCACCGCCCGGCGGAGATGATGACGCAGGTTTTCGCCGTCGATGAACTCCGTAGCGATGAAATGGGCGCCGGGGTCGGTGCCAATCTCATAAATAGTGATGATGTTGGGATGATTGAGAGCTGAGGCGGCTTTGGCTTCCTGCACAAAGCGCTGCATGCGATTACGGTTTGAGGCGACGTTCTCGGGCAGCACTTTCAAGGCCACCTTGCGATCGAGCGTCGAGTCCTGCGCCAGGTAAACTTCTCCCATGCCGCCTGCGCCGATGGGCGAGTGGATTTCGTAGCGGCCCAGTTTTGCGCCTGGTAAAAGAGCCGCGCTCATGTTGGGTCGATTTGCGGCTTTTGGTCTGGAGCTTGCGCCTTGACCGCGGTTCGGACAAACGCTTGTTAACTATTTTCAAACCGAAATTCGCCGCCGATTCTATCCGAGTGGCGCGCATGAGGCCAGACTTTTTGTCGGCGGTCTTGATGGACGTTTTTAACGTGGCCCAGCCATCTGTCGCGTGCTCCGCGGCCGCGACGGGTGTGCCACGTTCTGCGATCTCATCTTGCGCAGTCGGGTACGAAGTTTTGCATCATTCGCTACTGGCAGACTGGCCGGAATCGTCTTTGGTCAGATGAAAGGTCACCATTGCCTGTTCAGGCGAAACAACGGGATGGTAAGTCTTACCGTAATTGGCGACGATCTTCTTTACATAGGTCTCGGTCTCGGGATACGGGGGAATACCTTTGTACTTATCAACCGAACCCTCACCGGAATTGTAGGCTGCCAGGGTCAACGAAACGTCGCCGTTGAATCTCTTCAGCAGCCAGGCCAGGTACTTCGTTCCCGCCTCTACGTTGCATTGTTGATCTGTCAGATCCGCGCAGTGAAAGCGACGGCCTGTGTCCGGCATCAGCTGCATGAGGCCTTTGGCTCCTACGGCCGAGGTGGCGTTCGGGTCGTACTTTGACTCCTGCCGGATCACTGCATGAATCAAGCGCGGGTCGACGCCCGTGTGCTCACCGGCGCGAAAGATAATCAGATCGAGATCGCAATCTCCGGAATGGGGAATATCGATGGGGATGAACTCGCTCTCACTCGTGCCCGCATGCACTGTAGGCGCCAATGCCGGGCTGAAGTAGAAGCCAGTGAGGTTTGTGACAAAGAAAAGAAAGAAAACGGCAACCGGAGCGAACTTCACAGTCCGCAGGTGAGGAAAACGAACAAATTTCATCTCGGTATTCTCCATGTGAGCTATGGCGCCGGGGACCACGGGAAAAACGCCGGGCTGCGCATGGGCAAACCGATTTACAAAGAACTTGTACAGCACTTGCAATCGAGGAGCCGATTTTCAGATGGGAGCTAATGTCTTGAAGTTGCTTAATTTGTGTCAAAACTGAGGCATCAATGTGACGTACCAAAGCGCTGTGGGATATTGGTACATTCAGATTGATTGACAGCCCAAATGTCCGCGAACTGGAGCGCAAACGTCCTCGCTTGCATGAGCGCGAAGCGCGAACCGAAAAGAGCAAGCGAGGACGCTTGCGCTCCAGTCGACCGCGCACTCCAAATTCTTCGTCCATACCGGACAGCCTCGCGTCTAATGTTTCGGCAAGGGTTCGCCGCGAAAGAAGCGATGAAGATATCAGCCCGGTTTGGCTAAGTCGTTTTTCTCCTCCTGCCTCTTCGGAGGCGGACCGAGGTTTTCTATTAACTAAGGTTCGAATTTCCAGAAATTCAGGAGGAATCGAAAAATGAAGACGTTAGTTTCTCGTAGTCTGTTATTGGCGCTGACCCTTGGCGCCTGTGCGTTCGGGGCTGTTGCAGGCGAGAAGGCGCGCGATCGCCGTGCCGACCGCCGCGACCTCCGGCAGGACACGCGCGATATCCGTCACGACCGGCGGGACATCAACCAGGACGTCCGTGAGCGCCGCTCAGATGTTCGCGACTACCGGCAGGATAAGAAAGACGGCGACTCGAAAGCCGTTTTGCGAGCAGACCGTCAGGAAATTGCCGGCGACACAAAGGACATTCGCACTGACCGGCGCGACCTGAGGAGCGATGTTCGTGATCGACGGCGCGATGTTCGCGACCTGCGGGAGGACAGAAAAGAGCCCAACTGATTTGCGAGGATCACCCGGCAACACCAGCCGGAATAGAGATCAGCGTAACCAAAGTTCCCGGAGGGGCTGATTCCGGATAACCTGATTGGTTACGCTGCGGGGACGAGCGTTGAGGCACGCTCGTCCCCTTTTTGGTTTTGAGGACTGGAGCGCAAGCGTCCTCGCTTGCTTTTTTTTCGCGCTTCGCGCTCATTGCAAGCGAGGACGCTTGCGC
>AP72_2010_repI_A001DRAFT_1000299_pt1 | contig 11255 bp, 13 predicted proteins | sample AmaPasrepliIA001_FD_9535 | JGI IMG/M metagenome (IMG submission 9535)
TGGCGGATTTGGAGGATTTGGCGGCGGAGGTGACTTTGGCGGGGGCGGCGCCGGCGGCAGCTGGTAAAGCGCGCTGTGCCGCTACCGATCGAGTACGTTAAGCTAGCAAAGCGAAGGAGGCATTATGGGCAAAACGGGTCTGATTGTGCTGGCGGTCATCGTGGCCATCGTCTTACTGATCGGCTTAGTCGGAATTTCCAGTTACAACACTCTGGTCACCAAGAAACAGACCATCGACGCGCAATGGGCAGAAGTACAGAACCAGATGCAACGGCGCGCGGATTTGATTCCGAACATTGTCGGCACAGTAAAGGGTGTGGCCGGCCTGGAAGAGCGTGTGTTTACGAAGATTGCTGAAGCGCGCTCGCAGTTGCTCACCACCATCCAAAATCCGAACAGCACAACTGAGGAAAAGATCACTGCCGATAATAATCTGACGCAGGCGATGCGCGACGGCGGACTGCTCGGAACGGGCGGGCGCTTTCTCTCCATCACTGAGAACTATCCGCAACTGAAGTCTAACGAAAGCTTTCTGCATTTACAGGACGAACTCGCCGGGACGGAGAACCGGCTGGCAACCGCCCGGCGTGATTACAATCTGGCGGCGCAGGACTATAACACCACCCGCAGCCGGTTTCCGATGGTGCTGTTCGCAGGAGTAACGGGTTTCAAGCTGGCGCCCTACTTCCAGGCGGACCAAGGTGCTCAGCAAGCCCCCAAAGTAGACTTCAGCAGGTGATGCGATATCTGAATTGACAGGGGTTAGAGTTCTAACTTTAGTTGGGCTTCCCCTTCCGAAAATCCCGACTAAAGTGGGTACTCTAACGCCGGTGACCAAGTAACTTTTGTGAGTTATTGGTGTCCTTTCGTGTGAATTCGTGGATCGTTCTCTTCTCCCAGCATACGGATCCACGAAATCACACGAAACAACACGAAGAAAGGTCGGGAAGTAGTGTGAATTCGTTAATTAATCCGTTAGGCCGAATGAGGAAATAGCCGGGACATGCCCGACGAAGTGAAATCCAAACCACTGGAGCGGTTCGTGCGCGAATTGCAGGCGGCCCATGGCGATAATCTGTGTTCGGTAACGCTCTATGGATCGACCGCACACGACGAGGCGAACCCGCAGGCGACACATGATGTATTGGTGGTTCTGCGACGACTCGAGCTCGCGGACTTGCAGGCGTCGCGCGAGCCAATCCGGACGTGGACCCGCGGCGGTCAACCGATGCCGGTCTATTTTTCTCTGGAAGAACTAATGCGCGCCGCGGACGTGTTTCCGATCGAGTTCCTGCAAATGGAGCAAGCGCGAAAGACGCTTTACGGATCCGACCCGTTTGAATTCATCGATATCTCAAACACAAATCTGCGTCATCAAACTGAGTACGAACTAAGAACGAAGTGTCTTCAGCTTCGGCGACTTTATATTTCGTCCGCTGGTTCCGCAGAGCAACTGACGAGCTTGTTGACCCGGAGTCTTTCGAGTTTCGCCGCGTTGTTTCGCGCCGTCCTGATGTTGCACGGCGCGCCGGCTCCCGTTTCGAAAAGAGAAGCCGTGCGCGCGACTGTGCGTGTCCTGGGCCTCGATGGCGCGCCCTTTGATCGCATTTTTGAACTCGAAAGCAAAGATATCCGCCTCGAAAAACAGGACGCAGATAGTCTCTTCGGCGCCTACCTGGCGCAGTTGCGACAGGTAATCGACGCCGTAGACCAGATCCAGCAGAATTGACTCGTGGGTCAGCCGGAAGTACCGGTCAGCCGTGGCAGGCAACAAAAAAGTGGAGGGCGAGAACGGATTCGAACGTAGATAGACACATTAAATCTATCGTCGTCGGGGTTTCAGTCGCTGGCGGTCTTTAATGCGGAGTAGTACTTCTGGGCATTATCGAGGTGAGTTTGCGCTTCGTTCCAATCCGCTTGCAGCCTCTCAGTTCGGTCACTATCGTTAAGCACGGTGCTGTTTCTCGTGCAAGTCTTCCACCAGTTTCGTGCCGCATCGTACTCACGCAGGGTTGCCGCTACCTCTTGTCTAAAACTGTCACTGTCCGAACTGTGTTGCCCGAAAGTTGGGAGCGTACTATTCAAGTTAGCATTCAGGCGATTGAGCATCCCATCATATTCTTCAAAGCTCATGCTGTTTTGAGTAGCAGCTTGGAACTCCTTGAGCTCAGTCAGAACCTGTTTGGCCGCCTGTTCGCTCGCTGCGTCCTGCGCCGCTGCGTCCGGCGCTGATGAGTCGACTGCTACTGGTTCCTCAACTTTCGCTTCGTTCACCGGTACTGGTGTTGCTTCAGAACCATTTTTTGCAGAAAGCATAACAAAGATGACAACCAGCCCCGCTGTGATAAGAATCACGGCGACAAGACCCAACGTCCGTGGTGCAACAGACTGATTATCTTTCCTGGCATTCATCGCCGTTGGGGTGGGCTTGCGACGCGACTGGGACTTCCCGTTCGCCAGGGCCCCAGCTGAGGGCTTGAAACTCTTCTTCGCGTATTCTGGTTGATGGTTCACGACAGTCTTTTGAGACATTCAAGTCACCTTTCCCGGTGATATAGCATCACGATTGAGCTGCAGTTCGGTAGTTCCGCCTCCACCGTTTGGCGCTCGCGCTCACACTTTAGTATTCGGAAACACCCATGACGGGCGCCGGCAGCAACCCAAAGGCGGAATCGACGGCCGCCGAGTCGTACTGCATCGTCGCAGTGCCGGCGCCATTGAAATTAAAGAACGGAGCGCCGAAACCAGTTAAGGGTGGACTCTGCGCGGGCCAATCCACGCTGGCGACGAACACTGCGCCGTAAACTGCGCCGCCGCCGCCGCCATCTCTATTAACCGCGCCAGTGCCAATCACTAATATCAGTCCGCTGAAATTTGTATCGCCGTGCGTAGTCAACTCTCCGGTAACAATTAACAGCCCTGAGCCGCTACCGGTCCCCATGACGTAATCTCCTTTAACGAACGTAAATCCTGTTGGGGTGCCGGTGCCTCCATTAGGAAGATAAGTCGCGGTACCATTAGCCGCACCCTGGATGGCAGCCGCTTGCATTTGGTCAAGGAACGTGCGAGCGGCGGCAGGTGACTGGAGATATTGTGGCAAACCGACGACGGCTGAAGCCGGCGCGGAGGTGGTGTTCTGAGCGGCGCTCGCTGCCGCAATTGTCGAGTCTGAGCCGTTGGTGGTGCCGAATGCCGGCAGAGTAGGGTTGAGGCCGGAATTATCCACTCCGCTATAAACGTGATTAGCGCTGTTTCCGCTGTCGAAATTCATGGCGGGCGAGCCACCAGGACTTCCGACCAGTGTCATCATCGCGGGGATGGTGGGATCAAAGGCGGTTCTGGCGACGATTGCACTCAAGTGTTTTATTGAGCTTCTGGGTCCATAACCGGTTGCTTGAACCAGCAATCGACCAGGTAGAGCGGGCGCGGCCGGCATGACGTCGCCAGGTGGAAGAGATACCACCACGTCATACTGGACCGACGGACTGTTGCTGACGGTTACGCGCGTACCGGCAGCCTGAGTATTGGAATAAGGAAGCCAGCGCGAGAGTCGTGCGACTGCCGAAGGGTCGCCGCCAGTGCCATTGGGACAGTCGTTTGAAGATGTGACCGTAACCGCGTTCCGGAAATTAATCGTGGTCATCCCCGTCGGCAACGCGCTCGCCGTGTGGGCGTAATTGCCACGCAGCGCATTAAGCGCCGCCTGAAGTCCCGCTTCCGCGCCATAATAAGCTTGTGCCTGGCTGGTGGTATCGATAGCGTTTGTCGCCGACATTGAAGTTACCTGAATCAAAACGCCTCCGGCGATCAGCAGCACCGCGGCAATCAATAGCGAACTAAGCAGAGCGGCGCCGCGTTCGCCTCTCCTGGTGTTTGAAATATTCGTTGGTTGAGATTGATTCATAGTCCTTGCCCCCATGTTCATTGGGAGGATTGTCTCAATAGTACTGGAGTCTTGAGTTGCGCAACGCTACGGTGGAAACCAGCTGTGTTTTCGAAAGAGGCTGATAACCGGGTCCTCCGGGAGTTCCCACCGCCGGAAGTGTCACCTTCAGAAGAATCACGACGTACTTCGCCAGATCGGGGCTGACTGGAGCCTGGGTCACGCCGGAGGAATTCAGCACATTGCTGATCACGCCGTCACCGACGGTGTAAGTCACTTGCTGATCGAAATAGTAGATCGCCATTCCATCTATCCGATTGGCCAGCAAACTCGTGGTCTGATTGGGCTGCAGATTCATCCGCACAATGAAACTTCCGTTGGCATCGTTGATCAGCACGTATTTAACATCTTCGTCACTGCTATCTGTGGCTCCCGACAAATCCAGGTCCGAACGGACGCGGATCTGGGTGGCCCCCGAGTCTCCCGCTACGATCCCGTTTGTGGTCAGCCCGTAACCAGCATTGGCGATATCGCGTGACAGACTGTTAAGCGCGCGCTGCGCGTCGGCGAGGGCCGTCGACCTTAGATTTTCACGGCTGCGAATCGAAAAAGATGAAGCAAGCAGGATGGACGCAATCGTCATGATGGCGAGCGTAACACTCATTCCGATGACGAGCTCCAAGAGTGAAAAACCGGATTCGCTTGCTGTTTTTGTGTGCGAGTAATTCATGGCTGGCCCATTTAACGTAAGCTTGTGGTTGATTCTCTCAATGCGAACCCTTAGTCATTGCGGTTCGTAGAGTCTGCAGTATGACTGGGAAACCCGAAGGGTTGATCGGATCAACTCGAATCGTAATCGTCTTTAACGTGGGGTTTCCATTGTTATCATTATTTGAACCGGTAATCGTCTTCGTGATTTGAAAACTGCGACCGTTGCTTACGAAGGTCGATGTAGCTGCGGTTGCGGTCACGTTGAGGACTGAATCGGTGAACTGTGCGGCCCTGAGCTGTTCCATCTGTTGTTGGGCAATGCTCATCGCCAGGCCGCGGTCGTTTCCCAATGAGTTGTAGCCGATTGAGTAAGTGAACGCCGTCACCACCCCGAGGCCCACTACCATCAATATCACCAGCGCCACCGCTGTCTCGACCAGCGTAACGCCTCGTTCCGTACTCTTTTGAGCGGCCGACTCGGATCCGCCACGCGTCTTTAATCTTCTTAATTTCATACGTTCAGGTCTCCACTTTTTCGCCGGCCGGCTTAGTAGTGCATAGTCTTGATCCCTGTTGTCGCAGGAACGTTTGTCTGAGGTGAAGGGATCGTAACTGGGCCGGTGACGGTCGTATCAACCGAAATGTCGCCTGCCGCGCCCTCGACCATCGTATCGGCGCCTACATTCGCATTCGAGTCAGTAAGGGTGAGGACGACTGTGCTGGCCGCACGGCCGCGCCAGTCGTACGCAATCGTTAGGGGTGTGGAAGCGGGATCGAGAGTATTGTTTGCTGGTGGCAACTTGTAGGTAAGAGTCACGCCCTGTGGTAGCGAAATGGTTTGGGCCGTCGCAGTTCCAGTACCGTTGAAATCAATATTCACCGTGTAGCTGGTTGAGCTATTAAGGTTTACCGTCGCGCCGCCGTGGCGGCGAAGAGAGTCAATGCGAGCTTTTTCCAGATAAGTGGCCATGTTGCGTGTCGCGCCGGCCAGCTTCAGATTCCTCGTGGATGTGAAAAAGTTTATGACCGCAAATGAAGAGACTACGCCGATCACCGCCACTACGAGTAGCAGTTCAGTTAGACTGAAGCCGGCGGCGTCGCTGGATTTCGGTGTCTCGCCTTGGAGATTAACGGCCTTCTGGCCCATTTGAGTTCTCATCACCACCTCAGTTACGTCGCTTTCTTTTTGGGGCTTGTCCGTTGTTGAAGAGGAACGGACGCTCAAGGCTGAGCAAGCGATATGCCATGCTGGAATTCCCTGAAAAAGTAGCGTAACTCGTCGAGACCGAAAGCGAGAGTACTTGTAGCCGTCACCTCCGGTAACAGCAAACGGAACCTCTTTTCATACCTTTTCACCGCTTGCCGAAGTCATTACGGAGCCAATCGCGATTGAGTCTTCGCGATAGTGAGAAGCCGCCGCGCTTGCGCGGTGACTGATGGCTCTCAGCCACAAAAGAGTGTTCGGCGGCGATTCTGCCTGAAAGATCCGGTTCTGAAAGAAACTGAGGAAGCTTACTTTGGTGGAAAATACGTTGAGCCGGCCACAGGGTACTGATTTACAAGAGGCGGCGGCTGCCTGTAAATCGACGCGTGTTATGGCTGGGAGGCAGGGATTCGAACCCCGATAGGCGGATCCAGAGTCCGCAGTCTTACCGTTAGACGACCTCCCAACGATTGAAATCGAATTTACGTAAGTCTGCCGACCAAGTCAACCAACGGTCGTGATCTAAATCGCGTTAAATCACGACCCAACGTAGTGTCTTAACCAGCCTTTGATTCTTGCCTGGCTCTGCCCCTATGCTGCGACGAAAGGCTCGACGCTCAACCGATCGGTGTGAACCGTCGCGATGCAAGAAAAATAGTACTTGCGCTTAAGACCTACATCAACGCAAAATAGGCACCGCCGCTGGTAACCTCGTCCATGCCGCTCCTTCACGTTCTGGTAGTCAAGTACTGAAACACGTTACGAACCTGATGACTCAATCAAATATGGCCCCCGAGAGAGATGAAGTCGCGCATCTGCACGCCTTGGTTTCTGATTACGAGACAAAACTAGCCGACGCCGCAAAGCTGGTGGCGCGCGTCAGACATGAAATCAACAACCCACTAGCGGCTTTATTGGGGCAGGCGCAATTGCTTTTGCGTGAGCCGGACTTGAGTGAGAAGTCCCGGCGTCGCGCCACTACCATCGAAAGTCAGGCTAAGAGGATTGAGGAGATTGTCGCAGAGTTGCGCGCATTCCAACCTCAGTTCAAGGAATGAATCATGCTGAGAAGCCGGCAGGACTGGAGCGCAAGCGTCCTCGCTTGCAATGACCGCGCAGCGCGAACCGAAAAGAGCAAGCGAGACGCTTGCGCTCCAGTCTAGGCGCTTACGCCAGATCGAAAACCAGAAATTCCGAGTCCTCTTCGGCCAGGACAGTCAACTTTGATTCCTCGCTGATTGCCGCCCCGTCACCAACCTGCAAAGTCTCGCCATTCGTGCGAATCGTCCCACGCGCCAATTGCAACCAGCAATGACGCTGTTTCGGAATTTGATGTGTAATTGACTCGCCCCGATCGAGCAGCGACGCATAGACGCGCGCATCCTGATTGATAGCGACCGCGCCGTCCACAGGATCATCTGAAGCGATCAGCCTCAGCCTTCCTTTCCGTTCCGTCTCAGCAAAGAACTTCTGTTCGTAGCCTGGAGTGAGGTCTCGCTCATTCGGGAAGATCCAAATCTGCAGCAGATGACATGCTTCGGCACGCGACGGATTGAATTCGCTGTGACGGACGCCGGTGCCGGCGGTCATCCGTTGCACGTCACCGGGCCGGATCACGGAACCATTGCCCATACTGTCGCGATGCTCCAACTCGCCCGATAAAATATAGGTGATGATTTCCATGTCACGATGCGCGTGCATGGGAAAACCGTGAGCCGGCGCCACCCGATCTTCGTTAATCACCCGCAAACTGCGAAAGTGTACATGTGCGGGATCGTGATATTGATCGAATGAAAAGGTGTGATACGTGTCGAGCCAGCCGTGATTGAAGTGGCCGCGTTCTTCTGATTTGCGAATGGTGATCATAATGCGGATCCAGGAACGTCCAGCGACCGGAGCCGGAACCGGCCACCTTGATCTTTCAGAAAGAAGTGCCGGTGTTCGGTAAAAACGAAAGTTGAGCTCGTTACAGAACCCCGGGTAGCGAGGGGAGGATGCAAATCGTCACCCCTCTACGCTTCGAATACATGCAGCGGACGCTTCCGATCCAGGGCCTCCGACCGATGCACAGATACGCGCCCGCCGCTGAATTTCGTCTATCAATTCTGAAATATCGGAAGCAGTGAAAACCGGCAAACTATCACGTGTTAGATCGACTGAGAGTCCGGAACGCCATGTTTCGAACTGCCGGACTGCCTCCTGCCGATCGCTACCGTCGATCGTCGAAAGATACAGCGCATCAGCTTTCGCCAAAGTCCTTCGGGCCGACGTCTTTAATTTGTTTTCGCCCGCACGCGCGCAGGTAATGGCAAAGTCCGCTTTCACGTAATCGAGAAAGCTGTTTCCTTCAACAATCACGCCTGTGGATTTTACTTTCGATAAAGCGCTGGTAATACCCGCCTCTACCTGATCTTCGCCGACGATTACCCAATGCACATCGGCCGCGCCTGCGTCCCAAAAACGGCCCGTATCTTTTCCTTTCTCATAATTTTCTGCGCGACCGGATCTTATCAACGGCTCGTCGCGCAACAGATCGCTGACGCAACATCCGCTTGGGTCCTTTCCGCACGAGCGATAATGACCGCGGGTAAGTTTAATCGCTTCCCAACCGGGCAGCCGTGAGAGCAGTTCGCAAACCAGCGTCGTCTTGCCGGTATTCGACGATAGTCCGCAGACGGCGACGATGAAGGGATGACCGATCATAAGTTCACTGATGACAGAAGGATTCGTACCAGCCCTTCGAGTCCGCGCGCGTCTTCCTGATCAAACCGGGCGGGGACTGGACTATCGAGATCCAGCACGCCAAGCAATCGTGAATTCTTCATCAAAGGTACGACAATCTCGGAATTCGAGGCGCTGTCACACGCAATATGGCCGGGGAAGTTATGCACGTTCGGCACGATCACAGTTTCGCATTTCGCGGCCCCTGCGCCACAAACTCCCTGGCCAATGCGAATCCGCACACAGGCCGGGCTGCCTTGGAACGGGCCGAGAACCAATTCCCCGTCTCGTGCAAAATAGAAGCCCGCCCAGTTTAGATCCGGAAGTGAATGAAATATTAGCGAAGAAAAGTTGGCCGCATTCGCCGTCAGATCGCGCTCGCCGGCGAGCAAACCGGAGAGCTCGGCGGCCAGTTGATCGTAAAGTTGCTGTTTCGAATTCATCTCGCTTTGAAAATCTGCACCAACGAGTCTAGTGGCTGAATGTTCAATGGTTAAACAGCCTGGTCACCGCGCAGCGGCGATTGAGTTTAGCCCAGCCTTTCAAGGCCGGATTAGAGACCAAAAAAATCGAAATGGCGTCGCGGCAGCGACCCGTGAAATTCGCATCTTTCAGGCGTCGCTGACGCGACGCGTATCTAATGATGCAATTCTTCCCGGCCTTGAAAGGCCCGGCTAAATTCAATTCACCACTACGCGGCAACGTTTTCATCGGAACGGCGAATGGTTATTACTACCGACTTCGACGCCGGCGTGTGACTCTTATCGGCGAAATAGCTCACCGGCACCAGCACGTTGGCTTCCGGAAAATATGTTGCGGCGCACCCGCGCGGGATGTTATACGCCACAACTGCGAAATTGACCGCCACACGTTCCGCGCCGATGTATCGGCTAACCAAATCTACCCGCATGCCGTTCTTCAAACCAAGGGAATCAATATCATCCTGGTTGAGAAACACCACCCGGCGGCCGTTGCGAATCCCGCGATAGCGATCATCCAGGCCGTAGATCGTGGTATTGAATTGATCATGACTGCGCATGGTCATCATCAGCAGCTCACCAGGCTTGAGCTCGATCCGCGGCAACGGATGCACCGTAAAGTGCGCCCGGCCATCCGTGGTTTTGAACTTTCGCTCACGAATCGGGTTTGGCAGATAGAAACCGCCAGGCTGGCGCGCTCGCTGATTGTAATTTTCGAAACCGGGCACCACCTGTTCGATGTGGTCACGAATGAGATCGTAATTGCCCGCGAGCCGGTCCCAATCGATCGCTGATCGATGCCCCAGGACTGCCTTTGCCAGGCCGGCGACAATCGCCGGTTCACTCAACAAATAATCCGACGCCGGGTTCAACCGTCCGCGCCACGCTTCTACCACGGCCATTGAGTTTTCGGTCGTTACGAACTGTGACCCGCCCGCCTGCTCGTCAACTTCGGTTCGTCCCAGGCACGGCAGGATCAACGCCTGCTTACCAGTAATCAGGTGCGCCCGATTTAACTTGGTCGAGACATGCACCGTAAGACNACAACGCCGCAGCGCCTCAGCGGTATATTCAGTGTCCGGCGTAGCCGATAAAAAATTTCCGCCCAGAGCGAANAAGACTCTGGCGCGACCTTCGTGCATCGCCTGAATGGCGTGCACCGTGTCCAATCCGTGATGCCGGGGTGGTTCGAAATTGAATTCCGCCGCGAGCCGGTTCAGAAATTCATCCGCGGGGCGCTCCCAAATGCCCATCGTGCGATCACCCTGCACGTTGCTGTGGCCGCGCACCGGACACAGACCTGCGCCCGACTTCCCGAGCTGTCCGCGCAACATCATCAGGTTCACAATCTCCTGGATATTCGCCACCGCATTCTTGTGCTGCGTCAGGCCCATAGCCCAGCAAAAGATGACGCGTTCTGATTCGATGAAGATGCGCGCCGCCTCAACGATCTGCGCCTGCGTAATTCCTGATTGCCCCAGAATGTCATCAAACGGGACCTGATTAAGCGCCGATCTGAACTCTGCAAATCCCGTGGTGAACCGATCAATGAAATCCCGGTCGAGAATCTTGCCTGGACGGCGGTCTTCGGCCGCCAGGACTTCCTTCATCAATCCCTTCAGTAGCGCCACATCGCCATTGATGCGGACTTGCAAAAACAGGTCAGCGAGCTGGGTGCCCGCGCCCAGCCACGTCCAAAATTCCTGCGGATGTTTGAAGCGCGTTGTGCCTGTCTCAGGCAGCGGATTTATGTGCACGATGCGGCAGCCGCGTCGCTTCGCCTGTAGCAACGTCGTTAACATCCGCGGGTGATTCGTACCGGGATTCTGTCCCACAATGAAAATTGCGTCGCAAAGATCGAAATCCTCCAGTGTCACAGTCCCTTTGCCAAAACCCAGCGTCTCCTTCATCCCGGTGCCGCTGGATTCGTGACACATGTTGGAGCAATCAGGCAAATTGTTGGTGCCGAATTGTCTTACAAATAGTTGATAAAGAAACGCAGCTTCGTTGCTGGTGCGGCCTGAAGTGTAGAAGATCGCTTCGTCGGGCGACTGAAGCGAGTTGAGTTCCTGCGCGATTAAGCCGAAGGCTTCTTTCCAATCGATAGGCCGATAGTTTTTCGCGCCTTCGGTGAGGACCATCGGGTGCGTACTCCGGCCCTGCTGATTCAACCAGAGATCGGATTGCTGCGAGAGGTCGGCAACGCTCCATTGCGCAAAAAAATCTGGGCTGACGCGTTTGTTGGTGACTTCATCAG
>AP72_2010_repI_A001DRAFT_1000300_pt1 | contig 11252 bp, 8 predicted proteins | sample AmaPasrepliIA001_FD_9535 | JGI IMG/M metagenome (IMG submission 9535)
AGTCAGAACCGCCTGCGGTAGCGGGCGGGCCTTTTTTGATTCATACGCGCCCGCATGGCAACGAACCGGCCCGCCCGCTACCGCAGGCGGTTCTGACAAATCCTCTCGCTATCGCTCGGGGTTCTATAACGCTCCTATTCAGAATACCGATCAGCACGAAACCGAAAGAGCCTGGTCCGATCACTGCTGCTGATGCCGGCTTTACGAGCGGCAATCTCCACCTGTTGTGCGGCGGTCTCAATGCCTTGGAGGTTTGGAAGCAGCAGTCCGCGCGGGAAGCCGCTTTCATGTTGCACAATCACGCCATANATTTTCGGATCCAGATCCTCCATAGTGCAGGGTTCAGGTTCTGACAGCACGTCGACAGAGTATTTCAAATCAGGCAATTCACGCGCGCTCACCGGTGGAAAGCGTGGATCGTGAGTGGCCGCGCTGACGGCGTTACAGACGATCTCTTCTGCCAGTGTGTCCCGCGCAGGTTCGACGGTTCCGATGCAGCCGCGCAGATCTCCACCGCGGGTTTTAATCGACACAAAACAGCCGGCTCGCTGCTGGAAGAAGTCAGGAAGGTTTTCCGGCGGGTGGCTAACACTGCCGGCCTTTACGAAAGTTTCGATCGTAAGCCGCGCGAGCGCGGGAATGGAAACCATCGCGCTCTCAAGCGGCTGATCAATTTTCGCGCTGGTACTGGATCCCTCGGCGCTCGCGACGTCTCGCGATTTTGATCGGCGTCTTTCGCTGCCGCCGGCAAGTTGAGCAACCAGATAACCGACACCGAAAGGCGCCTCATAACTGATCACATCACAACCTGATTCGAGATCCCGGGTGGCGCCAATCGCCACCAGCATCGACCGGTATCCGCACTCTCCGGCCGTGCGGCGTAATTCCGGATCGATTTCGACGATGCGCTGGGTGGCACAACTGCGAATAGCCGCGACCACTTCCTCGTCAAACCGGTGCGCCGCGGGATTATAGCCGGCGGGCGCGTCCGGCTTGAGCCGGTGGCTCAAATCGCCGCTGGCAATGAACGCGACCCGGCTCCCGGCGTTTTCGATTGCCGTGCGCACGCAATTTCCGAAGCGGACGTGATCTTCGTTCGAAAGGAAGTTATAGCCGAGGGCCACGACCTTTCCCTCCCAGCCGTTATGTTGCAGAAAGTAGAGTGGCACCGCAGTGCCGTGATCCAGATCGAATCCTCTAATCCGCATCACGATCAAATGCTCGTTCGCGGCAGCCCGTGTGATCTCGTTCAGTAGTTGATCATCAAGCTGGGTTCGGACTACCGCACCGGGTGCGCGAAAGTTTGCAAAGTCTCCGTGCAGTTGCGGACCGTCATAAGCGATAAATGCATCCCGCTCGAGCGGCGCGTGCGGCGATATGATCACGACGGTTTCCGCTTCGCTTTGAATCAGCCGGTGAGTGAGCTCAGCCATGCCGTCGATCGAGGCACGGACTTCACCGATGGCATCGCGTCCGACTTCGGGAACCATGATCGGCGGATGCGGAGCAATCCCGGCAAATACCAGCGAACTCGTGTGGTTCATAAGTCACCACCGAGGGAAGAATGTGGTTACAGCTTAGCGCAGATACAGTCAGATACGAAGCAAAAGAAATACCACAGTCACGCGAGAGTGTGTCTACTTCGTGAGTTTTCGTGTGATTTCGTGGATCGTTCCGTCAATCCAAAATGAGAAGCTGCTCGGCAAGAAGGCCGGATTTGTTATCACGAGTGAGCCTCTGAGTTCGGTTGAAGAATGATCCACGAAATCACACGAACAAACACGAATCTTGCCTGCGAATACAACCGCAACTATCATGACGTGCGCATGACTGATTTCGAAGTGGCAATTGTCGGCGCCGGTCCGGCGGGGTGCTTTGCCGCAGAGCGGCTCGCGTGCGCCGGAGTGCGAGTTGCTTTGTTCGACGGCCGGCCTCCTGAGGAGCCAAAGGCCTGCGGTGGCGGGGTGACGTCAAAGGCTTTGAAAGCCTGGCCGCATCTGCTTGAAGCGACGGGGCGGACCATTGATGAGCTGGACATGTACTCTCCTTCCGGAAAGCACCTGCACTTGAAGTTGGACGAGCCGTTCGCCGTCTATTCACGTATCGCCTTCGATAGTTTCCTCTGTGAGCGAGCCAGAGACGCAGGCGCAGAGGTGATTGCCGAGAAGGTTTCAGGTCGTGGATTTAAGCGAGTAGCGCAAATGATGGGTGGCCCCGTCGCTACCGCTCCGGGTTCTGACCCGTTGTGGATCGTGCGCACTCAAGCCGGGACGGAGTTCACTTGTCGTTTTCTGGTTGCCGCCGATGGCGCGAATAGCGCGATCGCCAAACAGCTGGCCGGTCCGTTGCCGCCGGCAGAAATGGAAGTTGCTTTCGGTTATCGCGCGCGGCTGCCCGGCTCGCACGCCGCCACGATCGTTGCCTTTCTGCCAGGTTGGGTCGGCTATGCCTGGGCCTTTCCCCGAGTGGACCACGTCTCGTTTGGGATTGCGACCACGCAGGATGCTTTCGATCATGAAGCGCTCGACGAATTGCTCTGGGATTTCATGGTCAGCTATTACGCAGCAAGTGTCAGAACCGGGAGCGGTAGCGACCGGGCCAAACGAAAGCTTATGCGTTTATGGACCGGCAAACGACTCGATGCGCAAACTGACAGTTTGCGCTCCCAGCTAAAGCAATCGGCCGAACGTTACGCCGCGCGTATCCCCGGCCTGGCGCCACGAACATGGGCGACACGCAAGGCATCTGGGGACGGCTGGGCTTTGTTGGGCGACGCAGCGGGATTTGCCGATCCGGTTACGGGTGAAGGCATCTATTATGCGCTGCGTTCGGCAGAACTGTTCGCTGAGTCTTATTTGAAAGGCACGCCGGAAGCGTACGAGAAACGGTGGCGCGAAGACTTTGGCGCCGAGTTGAAGCGCGCGTCCGAGATGCGCCGCCGGTTTTATGGAAACTTCTGGGGAGCTCCATTTACCGAGCGGATGATCGAATTCGCTCGCGGCCATCGTGGCATCCGCAAAGTGCTCGGCCAACTCGTAGCTGGCGATCAGGGCTATGTTGATCTGAAGAAAAAGCTGGCGCGCAGCGCTTTGAAGCCGCTGTGATCGATCGGCAGCAGCCGATTCCTGATGCGAAATCGTCCTTTGACATCAAACTTGGGAACCCGGTACCGTAAGCTTGTTCATGTAAGTGATAATGGTTCCCGTCACCAGACTCAATCACGCAGTCTTGTTTGTGCGAGACCTGCAGGGCGAGGTCGAATTCTACAAACGCGCTTTCGGGTTCGAAGTTATATCTGAGCTGCCGGGCCAGACGGCATTTCTGCGCGCTGCAAACTCGAACAATCATCACGACCTCGGGCTATTCGCAACCACTGCGGAGAACCGGCCATTCCTCGGGTCGCCTGGTCTTTACCATCTCGCCTGGGAAGTTCGAACGATAGAGGATCTCGCGCAGGCCAGGACGATACTGTCGGAGCTGGGCGCGCTGGTGGGCGAAAGCGACCATGGCGCGACCAAGTCGCTCTATGGCAAGGATCCCGATGGTAACCAGTTCGAGGTGATGTGGCTGGTTCCCCGAGAGGATTGGGGTGAGCACGAACACTCCGCCACAACGAATCACTTGGATTGGCGCCGGGAACTGGCGCTATATGGTACGAAACAGGCAAGTTAGGGAGATCCGTTAGAACCAACAGGCAGGTCCGCGCTGAAGGGGTAACACTGTGGCCCAGGGTATAAAAGGTGGCCAGAAGTGATTTTCTCTCACCAAAGGTCTTGAATCCATCTCGGGTAAAAAGGTAATCTGGTTTAGAACTCACCCGGTCAAGTTGATAGCCCTGGCCGCACGCGGTTAACCTCCTCGTTAAAATGAATTATCTTAGTTCCGCCCGATGAGCATTCACGGAACTCTGAAAACGATGACCGTTGCGGACCTGCTGCAGTTTCTGGCGGCAGGCCATAAGACCGGTACGCTCAAAATCGGCCATTCCGGCGTCATCAAAGAGATTTATCTGGAAGACGGAGTGATCGTTGGGTCAACCTCGAACGATCCAAAGGAATTTCTCGGGCAGGCGCTGTTGCATTACGGGAAGATCACCGAGGACCAGCTGCAAAAAGCGATGGACATCCAGCGCCAGTCAGGGGGGCGACTGGGAACGATTCTGTCTTCGCGGGGTTTCGTTAATCAGGCCGATATCATGGACGTGTTGCGCACGCGCACGCTCGAGATTATTTACGATCTGTTTATCTGGGAAGAAGCCGATTTTGAATTCTTCGACAGTGAGCCGCTTCCGAGTGACTTAATTCGCATTCAGGTCAATGCGACGAATGTCATCATGGACGGCATCTATCGCATCGATGAATGGGCCCGCTATCGCCGGGTGATTCCCTCAGATCGAACGTTCTTTGATTTGAACGCGGGCTGGACGCAGTCACTGCATGAGAGCAAGGAGATCCGCGAAACGCTCTATTACGTCGAGCGGCGCATGACGGCGGCCGAAATATGCTACAACATGCACACCTCGCTGTTTCACGCCTACGCAATACTTTTTGATCTGGTCGAGAAAGGCGTGATCAAGGTGGGCGGCGAGGCGCCTCCGGTAGAGACGCATACCGACCTGTCGGCACTGCGTCTGCCGCAAACGGTTCCGGAGCTACTCAAAATGGCGCGCGCCGAACTGAAAGAGAACAATGTTGAGAACGCCCTGGCCATCATCAACAGCGCGCTCGATCAGGAACCAAAAAGCGACGAGGCACACCGGCTGCGAGACGAAGCGGAAAAGAAACTCATTGCCGAGATTTACAGGAACGGGGTTTCGCCGCGAGCTGTTCCCAAACTGATCGCGACCATGGAACAAATCGAGCACGAAAGATTCGGTCCCCGGGAAGGCTTTGTGCTTTCGCGGATCAATGGCGAGTTGGACGTCGCCTCAATCATTACCGTGTGCCCATTCCGTGAAGCTGATAGCTTGCTCATGATTAAGAAGTTAATGGACACCGGCATCGTAGGGTTCTGAGTGGGTCCGAAGAGATTGGTTAATTAATTCATTTGTTCATTGGGTTGTTTAATGAATCAATGAACCGATGAGTAAATGAATCAATCGCAGAGCATTAATAATATTCTCAGTCTATGAAAACCCCGAAACTCTTCTTCGCAGCTATTGCCGGCAGCCTGCTTGTTGCCGGCGCTTTGACGTCATCGACCTCTGCGTCGCAAGCCACCGGGTTGCAGGCCGGCACGCTGTGCGCCAAAAACGAACGCGTTATCTTTAGTTGCCCCATCAAACGCCCGGCCAAGATAGTCTCCCTCTGTGCTTCCAAAGATCTCACCAGCGATCACGGCTACCTCCAATACCGGTTCGGGCTGCCGGAAAAAGTTGAACTCGAGTTTCCGCAGGAACGAACAGGAACGCAGCAGAAGTTCCAGTACTCGCATTATTTTCGCGCCCAGGTCGACATGACTGAGATCGGCTTCAATATCAACGGCTATCAATATCAAATCACCGACGACTACAACGGCGAAGAAAAACCGGCGCAATCCGTCCAGGGCGTGATGGTGACTGCTCCCGGCAAACCGAAGGATGTCAGTTTCGTCTGCCGGATAAAACCAAAAGCAGATTACGGTGACTTACAAACCGTGCTGCCGGCTGCTCAATAACGGCATCGCTGTTCGGCTGAAGTTGTTGTCGTCTGATGTTCCCAGGTAGATCAACCTTCGATCCTTTCTTATTTTCTCTCCCCTTGAGAGAGGGTAATCACATATTTGACTGACCAACAGTGCGCGTAGCGCACGACAGCGTAAAGCCCGGGGCGCGAGCCCCGGGACGCGTCACAAACAATGATCCAAGCCCGCAGAGCGGGCGGCAGCGGATCGGACAGAGACCTTCTGCAATCGCAAAGGCTGCCGCCCGCGTCCGCGGGCTCATCGTTCTTAATTGACCTGTGACCTGGGGTTCCGTCCCGATGGAATCGGGACTCCACCCCAGGCTTTACGCTGTCGTGCGCTCCGCGCACTGTTGGTCAGTCAAGTATATGATTGCTCTTGGGAGAGGGCTAAAGAGTTCTTCCTAATGTCACTCAGTTGGTCGACGTGGGATGCGTCAAATATGTTACTTGCTTACAGGCAGCAGCGCGCGCGCATTACGTTGCAGCCCCGTGAGCTTGGCTCGTTTCATGGCGCTACCGCGAAACCGCTTCGCATAGGTGTCGGGTGTCAGTGACAGAATCTCCGCGAGCGAGGCGTTGACGTTTCCCAGGCGCGGTTGAAACCGAGGCTCATTGGTATCTTTAGCCATCTCGTTCCACGGGCAGACGTCCTGGCAGATATCGCACCCGTATAACCAGCCCTCCAGATGTTTGGCGAGAGGCTTCGGAATCTCCGCAGCGCGCGATTCGATGGTCGCGTGAGAAATACAAAGGTTTGCATCGAGCACATACGGTTCAGTGATCGCACTGGTCGGGCATGCATCGATGCAAAGAGTGCAACTGCCGCACTGATCGGCGGCCTCGCTTTCCTGCGAGTCCAGATCAAGGTTCAAGAGCAATTCGCCGATAAAGACCCACGACCCGAATTCATGTGTAATCAAGTTTGTGTGCTTGCCGATCCAGCCGAGACCTGCACGCTGCGCCCAGGCTTTGTCCATCATGGGCTGAATGTCGACACAGATTTTACCGTCGGCTTCTGGCGATTGACGTTTGATCCACGACAGCAGCTGGCGGAGCTTTTCGCCCAGCACCTCATGATAATCGTCGCCCCAGGCGTAACGAGAGACCTTGCCTGATTTGACCCGGTCGCTACCGCTCCCGGTACTGACTTTATGTTCATGAGGTGTGTAATAGTTGAGAGCTACTACGACAATTGATCGGGTGGACGGCCAAAAGCGTCGCGGGTCAGCGCGCTGGGCCGGGTCGCGCTCCATCCATTTCATTTCGCCGTGAAACCCATGCCGTAGCCATTGCTGTAAACGGTTCTGTTCCTCTGCCAGCACCTCGGCACGCACAATTCCCACTTTTGAAAAGCCGAGTTCCAGCGCACGACCCTTAATCTGCGCGGCGGGCGAAAGCTCAACCTGGGACTGTCCTGCGCGTTTGAAACCCATCACGCGGAAAAGTATAAGCGCTCGCCCAAATATTTTCAGCGAATTAGAACGGCAAACAAAAAGGGCGCGCCCGACCGAGCGCGCCCCTTTGTGTCAGGTATGAAATACTCCGTGCTAGAACTGGAAGCGGACTGCCCACTGAACCTGCCGTTCGCGGAAAAGCGTTCCGCCCGCGGCGTTGATGCCCTGGAAGGTGTTGTTGAAAACGAGCGTTTGCGAGGCTGCAGCCGTCAAACTGCCCGTGACTGATGTCCCGCCGGTGGACGTATAAATGCCGGCGTTCTCGCCCGTCACTTGCGTGCGGTTGAAGAGGTTGAAGCCTTCGATCAGAAGTTCCAACGCCTTCGATTCGGTGAACCGGATGCGACGGGAAACGCGCATATCAACGTTCCAGATAGCCGGCAACCGGTAGCCGTTACGCGGCGCCAGGGCAAAGCGAGTTAAGCCGCCTGTACCATTCTGTCCACCTCCCGGCGTGAAACAAACCTGCGAGAGGGTGGTGGCCGGTGGAATCGCTTTCCAGCAATTAGGATCCTGGGAAAAGCCCGGATTCGGAACGTTCACCGACACGGTCGGATTCAGCGGCGTGCCCGAGTAGTACTGGAAGATTGGAGAGAAAGTCCAATCCTTTGCGAACGCATTCTTCCATTCTGGCTGCCAGACGGCATTGGCGATGAATTTGTTCGGAATATCCAGGAACGATCTGCCGGCTTCGCCGGAAATATCGTAAGGATTGAACACATTGTTGGCCGTAGTGAAGGTAGTCGAACTCTGGCCGAGATCGCGCGCCGTCGAGCGAGTGTAGTTAATCGAGAACTGGAGGCCTTTGGTCATGCGGCGATTGAACTGCACCACACCGCCCACGTACTTGCTCCAAACGATACTTCTGATTTCAGTCATCGCGCCAAAGTTCGGATTCGGACGGCCGTTGCTTGATCCGCAGACCGTCACCTGGCCGCAGCCATAGAACCATGGCACTTGATAGACTTGTCCGTCGAACGGACCACCAACCAGCGTATACCTGAATGAGTTTGTTGGCGGAGCGATGTTGGTATCCACGAACAATGGCAGGCGCTGTCCATAGCTGAGAAGCAACGAAGCGGAAACCATCGTGTTGCGGCTGACTTCGCGCTCGAAGGTCAGGTCAGCCTGGTGAATCCGCGGCTCTTTGAAGCCGTTCTGGAAGAACTGAATTCCCACCGTCGGACTTGCCGGCAACGTCGCCAAAGTGTTCGGGAATGCTGGTCCGGCAGCCTGGTTGAGCGAGACCTGGAACTGCCCACCGGTCACGCCGGTATTGATCAAGGCGTTGTAGATGGTCGAAGTCCCCATCAGTCCGTAGTAGATTCCATAACCACCACGGATCGAAGTACGGCCGTCGCCATTGATGTCGTAAGCAAAACCAAGCCGTGGGCCGAAATCAGTTTTGTCGCTCGGCATGCTCGCGGTTTGCGGCACCGCCGGATTCGGCAGAATGACTTTCGGATACTGCTGGTATTCCCACCGCAAGCCAAGGTTGAGTGTCAACTTCGGTGAAACGCGCCAATCATCCTGAGCGAAGAAATTCCACAGGTTTTCAGTAAACTTGTAGGCCGTCCCGCCGAATGCCTGCTGGTAATTGCTCGTGTAGCATTTGCCCGCGGTGCGGGTGGAGGTCGAGCAAGTCATCGGCGTGGTGGTGCTGCCCGGCGCGAACAACGGCGTCTTCCAATTCAGGTAATCAATGATGAAATCGTTGATGTTGTTGTACGAGTAAGAACCGGCGTAAAAGCGAAGATTGTCGGCTAAGTCACTAACGTGGCTGATGTCCCCGCCAGCCTTGAAAGTGTGCTTACCGCTGGTCTTCGTAATCATGTCGAACCACTGGTTCTTGTGCTCGTTCGGGTACGACGGCCGCTCGAGGAACGTGGCGACGCCAAACTCAATGCCATTGGTAATAAAAACGTCGGGCCCGCGGGTTCCGGCCTGAGTAACGCCGGGATATGCGGGAGCCGTGAGCGGTTCGCCCGCGAGCGGGGTCTTGCTGAACTCGAATTCAAAGTCGCGCGACCACTGGTAGCGGGCTTCATTGATCAGCGAGGAGCTGAGGTTTGAAGCGAGCCGGATATTAAGCGAGTCGGCCCTGACGAAATCGTCGCCGAAACTGGTGACGCCGATCGTGTTAGTCGGTTGGGTCTGAATACCGGAAAGCGAATTCCACCGGAAATTGTTGTAGGTCACCGTCAGCGTGTTGGCAGAATTCAGATTGATATCCACCTTGGGCATGAAGATCCGCTGGTTGCCGTTACGCGGGGTGGGTCCCGTTTGGCTGGTAAGAAAAGCGATCACAGAGTTGATCTGCGATTGACTCAGATTGCGAGTGGTCGGGTTGACGAGTGATTGCTGAACCAGAACATTAGGATTACTTGCCGGACCGGCACATGCGCCTGTCGCAGTCACGCAAGTATTCAGCAGTCCTCCCTGTGCGACCGGCACCGTGAAACCGCCGCTGCTGAAGATTGCCAGGCCGGGGAAGTTGCGGCGTACTTCGTCATAGTTGAAGAAGAAGAATGCTTTATCTTTCTTGATTGGCCCACCGATATCTCCACCGAACGTGTAGCGGGTGTCCTTCGGCTTGATGCCGCTCACCGTCGTGATGCCGGTAGTCGGATCGAAGGTGCGCAGAAACCCGAGGGGGTTGCGCGCGCCCAAACGATTGTCGCGATCAAAGAAGAAGGCATCGCCGTGGAACTGGTTGGTACCGCTCTTGGTCACCGCATTGGTGACGCCGCCGGCGGCGCGACCATATTCTGCGGAGTAGTTGGAAGTATTAACCTGAAATTCGCGGATGGCACGCTGGCTGACTACGTAATTAATACGCGTGCGGCCGCGCTCTTCGGAAAAGAATGCCTGGTTGTTATCGCCACCATCGATCGTGTTGTTGTTCAAGAGTCCTGAGATGCCGCGAAAGCTGATCAATCCAAAGTTGGCATCGGGTACGGTGCCCGGGGCGAGCAGCGCAAAGTTGGACCAGCGCTGGCCATTGATCGGCAGGTCTCTAATCTGTGTTTGGTTGACGTTGCTTGAAAAGTCCTGCTGCGTCGTGTTGATGACCGGCGCCTCGGCAGTCACTTCGACGGTCGCGCCCACAGCCTGGACAGTCAGCCCGACGTCGAGCGTCGTCTCGCGTCCGACTTCAACAATTGAGTGGGCGGTGTAGGGAGCAAAGCCCGAGCTGTTAACCGTCACGGTGTATTCGCCCGGCTGAAGTTGGGCCACTTTGAAATGACCATCGTCGTCGCTGGTGGCCGTTTCCTCTTTGCCCGTGCCGTTGTTGGTGATCGTCACGGTGGCGCCCTTCACGACTTCTCTATTGGGGTTCGTGACAGTGCCGCCGATTGCTCCGGTCACCGTCGACTGCGCCCAGGCCGCCGCACAAAATGCGAAGATGAGCACAGGGATAAAACAGAGTCTTAGAAATTTACTCATAACAGGAGAACTCCTTAAGGAAATCAGTATCGTTACGGACGTTGATGCGCGCGAACCATCGCGTGCTGATTTGCATGATGCTACCAAAAAATCTTGGGACTGCTGGGTTTGACTGCGAAAAAGTGCAGAACGCGGTTTCTATCATGTTGAGCGTTAACTGCGCAAGCATAAATCCGTGTGAACCGTGGTTGTTTCCGCCTTGCGTCAGTTGGCTCCCGTGAACGCGTGTGACTGTCCAGGGTTGAGCGGACACATTTTCGCAAGAATTGTGCCTCAAATCTGGCCGAAAATGGCGACGCTGTTACGCGCACAGTTTGCGCACTTTTAAGATCGTCGTAACGCTCGAATCTCAGACTGTAACCGAGATTTTGGATATTCTATGAAAATCGCAATCGTTAGATTCGGAAGTATCAGTTTATGAATAAGTTCCGCGAAACGTCAGCGATACGCTAAGCAGTCAGTACTCGAAACGCACCAACCGCTTCTTATACAGGCATCGATCCGGAGACAAAACCCGTCGCTATCGCTCCGGGTACTGACCTCATGAGTGTACTAGACCGCTTCACAGATGATGGCGATGCCCTGACCGCCGCCGATGCATGCGGTTGCCAGACCGTAGCGGCCGTGACGACGACGCAACTCGAGCAGCATCGTCAACACCAGCCGCGTGCCGGTGGCTGCGAGCGGG
>AP72_2010_repI_A001DRAFT_1000301_pt1 | contig 11191 bp, 7 predicted proteins | sample AmaPasrepliIA001_FD_9535 | JGI IMG/M metagenome (IMG submission 9535)
CCGCAGCGAGCGCGTGAACGCACCCCGCGTGGGCGTGTCGAGTACACCGGTACGCCGGGCGAAACAGCGACGCCGCAAACTACTTATATTCCGCCACCCGACGCCGGCCGGCGACGATCGCGGCGTGGTTCTACTCGCGGCGGCAAAAGAGCCGGCGACGGAAAGACTGGCAAACTGGATCGCGATTTGATCCCGCCCCCGGATCACCGGACTTTTGAAGAACGTATTGCCGCCCGCATTCAGGTTTCCGGAGACTTAAAACCGGTGCGGCTGGTGGAAGGATCTACGGTCAAAGAATTTGCCGAGAAACTCGGGATCAAACCAAAGGAAGTCGTGGGACTCCTGCTGCAACGTGGAGTTTTTGCGACGATTAACCAGGCTCTCGACGATAACGTCGCGGCAGATCTCGGCAAGCGTTTTGGCTACCACGTTACGTTTGTTCCGTTCGAAGACATGGTCGCTGAAGAAGAGTTCGAAGAACTAATCGCGGCCGATGCCGACGACGTGGAGGTGCCGCGCGCGCCGGTCGTTACCGTCATGGGCCACGTCGACCATGGCAAGACTTCACTGCTCGACGCCATTCGCACCACTAACGTCGCCAGCGGAGAGGCTGGTGGTATTACTCAACACATCGGCGCCTACAGTGTCGAGGTTCCCAGCCCGGACAATCCGGAACAGAAACGTCGCGTAGTGTTCCTTGACACACCCGGTCACGAAGCTTTCACGCTCATGCGCGCTCGGGGCGCCAAGGCCACCGACGTCGTCGTGCTGGTAGTTGCAGCCGACGACGGCGTGATGCCGCAAACCATCGAAGCCATCGAGCATTCGCGCGCGGCCGGCGTGCCCATCGTGGTCGCCATCAACAAGATCGACAAGCCGGACGCGAATCCGGATCGAGTGCGGCAGGAACTGGCGCAGCAGGGATTAAACGCGGTCGCCTGGGGCGGCGAGACGGAAATGGTTGAGGTGTCGGCCAAGAAAAAGCAAAACCTCGATACTCTGCTCGAAACAATTCTGTTGACGTCCGACATTCTTGATTTGCGAGCGAGTACGACGCGACTGGCGTCAGGCGTAGTGCTTGAAGCCAAACTCGATCGCGGCCGCGGCTCAGTCGCCACGGCTTTGGTGCAACAGGGTACCCTGCACGTGGGCGATCCTTTTATCGTGGGCCAAATCTTCGGTAAGGTCCGCGCCATGTTCAATGACCGCGGGGAGCCGGTTACCGAAGCCGGCCCGGCCACGCCCGTCGAAGTGCTCGGACTGCAGGGCGTACCGCAGGCCGGCGAGACTTTCCAGGTGGTCGCAGATGTCGGCCGCGCCCAGCAAATCTCGAGTCATCGACAAGCGGTCGAGCGCCAGCGCACGCTGGTCAAAACGACCAAGCGCGGCATTGAAGCGCTGGGTGAAACTGACGTTAAGGAACTGCTGGTTATCATCAAAGCCGACGTTCAGGGCTCAGTCGAAGTCCTGAAGTCCACTTTGCAAAAGATGTCGACTGAGCGAGTGAAAGTGAAAGTGATTCGCTCAGGTGTCGGCGCTATCACTGAGTCCGACGTGTTGCTTGCCTCGGCCACCCAGGCGGGCTCTGCTTCGACGGCAGTTGTGATCATCGGCTTCAACGTCCGACCGGAGTCGCGCGCCAACGATCTGGCAAAACAGGAGAGCGTCGATATCCGCCTGCACTCGATCATTTATAAGGTCGAAGAAGAGATTAAGGCGGCCATGATCGGCATGCTCGAAAAAATCGAGAAGGAAAAGATTCTCGGCAAAGCCGATGTGCGCGAAGTTTTCCGCGTGCCACGCGTCGGCGCAGTCGCCGGCTGCATGGTCATCGACGGAACCATTCGCCGCAATGCCCGGGCGCGCCTGATTCGCGACGGCGTGGTCACCTGGGAAGGAAACATTGCGTCGCTGCGTCGGTTCAAGGACGATGTTTCAGAAGTCCGTGAAGGTTTCGAGTGTGGCATCGGACTGGAGAACTTCAACGATGTAAAGGTCTCGGATCAGATCGAGGCTTACGTTATCGAAAGGGTCGCAGCCACAGAGCTGTAGTCAGAGCCGCCTGCGGTAGCGGGCGGGCCAATAGTCTGACGGCCTTTGAGCAATAAAATGCCCGCCCGCTACCGCAGGCGGTTCTGACACTATGCATCGACCGGAGCGCATTGCCGAAACCTTGCGCGAGGAGATTGCGCAGATCGTTGGTTACGAGCTTGAAGACCCCCGCCTGAGGGCGGTTACGGTCACTGAAGTACGCGTCGCTGACGATCTGCGCGACGCCAGTGTTTATGTCACCGTTGAAGGCGACGAGCAGGAGCATCTTATTGCTTTGCGGGCCCTCCAACACGCGGCGCCCTATGTACGGAAGCAGCTTGGCTTTGCCCTCAATTTGCGGCATACTCCCGCGCTTCACTTCATGCGGGACACGGTCGAGGAAAAAGCAGGCCGCGTCGATGCGTTGTTGGAAGGAATTGAGAAAGGAGTGAATAGTAAATCGTGAATCATAAATAGCGGCCTGCGGCTATTTACCATTTACGATTTACGATTCACCTTGAAATGCTTAGTCAGGTAGTTGAATTAATTGAAAAGAAAGATCGCTTTGCGGTTACCTCGCATGTACGGCCGGACGGGGACGGGCTGGGTTCCTCTTTAGGCCTGTTCTGGCTGTTGAAATCTCTCAACAAAGAAGCGGAAGTAATCATGCGGGATGCGGTGCCGCACGCTTATCAGCAATTGCCCGGCGCCGGCACTATTCGAGTTGCTCCTGAAGCGGGCGAGCACTTCGACGCCGTGTTTGTGATCGAGTGCTCTGACATCGATCGGCCCGGTCTCGCAGACCTGAGTCAACAGTTCGTCGTCAACATCGATCACCACTCCACCACCGAACTCTTCGGCCAAATTAACTGGATCGATTCGACCGCCGCGGCAGTGGGCGAGATGATCTACAATCTGTGCAAGGCAACCGGCGTGCGCGTCACGAAAGAGATCGCCGAGTGTGTCTACACCGCATTGTTGACCGACACCGGGTCGTTTCATTATTCGAACACGACCGAACGCACCTTCAAGATCGCCTCCGAACTGGTGCGGATCGGCGTGAAGCCCGCCAAGACCGCCGAAGCCATCTTCGGCAGCTATGAATGGCCGAAAATTGAGCTGCTAAGTCACGTGCTGTCTACCGCCCAGCGTGACACAACCGGCCATGTTGCCTGGATGTGGCAGACCCTCGCCATGCAGGAGCAGACACATGCCGCCGAAGAGGATGCCGATGGATTCGTTAATTACCCGCTGGCTGTCGGCGAAGTCGAAGTGACGGCGCTGTTCAAGGAAACTTCGACGGGTGTCTACCGCACCAGCCTGAGGTCGAAAGGCGATGTAAATGTTGCCAAGATCGCTGAGCGATTCGGCGGCGGCGGACATCGGAATGCCGCCGGTTGCACGCTGAAAGGCAACTGTGAACAGATCGAGCAACAGATCGTCCCGCTGCTCCAGGATGCAATCAAACGCTCCAACGGCACCAGCGATTTGACGGAAGACGCGTTGAAATAGTTAGTCGCTTATTCTGCCAGTTGTTCCTAAATTCAAACAGTCGGATCCGCGAATCCACCCGAAAAGCCACGAAGTACCTAAGGGCGTGTTTGTTCGCGTGAATTTGGTGGATCAAATTCGGCGACCGGTCAGAACCGCCTGCGGTAGCGGGCGGGCCTTGCTGTTGCCGTGAATTAAATGGACCGCCCGCTATCGCAGGCGGTTCTGACACGGGATCAGATGCCCATCGAACGCAAATACAAGTGGCGCCGCGCTGATTACCAGGAGCAGACTCGGGGCCTGCTCATCGTTCACACCGGCAACGGAAAGGGCAAGACTACCTGCGCCCTTGGCCTGATGATGCGGGCTGCCGGACAGGGCCTGCATGTTTGCATGATTCAATTCATGAAGTCGCGTAACGATCGCTACGGCGAACACGTGTCTGCAGAAAAACTGGGTATTGAAGTTCATACCATGGGCGACGGCTTCACCTGGGACACCAAAAACCCCGAACAGGATCAACAGACGGCGCGCAATACCTGGAACCTCTGTGTCGAGAAACTCAGGAGCGGTGATTACGATCTCCTGGTATTCGATGAACTGGTTTATGTGTTGAGCTACCAGATGCTCCCGGTTGATGAAGTATTAAATGAGATCCAATCAGCGCGGGCGCGGCAGCCATCCCTCCACATCGTAGTTACTGGTCGCGACGCGCCACCGCAATTGATCGACGCCGCCGATCTCGTTACTGAGATGACTGAGATCAAACATCCCTTTCAAGCCGGCATCCGCGCCCAAAAGGGCATCGAGTTCTGAAGGCCCTCTTTTCCGGATTATCGTGATTCAAGCAAAGTATTTTGAACCACGAACACCCGAAGAGAGGTTCGCCCTTCTTTCGTCTGGCTTCGGCACTGCAACAAGGCTTTAGTGTAATTTCCTGGCTCAAGTTGTTCTGCAGGTGCGGTGGAAACCAAATGGGTTTTTCTGTGCCGTTTTCTGCGACGTACAATTGAAGCAGCCGTCTAATCGATTTACGATACGAGCAGCGATATCCATGGCGCGCCGAAACGATGCGCACGACTGTCCTAAGCTATCTGGACGACTTCACTGCTCGAGGTGAGACAATCGCGTTTGCGCAGCGACGCGGTTTACGGACCACCCGCTGGTCCTGCAAACAAATTTCCATAACTGCTTATCAGTTCGCCCGCGAACTTGAAGCCCGCGGCATCACGAAATGCGATCGAGTATTGTTGTGGGCTGAGAATAGTCCCGAATGGATCGCAAGTTTCTTTGGCTGTCTGCTCCGCGGCGCGATTGTGGTCCCGCTCGACATTCAAAGCGACCCGTCGCTGGTTTGTCGAATACAGCAGCAAGTCGGGGCCAGCCTGGCGATCTGCGATGCCGTTACCCGCTCGCTCGTCGATTTGCACATTCCGCTTATCGATCTTTCCGGCCTTGATCCGCTCCTCGCCGGTCATGCCGCCGATACGTATCCGGTTGATCGGATCGAACAGGATGATGATGTGGAAATCGTGTTCACGTCAGGCACGACCGCTGATCCGAAAGGAGTACGGATCACCCATGGAAATCTGCTTGCCAATCTCGTCCCGCTGGAACAGAAAATCAAGCCATATTTGAAATGGGAGCGCGTGGTCCACCCCGTGCGCTTTTTGAATCTGGTTCCTCTCAGTCATGTCTTTGGCCAGTTCATGGGCATATTCGTGCCACAGCTCCTCGGCGGCGAAGTCTTCCTGCAAGGGTCTCTAAATCCGTCGCAGATTATCGAAACCATCAAACGGGAACGGATTTCGGTCGTGGTAGCTGTGCCGCGAACGCTCGAAGTGCTGCGCGAAACTATCGAAAGAAATTATCAGGATGCAGGCGATGCCGGGCGAATCAAGACTGAAATTGCCGCTGCCGCAAACCAACATTTCATTCGGCGTTGGTGGAGATTTAGGCGTCTGCACCGCAGGTTTGGCTGCAAGTTCTGGGCTTTTGTCTCGGGCGGAGCCACCCTCAGTGACGAGACCGAAACGTTTTGGCGGCGGCTCGGCTTTGCCGTGATTCAGGGCTACGGCATGACCGAAACTGCGGCGATCATCAGCGTCAATCATCCATTTCGCGGCACGCGCCGCTCAATCGGCAAGACCCTGCCGGGGCAGGAGGTAAAACTCTCCAAAGACGGCGAGATTCTGGTGCGTGGCGAAAATGTGTCACCTGGTTACTGGAATGAATCCCCGGGGCACGAAATGGCAGGCGGTTGGTTTCACACCGGCGATGTCGGCGAATTGGACGACCAGGGCAATCTCTACTTCAAAGGACGACACAAGGAGGTCATCGTCACTTCGGCCGGCGTGAATATCTATCCGCAGGACATTGAACTGGTTTTGAATCGTCAACCGGAAATAAAAGCCAGCGCAGTCATTGAAATCGAAAGCGCTCACGGGCCGGAACCGCTCGCGGTGCTGATCCTGCGCGGCCAGGGGGCGAAACCTGAACCGGTAATCAATCGCGCTAATGAATCGCTGGCTCCGCATCAGCAGGTGCGGCGCTGGTTTATCTGGACGGATGAAGATTTTCCGCTGACGGCGACGCAAAAGATTCGGAAACAACTGGTGGCTGAGCGGGTCAGGGCAAAATTGGCTGGTTCAGTTTCCGATCACTCAAGTGATCAGACCCGGCCCCTGGCCGAAATCGTCGCCCGCATCAGCGGAGAAAGATCGTCGCAGCTTGAGCCTTCTGCCCGTCTGGGAATTGATCTTAAGCTTGACTCCCTCGGCCGCGTTGAGTTGTTAAGCGCCCTCGAGGACCGCTATCAAATCGAAATCGATGAAGCCTCATTCACCGACGCAACCACCATCGAGAACATCGAGAAGATAATTCGCGCCGGTTCGCCCGCAGCAGCCTCTTATCCTTATCCGCGCTGGCCCTACAGGTGGCCGGCAACCTGGGCGCGCACGGTTTTGCTGTATCTGATCGTGTTTCCGGCGATCCGAATCATGGGTTGGCCGAAGGTCCGCGGTAAGCAGCAGCTTCGTGATCTTCGCGGTCCGGTGGTTTTCGTGTGCAATCACGTGACGATGACCGATCACGCGCTGATCCTGTTTGCGCTACCGTTAAGACTAAGGGCGAAGACGGCGATTGCCCAGGACGGAGAGATCCTGCGCGGCTGGAGACATCCACCGAAACAGACTGGTTGGCTTAATAAGACGCTCAATCTGCTTAAGTATTTTTCGGTTGCTTTGATCTTCAACGTATTTTCGATGCCGCAGAAGAGCGGCTTTCGGCAGAGCTTCGGCTTTGCCGGCGAATTGGTGGATCGCGGTTACAACCTGATTATTTTTCCTGAAGGCGAACGGACGAAACATGGAGCAATGAACGACTTCAAGGCCGGGGCCGGTCTTCTGATCAAGGAACTCGGGGCGCCAGTCGTCCCGATTCGGATTCACGGTCTATGGCGTTTAAAACAAGCTCATCGTCATTTCGCCTGGCCGGCAGAGGTTTCACTTAACATTGGCGAAGCCATCCGTTACTCAAGTGGTAGTGAGCCGGAGCAGATTGCGCGTGATTTGGCCGCGCGTGTTCATAGCCTGTAGCTGACAGTCACCGGAATCGAATGAAATACCGGATATCCCGTATGGCAGTGTTTTTAGTCTGTGCTTTCCTTTGTGCGCCGGCTCAAACTGCAGCCGAAAAACCGAGCCCCGTTCCAGCCCAGGTTGATGAGTTGCATGAGAAAGGCTCTGCAGCTCTGCTCAATCTTGACTATGAGAAAGCACGTCAGACATTCAAAGAGATGGCGCATCTGTTTCCGAACGAGCCAACGGCGCCGCTGATGCTCGCCTGGACTTTATGGCTCGAGAGTCTGAATCAAGCGCGCTTGCATCAGGGAGCAATCTACAGCACGCAATCCTTCGCAGCGAATTCTGAGGATAAACCCGACCCGCACGTCACTCAGGAATTTCGCGATCTAATCCGGCAGGCGACACAAATTGCCAAACTTCGTTTGCAAGCAAGTCCGCATGATCCAGGGGCCCTGTATACGCTCGGTCAGATCGAGACCCTGCATGCCGCGTTTGAAATCACCATCGAAGGCCGTTTTCTCGCCGGCTTGCGCGATGGATCGAGTGGTGTTGACAAACATCGTGAAGTAATCAAATTGGATCCAAATTTCCATGATGCAGAGCTCACTATTGGTCTTTATGACTATCTCGTCGGCAGTTTGCCATTGGCCGCGAAAATGATCGCGAATATGACCGGCGCGCACGGTTCAAAACGTCGCGGCTTGCAAACACTCGAGCGAGTGGCGAACGGCGGCTCCTGGGAGCGCGATAACGCCCGGCTCTTATTGATGGTTCTTTATAAGCATGAACAACGGCTGGCGGAATCGCTGGCCCTGTCGCGTGCCCTGCAGGATAAGTACCCGCACAACTATTTATTCAAGTTGGAAACTGCAAACACCCTTGCTTCGCAAAGTGCGCTGGAGCGTCAGGCAAATCACTTGGCCGCTGCGGATAGTTTAGAGAGAGAAGTTGCAGGCATCTTTGGATCCTTAATTCGAGACGAGTCTTCGCCCGCGGGCAGGCGGACTCTGGGACTTATCCATTTTCGTTATGGCGAAGACCTGTTAGCCCTGACACAGCCCTTGAACGCCGCCCAGCAATTCCTGGCAGCCGCAGGCGCGGCTGATACCGATTCGCAGCTAATCACTCGCGCCCATCTGAGAGCGGCACAATCATTTGATCTATTTGGCCAGCGCAGTGAGGCGTTGGCTGAATATCGCATTGTTCTATCACGCGCTAATACAGGAAATTCGATTGAGCAGGCCCACCGCGGCCTTAAAGAACCTTATCGAACAAAATAGGCCTGGCATCATGAGCGAGCCCAGTCGGCGGGTGGCCAACCCAAATTGAACCACGCATTGCACGAAATTGAGGACTTGGTTCGTGTTCGTTCGTGGTTTCAATTCCTCTCGCGAGATGGCCAAAACGAATTTTTGAACCACGAAACGACCCCAAAAACGGGCGCTTTCTTCGTGTTCGTTCGTGGTTTCAATTCCTCTCGCGAAATGGCCAACGGTTTTGAACCGCGAAACAACACGAAACGAGGGGTTTTTAACTCGCATAGAGCCTGTGCTACCCTTGCAACCCGTAAAACAAAGAGCGGAAAACGTGAGGCTGTAGCTAAGATCAAGTATGCCCTGGTTTCGGAAAAAGAAAGGCAAGATCGAACCGGTCAGTGACTCTGAGCGCGTAGTCCGCACCGAGAACGTTTTTGTGCGGTGCGATGAATGCAACGCCCATCTCTATAAACGCGAACTCGAAGACAATCTACAGGTTTGCGTGCACTGCAACTATCACTTTCGCATCGGCGCCTACGAACGGCTGGAAAAACTTTTTGATGATGCGCATTGCGAAGAATTGGATTCTGAGGTGACCTCAACGGATCCGCTGGGGTTTGTCGACAGCAAGCCTTACGCCAAGCGTATCTCACAGGCGCAACGAGCGACCGGTCTACCCGAAGCAGTGATTACCGCGCGTGGAAAAGTCGGTGGTCACCGGGTGTTTGCCGGCGCCATGGACATGAATTTTATCGGAGGCTCGATGGGTTCCGCGGTCGGCGAGAAGATCACACGGCTCATTGAACGAGCCATCAACGAAAGTGGCGCCGTAGTTGTTTTTTCCGCTTCCGGCGGAGCGCGCATGCAGGAAGGCACCCTGTCGCTGATGCAAATGGCGAAGATCTCCGCAGCCCTTGCCGCGCTGGAAGAACGCCATTTACCATTTATTTCCGTGCTCACCGATCCAACGACCGGCGGCGTGACTGCCAGTTTTGCAATGCTCGGAGATTTGATTCTTGCGGAGCCGAAAGCGCTGATCGGATTTGCCGGGCCGCGTGTAATCGAACAAACTATCAGGCAAAAGCTGCCGAAGGATTTTCAGCGGTCTGAATTTCTTTTGGAGCACGGAATGATAGACGCCATCATAGATCGCCGCCAGATGAGGCCCTTCCTCTGCAAATCGCTCGACTTCATGATGAATCCGAATATCAGCGAAAAGTCTCAAGTTCCAAGTTTCAAGTTCCAGGTAGCTAATCCTGGAGGTTGAAACCTGGGTCGCGGAAACATGAAGCATGCAGTTTGCCGGTGCGGTTTCTTATCTCCTCAGTCTTGGTCACGAGACGCTCACCATAAAGCTCGGTCTTAGAAACACACAGACTCTCTTAGCCGCGCTCGGCGAACCTCACCGCAGGTTTCCCGCAATCCAAATTGCGGGCACAAATGGCAAGGGGTCGACTGCCGTCTTTCTGGATTCAATTTGCCGGTCTGCCGGAATTCGCACCGGCCTTTTCACTTCGCCCCACCTGATCTCGATTACCGAGAGGATCACAATTGATGGTCAGTCAATATCGGGAGAGAGGTTCGCTCAGCTCACGCAATCGGTGAAAGCGGCGGCCGAGAAATTAGTCGCCTGCGGTGAGCTGCCTGCGCTGCCGACGTTTTTTGAGCATGTTACAGCCATCGCGTTGTTGGCTTTCGCCGATGCCAAAGTCGAGCTGGCGATTCTGGAAACCGGTCTCGGTGGCCGGCTCGATTCGACCACGGCGGCGCGAGCAGGCATTGTCGCGATCACTCCAATTGGACTCGACCATCAGGAGTACCTTGGCAATACGCTCGCTGAGATTGCCGCGGAAAAGGCGGCGATCATTCAAGAGGGCGCCGTTGCGATAGTCGCACCACAGCCCAAAGCAGCTTTAGAAGTGATCCGGCGACGATGTGAATCCGTCGGCGTGCGACCGCGCCTAATCGATTCAAGCGCACGCGCGTCTGAATTAACCTCTTTGCGCGTGGACGTTTCAGGCGCCACGATCGACGGCCGTGTGATCGTCACCTTCATCAGCGAGGTTACTAATTACCAAAACGTTAGCCTTGCTCTACGTGGTCGTCATCAGGTCGAGAATGCGGCCACGGCGGTTGCGATCGCTGAAGCGATTCGTGAAACGGGCCTATCAATTTCGAACGAAGCGATAATTCATGGCCTCAAAACAGCAATTCATCCAGGCCGGCTGGAATTATGGCAGGGCAACCCGCGCATACTTTTCGATGGCGCCCACAACCCGGCCGCCGCGCATTCGTTGCGAGAATACCTGGACGAGTTTGTCACGCCTCCCATCGTCATGATCTTCGGCGCGATGCGAGACAAAGCCGTGGGGGAAATGATGGCAAGCTTATTTCCAAAAGCAGATAAGGTGATTCTTACCTCACTCGACAATCCCCGCGCGAATTCGCTCGAGGAGTTGCTGGCTGCGCTGCCCAATGATCTCGATCAAGAAAGGATTATGACCTCGGGCAGCCTTGATGAAACGATTCTATTGGCGCGAAAGATCACTCCAACAAATGGAATTGTTTGCGTCACCGGCTCGCTCCATCTGGTTGGCACGATTCAAGAGATATTAAACCGCCAAGGTAACGAGGCTTGATAATTCCCCTCATTCTCACCTCGTTTCAGCGAGGTGACCCCACGTATTGAATTCGCGAGGAGCCGTTTCAGAGGCTTAAGAATCAAACGGTTGAAACGGTTTCTGAATTCAAGGAAGCATTTGTCACCTTGCTGAGGCAAAGTAAGACTAAGAGTGTTGCCGCCGGGAACGCGTCACACTACACTAACCT
>AP72_2010_repI_A001DRAFT_1000302_pt1 | contig 11170 bp, 19 predicted proteins | sample AmaPasrepliIA001_FD_9535 | JGI IMG/M metagenome (IMG submission 9535)
CGAGCCGATCAACCGCTCGCAACTGGTACGGGATGGATTGATGTGGCTGGTGAATCACCGGCCGGATGTATGGTCCTCATTGACGCAGACAAAGGGCAAACGAAAGAATGGACTCAACGCTTCAAACACCCACCCAAAATCCCCCCAGAGTGTTTCTCGGCAAGCTCGAGACACAGCAGCTCGGAAGCTTGAAGAACTGCTCCATTCCGCTCACGCCCCTGCACGCGTTCGTCGGCCCCAACGGGGGCGGTAAAAGTTCGATCTTGAACGCGGTGCGGACGGCGATGCAGTTTGCGAGTGGTTTCTTCCGAGACTCTTTGCCGTTTCGGCCGAGCCTTCGACCCACGTCGACGGGGCTTTTGCGGCTCTCGACCCAAAAAGGGGCGTCGTTAGGCACGACGCAGTATCAATTCTCCAGGCAACAAGGAGAGCCGTTTTGGCGTGAACGATTGTTTCTCGAGGAGAAACTTGTGATGAGCGAGACTCGGACTGGATGGAACGAGCCTGGCTTTCTTTCTCGGCAGCAGGAAGCCTCCGATGAAGTGAAGTTTCTTTTGGGTCGATGCACAGTGCTGAAGATCGACCCGGACCGGATGCGACAAGGTCAAGGACCCAGGGTGCCTCGAGGGAATCTGGAAGACGGCACAGAGATCGCGAGAACGTATTACGAACTGTTGCTGCGCGGGGATGATCTTTATAAAGTTGCGACGGCGGAAGTCTGCCGTCTGTTCCCGATCATTAAGTCCCTTCGGCTGCGTCATGATTCTTTTCGTTTTGAGGCGGAGACGGTTTCCGGGGAAACGCTCGGAATGGAACAGATGAGCGATGGACTTTTGCGATCGTTGGTCCTTGCAGTTCTCGAACAGATGGATCCGATCTCGGTGTTGTTGATCGAAGAGCCGGAGCGAGGGATCCATCCCGCAAAACTCCGTCCGCTTGTGCAGATCTTGCGGCGTCTCTCGCAAAAAACACAAGTTCTGTTCTCGACGTACAGTCCGCTGCTTCTGGATGAGTTGCACGAGCACGAAGTCACGCTCGTGACCCTGGATCCAGAGCGTGGAACGCAAACCCGACGCATGTCGGAGACGGCAGAGTTCCGTACTCGAAGCGTGGTTCATTCGTTAGGAGATCTTTGGTGTAGCTACTCCGATGGCGTGCATGAATCGGCATTGCTTTTAGGGTAAACGGAGAGACGTAAGGAGGGTTCCGGATGTCCACCCGATGGGCTCGAGCGTCGCGATTCGTGGTACTGAGTGCGTGGAGCTGTCTGCCCTCGTTTGCAGGTCCGTCGTCCGATGCGGGGACTCGGACGGGTAGGGCGCATCTCAGCGCGCTCTCGACGTATCAAGCGAAGCTCGGTACACCCATCTTCGGATACGGCACGCAGTTTCCTCAAGGGAACGATGCGCGGCTTCAGCTTGCCTTTCACGGTACGTTTCTCCGGCAGGACGGCGCTTCGTTCCCGGTGCACACCGCGGTCGACGTCCGATCTCGCACGGGCAGTGAAGTGCTCTGGGATTCGTATGGACCCTACGGTCACCCGTTTACATCCCGAGGGGATGAGCCTGGAACGTTTCGCGGAACGGTGGGGATCCAGCAGATCACCCCGGACAACCAGGTTCTCTTGGAGGCCTCGCCGAGAACGGTCACGTTTACGGTGTTGCCTTCGCTGATTGTTCGAGCGTTCACGCCCCTGACGGCGGCATCTTGCAAAAACCAAGTGCTGCGTGCCTTCGGAGGATTGCCTTACGTTCTGCAAGTGCAATCGCTGGGGTTTTCGTTTCGCTCCATCACGTACACGGTGAGTGCGCCCGACGCGGGTCTTACAGACACAACCCTGGCTCATTCTGCGAACCACGATTCAGATCTTGTGGTTCTTCAGATCCCTCAAGTCCCAGAAACCGCGCACGCATACACGCTCCTGTTTCACGTGACGACGCAAGAGGATCAGGGCACTTCGCACGAACTTTCGTTCGCGATCGGCGTGCATCGTCCTGCGGAAGTGATCGTGACAGGGGAAACGGTGGTTGCGGAGATCTACACGCCCGTGGCGGTCTCGGGCTGCATTCCTGGCGGCGAGAACAATCGCACGGTGATGTACACCGAGACGAAATCGGAGACGCGACATCGCACCACCCAAGTCCAGTGGAACGAATCCTGGGTTCGATCCCATAGCGTGTCGAACGCAACGACCAACGTCACCACGAAAGGGTTTAGCGTCACGACAGGCGATTCCAGCACCGATACGCACGCGAACAGCAATACAAATGGCTGGGCCCTGACCAACGGGTTCAGTGTCAGTACGACCGACGGGCGGGATGGAACGTGGTCGTTAGGAACGATGCAGAGTCAGGCCACCAAAACGACGCAAGAGAACAACCAAAGCACCACCATGAGTATGACGGACAGCTATGGCGGACGGCTCTTTCTCGCGAACTATGACCCGACGGACAATATCGCGCATTGGCTTTCTGGACGGTCGACAAGTCTGATTCCGATGAACGAACTCCCGATCAAGGGGAACTACAGCATCGGGCACGACTGGGTGAGCCAAAAGAAAGACAAGCGTTCGGATTCCATGAGCACGGGTATTGGGATAAAGCAAACCATGGGCGCGAGCACGTCCGTGAGTCAGACACAGGACGTGAGTCGATCTCTTAGCGGGTCTGAAGCGACCACCGATACGCAGTCGGTCACCCAGACACAAAGTCAGACCCAACAAAGAAGCGAGACGCAATCGACGACACAAGCGACCATGGCCACGCAACAGAACGGGATGGATCAATCTACGAGCGATGCAGACATCGTGAGTTCTTCGGACATTCATTCGATGTCGTATTCGGGATTGGTACTTTCCGGGATGTACGGCACGTTGTATCGTCAAACGATTCGTCTGACGACGGTCGGCTCTGTGGTGATGTACGATCAGTGCGGCAATGGCGAGGTAGCTGGAACCGTGAAGGGGCAAGATTATCGGTTTGCGCCAGACTTAGGCGTCGCAGCAAACTGCCCTCCGTTGCCACCCAGCAATCTTGAGCCTTACCAGTGTTTTGATTCCCAGTGCACCGGGAGCACCCCCTAAGCCTCCACGTGAGTTTCTTGGCAGAGCAGAAGGAGACGGCAGATGGTTTCGAAGGGTTTTTATCGGCATTACAAAGGGCATCTGTACTTTGTGCACGGCGTCGGGTGCGACAAGCACGATGAGGACCACCGAATGGTGGTCTATACCTCTGTTAAAACCATCGAAGGCGATGAGGGGTTCGATTTTTTGCTTCGAGATGAACAGGACTTTGAAGCGCGCGTATATAAGTCCGATGGACTCGTGGTTGGGTCTGTGGCTCCTCGGTCGAAAGATCCGATCGTGCGACGCTTTACGCGAGTGATCAATCCTGAAAAGTCGATCGTACCAGAGCTGTCCTAACCCTCTCTTCTGGGATCGTCTAACGGCAGGACAGAAGACTCTGAATCTTCGAATCCAGGTTCGAATCCTGGTCCCAGAACCAAAGGATTGAAGAAGGGCGGTCGCAATGGCACAGATCAAGATCGATCTCTATGGGACGGAGTTTGAGACAGAGTTTCTATCGAATCTTTCCTTCGAATCGTTTTTGAAACGGATCGAACAACAGTTTGGGGTCACGATTCGTCCGTCCGATTGGATTCGGACGGATCGAGTTCAGCAGAGAATCCACACCATTCTCGATACAGCTTCGATCACGTTCCTCTTTCAAGACTGGCTCCAAGAGGAAAGTCTTCGAATGACGATCTCGCGTACGGAGCCTTCGAGCAAAAAGGGTCCAGAAGTACCCCTCTCTGCTTCGGTGGTGGAGACCCTTGCTCGAGCTTCCTATGAGATGAACCGAATGCTGAGTGCGGTGTTAGGGAAGGCGGATCTGGCTCCGTGGGCTGAGGTCTCCAAAGAGATTCGGTACGCATTGAAGCTCACGGCCGTGATGGCGATGAGGGGCTGTTCGGAGCGGGAACTGAGTGAGATCTTTGTGGCGAGACTCAAGAAAGATTACGAAAAGGCAGCCCCTACCGAGGATCTTCTCGAAGTCTCGAAGCGGCTTGGGGAGTTTGCGATTGCGAAAGACTTGGCGGCGTTGATCACGGTCGCTTGCAGAGTGATGGTTCGGGATCTGATGACGATGATGATCTCGGATTCTCTGAAGGCTCAAGGAACGGACAAGCCTACAGGCTGATCCTGGTGTCTCGACGGGAAGGTTGATGATGTGGATCAAAAAACTTGACCTTGTGAACTTTCGTGGAATCGCTTCTCTTTCTCTGGATCTTGATCGTCCCCTCACAGTGCTTGTAGGCCCAACAGGCTCGGGCAAAAGCTCTGTGCTGCGCGCATTGGCGGCGTTGACAGCACAGAAACATGGAGACCCAGAAGTTCATCTTGAAGAGCGAGATCTTCGTGTGATGCAAGACGGAGCAAGGGTTTGCGCGCTTCTGAAGCATTCGCAGGGGCACGAGTTTGAAGCGCAGATCTCAAACGTGAATCGTGTGTGGGATCCTGTTCCGGTTTGTCATCCGGGTTCGTTTCCGGGCGAATCGGATCCATCGCCGGACTTACAACGGATTTTTCTCACGCAAAGCCTCGTGCACACTGTATTGCGCCTCCCTTGGTTTGTCGCATGGTTTAAGGAACGAGAGAATCTTGAGAACGCAGAGATCGTTCAGACACGGAATTTTGAGTACCAAGACCCTCAACTTCGAGTGATCCGCGAAGCGCTTTCCGAGCTGCATGTTGGCGTCAGGGACCCACGGATTCAACGAGATCCTTCAGGGGATACGATTGTGGTCCGTAAGGCGTATACGTGGCTACGACTCGATCAGCTTTCGGAGGGAGAACGGGAACCTTGGGTGCTTATCGCGGATCTTGCTCTGCAGTTTGTGCAAGCGAGTCCTTCTTCGATGCTCGCTCGAAATCTCGAAGCCGTGGTGTTGATCGACGCCGTGGAGCAGGGGCTCCATCCACGAATGCAGCGGGAGATCTTGCCTTCGCTGCAGCGTGCGTTTCCGAGAGCGCAGTTCATTGTGACGACGCATTCACCCCAGGTGCTTTCCTCTATACCGAACAAAGCGGTGGTAAGGCTGGGCACTGGCGCACACGAGGTGACGACGGCAACCCTAGGCCGTGATAGCAATGCGCTTTTGCGGGAAGTGTTGTTGACGCCCGAGCGTCCCGCTCGCGAACTCGAGGAGATTCACACGATCCGCGCACTGATTGATCAGAGGGAGCTTGGGCAATCCCGCAAGCTTTTAGACGAACTTGCCGAAAAACTTTCAGAGCAAGACGAGGAAGTCACAAGATTACGGATGCGGTGGCATGCGGAAGAACTCGCATTGAGGGAATAAGCTTGTTTTGAAAGTCTTAGAATCGATCGATGAAGGGGGAAGAAGGAGTTTGTGAGTGGGTAAGCTTAGTTTTAATGAAGCGATGTCTCTTCTGGGGGAAGGCGGCAAAGTTCGGGAGTTAGACAAGATGGAGTCAGGCATGTATCTCCGCCTGATCCCTGCGAAAGAATCCCAGTCGGGGCGTGCGGTGATTGGGCTTTTTTCGCAAGATCGTTACCTAGGGCTCTGGGTGCCGACGGCAAAGGATGTGGAGTCCACGAACTGGATGGCGTTTGAAGAGATCGTTCGAGCGGTGTGCCTTACAAGAAAGGGTCCGAACGGACAGTACGTGGGCAAGCGTGTGCATTATGTTACGGATCCCAAGGTAGACCACTTCTACGGAGAGAGTCCTCGTGTTTTGTGTGCGGACATTGCGGACGTTCATCCGGATTACACGGTGGCGTTGTTCTTGGTTCGGCCCGACGGAAGTACGACTGCTCGCAGTCGAGTGGCCTACAGTTCTGCGTACGAACCCGGATGCTGGAGCCATATTCAGCCATGATGCCGGAGCGATTTCGGTCTCCCGAGGAGCTTGTTGATTTTATTGCTCAGCAAGTCTGGCGGATGAATGTGACACTCGGAGAAGTATTGGGGGATCCACCGTATCCCTGGCAAGATCTTCCGGAAGAAGAGCGACAGACGGTTCGCGCAACAGTTTGGAAAGTCTTAAGGGGCGGTGCGGACGAGTTACGTCGTCGTACTGCAGAGTTCGCAAGAGAAGAGATTCAGAAGTCTAAAGAGTCCTCGTCGAAAGAGGCGGATCGAGAACAGACCGATGCCCTGCACGCCAAAGATATCGTTGACCTGATGATCCTCACGACGCGTGCGATTCTTCGGGAGTACGCGCCGGATCCACGCGGCAAAGGGCGCCCCATCAGTGATCTGTTTGTCATGATGAAAGTGGACGAAACCAAGAATCTTGGCGGGGGATGAAGTCGTTGCTTTGGCTCTGGATCGCAGGGGTTCTTTCCGTCTTCGGCCTTGGTGCGTTGATCGTCGGTCTTTGGATGGAGCGTCGTCGCGATAAGGCGCTTCGAGAACAGCTGAAACGTGACGGGTGCTGGCCCTTGCAGGACGCCTCAAAGAAGAAAGGCTCCCCATGATCACGGTTGCGATGGTTGCGGCTTTTTTCGTGGGCCTGGTCACAGGCACCCACGTCGTGGCGCCTTTTCTCGCGTGGCGTCGTTGGCAGATTCAGGTTCGACCGCTTTCTGCATTTGAACGTGAACGATGGGAATCGGAGACTCTTCAAAAGGAAGAATCATGAACAGTACCCAAGGACAGGCGAACGATCCTCGGATCGAACGAGCGTCCAAGACGTTGCAGGAGAATGGTTCTGAGATTGGACAAGCTCATCAGTTTTTTCTTCAGATGGTCCCTCACGCGAAGGATTTTGTGATTGTGGTGCATGCCGCTGGAGATGCTGTGCTCTGTGTGCCACTCCGAAGAAACGGAGCCGCGAACTTTGTTCGAGACAAGGGGTTTTTGAAGGTTGCGCAAGAGCTAGAAAAGCTTGATCCGATGACTGAGGAAGATCGAGAGTGCGCGATCCGTGTGGTCCTGTTCGAGGAAGGGGATCTTTCTTGCTTGCTCGCCCCGTTGTTTCTGAAAGACCCCTCGACGTTTTCGGAGGCGTACCATCGTCACATCTTACCGGAAGCTTCGTATGGGTGGCTCGAGGAGACTCCTGAAGAGGCTCTGATCAATTGCTATGGTCCTGCGGCTCAAGGGAAGGCGTAGTGATGGATCGCTCCCAGAAAGATCCGCAGACCCAGAAGATCAAGCAACAGATCGCAAAAGCGCTGGCGTTGATTCTTGGTCAGACGCCTCAGATCCTCAAAGCGCACCAGCGTTTTATGGATGCGGATCTTTCTGCGGGGGACTTTGTGATGGGGGTGTCTGAGTATGAACGAGAGTTTGTCCATGATCCGCTTCTGCGAGCCACAGCGGTTTTGATGCTTCAGAAGCGTGGGTTTACGATCATGGCCAGCCAGCTCGAAAAGCTTGAGCCACTCTCCCGGAAAGATTCGGAGCAAGTGATTCGCGTGCTTCTGTTTGGGAAAGATTCGTACTGCGTCATGGTCGCAGTGTATCTTTCGGAAAGTCCTTGCGAGTTCTCGGTGGAGTTTCAGCAGCATGTGCTACCGGAAGCCATGTACGAATGGCTTGATCCGAAAGAGAAGATCTTCTCGAGTGGACCTGAGGTTCCTAAAGTGAATCGATGGGGCTCGACCCCTCGAGGGAAGGCCTAATGTCTTCAGGCGAAGTGGCTCGAGGCCTGGTGCGTGTCAGACCGAAGCATCACTTTCACGCGACGTTTGAGCTACTCAAGGGCTTCTCTTTCTTTCGGAGTTTTTTGTACTCCGTGGAGTCTGAGTTGCCTGTGAGAGTCTGGATTGCGGACGACGCGAATGTAGAAGCCTTCCGCGCGGGACAGGATTACGAATGCTACGGCGGAAGCTTTTTAGGCCATCGCCATGTACGCAAGATCCGGATCCCTGTGGGGCTATGGAACTTAGTGATTGTGAACGACCATCCTACAGAGACTGCCGTGTTCTACGAGCTGACGTAGACCTAGCTTGTATCCGTGGAGTCTACAGCGCATAGACTCTGACACGGTGTATGAATATGTATCCTATGTAAACGTCCATATCGTACACAGGATGCTACATAAACTCCTATGTACTACCTGTCGTACTTTGTAGAAGTCAACATCTAAGTACTTGAAATTATTAGACTTTTACATGTAAGACAAAGTAAGCGTGCTTTTGTCCATTTTCCCTCTTGCGAACCTGTCCCACGTGGGCTAGGTTGTGTTTGTCGGCAAAGGGGGAGCGGACAGAGGGGTTAGGGCAGCGAGATGGGAGAGTCACTGTTCGACAGTCTCTTAGGCATCAAGACAGACCCTACGCAATACGTCGCGTGCTTCTTTGTAGAGTCTAAAGACAAAGCGCATGGCGATGTCAAGGGTTTTCATAGTGAGACAGATGCACTGGAGTGGTTGTTTCAAGAGTGTGTGAAGACAGGGGGAGATGGATTGATTGATGTGTCCATCCAGTACCCAGGGAACTGCAGTTGGTTTCACGCTGCGCGGTCTGTCACAGGGAACTGGTTTTGCTTTGACTGCTGGCAGCGGTCAGAGCCTGGGTGGCAAAAGCCAGAAGTGTAGCAAGCCAGTGTTCAGGAGTCTGTCTCGCGTGCGAGACAGCATCGTGCACACAGGCACAGCAGCACATCAGGAGGGCACATGGCAATTCGTTACTGCGGTGATGCGATCATTACGATCGCGTACAAGGGTTACAGCAGCAAGTTGCAAGCGGACGAGTACGTAGGCCGGATTACAGCCGGTGGACATACTTGGAAGTTTGACGGTCTGTGTGCACCAAGGTGCGGGTTTAGCCATGCGTACGATTCGAGCGAAGCGTACGACAAGATGGCAAAAAGCGCAGTGCACTTCGGTTCGTACTACACCGTGGGCAACCGTGGTGAGGGTGTGTCGGAAGGGGCACCGACTCTAGAGATTGCAACCGCGATCGAGAGTGCGACGGAGTACGACGAGCATGGCGAGCGTGTGATTCGTCGACGCAAGTGTGCGCACGTGAAAGCCGGCTGACGTCTGAGGGGGATTCGGTACACAGCGGTTTGCCCTGCGTGCAGGGCAACACGGTGGGTATCGGAACGGTAGGAGGGTTGGATGGAAGCCGTCAAGAACGATCTAGGGCTGTCTCGTGCAGAGTGTGAAGCCGCAGTGAAGCGTCCTGGGCAGTTTGAAGGGGAACAGCCGTGGGTTCCCTACTTCTGGGAGTTCGTCTTGAACGGTTGTGGCGATGAAACGGTTGAGATCGACGGTGATTCGATCGAATTATTGACCGTGGATCCTGGTGACGTTGCGGTGTTTCCGGAGTTGGAAGTAGGTCAGCGGATTGCGCTGACTGCAACAGATCAGGGTTTTGTTGTCGCACTGGATGCGACGGCAGTCCTGAAGGAAGTAGAGAAGCAAGCGCGGCAGCAGTCTGCCAGCGAGGATTGATGTGCAGAGTGGTGCCCTACCCCAGGGGTGGGCACTGCAGTGAGCATCGGTCAAGGCATCGCGCCAGAGGGTAGGGGAGCATGGAATCGTTGGATGTGGGCGAAGTGAGGACTCGGATGGTCGTTGCTTGTATGTACCGGATGCACGTGCAAGTGGAGTATCAGCAGTGCCCTACGCCAGAAGGTAAGCTATGTGTGGAGAGTGCGCTGCAAACGGAAGCGCAGTTTCGGGAAGCGCTTGACGTTCTGATTCTAGCGCAGTTGCAGTAGGTCGGTGTTCAAGAGTCTGTCTCGCGTGCGAGACAGCATCGTGCACACGGACTTGGGAGGTAGGGTACATGTCTCAGAAGACAGATCGTATCACGTTAGCAGAGCTGACGGCATTCAGGACAAGGTACGAATGGACAAGACAGCGTGTCGCGTATGAGACGGTAAGGGAAGTAGCGTACGAGATGGATGCCACGCGGTGTGAAAAGCGCATGTGGGAGATCATGCGTCAGTACACACAGGGGAAAATCTCACGTGAAGCGTATGACCGCGCGAATGCAGTCTCTAGGATTGCGAGCGACGCATCTCGCGCAGTCCGTGAGAAGCACCAGGCAAGAGCGCAGGGCCCACGTGTTGCGCACGGCGTTCGGCTTGATGTGTGTGTGCAGGAAGTTTTGAAGTTTGCGCTTCACGAAAGCACTGACTCGTAGGTCGGTGTTCAGGGGTCTGTCCCGTGATGACGGGACAGCACCGTGCACACGGGCATAAGAGTAGGGAGGCACACGATGTCAGAACAGGAATTGAGCGACGTTTGTAATATCGCGTTGCCATATGAGATTGTAGAGAAACTGTTTGGTTGGCACTCCGGGATGGATGCTGTGTATGCACTGTCGTCGACCGGGCTTAACCATCCTGTTTCGCTTAAGATGATCGATGCCGCGCTTACGCTCTTACAAAGAGACTATCGGCACATCAAGGTAAGTCAGCCGAAGCTTGTAGAAGAGCTTGGTGATCTCATCTCTGATCTTGAGACGGTTCTGTCGTCTCCAGAAAACTGGACGATGCAAGAGAGCTAGCGTGTAGGGGTCTGTCCCGTTCTGACGGGACAGCACCGTGCACACAAGCGCGGGAAGGTAGGGCCGATGGACGTCGCTGAGATCACTCGGGATGAGAAAGACCTAAGTTGGGCCATCAAGGAAATCACGCTCTGGATCGACAGTGAAGAAGATCTGTATTTCATGCAGATGAATACGGAGCGGTTTCTCGCTGGCGAGTTGCTTCGTGGGAAGTATGACCGGTCAAGGGCTGTGCTCGAATGGTTTGACGTGTGTGAAGTAGCCACGCTGTTTCGCCGTTCGAAGGTTACAACCCAGGAGATGTTAAGCCGGCGAGCCATCAAAGAAGCCGCGGTGTTTTTGGCCACTCGGTTTGAGTCTGAACTGGAGAGAATGACCCAAGAGCAACGCAACAGGCTTTCGGAGCGTCCCGAGAAAAAATCGGTCTTAGGCTCTGCGTTTCTGGCTTGTAGAGACCGCGGAGTTGCCTTCGAACCTGTAATGTAACAACCCTGGTATTCAGGGGTCTGTCTCGCGTGCGAGACAGCACCGTGCATACCAGCGCACGAGGGTAGGTAGGGCGATGGGTACTGTGATCTATCGAGACGGTCGACCGTATGAAGCGCGCGTGATGTTTCTGCAGACTCCCGTGGAGTGCACGCTCTTCTATCCGTTGACGGGAGACCCACCGGACGGTG